>OKSD01000323.1_pt1 | contig 52720 bp, 51 predicted proteins | sample 1601221 | NCBI WGS metagenome assembly OKSD01 (sample SAMEA3541550, study PRJEB24748) | human gut metagenome | biome: human gut; feature: human-associated habitat; material: faeces | place: China | collected 2012
GTACCGGCGATATTGCGTCGCTTAATGCTAAACTACATGAAAGTAAAGCGTATAATATTTTTCAGACAGGAGTTACTGCTACTGCTGTATTTACAGGTGGTATGACAACAACAATGAAATGCTTTGTTGCTGGTACTCTCGTACTTACAGCAAGTGGGCTAATGGCAATAGAACAGATCAAAGTTGGCGATTTAGTATATGCTGCTAATTCAGAAACACTTGAGGTATCACTTAAGCCTGTTCTTGAAACATATATCAGAGAGACATCCACCCTTGTACATATCACCGTTGATGGTGAGAAAATAATTTCAACCAACGATCATCCATATTATGTTAAGGGCAAAGGATTTGTAAACGCTGAAGCACTATGGATTGGTGCAGAGCTTGTTGATAATAATGGAAATACAGTTTATGTTGAAGAAATCTACCGGCAGGCACTTGATAATGATACAGAAAAGGTTTATAATTTCAAGGTAGATGAATGCCACACTTACTTTGTTGGTCGTTATAGCGTATTAGTACATAATGCGGATTATGATGTAGATATCGTATCTAAAAACATGAAAGAACGCATTCCAAACGATGAGCTCGATCCACCAACTGAAAGAGGAAAGGCACCTACAAGTAAAAAGGATGGTAAACCAATTGAGATTCATCATGATGAGCAAAGCCCTGAAGGTCCGTTCTATGAAAAAACAAGAACAGACCATCGTTTAGGTGAAAATTACAAAAAGAATCATCCACATTACAACGAAAAAAGTAAGATTAATCGCTCACAATTTGCCCAGCAAAAGAAAAAATACTGGGAAAATGAGTGGGATACAGGAAGGTGGAAATAATAGCTATGGATAACTATAAGTATTTCGAGGATGCAAAAAAGAATGGATATTTTACAGAAACGCCCTGCCAGTTTTGTGGAAGTCATGATTTCTGTTTAGATGGAGTGTTTTTTCAGCGTGCCGACGACTTGAGTTCTATATGTCTCGAATGTTTCGATAAGCGTCGAATAAATGTAGATATACCAAGTTATGTAGCATGCAAAGTTGAGGATAATCGAAATAAAAAGGTAACAGAATTAGGCTTTTGTCCCCCTGTTCCATGGATTCAAAATAACGATTGGCCTGTATGTTGTGATGATTTCATGATATACATAGGTGAATGGGAACAGGAAGACTTTATAGCACATTCAACTAACGGAGATGGATTATCTTTACTGAAAGAACTTCTAATTGATGAATTAAAAGATAATGTGGAGAGCTACGATGCGCTCTGGGAGGATTTGGGTTACGAAACTGCTGCATTTGCTTTTAAGTGTCCTAAGTGTGGTAAAATTGTGGTTGTATGTCAGGACTATTGAGCTGAGAGGAGAAAGTACGAGGCTGAGCAATTCTCCAAATTGAAAAATGCCCATCCAGAGGCTGAAACTCAAGTACCAATTAAGCCAATGGATGCTAACGGCAATGCAATGAGATCAGGAGGAAATTATCTTGACGGAATTGCATTAGACTCTGAAGGAAATCTATTTATTACTGAATATAAACAAAGTCCGACTGCACCATATACTAAAAACCAAAGTGCGAACGGTTTTGCTAATGGTCAGCTAAATCAGGATATGGTAGTAGTAGGAGAAGGTGCGGGTGTCTTTAAACCAGGAGATGTTATCCCCAAGGGCACACCTATTATAACTGTACGCGGTAAATAATTAATTATGAGGTGATATAGATGGCAGTTACAGATTCGAAGAAAATTGACGGGATTGCTTATGACGACAATGCTACAACATTGATTTTAGAAATATATGATCATCTGAATTTTGAAGGTAAGTTTGAGTTTGACCATTTAGCAATCCTTCAAGATAAGCTCAATTCGTATATTTGGTTTATAAACAGCAAACAATACGAGAAAATTTATCCAAACAAAATATTTGGTAAATTTATAATCAATATTCATTTTTTAAATACAATTACAGATAATTGTAAGAAATATATTGAAAATGCCAATACAAAACTATCAACATTTGATATTCATATAGTCATGATTAGTGATTAGCATGAGTGCGTTTTTGGATGAATTTATAGCAGATTCTCACCTTTGCAGTAACTAAAGTAGTAAGCACTGCGATGGGTGGATTTGACACGATTGCACTTCTTGATAAAGCGTTTGGTACCGGCGATATTGCGTCGCTTAATGCTAAACTACATGAAAGTAAAGCGTATAACTACTTCCAAGTAGGTGTATCTGCAGTTGCAGTGCTTACCAACGGAATGACATCAACAATGAGCTGCTTTGTTGCTGGGACTCTAATCATGACGGCGGTTGGACTCGTTGCAATCGAGAACATTAAAGTTGGTGACGTGGTTGTTTCTGCTGATCCAGAAACTGTTGAAGTGCAAAACAAACCTGTAGTTGATGTGTTTACAAGAGAAGTTGATCGCTTAGTACACTTGACAATCAACAACGAAGAAATCATCACAACATTTGACCATCCGTTTTATGTCAAAGGAAAAGGCTTCATAAATGCAACTAATCTGTGGATTGGGGCAGAACTTGTCAATAAAGACGGACATACAATTGTAGTTGAGAATATCTTCAAAGAGTATCTTGAAGATCAGACTGTCAAAGTATACAACTTTAAGGTTGATGATTACCATACTTATTTTGTTGGAAGGGATTACATTTGGGTACATAATGCTGATTGTAGTCAAATAATAAAACAAGTTGAATCTGGCGAAGTTGAACTTGAAAATTCACAGCAAAAGGGCAATTATGGCGAAATGAAAATGGATCAAGAACTGCATAACAATGGATATGAACGAATTAGTACAGACTCAGTTGATTCATTAAATTCTCCTGGGCATCAAGGAATTGATGGCGTATACTATAAAGAAGATGGAAATCCTCAATATATTATTGGTGAGGCCAAATATGGTTCATCACGTCTAGGTAATACGAAAGCGGATGGAAAACAAATGAGTAATAACTGGATTAACAACCGGTTGGATAATGCTTTAGGTGACAATACTGCTCTATCCCAGGCAATTAAAGATGAAATGATCTTAAATCCTGATAATGTTGGAACAAATCTTTATCATATTAGTCCGGATGGTGCTGTTGATGTAACACCTTTAAATAATGGAGTGAAAATACATTAATGGAGGAATATGAATGCGTGGCATACTAAAAAGTGATGAATATTTTGCAGAAAAATTATCGAAAAGTGATGAAGAAGTTGCTCATTACGAAGAATTGGTGGCTAAAGTATGTGCGGCTAGAGGTGAAAATGATCGAGGTGTTCAGAATGGGTACGGAATTCTTGCATCTATCTATCAGAATCGAATAAATTTGATTTATACGTCAGGAATTAGAGACGATGAAATCAAAGAGACATACATTAGTTTATTGCGGTATTATGTAAAAACATGGGAACCTGATAATAGTTATTTCGAACTAATTAAAGTGTTTTCCTTAGCAATACTTTTAAACATTGATTCAAAAAATGAGGATGTAGCGGCTTTGATTAGACTTCTAAGGGAAGCTGATTATCACGACTACCTCGTAGATTTTCTCTTGAGTTTTATCGACAAGAAGTGCAGCGAAAATTACCCAGACTTTAAATGGAGTAACACATACGAATCACTAAAGGATGTTGTTGAGTCCGAAAATAAGGAAAATGCTATTGCATTATTGAAATCGTATCTTGATAATCAATGGTATGATATCCATAAAGAATGTGCATGGCATGATTCTCATAAGTCAACAAAAACAACGTATTATGGATATTGGAGTTTTGAATCAGGGGCATTGGCTAAAGCACTTGAACTCGATGATTCATCATTAAAGGAACAACTCTATTATCCGTATGACTTAGTACATAGGAGTGATGACTAATATGGATAATAACGAGCAGTTTAAAGTCGAATCCTATATTTCTGATTCGCGTCTTGCGTTTTTACAAGGCCGCTACGATGAATCGCTAAAATTAGCAAAGTGTGCGATAGCCCTTACATCTAATAATGCAGACGCTCATCAGTGTGCAGGAAATGCATACATGTCTTTTGGAAATTATGAATTGGCAATTAAGCATTATAAAAAAGCTCTTGAAAATGATACAGATAATGGTGATCGTTACTTCAACCTCGGCTACGCTTATGCATCAGACAATCAGCCTGTGAAGGCTTTGGAAATGTTTGCTAAAGCTGATGAAGTAGGCTGCTCCCCTAATGTTGTTGGTCAGCTTTATAAAATCATGGCTATGCTGTGTTTTGATATGCACAGATACAATGATGCTGTTCTTAACTTCATCAAGTCCGAGAAGATTATCGGAATCGATATGGAGGTTTTACAGCGTAAGGCTCTCAGCTACAGTATGAGTGGTGATACGATTGCAGGCATTGAAGTTGCGAACCAGATGAAACTGCTTGCTCCTACCGATTATCTTGGATACCGAATTGCATTCAATATTCTCCTCCAAGAAGATCGGCTTGAGGAAGCAGAAAAGGAACTGGATCGTGCGGAACGCTTTGCAAAGCCTTCTAAGGATCTGTTCATGGACTGGATTGCTTATGAAACAGCACGCTATCAGCTTGACCATGACCAGACACATTTGACTACAGCGATTGATAAGATTTATGATGGTCTTTATGTGCTTGAGCCAAATGTTGATGCAGTAATTGAGAGTTACGTAACTGTTGCAGATTTATATATTCAGCTTGAAAATGCTGATATGGCTTTGAAATGCTTGAACGCTGCCGAAAATCCTATTTACTCATTTAATTCTGGATTCTCAGTTAAAATAGTGCCGGAACTTGAAACGAAAGGTGTAGGCAGACCAAGTGAACGTCAGATAGATCATGCTGTTCAAACTGTTCGACGTAAATATGGTGATAGAAGACTTGAAGTTATGGGACGAAATCTCATGGCGAAAGCGAAAAGATCTGCTACAAATACAGACAACATGACTCCCATTGCAGATGAGACAATAGAAGAAACAAAAATCTCACAGCTTGATTCAAACATTCATGCTGAGTATTCAGTAGAAATGCTTGATAAGATCAATAGACTCTATGTTGCATCATATACGATTAAACATGATACAACACATATTAAAGCATACGCATCAAAGCTTGCAAATAGTTCAAATCTTCATAGCCAATACATTGGAAAATATAATTTGATTAAAGCATTGAAAGATGAGGGATACGAGAAGGCAGACGAGGAATATCGTGATTTCTTGAAATTCCTCAGAAATGAGATGATTAAAGATCCTTCAGATATGATGGCATTGAATTTTCGTGTCCAGTGTCATGTGGATCTTGGTGAATTTGGCGAGGCTGAAAAACTTTGTAAGTTGTTGTCGGACGATCTTGCTAAACCGCTTAAAGAACAAATTGATGAGGCACGATCCGGAGGTAATGTGTAATGGCAGCTTGGCTTTGGGAAGATCTTGTTGTTGATGAGGATAAATTCAATTCGGCAGCACAACGGATGGAAGATTTAAAAAGGCGAACAAATGAACTGAAGGAAAAGCTAAGCAAAATGTATGATGATCTTGCCTTAGCGATGGATACACCTGCAGGTAAAGAAGTTCAGCTAGAAGCAAAAAATGTGTTATTAAAACCAGTGGAGAATATGTCTTTGGTGGTTGGTCATATTTCTGATACCTTGAATCTTGTTATTGGAAGTGGATACTACAAAGACGTCTTTACAGGTTTTGAAGAATTAAGTCATCTTTTTTAGGAGGTAATAATTTATGGCAAACATGGGTTCAACTGGAACGGTTAATATTTCACAGGCAATGATGGTTGCTGCCGTTCAGGCTATCGACACTTATCAGTCCGCAATCAGCGGACTGAATGGCAGACTTCAGTCAGAAATTGATGGTTTGATTCCATCCAGTTTCTCTGGTTCTGCGGCTCAGGGATTCAAAGCATTTTACGATAACAATATCTTCCCTAACATTGGTGAGAATTTGACAAAGATGCTTGACTCATTGAAAAGTATTTGTGATTCAGTCAAAGCTCAGATTCCTGGTGAAGAACAGGGCGTTGATGAACAACTTGGTCAGGGCAATCAGAATCCTGGTGGGACTACTGGGAACTAAGTAATGGAGGTAAATAATAATGGCAGATTGTAAAATTGTTAATGAGAAGGTAGCTAACACTGTATCTACAATCCAGAAACTTGCAACGGAATACGCACAAGCTGGAACTGACTTTGAAACTGCGTTTATGAGTGCTATTTCTGAGATGGAAGGTGATTCAAAGGATGCAATGGTTGATTTGTTCAACAAGAGCTACAAAGATTTTGTTACCAGTATGGAGTCTGGTCTTCCTGCAATGATCAACGGTTTAGCTTCTCTTTTGGAAGGTAATCGTGACAATTTTGAAAAGGTTGATGATCAGATTGCACAGAGTATCAGAAATGGCGGACAGCAGGGCTGATAGCGTTTGATATAGTCGACAATGCGGTTCTGTTTAAAGCGTTTGCAAAACAGAGCCGTATTTTATGTAAAGGAAGTGAGTTTTAGTGGCGTTTAAAATATTATCGCAGGAAGAAATTGCTATTCTTAACAAGCGTGAAAAAGAAGCATATGAGCAAGAGTATCAAGAGTATCTTGAAAGAACAGCTTTTGTTGAAAGATTGAAACAGCTAGAAAAAGTTCATATGCCCAAAGTTTCAATAAAAAAGAAGGCAATAAAAAAAGTTAAGTTTCCAGCAATACCTATTATACAAACAAAAGGATTCATAGCGGATGCTGCAATGGGAGTTGAACTTTTAAGCGTAACCCAAAATTTAAGTCATACCTTAAATAGTTACTCCAAATCCTCAATACAAATAAATCATAGAGCATCATTACCTAGCGTATTTATTTCTGCTCCGGACATAATTAATTCTGAAAAAAATTCACCTTTTGTTGTTACAGGAATAGAATCTGTGCCGATTGCAGAATCTGTACCAATTAAGTATGAATTTCCAGAATTCAGTGCGATTATTCCAGAAATACAAAGGATGGCAAAATCTGAATTTACGGAGATTGTGATTGAAAACTATTCGATTAATGGACTTCCAAGAGTGAAAGTTGAGTTGCCACAAACATTCATAAAAGATATCCAATTGAATTTTAAGACTCATTTTCCGTTTATCAAGATTGTAAAACCGAGAGTAGAAAAAATAGAAGTGGCTCAACATGATACAGTTGTATTAAAACCAGTTACAGTTACAAAACCAGATACAATCGATGTGTCGATAGAAGACTATAAAGTACCTCGTTTTGTAATGAATACTGTCAATGCACCAATTCTAAGCTACACACCACAAAAAATTAATCTTGCTGAACTATCGTCTGTACCAATACCTAAATATTACAATATTTCAAATACTATTAGGGAGACAATGACTGCCGCTTCAATGTCCAGTTCTTCAAACGCCGTAGAGAAAGAAGAAAAAGAATTTAAAACTATAACTACCAAATTACCGAATGTTTGTACACCTGTATTCGCACCACAAATAAAAATTCCTGATGTAAGTATCAAGGGATTGAATGCACAAGTTATCTCCACTCCGAAAGAAATTCATTATCTAGAGTCTGACTATAAAGTTGTGACTAATAGACCTCCTTCGATTGCTGTTCCACATATTGATGTTGAAGCAGAATTGAAGATTATATTTTCCAAAGTCAGGTGATATCATGAAAAACAATGAAATATTAGTATCAGTAAAATTTGAAGAAAAAGATTTGACGAGAACACTCTCGTTTCTTGTAATAAAAGATACAACACTTAAATCATTTATTCAAGGCGTATACTATGGTCTTGGTAAAATGATCAAAAATGATAAAGAGGAACAGGAAGCTGGAACTCTCTCAATACAAGATTGCTATTCTGCTTTTGTGAAATATATTAAAACACATAAAGAATTACTTGTCTTTTATACAATTATGGGACAATATGCGATTTTGAATATCACCGATAAATCTGTAGATGAATTGGATGAAGAGAAAAAAATTAAGAATAATTATGATATGTCTTTGAGTAGTTTGGGGATTGTTACTTCAAGTCAAATCCTTATTACAGACAAAAAAGTTGTAGAAAGTGTTCCACAGTTATTTGATGAGATTGACAAACAGAAAACTTATATTCTTCGTGAAAATAATACTCTAGAATATAATATAAGTACAAGAAGATTGAATGTTATAGAACCAACGGAAATAGATATTCTACCTGCAGGTGATATGCCGGCAGAGCAAAAAGGCAGTTTTCTTGATGCCATTGCTCCTCCGATAATTACTGGTTTGGGTATGGTTGGGTTACGCTTTTTAATTGGCAGATTTACAGATAATTCTGCCTTTAATAGTTCAATGATGGCAATGACAGTAGCTATGCCACTTATGTCTGCAATTAATTCTTTTTATAGCAGAAAACGACAGTCTAAAGAACATCGTGAATCCGTAACAGAATGGAAAGAAAAATACGAAAAATATATCAATGAAACTATTATAAAAAAGAAAATAGTGCAGTGGCAGAGAGATGAAATCATTTACTTAAATAAAGTTTATCCTCAAATGGGGGTGCTTTTTAATGAAGCAGGTGAAATATCCACTGTTATTTTTTCCCGCTCGCAGAATGACAATGATTTTATGCGTGTTTCATTAGGTGAGTCTGATGAAATAAAGCCATCTTTTCAAATAAAAGCGAAACAAAAAGATGATATTTTCTATGATATAAGGTACAAACTGCATACTCCTCATGATCGAAGGGATGCTACCCCGTATATTGAAATTATTATACCGCCAAAAAAGAAAAAAAGAAAAGGTTTTCAAGAAACTGCAGAAGAACTGAAAAATCAATTCTTATTAACAGAATTGCCATATGTTTTTTCCACAACACAATATGATGATGATGACAGCGGTGAGCAAACAGGCTTTAAATATTTAAGAGACACCTCTGGTAATAATGAAAAACCTCCACTTTTGATAGATCTTAGGAATATTGGAACTCTTGGCGTCATTTCCAAAGATATAAGGACGTCTATACAATTTATAAAGCATCTTGCTTTTGAATTATCATTTTATCATTCTCCAGAAGATTTACAGATGGTTTTCTTTTTTAATAAGGAGAAAAATGTTTGCAAGCAAAATGAACTTATTGAGGATTATCTGTTTCTTCCACATACAAATGAGTTGTTTGAAAATCTTTCTCAGTTTGTGTTTGATGAGAAAAGTGCCGGTGAGGTCTTCAGTCAATTACAAACAATAATTGCAGAAAGAGCAAAATCTTCAAATTCGAAAGAATCTGAAGATGATGCTGTGCCAGAAAAACATACACAAATTGTTTGTTTTGTTTTAGATGATTATGATATTAAAGAAAAGGCATTTTCAAAATATATACCAGAAGCACCAGTTGAAGGTGAAGAATATGTTAACTCTCTTGGATTAACATTCATTTTCATAAAAAGTGAAAAAGGAATGCTTCCAAAGTATTGCGGTAGTATTGTTGAACTTGATAATCCGCGCCGAATCAGTAACAGATATAATCTGTTAAGTCATGAAACTCTTAGCAAATTAGCAGGTGGTAATGATTCTTCGACAACTACCGATGACATTATTGAGTACACAAGCTTTACCAATAAATATATTTTTGGGGATGGTACATCAACTTTGCCTAATGATGAATTTAGCCTTGCATTTAGAAGACTTAGTTCGATTTATTATACAAGAGTTGCTGAAAATGGAAAAGTGCCATCTCTCGTTACTTTGTTTGAGTTGTATCAAGATATATATCATGTTACTTCAGAAGAGATACAAGGTGATGGATTATCTGATATAATAAGAAAAAACTGGACTGAGCATAAAGAAAAAGATTCCACTGTTCCCAGAAATGATGTTACAAAAGATCTTCAGGTGGCAATGGGAAAAAATGAGCATGGTATAACATATCTTGACCTGCATGAAAATGCTGATGGACCACATATGCTTGTCGCAGGTACAACAGGTTCTGGTAAGTCAGAAACTATTATCACCTATTTGATTGGACTGTGTGTTAAGTATTCCCCTATTGATTTAAACTTGATGCTTGTCGACATGAAAGGTGGTGGATTCTCTGAACGACTTGGAAAACTCCCTCACTGTGTAGGTACTGTTACAAACACTGCTGGTGAAAGTCAAGGAATTTCTGCTGTTTATATGTTAAAACGTTTTCTGGAATCACTTAATGCAGAAGTTAAAAACAGGCAAATTATTCTTGCAGATCTTGATGTTGATAATGCAGATGCTTATATTAATGTTTTACGTAAGATTAAAAAAATTCACGAGCTTAAAGATGTTGATGATATTGATAGTATTAAAATTCGTGAAGATTTGATTAAAGAGATTCGTGACGGGAAGAAACAAAAGCAGATTAACTATATTAATGAGGATATTAGTAAACTTAAGCCATTATCGCATCTGATTTTAGTTGTTGATGAATTTACTGAATTAAAGCGTTTTTCTAGTGAATCCGATAATGTTGATTTTATTTCCGAAATTACAACAATTGCTCGAATCGGAAGAACACTCGGACTTCATATTATTCTTGTATCTCAAAATATTGAAGGTGCAATAAATGATGATATTCGTGTGAATACAAAATCTAAAATTTGTCTTAAAGTTGCAACAAAACAAGCATCAAAAGAAATGCTGGGTACAACAGATGCAGCAGCTGCTACAATGCCTGGACACGGTCGTGCCTACATTCTTGTTGGAACGGGAAGCAGATACGAGTATTTTCAATCGGCATATACTGGTGCTAATAAAAATACAGAAATCAAGCCACCTGCATTAATGACTTATGTTACCAACACGGGAACTTTTGTAAAGGATTTTTATGATTCTTCAAAAGATAATGATATCCAAAAAGCTAAAGATAAGCGACTAAGTGCAGGAGTAACTCAGCTTGAATATGTTGTTGAGAAAATTATTGATATATCATCTGAATTTGAGCTCCCTGAAAAGATTTTCCAAGACCCCCTTCCTACGGAGTTAACTGATGATGAGGATGAATTTAATGACTGGATTGAGGTGAGATAAACATGACAACAGATAGATTAGAATTATGTGTGGTTGGTAAATATGATATTCCTAGTAAGCAATGTCAGTCTGTATTTCAAATTGATCTACTCAATTCTAATGTAGCGATTTTTGGATCTGCACTTTCTGGAAAGACTAATCTTTTGAAGTTGTTTATTAATTGTCTTCATAAGAGGAATAATGAGAAGAATGAACAGATTTTTATACTTGATTTTAGTGGAGCACTGCAGGAATATAAAAACATGCCATTGGTTTCTGCTTATTTTGATAGTAGTAATGAAGAGTATGTCAAAAGAGTATTTCGAATTTTAGAAATGATTCTAAGAAAAAATATCAAAGAATTAGGAAGTAGGAATTTTGCAACAGGCAGAACCAGCAATTTACCTCATACAACGTTTATAATTGATAACTTGAATGCTTTTATTGATGAATCACGTTATAATTCTTACCATGAAAAATTTGGAAGACTTTGTAGGGATGGAAGGTCAAGAGGAATTTCTATTGTTTTTACTGCAACAGACACTAAGGGTTTAGCTCGTTATCTGCTTTCTTTTGAGCAGAAAATAGCTTTGAATCTTTCTCAAGAAAAGTGCACAGAATTGTTTGGAATTAAATCTGAACCATTAGGTAATATTCCTGGTCGCGGATATGCAAATGTTACGGAGAGACCAAATGGCATAATAGGAACATTTAATCTAAATGCACCTTATGAAGTACAAATATTGAAAAGTTCTGATATAGCAGATGAAACATCAAATTTTATAAGAAAACTTCATGGAAAATATGGATATGATGCTGCAACTGCAAAATTTGATCGAGAAGTAAAGAAATATCAGACATTTCCTCAAGAATTATCATATAGTGATTTTCTTGAATTGAAACAGCCATATTCATTAGATGAAAGAAATCCTTCGGCTTCTTTTGTAGAAGTAGGATTGGATTATGTTGACTTTAAACCAATCGGTGTTGACTTTGATGATTCCAGGGTTATTGCAGTCTATGGTAAAAGAGAATTTGGCAAAACAAATCTTTTGAAAATTTTACTGGATAACTTGAGTAAAATCAGATCAACATTTCGGTTCATTTTTTTTGATGATGGCAGAAAGCAGTTACTTGATTTTTATAACAAGTTCAAATTTGAACTGAATTGTGAGTATATTGGAGAATTTAAGGCTGTAGACGTTTCTTTAGCAAACGGTAGAATAGTCAAGAGAAAATTATCTCCTATGCAGCAATTTTACAAGTTGATTCATGAAGATTATATAAGTTTAAATAAAGATTTTGTAGATAATCCGATATTGAATCAAATATATGGTGTAGATGATGAAAATATAATGGTAGATGATATCCCTAAGGGTTGTGAGAAAGGAGAGGCTCAACCTACTGTTTTTATTATTCAAAGCAAATCCGTATATTTAAATACTAAGACCAATTCCGAGTTTATTCACTATATTTTGCCTGAATTATTAGATATTACAGAAGATAATGATTTGACTTTTCTTTTCACAGATGTTAGAAAAATTACAGATGCTGAAGTGAATTTGGAGTTCAATAGTGCTTTGAAAACAGTATTTCTTCTCGATAACATAGCTGAGTTTGCTAGCGAACGTGGTGGGAAATCAGTTTTTGGTGAGATGGATCAGAAGAGTCTTAAAGAGGACTATGCCAAGTGTGAGCTTGGTGATGGTTATTACTATAATGTTGAAGCTGATTCATTGAAAAAAGCAAAATTCATTAAAGTAATTTGAGGAGGATTTATCATGGGTGAAAGTGCATTCAAATCTGCTGATACAACTAAAATTGCAGAGTTTGAACGTCAGAGCATGGAGGCTATTAGAGAATTTGTTGCTATAAAAGAAGAGTTTGGAAGAATCAATAGTGACTTGTTAGGTGCATGGAAAGGTTCTGGTGCAAATGTATATAAGCATGAGACGGACCATATTCTTGAAAAGATTGGCAGTATTGAAGATGTTTTAAATGCTATCAATGAGAGTGCCGTCAAAGATATTAGAAGTACCTACAGCGAGACAGATGAGCAGCTCGGAGAATTTAACAGAAATCCACATTCTGGAGAAGGTGAATAAACACGTATGGATATGACAGAAGCAAAATATGTGGATACTTCTACGCAAGTACATCTACATAAAGTTCCACTAACTATTCTGAATGAGAACGATAGTGAGACAATCTTTAATGTGATTATATTGGGAGAAGATAAGGAAAACACAAATGACGAATAATGATATTATCAGAGGGTCCGAATTCAACTATAAAATTGATACTTCATACGGCTTATCGGCAGATGGATATATCGCAACAGGTACAGAGAGTATCGTTTATAAAGGTAAAAAGATTTCTTGTGATGGTAAAATAATACTTTCTTGTGTTTTGAAATTCAAATATAAGTCAATTGAAGTGGGGGCTGATGAAGGTCAATCTAGAGTTATAGATTTATATGAACGATTTAGAAGCCATGATTTGAAAATGTTTGATGAATTGCAAGATTGCCGATCGGTAGTTAGGATTTTTGATGTAATTGAAGATCTTGGGGATTTTTCTATAACGGACACTCATGTACCGGAAGGTAAAAAGTCAATATCAATTAACAGAGATCGTTTCTTCTGTGTGGTAGAAGAATATATTGACGGATGGTCATTAGAAGAGTATTGTAGAGATGAATACTGGAAACTTACAGAAACAGTCGATGTAGGAAACAATTTAAAAAAGAAAATTCCTTTTCATCATTTTTCACATGAAAAGCAACAAACTATGTTGAATAGTTACCAACGTGATTATGATGAAATTATTCGCTATCAAAGTGAAATAATTGATTTTATGTCGAAATTGTGTGAGATTTTGGAATATATTACGGATAAAAAGAAGATTCTTCATTTAGATATAAAGCCAGATAATATAATGGTTACCAGATACGGAAAAGAAATTGTGTTGATTGATTTTGGTCGATCAGAGCATATTAATCCTCAGACACATTCTGTACAAAGTATGCTAGGTGCAGCTGATTATAATCAGGAAAAACAGAGTTTTGCACGTCAATTTCAATATGGTACATTAGGTTATGCTGCTCCAGAATGCTTTGCTGCTCCGATAAGCGGATCGAATTTCCCATTTGATGAATCAGGACTACAAAAAGGAAGAATGAGCGTTGAGAGTGATATTTTTTCTTTTGGGGCTACATTTTGGGAATGCTTGAGCATATTTGAGCTGTATACAGGTAATCAATTATTTTCATCTGAAAAAAGCAATGATGGCTATGGGGCTTTCTATCGTAAATTTTTATTGAATGATACAGCATATTGCGATAGAGATCTTTCAATAACTTCTTCTCATTTTCATGAAAAGTTAGAGAATATAATTAGAAAATGTACCAAAAAACGTGTACCAGGTTATTTAGATAAGGAAAGTGATGTTTACTCTTCCTACTACCATGATTATGAACAGTTGCAGGATGATATTCAATTTGCAAAAGAATCAGCGCCAACTCTCGTTAAGACCGAGAATCTCAAAGTAAGAAATGGTTTTGGAGTATCAGGAGTAATGGCAGGTTTAATGGGATCTGTACTGCTTGTCTGTGGCTTCTTAAAATTAACTGGTAGTTATTTTGCACAGCAGAAAATGGATAATATAATGCAAAAATACAATCCAACTCTAATTGAACGATTAGAAGACGCTGCTATGGAGCAGATGAAATCGTCTACAGAGATTGAAAAACATGATATTTACAATAAGACATATGAATTTTTAAGAGATCAAGATGATGATCTTGATTATACTGAAACGGTTGTTCTTGTTAATCTTATGAATCAAATTGATAATAATTCGTTTGTAAATGACTCTGTAGATACTATGCTTCTTACTGTAGATTTAAAAGGATTTAGTAGTTGTATTGAGTATACAATTACTCATCTTACAGAATGCAACAGCACAGGATATGAACTTGCTGTTCAAATATATAATGCACAAAAACGTATTAATCTCTCAGAATGCTATTCTGTTTTAGTAGCGAATTATGATGATACAAAGTATGGCAAAATGATTCAACGACTTGCACAAGACCTTAATCATGATGAGTTAATTACAAAAATTGCAGAGGAAATGTTGCCACAAAATTTAAAACAAGCAGATAAAAATAGTAGTGAGTATAATAACAAATTAGCAGAAGTTAAGAACGAGATAAAACTTACACTTGATTCTGCAATTAAGGGGAATACTGATGAAGATATTAAATAATATAAGACAAGGTTGGAACAATGAAGGCTTTGCAAGAATCAGAAAGTATATGCGAAAACCTGCAATCGTTGCTTTTGTCATTACAGATGTTATTGTATTTCTTTTAATATTATTCTTGTTGATTTTTGGAAAACTTGAAGATTTAATAGTGTCAATGAATGTTCGATATAATTCTCCAGCATTCATTGTTCTAGTAATCGCACTTTTTGTTGTTCAAATTGGAGCAATTGGCTACGGAGTAGTATTGAGTTTGCATAAATACAGACGCCCAAGCGGAAAAGGTGTATTCAAACCCTCATATAAAGAAGGAACATCTTATAAGGCACTATATGAGCATCTCGATTTTATGAAAGGAGGAGAAAATTGAAGCAAGTTAATGCAAAAACTTTTATACGAATAAGTGAGATATGCTTCACAATATCCTCGTTTTCTTTTCTGTTAATTCCGATATCTAATTTCGATGGTAGTTATTTGCAACAAGTTATAGCATATTTTTTTGGTGTGTTTTTTTGGGGAGGTTTATTGTTAGGATTGGGTAGTTTAATTATTCTTGATTACAAACGTCGAAAAAATAAATTTAGAAAGTTTCGTTATCCAGGCCTATTTTGCTTTTTTAAAAATAAAAAAGCAAAAATATGTGATGTTTTTATGATCACAAGCATTTTTATATTCATTATATCCGAGAAACAACTTGGGTTATATCACACACTAAATTTCGTATTACTAGCACTTATGATGCTATCAATATATTATCACTCAATTTTTAATGGTAATAATTATGCCTATGCATTTCAGAAAGGGGCATGAAAATGGCAATAATGAAAAAAGTAGTAGCTGTATTAAGCTCAGCGGCAATGCTGTTTAGTACTTGCATTAATAGTAGTTTGGCCGTGATTGCTGAAACAACTTCACTTGATAAGTTGGATTTTTCAGTTAATATTCCAGATGATTGGACAAACACTTTCAATGATTGGATTGAAGTTTCTGAAAATACAAAGGTTTACTTTAAAGTAAGCGATCGTTTACAAGATAGTATCGCTTGGGGCACTTATACTGATCCTGATGCAAGAGAATGGAATCAAAGTGTGGATTTAAGTGAAACAGATGTCGATGGTGATTATATCAAGTTTTGGGCAGTTAGAAACGGAATTATTCAAGATGATCCAGAAGCTGTTCACTTCTATTATGATAAAACAAAACCAAATAATTTTAATGTAGCTGTTGATGAGGAAACAGAGCCATATACACTTAAAAGTAGTGACATTATTACGGATTCTCTTTCTGGAATTAGTGGAATATACTATTCTGTTGCACAGGAATATGATTCAGTTGATGCTATTAGAGCTAACTGCATTGAAGCAGTTACAATTGATGATAGGAATGGTATGCGTTTTTCTGCTGAATGCACATCAGATATGTCTGACAATATTGTATATTTTTACGTTATTGACTTTGCAGGAAATATCCAAACTAGTTCTATTAAAATAACATCTTATATGGATACTTCAGCTCCATCGCTGATTGTAGATGGAATTGACGAAAATATGTGGGTTAATAGAGACACTCTGAAAAACACTTGGAATATTCATACCGAATCATATGGTGCCAAAGTGTATTATAAGGTTTCTGATACGGATCTTTTAGATTCTTGGGGAGATTATTCGGATGCAATTGAATGGAGTGAAAATGCAACAATTCTTGAAGGAGAGAAGTATATCCACTTCTGGGCGGCTTATGATTCTGCTGGGCGAGAAGTAGCAGAGGAAACACGTTTCTATAAATATGATAATACCAGTCCGCAGGAATATACAATTAAACCTGAACCTCAGCCGGGAGGAACTGACTCCACTGGTTGGCATGAACCCACTTTTTATGTATACGGTGCTAATATTTACGATGCAATGTCGGGCATCAGCAGAATTTACTATACTGCGACACACAATGAGTATGAAACTCCAAATGAGATTGATGTTAACTTTAATGCGCTTAAACAGGAGGATAATGGAACTTACAGTTTCACTCTGGATATGAGCAAGTATTTCTATGACAGAGTTACTTTAACCTATTATGTGGTAGATGAAGCGGGAAATACAACAAAAGTTATTAATGAAAATATTTCCTACGATTCCCAATCTCCTATGATTGTTACCGGAAGTAATAATACAGGAATAACATATGGTATAGATGCTAATTCCCCGACTCTTTCTCCAATTTCTTTTGGTGGGGAGAAAACAGGTACACTGTGGAACTCTGTTTATGTGAATAATAATGACCACTATATCAAAGTTGTTATAAATGACAACAATCTCTCTGAAATCAGAGTATATGTTGATGGGGCTGAAAATGGTATAGCGTTTTCTCAAGACGGCACAGGTACTCAAGGGAAAAAATGGATTTGTGCAGATGAGTCTAACAATAATCAGAAAGCATATTTCATCAAAATCTCTGAATTAGGACTGGAACCAGACATGAAGCACCGTATAACAGTAAGTGCTTTTGATGGATACAACACCAGTGAGCCTGTTGATTTGACTTTCGGTGAAGGAGAGAACGAGCAGGAGTATACCATTTTCTATGATCCAAAGGATGAAAATGATTCCAAAATCAGTTTTATTCCCAATGAAGAATCAGAATCAATCGATGGTTATTATGGTGCTGGAGTTGGCAAAAATAATATAAGTATAATTGTTAATGATGACAACGGATTAAATGATTATGTTGTAAAAGTTAATGGTACAGATGTTGTGTCTACAGATCTTTCAAAAGGTGAATTGACCACGGGAACATATACCACTGAAATAACTAAAGCAAATGCAAGCGGTGAAGTTCAGTCTACAAAAAGTGTAGGAACTGAAACATATTCAGTTCCTGTTAAAAGCGACTCCTATAAACTTTCATTAGATGATAAATATTTTATTAAGAACGAAAAGCCTATAGACGGAAAGTATGATGTGGAAGTATGTGCAAAGGATTTAGCAGAAAATGAATCTTTCAAAACATATAGTTTCATTATAGATACAATTGCACCAGAAATTAATTTATGTGAGTATCAGTATAATCGTTCCCTTTTGAGATATTTATCATTTGGTTTATTTGGCAATGAATCATATAAAATCAGTGTAGAAGTATATGACCCTGAAGTTGAAAGTGGCGTTCCGGGTATTGGGGTAGAAAGCGTAGTATTAGAATGGGGTTCGAAATCATATGAAGGAAAATATAACGCTGATACCAATAAGTATGATTTTGATGCACTTCCAATAGGACATAAAGATATTCCTGTAATTATTGTTACAGATAGACTTGGTAATTCTGCGAATTATTGTATGGTTTCTTCTGACAGTAATGATGATAATCATGATAATAAGGCAGCTATACAACTTAATGCTGGAAAAGGAAAAATTCCACTGAGTCTTGAAAATACACTTCCAGTTTCTACAATTATCCCTCCTGAAAAGTTTGCGGTTGATAACACAGAAACAGATGCACTTAATATTTATAAACAGTCCTTTGAAGACGGTCATGTAGAGTGGTGGTATCCAAGTGAGATTGAATATCAAATAACAGCACAGGACGCTGATTCAGGTTTGTATTCTGTATTTGCTTTAGAAAATAATGAACAAAGGGCAGAAGAAAAGAAATCAGATAAAATAGATTTTAGTAGCGGCTCTTTCACTGATTTAGCAACATATACATATGCTATTTCTGAAGAAGGCGATTACAATCTGTTTACTTATGCTATAGACAATGCACAGAATAGTAACAAAATAAATTCCAAGGCATCGCAATCTCTTGTTGTTCATCTTGATAAAACAAAACCTCAAATTACAGAGTTTCAGTTTGGAGGACATCCAGATCAAGGTGATACAGTTGAACGAACCACATATGGATTCTTTTTTGTAGAGGATACCGAAATAAGGGTATATGTTGATGATACAGGTGTATCCTCTGGACTGAATAATGTGAAACTTTATTTGAAAAATGTAAATGGAGACGACAAGACATTTACTAAAGCAGCTAGTTCTTTTGACACAGATCAGCAAAACGGTCGTAAATATGCTTCTTTTACTATTGAAAAAGGTTTTAAAGGAAAAGTTATATCTATTGTAACAGACAATGTTGGTCACTCTTCTGGATTGATTAATGCCAATGGTAACATTGTAGAAGATCCAGAATTGCATTCTCGTGCATCTTCAATAGAAATTAAGGAAAACGAATCTGCAAAACAAAATGATGCAAATGGTGTACCACTTTATAATACAAGTATTCCGGTAACTGTTACAGTTATTGACAATTTCTCTGGAATAAGCCGTATTGATTGGAGCATTGCAGATGATAATGAAGCTGGCACAATTGAGGTCGATATAGAGGGGAATTGGAAAAATATTTCTGGAAATGCTCAAATCCTTGAAGATAGTATAGAAAGAGACCAAAACCTTATTACGAAACTTCAATTCGAGATTGTTGTGGATAGCAATACTAATGGAAATGCAGTACATGTTACACTTACAGATCGGTCTGGCAATACCAGTGAATTTGAAACCCAATATAGTATTGACACTACAGAACCTACTATTTCTGCTACTTTAGAAGGTGGAGCAATTTCCAATGATTATTATTACAACACCAGTCAAAGGGTTATAGTATCAATAACTGAGAGAAATTTTGATCCAAATGCTGTAGTTGTTAGGGTTAACAATAATATTCAGGCAATTCAGTGGAACGAGCAAAACTCTTCTGTGACATCCGATGGAACTGTACATACTGGTACATTTGTTCTTGCGGCAGATGGGGAATATGATTTTTCAATTAGCTACACCGATATGGCGGGAAATGTTGGAGCTCCATATTCACACTCTCGATTTATAATCGATAAAACCAGTCCGAAAATTTCTAATAATTTCGATTCGTTTGGTTCAATGGACGATGAAAATATCTATTACAATATTTCTCAGAAAGATAAGACCAAAGCTGAGATTACTGTTGTGGAAACAAACTTCTTTCCTGAAGATATGAATATTAACGTTTATTATCAACCTGCTGGCAGTAAACACACAGATTCTGGAGCAAACTGGACAAATTATTATTACTCATCAGATTGGCATGATAGTGGTGATAATACGCACACTCTGAGTATACCATTTACAGAAGATGGTGTCTATAAAATATCAATGTCTCCTATAGATAGAGCAGGAAATGTTGGTGATTTTTCAAAAGATAAGAATAGTCAGTATCCGAATAAAACTGCCATATTTGAAACAGACTATACTGCTCCTATTATTGTTTCGAGAGATAATAAATCTGTAAAATCAAATGATGTTAAATTTTACGACTTGTATGACTTCGAGCGAAGAAATGATGAAGCACCGACTGTGATTTTTGAAGATACTAATATCGAAAAAATTGTTTGTGATGGTCAAAAGTATACACCTGTATACACCAATGGTAGAGAAATTGGAAAAATAAAGCCAGAAAATATAAGTAGCGAATCCAAAAAGTTAGTAACGGATGCATATGTACCACAGATGATCTATACACTTGAAGGATTTACAGTAGATGGTGTATATTCAGCTAAACTAACTGCTTATGACAAAGCTGGAAATAAGAGTACAATAAATGATAATACCTATGTTCGTATGGTTGACCCAACAGTAAATGTGTTAGCTTATATAGAAAACAGTAACCGTGAGAACATGGAGGGATGGTATTCCTTTGAAGATGAAAATGGTCCTATCAGTAAACAGCCAAACAGCTTCTCGGATTTAAATATTGTAGTATTTTCAAAGTCAAGTGATACTCATGTTCTTTTAGTAGACAAAGCAACAAACACTTCTACTGATACAAATATAACTGACACAGAAGATTCGTTATTCGATAAGAAAATGTATGGTATGGGTGCATATCGTTATACGTTACCAGGAACGTATTTTGAAAAAAACTATACTGCAGATGCGGATACAAATCTTTACCTCAGAGTTGAAAACGATGGCAATACTCTTGATCTTGGAGAGATGTATATTGATAATACAGACCCAGATTGCAATATTCCTAAGCATTTTCATGATTGGGGTTGGTTTAAGGGATCTGGAAATCAAAGTTTAACTTTTGATGGTGTTTCTGAAGTGCTTGATGTTGAGAAGACGGTTGCTTATGTTGATGGGCAAACGATTTATCTATCAAATACTTCGGACAACGATTCTTCAATATTCTCTTATGACGAAGAAAATAATACATTGATGCTTACGCTAGAACCTGGAGGTCATAAGGTAGGATTACTTCTTGTTGACAGAGCCGGAAATAGTAAATCAATTAATGAGGTTCGGCATCTTGCAATAGGTAATTACAGAATCTGGATTGGTATTGGATTTGGATTGGGTGTAATTCTTTTAATATCAATCATAGCATTTATTGTCAAGCGAAGAAAACATGTATAAATAGGTGGATTAGAAAATAAAAGAATCTTTATATTGCCAATGTTGCAAGTATATGCAACGAAACATCAAAACAGCAAAGAAACGGAAATCTAAAAGGGTTTCATTGTATTAAAGATTAGGTTCTTTGCCATATCTGCACCCATATTTTGATACAAAATAGGGGTGCATTTTTATGCCCTGAAAACAACGCAGTATCGGCATTTTTCAAAAAGTGCCGTTTTATATTGATTGAATAGGAGAGAGATATTTACCTCTAAAATAGGTTTAAATCCTGCTTTTCAGGGGTTAGCGTTTTCTTTTGCACCCATTTGGACCTGTTTGCACCCCATTGTTTTTCTATGGTAGAACATAAAAAACAGCCGCCACAGTAATCGCATTGACTACTGCGGCGGCTGAATGTTAATTTATGCTTCAATCTCTGTACCGTCAAGGAACTGAAAAAACATTCTGTTATCATGAAAAATCGTAACTTTTTCAATCATCGTTCTCCAAAGATTTTCATCAAACGTATCGATAGGGGTATCAGCTTTTTCAAGGTGAAGAACAAGCTGCTGAAGTTGTTTGACTTTATTCTGCTGGTTACTCTTTTTCTGCATTAGTTTCTCATAAATTGTCTTTTGACTTTCGTACTGCTGAACCAATTCATCGTGACGTCTGTCGAATTCTTCCTTGTTTCTTGCCGTCACGATATTGTTCTGAATGTGCATTTGATTTAATGCGGAAGTATTACTCATTTCCTGAATGGTTTTTTCAATTTTCGTATTGAGTGCAGAAGTGTCGGAAATGCTCTCAATAAGCATCTGAACTGTTTCAAGAATCAAATCCTTTTCCTGAAAAAACATCGAAAATGCGTTAATGAAACGCTGTTTGATTTCATCCTCATACAAATGCGGTGTGGAGCAAAGCTGCTGTCCTTTGAATTTGTTATTGCACTGCCAGATGACACGTCGGTATTTGCTTGTGGAGTGCCAGACCTTAGAGCCGAAGAAACAACCGCAGTCCGCACATACAAGTTTTGCAGCGAAGAGTGAATTTCCGCTGTACTGCTTGCCGAGCTTTTTACGCCTTTTCATTTCAAGCTGGACTTGCTCGAAATCTTGTGGATCTATAATTGCTTCGTGACTTTCGTCAATGTAGTATTGTGGTACTTCACCTTCGTTGATTTTTTTCTTTTTCGTAAGAAAATCAGTGGTAAAACTCTTTTGCAGCAGTGCAGACCCCTTGTATTTTTCGTTAGTCAGAATACTTTCAACTGTTGATGCGTACCACTTTTCCTTACCACTCGGAGATAGAACACCACGATACATCAAAGCCTTTGCAATGCTGTAAGTAGTCATGCCCTCAAGAAAAGAACGATAAATAAAACGGATGATTTCGGCTTCTTCCGGTACAATTTTCGGCAGACCGTCTTCACCTTTTTTGTAACCGAGAAAACTGGAGTAGGGGAGTGAAACCTTTCCGTCTGCCATACGTTTCCTGTGTCCCCATGTGACGTTTTCGGAAATGGAGCGTGACTCTTCCTGAGCTAAACTCGACATAATCGTGATGAGCAATTCGCCCTTGCCATCAAACGTCCAGATTTGCTCCTTTTCAAAATAACACTCCACGTTATGTTCTTTCAGTTTTCGTATCGTGGAAAGAGAATCTACGGTATTTCGGGCAAAACGGCTAACACTCTTTGTTATGATAAGATCGATTTTTCCGTCCAGAGCATCTTTTATCATCTGATTAAAACCATCTCTGTGCTTTGTATTTGTTGCGGAAATTCCCTCGTCTGTATAGACCTTTACAAACTCCCATTCGCCGTGTTTTTTGATATATTTGGTGTAGTAATCCACCTGTGCAGCATAGGAAGTCTGCTGTTCTTCCTGTTCCGTAGAAACTCTCGCATATCCTGCAACCCTGCGTTTTATGACTATATCATTTGGCAGATGCGTCAAGGGATTGATCGTTTGGGGAATCATCGTGACTGTTCGTGCCATTTTCTGCTCCTTTCTCCGGTGGCTTTTTTCATTTCAGGTTTCCAGCTTTCGGAACGTGAACGGTCTTTCCAGTTTGCAGAAATCTGATGTCCGTCAGTGAAAATAAATGTCATCTCATTTGGTGCAGGAACAAGAATTATTGCAATTTGACTTTCAAAAACATTCACATCAAATTTTTGTAAATCAAGCACTTCGCAACATACTGAAATCAGCGTATTTTCGGGAATTTGCTTTGCTTTAGAACAGTATTTTTTACCCTTTGTGTTGTATGTAGCACAGATCCAGACAATGCCCGTTGGCGTTGTTTTTCTGCGATAATTTTTGCCGCAGCATTCGCACTTGATTTTGCCTGTAAACGGATAAGTGACAGCCGTTGATTTGGTTGGAGTAAACTGTTCTTGATGCTTTTTCATCAAGTTCTGCACTGCGAGAAATACGCTCTTTTCAATAATCGGAGGATGTGCTTCTTCCACATAAAATTTTTTGATCTCACCGTGATTGACCATTTTCCTCTTTGTCAGATGATTTTCACTGTAGAATTTTTGCAGCATAAGTTCACCACAGTATTTTTCATTTGTGAGGATTCTTCTGACTGCTTCCGCCGTCCATTCGTTATCAAATTTGGTGGAGATATGCATTTCATTCAGCATATTTGCAACTGCAAGTTTCCCCATTCCCGACAGATAACTGTTGAAAATCAGCCTGACAATTCTCGCTTCGTCAGGGATAATTTCAAGCACTCCGTTATGATTCCTTTTGTAACCCAGCATCTGCAAACTGCTGACCTTTCCTTTTTCAAAATCCTTACGGATACGCCATTTCTGATTTTCACTTGCGGATAAACTCTCCTCCTGTGCGTAGCTTGCAAGAATAGATAACATCAATTCTCCGTCTGAAGAAAGACTGTGAATTTGCTGTTCCTCAAAATAAACGTCAACACCTAAATCTTTCAGTTCACGCACTGTTTCAAGAAGTGTTAACGTATTTCTCGCAAATCTTGAAATGGATTTTGTGATGATAAGATTCAGATTTCCTGCACGGCATTCCGCAAGCATTTTCTGAAAGTTCTGACGGCTGTCCTTGGTTCCGGTCATTGCTTCATCGGCATAAACTCCGCAAAAACGCCATTCAGGATTTTTTTGAATCAGATCGCTGTAATAGCTGACCTGTGCGGAAAGGGAATGCAGCATAGCGTCCTTTCCGCTGGAAACACGAGCATAAGCAGCAACTCGTTTCTGCTTTTTTATTTTTGGAGTATAAAAATCTACTCTCTCCACGATTCTTGCCATAAAATCGCCTCCTTGTCAGTGTTACATATTAAATCAGAAGTGCCTGAAAGTCAAGCAATTTCACGATATATGCTGCACAAGGATAAGCCACATTTTTCGGCAATATTTGACTCGCATCTGTGAAATTCAGACTCCGTGATTGTGCCGCTTTTCAGTAGCTTTCGGAATAAAATAATCGCCACTTTGTAGGTGGCGATATGCTGTAATTTTTCACTGGTCATTGCGGTACTCCTTTCGGCAGGATTTGCCATAACAGGTTTTAGAACAGTATTTTCTTGACTTGCTTGGGTAAGCGTAGAACGTTTTTCCACAAGATTCACATTTGTATTCAATCATTCCGGAAGTGCGGTGGGGATGCCTCCGCCACCATGTCATTCTGCATTTGTCGCTGCAATATTTTCTTCCGATAACGACTGTGCCACAGACAAGGCAGGCATCGCTGTTTCTCTTCAAAAATGACTTTACCGTGTTCTCCGATAGTTTTAGTTCAGCGGCTATTTTCCTATATCCATAGCCATTTGCCTTTAACTTTATTATTTGAGTTTTATCAGCGTCAGTCATAAGGCACCTCCAAATGGAAACGGCTGCCGATTGGTTCAACAGCCGTTTATAAAGTTTATTTCATTAGTTCATTCACATATTTCTGCACAGCATTGTAGTCATATCCGGCATTGGCGAGTCTGTTTTTGCGGTCAGCACCGTTGCCCCATTTTCCCTGAATAACCTCACGGGCAATTTCATCAACGGACTTCTTAACAGGATAAACAACCTTGCCGTTGCTATCGAACACAGAATAACTCGGTTTACAAGCCTTTTTTGCATTTTCCAGAGAAGAAAAAGCACCGATCTGCGACTTTGCATCAGACCATGTCTTTCTCACTCTATAAATCTTTTTAGCAGAAGGTGTTGCAGGTGCGGAAGAACCGGAGTTCATATAGGACTGCACCTTTTTCTTAAACTCTGCCCAATGGGGCAGAATGTACAGCGGACACGTTTTGTACGGATTTTTCGCTGTATTGAGATAATCCAAAGTGCCTGACTTTCCGTCACGAACATTCAGCCAATGGGTGTGGGTGTAAAGGTGGTTTATGTCAAGATTGTACTTTTTCAAAAGTGCCGCCGCAAGTCTTGCACAGTTATCCTCGGACTTTTTGTCTTTGTCATTATATGCAGAAGACATAATACATTCAATCGCAATGGTTCGGCGGTTGCCATTGCCACTGCCGTCAGCGGCGTGCCAGCCACTAAGATTCAGAGGCAAATTCTGCCACGCACAGACGTTATCAACATAATAATGGACACGGACATCTTTCATATTACCGTTGACCGTTGCCCTTGTGTACTGCTCGGCAGGAGTAGTTCCTGCGGCAGTTGTAATCCACGAAGTATTGTGGATTGTTACACCGATAATTTTGCCCTCCATAGATACAGAGGGCATATCAATGTTATATGGATTATGCTTTGTGAGTAAATACTCGTTGACGGTTATACCGCCAAGGTTTGTAGTTTTATCAGGTTTCAGAATCATCATCATTTTCCTCCTCAAATTCTTCTTCCATTCTGCCAACCTTAGTTTGCAGAACATCAATTGCTTTTTTAATTGCGGGCGGATACGGGATTCCCATTAAAGTAGTGTTCTCAATAATTGAGAGCAGCTCATTCAGGCAGAAACTGATACAGACTGTATCACGGATATATGTAGTTCCCAGAAGAATATCAATTCTCACGCCGACTACAACCATGAGCAGAATGCAGAACTTCTTAGCAAGTCCAATCCAGCCTGCCTTGCTGTTGAGTGTACCACTTCTGCTGTGCTTGGATTTACCCATTACAGCAGTAACCAGACCCGTCACAAAGTCAATGCCCATAAGGACTACGAGGGTAGCAAGTGCAGAGTCCCAGCCACCGAGCAGAGTTGCAATAAAACCTCCCACTACTCCTGCAATAAGGCAAAAAGTTTCTTTCATAAACATCATCCTTTCATAAATTTGATTGATTCAATCATCGGATGTGAATTGTCCGATGTGCCTTTAAAGGCAAGATAATATTCTCCATCCGGTACATTTTCAAGTGACTGTATCACAGAAATATAGGTATCGGAATAAAGCCATTTGAATTGCAAAGTTTCCGCATTTCCTGCCTGTATTTCTTCATAGATATACTGAGCAAGTTCAGACCATGTTTTATCATTTTTTCTCACAAGATAGAATTCTGCATCCTGCGATGCACCTACTGTATATCTGAGAATCAGGTTCATGGAAGAAGTCAAAGCAACAGGTGTCAGACAAAGCACAAATACCGTTCCTGCCCAACTGAAATCGGTCTGGTTAAAGTAAAGCGCATAGTCATTTTCAGCACAGCAAAAATGCGGATAACTTTCAGAGAATCCGGCAAGTGAACGATAACCGTCATTGTAATAGGTGTAAATACTCTCACCATATTTCTGCAAGGCGTCACTACCGGAAGAAAATACAGTGATATATTCGATGCCAGTGCGGTTTTCGAGTAAAATGATTCTGTTTTCAAGACTAAGTATTTCATCTTCCTTTTCCTGAAATTCAAACTGAACTGAATCAGTAAGCTGCTGAAGAGTAATATCTATTTCCTGAATATTGGCGTCAAGATTATCACAACGGTTTGTAAGTCCTATGATGTAGTCCATGGTGCTGTCCTTAAGGGATTGTAATTTCAGCTGTAAATTCTCATAATCTGCCTTGGTAGAATATTCAGACATATCGGGAGTAACTCCGTCTTTACCAGGAGGACCCTGTTCACCTTGCGGACCCACAGCACCGTCTTTGCCTTTCAGACTTTCAAGCCATTCAGCTTCAGTGCCGACAAAGCCATTTTCCACAGCGATTTCAAATGCTGATTTTCCATTTGTACCGTCCAAACCATCACGTCCGTCTACACCGGGTGAGCCTTGTTCACCATTTTTGCCTGGCTGACCGTCTGCACCAGGCGGTCCCTGTTCACCCTGCGGACCCACAGCACCGTCTTTTCCGTCAATACCGTCTTTGCCTTTCAGACTTTCAAGCCACTCAGTTTCAGTACCAACAAAGCCATTCTCCACAGCAATTTCAAATGCAGATTTACCATTGCCGCCTTTTTCACTTATCTTCTGTAATAACTGCTGATACAAATCGGGAGTTGGCGGTACACTGCTGTTTTCACCGTCAAAACCAGACGGCCTGATATTCAGCGTTTTTACAATGGTGGTTGCCCTTACAGTTTCTGATGCACTTGCATCATATCCGAAGAGTGACATCTTCACAGCACCGGGCGTAAGTTCTGCCGGCAACAGACAGCTTGTCCCGTCTGTTCCAAGAACCCTGTTGTATGTAAATTCGTCCTGTGAGAACTGCACCACTTTGTGAAGCGGTTTCCAGCTGTTATCAAACACAAAATGTATTTTTACAAAAGCAATCTGGTCAGCTGCGATTATCTCATGCTCTAAGGTTTCAATGTTCTGTCCTTTTACAAGATATTTAATCATGAACTTCCCTCCATTCTCCGTTTACATATTCCATATATCCGTCAAGGCACTGAATTTTTGTCAGCGGAGTTTCAATTGTTCCTACTGCGTGACCGTCCCAGTTTGTATGCTTTGTAATGGAATTCCACTCAGAAATAGTTCCCTCATAGGTTATGAGAGTGAGGCTTTCACAGTAATTGAAACAGCCTCCAAAAATTTCTGTTGTGCTTTTTGTTATGGTAAAGTTTTTTAGTTTAATACAGCGGACAAACATTCTGTCACTGATGATTTTACCGCTGTAACGAACAGTTTCAAGTTTCTGACATTCGCTGAATGCCATTTCCCCGACAACTGAAACAGACGAAGGAATTGTAACTGATTTTATTGAAGTTCCTGAAAAGGCGTTCCTTGCAATCTCATTCACGCCTGCAGGAATTGTAATTTCTATAAGTCCGTAAAGATTCTGATGAACAATATATTCGTCAATATGCGGCATGAAGCTGTTTCTCTTGATTGCTTTAAGGGTTGTAGGAAGTACAGCCGTTTTCAAGTTATTGCAATACTCGAAAGCATACTCACCAATAGAAGTAATGCCCTCTGACACAATAACCGACTTAATATCAGGATTATCTTTAAAAGGAGATGCGTTTGAACCATTGTCATAGTCAAACATTGCCCCAGTACCTTTGAGAATTAGTTTACCGTCAGAAAAAAGTGTAAAGTTAATATTCTCACCACATTTGCCAATAGATACCACATCACCCGTCACTTCATCAACTTTTAAAGTAAGCTCATCAATCTTTCCTGTAAGCTGAGCAATTGTTGTATTATAGTCTTTCATCTGCTCTGTAATTTCAGCCAGCTGTGACATCATATCTGTGACCTTGCATTTACCGAGAATACAGCGGACATAACCACAATATGTTGTATTTTCTCGATAATCAGTTACTTTGATTTCAGTCGCACCTGCATCAATTCTTATCGCACAAAGTGTAAGATATGTTTTGGTTTCTGTATCCTTGAATCTCGGTATTGACGGTGATGTTGCAGGTGTACCGGCGAGAATCTCAAACTCAATCTTTCGATAATTTTCACCAGTATTGCAACAGATACCAACTGACAAATATCTTCCCAGTGATTCGTTCACATAGCTTGAAAGGTCGTATGTGTACGGAGTATCGGAAAGAAAATAGTGACCGTCAATCCATGCTTTTCCGCTGCCAATAGTCAGCTTTAATTTGTTAGCAGTCAACTTGAAGCACTGACTATAATTATCCTGAATGCCGTTACAGATTATACTGCCAAGATAGTCGCAGAAGTTCTCAGCAGTATATGTTCTGTCAAGATTTTTTGAATTGAAAAATCCGAATGAAAATGCCATGTTCATACCTCCCTGAATGTCGGTGTGAGGTTCCTGCCGTTCCGGTCAAAACTCTCAATCATACCGATTAGCTGTATTTTATTTTGCCTCAGACCAAATCTGCGGTGTTCTACTGTAACATAATCACCGACAAAGTAATCGGTGTTGTATCGAAATTGCGTAGACTGTACAGCAATCTGCGATTCGGATGCTGTCAGCGGAAGAACCATGCTTTGTTTTCCTTTTTCTTTCAGCATTTCAATATACTTTGCCTCCGGTATAGGCTTTGTTTCTCCGTCAATCTGTTCTTCATCTGACATATCTTTTGCATCAACATACACTTCATAGCGGTCAAGATGTGAAGGTTCATTGCCATTACAATATGTAGTACGTTTTCTTTCTTCTCCTTCACCTTTGCCGAGAATATATGCAAAGTTCTTTTGCTCAGATATATCAGTAGCATACGAAAATGAAAGCAGATTATTGTATCCGTCAGAGAACACAATATGCGGATTTTCTTCCTGCATAATGGAACGGTCCGCACCTTCCGATAATTCAAGAATCATCTCATACTGTTCACCTGTGATTTTATTTAGCCGTATATTTGCAGTACCGCCGATTTTCTCACAAATTGTATATATCCACCGCATAAGATTATCATAGCTGATTTGGAGTTTTGTTTTCTGTTCCCAGCAAGAACCTATTGCAGTTCCAACGGAAAGACCGGGAATCTTTCTTACACCGGATACAACAGCATTAAACTGCACAACAGTTTTTATTATGTCTGCGTATGCTGTTTCCTTTGTGAAATTCACCGTCGGATAGATTATCCTGCGTTCAAGCAGACAAATTAAAAAACGGCCTCTCACAATGAGATAGTCGCCGTCCTCTGCATCTGTCTGTATTTCAACGGATTCAATTAGTCCGTAGTGTTCCATATCATCATCACGCCCGACAATTCTGCCTGTCTGGAAAATTTCAATATTTTGTGGACTTGCTGCAATATATACCTCAAAAGCACCGCAGGAATAGTATTCAATATCCCATAAAAGAGAAGAAAAGCTGTCGCATATTGCTTCAAGGGTTATGGATAGTTTGTCCTCCACAGGAATCATATTGTATATTTCAATCTGCATAAATCACACTCCCAAGTATGCATTACGATGTATCAGACGAACTTTCAGTTTTGAAAGCCCCTCAGATGCACGGACATAGAATTTGTTTTCACCAGGTCTTAATGTCAGCCATGTAGAACCGCTGACAAGCCTGTTTATGATATTTGTAACAACACCCTCACGCTCCAAAGTAACAGTTTTATTGCCTGTTTTCGTGGTTATGGTGATGACATCGCCCTCTTTAATCTCGTCAGTAATCTGCATATATTCATCTGTTACAGCATTGTAGATAGTCGGATTCTTTGCAGGTCCACCGCTGATTTCAAGAGTAAAGCCAACCTCATCACCGTCATTTACTATGGTCATAATGTTCTGGGTGTTATACTTGCCAATCGGAAAAGGCTCATCATTATCGGGAAAAATGAAGTGAAATGCTCCTGTTATTCTTGAATATTCAGCTATCTGGCTTTCGCTCGAATACCAGTAAATATCGGGACAGACAATTGATATTTGCCCTTTGGTCAGCATCTCAAAATTCTCCATTTCGCAGGTTTCTACAATACCCTCAGCATATACAGAAATATTTTTTGTGGCGTAATAAATCTTGATATATCGTGACGGCTTGACTACTTTATACAGTTCATGCCGTCTTTTTTCAATGCCCAAACCACGCATTTCAAAAGGAATTACTACGTTTCTTTTCTCGATATAAGCATTATTGAGATATGAGCCGTCCATTCCGGCATAGCTTGAAGTGCTGACTATTCCGGTGGGTGGGTTCAGACCCTTGATTTTGGAGAACATATATCGGTTTGCAGTTCTGGACAGGTCGATCTGCTGACCTGTTTCGTTTTCAAGAATGAGCTTGTAGAACAAAATTTCACCTGCCTTTCATTGACTTTGTGTATGTGGGTGGGGTATAATATATGAAAATGATTGTGGACATTAGCTTTACAAATCAGCATTTGGTGGTGAATAGCATGATTGAAAAAACAGAAAAGTCATTTGTGAAAAGATTTATAAAAAAGGCAAAGCAGGACAGATTGCTTTTTGAATTAAACGGAAAGAAACGTAAAAACGGTATTGAGCGTTTTTGTCACAACACAGAAGATATGATAGTTACGGAAAGAATTGCTTATAGCGGAAACAATTTGTTTCCCGATGAAATTTTAAGAATCACAAAACAGTATAAAGTGCCGAAATCATGTTATATTATGGCTTATCATGAAGAATTAGACCAAAAATACGTTTCATTGGCAGACGCATTAGATCTCGTATTAGGAAATGGTATGGCAGCTATCATAATATGCGATGATTTCGTTATAATTGAAACAGAGCAGTGCTCAGGCACACCATTCCGCTATATTTTACATGAATAAATTCCAGTTTGCAGAGTAAAAGGAGCGACCAAAATCGCTCCTTTTTATATTTCTACTGCATTCCTCGTCTGCCTGTAAATCTCCAGCCGTGACAGTGATTTCGGACTATTATTGGTCTGATTCACTGTACGGCTGTTGTCATTATTGTAGTAGTTATTCACAACAGAACTTTCAGCGGAACCATTCATTATAGCACCTGTCATTCCGTCCATTTTGTAGTTTAGCTCAGAAGTGAGCGAAAGTTTCATTGTATCGGCAACACCGGATACAGCTTTTGCCACAACCTTTTTACTCTTTTTGATGCCGTCAGCAAGTCCCTGCATAAAGTCTGGCATCCAGCTTTCGTATTCAGTCAGCGGACCTACATCAGGAACAGAAAAGTGCAGATAACTTCTGATTGTATCGGCTACATCTGTACAGGCATCTGAAATCCAGTTGATGCAACTTCTTATACCATCAACAATACCGCTGATAATATCCGAACCCCAGCTGAAAGCATCACTCGCCAGTCCCTTTACAAAATTCACAGCCTTATCAAATCCACCCTTGATAGTGGTGTATATGCTGTCAATTGTATTGGAAATGGCTGATTTTACGCTGCCCCATATACTTGTTACGGTTGATTTTATGGTGTTCATCACAGATGAAATCGTAGAGGAAATGCTGTTCCAGACAGAAGAAATGGTGTTTTTGATTCCATTTACAACACTTGAAATCGCACCGCTGATTGCATTCCAGATTGATGAGAATACAGACTTGATTGTATTCATAATACCGGAAATAAAGCCTGAAATTGCATTCCATACACTTGATATGGTATTTGAAATTGCATTCAAAGCTGTGGAAATCGCAGTAGAAATTGCATTCCATATTGTCTGGAAAAAGTTTTTGATTCCCTCAAGAAGTGGAGTAATAAACCCAACAATCGCATTCCAGATAGCCTGTATCTTTTCAGAAATCCAGTCCATAACATTACTAATGATAATATGGATAGCCTCAAAAATGGTTTCAAAGAGATACTTTAATGCGTCCAAAAGCGGTGAAATAAACTCATATATCGCATTCCATATGCTTGAAATTGTATCGTAGATTGTAGTGCATACAGTAGAAATGACCGTCCATATTGCGTTGAAAATGTTAGAGAAGAAATCGTGTATGCTTGTAAGGATTCCTGCAAAGAAATCATAAACAGCAGTAAAAATGGAAACTGCTGTATCGTGAATAGCAGTTACAATGCCTGTGAAGAACGTGGATATGGCATTCCATGTGTTTACAAAGAAATCAGCAATTGACTGGAAGAAAGAACATATACTGTCCCAGATTCCAACAAAGAAATCCTTGATTGCCGTCCACACTTCATCCCATGAAGTACCGAACCAGCCGAGGAATACGTCTGCCGTACCTTTAAGCATATCAAAAATATTGCTGAATGTATTTACAAAGAAATCCCATATACCTACGAAAATGCCCTTTATACCGTTCCAGCACTGCTCCCAGTTACCGGTAAACAGACCAATAAACACATCAAGAAGGCTTAAAATAGTATCCGTAACAAGAGTAAAGATATTTGAGATATTCTGAAATACGCCCTCAAACATAGGTGCAAGCAGTTCACAAAGTCCGTTCCATGCAGCCTTTGCAAGTTCTCCGAAGTTTTCAAACTCAAAGCCGAGAGCGTTGACTTTGTCAACAATACCGGAAGTAAGCCTTTCGAATGTAGCTTTTATCTCTTCCCATATAGAAAGTATGCTGTTTTTGAAACCCTCATTAGTATTCCACAGATGTACAAATGCTGCAATGAGTACCGCTATTACAGCAACAACTGCCACAACAGGAGCAGATATACCACCAATTGCAGCTCCAAGAGTAGAAAAGGCGGTCTTAGCACCTGCAATCATTGTAGGAACTTTACTGATAAAAGACATCAAACCGCCTACTGATGATATGACCTTTCCAATAACGACTAATAAAGGACCCATTGCCGCAGCAGCGAGAGCGATTTTTACAATCGTCTGTTTCGTGGCAGGGTCCATTGCGTTAAGTTTATCAATAAATGCCTGAATTTTCGTGACAATATCACGGATTACAGGCATCAGAATTTCACCGAAAGAAATAGCAAGTTCTTCAAGCTGTGATTTTAAAATAGTCAGCTGACCGCCAAGATTATCCTGCATGGTTTCAGCCATTGCAAGAGATGTTCCGTCACATTCAGCTATTGCACCGGACAGCTTATCAATATCCTGCGGTGCTGCGTTCATAAGTGCAAGAAAACCGGACATAGCATTCTTTCCGACAAGAGCCTGTGCTGCACTTGCTTTTTCGGATTCTGTCATCTGATTAAAAGCAACACGGCAGTCTGCGAGAATATCAGAAAGTTCTCTCATTGAGCCGTCCTGATTAGTGGTTGCAATCTCCATTTCTCCGAATGTTTCAGAGCAAAATTTCACATCACCTGAAAGTGCTGTCATAATGGAACGCATTGATGTACCGGACTGCGTTGACTTGATACCTGCATTAGCCATAAGACCGAGAGCCTCAGCTGTATCTTCACAGGAAAAGCCTAAAGCACCTGCGATAGGAGCACAATACTTGAATGATTCGCCAAGCATTGATACATTTGTATTTGCATTACTTGATGCGGCAGCGAGAACATCAGCAAAATGGCCACTGTCAGCGGCTGTTAAGCCGAAAGCTGTGAGTGCATCTGTAACAATATCGGAGGTTGTTGCCAAATCTTCACCACTGGCAGCGGCAAGGTTCATGATGCCGTCAATACCCGACAGCATATCATTTGTTTTCCAGCCTGCCATAGCCATATAGTTCATAGCTTCAGCGGCTTCAGATGCAGAAAACTTTGTCTTACTGCCCATTTCACGAGCCTTGTCACGAAGTTTGTCAAGGTCATCACCGGTAGCACCGGATACAGCCGCAACCTTTGACATAGCAGAATCAAAATCCGATGCAGTCTTTACAGCCGCTGTTCCTGCTGCCATAATCGGAACAGTAACATGGGTGGTAAGTTTACCGCCTACATCAGAAATTTTGTCGCCCACATTCTGTAAAACTTCACCTGCCGCACCAATTTTGGAAAGGGAATCAGACGCCTTATTGGCTTCACTTGCGAGATTGCGAAGTTCCTGTTCAGTTTCAATGATCTCACGCTGTAATGCATCATACTGCTGTTGAGTGATTTCACCATTGGCAAGAGCAGCGTTTGCCTGTTTAGCGGCAGTTTTCAGTGTTGCAAGTTTATCTTTTGTAGCAGAAATGCTGTCAGCTAAAAGTTTCTGTTTCTGCGAAAGGAGTTCTGTGTTCTTTGGGTCAAGTTTCAACAGCTTTTCCACATCTTTCAGCTGTGTCTGAGTGTTCTTTATGGTTTTGTTGACGCCTTCAAGAGCCTTGGAAAGCTTGGTGGTATCACCGCCGATCTCAACGGTGATGCCCTTGATTCTGTTTGCCATGCGGTTTTTCTCCTTTCTAAATATTGACTTTTTTGCTAAAAAAGAATATAATGAAAAAAACAGCTTCCTGCCAAGAGGTGATTGTAATGAAAATACTGTATTGTAATGTAAGAGAAATGGATGAATACAATGGTTTCGTCATTGATGATTATCATGGCGGTGGTTCTTATACAGAAAACAATGTCCCACTTGAAGTTAATAATTTCACGAGACATGATAATCTGTACTATGGCTATGTCCAATCTACACATGATACTATCGATATTCAAAGAAACTTCGGTGCTTCACCAAATGCTGATTACATAGATGGGGTGCTTGTTGTCTGGGTATGCCACCAAGCTAAGATTGTAGGCTTTTACATAGATGCAACTGTGTACAGAAAGAAACAGCCGATACCTGATAATATTGCTGCACAGCGTTCCGAATGTGAAGGAGCCGGATATAATATTACAACAAAACAAGCAATCTTAATTCCAAGTGAGCAAAGAAAAAGAATAGTCACTGGAATGGGACGTTGTAATATCTGGTATGGTAATGATGAAATAAATCAAATTGTGCAGAATTATCTCAATGATTATCAAAAAGCACTCAATGAACTAATTTGCACCGTCGAAGCAAACTCCGATATTAAAGGTGAAGAATATGAATGTCTTGTTAAGCAGCGTGTTAATCAAGGCGTATTTAGAGACCAAATGATTAAGAGATTTCATAAAAGATGCGCATTATGCGGCGTTTCAAATGAATCATTTTTAATAGCCAGTCACATTAAGCCGTGGTCAAAGAGTGATCCTAATGAAAAGCTTTCCAAATTCAATGGACTGCTGCTGTGTCCTAACCATGATAAACTTTTTGATAAAGGATACATCTCATTTTCTGATGAGGGACATATAATGATTTCAAGTCAACTTAGTGACACGGATAAGATTTTTTTGAATGTCAACGATAAGATGAGAATTTCTGATGAGTTAATCAGTGAAGAGATGAAAGTCTATTTGTATTATCACAGGACAAACGTCTTTAAAGGTTAAAATGCATCGAAGTCCGCCTGTCCTGCGACTTCATGCCAGCCCTCATAATCATCATTTTCACGCTCGGTGAACATATCATTGATTAAACCAATCGTAAGCAAATCCAGCTCGGTCATAGAAAGACCGAGCTGTTTGCATCTTAGTAGAAAAAGCGGCGTTGTCATCGGTCGGTCAGTCGGGCGATGTTTTTTTTAGACTCAACTTGCACAGCAGTATTGAGGCCCCACAGTTCAATAAGCTGTGGAAGAATTTCATAAATGCTGAATGTATTGAATCTTTCAAGGAAATCATCCGGACTGTCGGGAACATTTTCAGGGTCAGCGTGTTTTGCCATGATGTATGCGATATTCTCAAATACCTCAAGGCTTTCAATGTCAAGTTCGCTTTTGTTTTCATCACCCTCTGCAACATCGGTTTTCAGTGATGCAAAGTCTTTGTAAATATCCCTGTGAAATTTCAGACGGTACAGGCGAGGCACAGCTGCACTCGCCTTGAAAGGAACGGTAATTCCGTCAATAACAATATCCTTTTTGATAGCCATATCTGTACCTCCTTATGATGTCTTTGTTGTAGTTGTGGTGGACGCTGCAAATGTGGGAATATACACTGACTTATACCAGTTATTGTATGTGGTTTCATCAGTGCTTTCACAGGTCTTGGATTTAACAAGTCCGTCAGGGAGTGCAGTTGCCTTGAGGGAAAGCGTTTCAGTTTTTACCTCCGTGCTTTCTTCTTTGGTGGAAGATTCCGTTTTCGGTCTGCTTGCACTGCAGCAGTACATAACATGACGAATCTTATGCTTATCGCCCTCAAATTCAAACAGCAGTGCAAACTGCTGCGGCTCTGCATCGTTCTTCTCCACAAGAACGCCCTTAGTATCAAGGACTTCTCCCAGAATATCAGTTGAAAAATCTGTGGGAATAAGTGCAATTTCCAAGTCACCTGTATATCCGGCGTTGTTATTGATGACGTAATAGACACTGTTATCGGCAAAAAAATTCTCATTTTCTCCGTTAACATCCATTGAAAGCGATACCGCACCGGGTATTCTAACAGGCGGTGCAAATGTTGGAACATCATCAGCTGACCAGCCGGTTATCTTTGCATAATGGACCTTGTTAAGTCCGAATTTAACCTTATTCTTTTTCTGAGACATTGTCATACCTCCGTTTCATAAAGCACTTCATAGAGCTTTTCCGACTCTATCCATACTTCTGATTTTGTGTAATAAATCTTGTGACGTTTAAGAACCTGTTCTATCTGTGATTCAAGTTCAGGATTCTTAATGTCTGTATAAAGTTCAATATCCAGCTGTTTAAAGCTGAAATACATATAGTTGTCAGCAGAGAAAGTATTCTCACCGGGAGAAAGGAATATCAGAAATGGTGGAGCCGGACTTTCACTTTCTGCAAAATGATGATAGGCGAAAGGCAGTCCAATTTCCTCCATCATTTCATTTATCTGTTCGTATGTCATTCCAAAGCCTCCTCGATAAGATTTTCAAACATCTGTACTCCATTTTCTTCTGCAGGTGCAATATGCGGTCTGCCTGATACACGACCACCGCCACGCTTGGCGTGTCCTTTCTCCAAAAGGTGTGCCAGCTGATATCTGTTTTTTGAATGCACAGTCATTTCAAGGGAATGGCTGTTTTCTTTTGTCTTTTTTGCTGTCCAGCTTTTAGCATATTTGCCTGTACGCTTGGGAGCATTTGCAGAGATTTCTTTTTTTACAGCAGTTGCAGTTTTGCGGACAGCTTTTTTCATTTCCATATCTGCAAGATCAGAATACTCTGTCAGACCTTTCATAATCTCATCTGCAAGATTATCAATTGATGTCATCGAAATCACCCGACTTTCTCGTTTCACCTTCGATTTTCATATAGCTGTTGTGGTCGTAATAAGGTGTAATTCCTGTGATATCATAAATATTGTTTCTGAAAAGAATACGGAAAGCTGTACTACCCAAGTTAAGTGATGCAGGACTTTGCCTTATCAAGAATTCAAGTTTCTGTACTTCTTTTGTAACTCCTGCATCGGTGGTTTCTGTCACTGATTTCGAGGTAACACTTGCCCATAATGAAAAGTTTTCTTCCCATTTTGTAATGTGGTTGCCGATTTCATCAGTTACTGTTCTGTGTTCAAGTATCGTGATTCGCTGATTCAGCTTTCCGATTTCCATCAGATAACACCCTCTCTCTGTGCAAAAAGAATAGAACGTAAATTCAACGTCAGCTTTTTGTAGTCGGGATTACTTCGGTTTTCATAAAGATACCCGAGTGCAAACAGCATAGCCGTCCGCACCGTATCTTCATTTACAGAAAAGTCCTCTTCACTCATTCTGCCAACGTCCATAACAAGCTGTTTTGATGTGGAAAGCAGATTCTGAATAAGTTTGTCGTCCTCATCATAATCCACCCTCAGATAATTTTTCGCTTCTTTAAGAGTAATCATTCAAATCACGCCTTTGCCGTGGAAGTGCCTTTGATAGTCAGTGTCTTTACTGCCTCGGGAAGAATCAGCTTTCCGTCAACACGCTGTGACGTAAGGAAACCTATCTGTCCGTTCATTGCAAACAGTTCATTCAGACGTTTGAGAGAACGTCCCTGTCTGTCAGCTATCCAATAGTATGAGAAGTCACCAAATGCAATTGCCTTGTTTCCGGCATCGGGTGTTGGTGCATACACAGAGGTAACATAAGGTCTGTTCAGAATAGTATCGGGAATACCCTGTGAAACTGAAGGTTGCCACAAAAAATTTCCGTTTGCATCTTTGATTTTACGAAGAGCCTTCAATGTCTGCTCGTTAAGCAGCCATACAGCCTTTTTACGATAAGGACTTTTCAGAGAATAGAAAAGTTCCATCATATCGTCAAAAGTAATAGCTGCCCCGGCTGATGTCGCACCATTTTCAGCACCGCCTGTTGCGGCAAAAATACCGGTAGGCTTGCCCTTACCGTCACCGATGAGGAATGCCTCTTCTTCCTTGGTGCCGATTCTGCGGGCAAATTCCTTAGCAATGTAGCTGGGCAGGTCAAAAACAGAATCGTTCAGAAGTTCTTCTGAAATCTTGATTGCTGTGCCTACCTTGTATGCAGAAAGTGCAATCTGACCGAATGCGTCGTCGGAAAGGGTGTATGCCTCTTCCTCCTCCATCCAGACCGCCTCGCCCTTCTGGGTAATGACAGGAATTTTTCTGTCGCCGCTTGAAGTCTGAATTTTCGTGGCAAGAGGACGAAAAACGTTTTCCTCTTCAAGTGATGAGATCAGCTTTTTCTCAAACTCGTCCGGACAGAGATAACCGCCCTCGGAGTCAGTGCCGATCTGTAAATCATTACGAACATCGATATAATTGCGGTTGCGGATATTATTCCAGAAAGCCTTGCTGTAGCTGTCCGATGCAATACCTGTTTTTTCCGACTGTTCTGTATGTGCGCCGGGAGCAGATACAAGAGGTACAGACGTTGCAGCATTCATTTCACGGGCAAGCTTTTCCTGCCGTTCAAGACGGTCAATTTCCTTTCCGTAAGCCACAATCTGCTGTTCCATATCATCATAAGTCTTGCTGTCCTCTTCGGAAAGCAGACCGCTGTCGTTTCGCTTGGAGTCAAGAAAATCTCTTGCATCATCCCAAGCCTTAGCTCTTTTTTCTCTCAGTTCTTTAATAGTCATAGTAAATTCCTCCTTGTTATTTCAGTAATGCCAGACGTTTGTCCAGCTGATTTATGGGAACACCTTTCGGTGCAGATGCGGATATTTTCTGCATCAGTGATGCAGTTGTTTTTGAGGGAGAATAAATCATAGAATCGGGAGTTTTTCTTTGCTTGTCCGGTTTCTGTTCTTCCTCATTTTCATCTGGTTCTTCTGTAGGTTCTGTTTTCAATGGCTCATCGTTTTCTTCCTCCTCATCGGGTTCAGCCTGTGGTTTATCTTTCTTGTCTGTAAAAAGAATACCGTCAACAAACCCAAGCTGAAGTGCCTTTTTCGCATTGAGCCATGTTTCTTCCGTCATCATTTTTGCAATTTTAGCACGACTGAGATGCGTTTTCTCTTCATAGGCATTGATAATGGATTCCTTGACTTCTTCCAGAAGTTCAATTGCCTTTTCCATGTCAGCCTTATTTCCTGATGCAATACAAGATGGATCGTGGCACATAATCATGCCAGTAGGTGAAATCAGTGTTTCATCACCTGCCATAGCAACAACTGATGCTGCAGACGCTGCAAGACTGTCAATTTTTACAGTAATTCTACCTTTGTGATTTCTGAGCATTGTATAAATCTGACTTGCTGCGAACACATCGCCGCCTGGTGAGCAGAGCCATACTGTCAGATTTCCGGGGTGCTTGCTTAATTCATCTTTAAATAGTCCCGGCGTGATCTCGTCTCCGTACCAGGTACTGTCAGAGATAGGACCTTCAAAGTAAAGTTCCGTTTCTCCTGTGTCCTCATTCTTTATCCAGTTCCAGAATTTCTCCATTTTGGGTTTCCTCCTTTTTGTAATTTACGCCAATATAGTCCAGAATCTTTCCAAGTCCCAGACCTTTTTTATCCGGCAGCCACACGCCGCTTTCATCTGTTCCTCCGCCTATACAATAGTTATACAGTTTAGGGTGGGTTGCCGCCAGTTTCTGAAAACGGTTCGGCTCTTTTTCAAGATGACAGCCGAACATACAAAAAACGCAGCCTGTGCGGTCTGCGCCTGTGGTTTTGTATCTGCCCTTTTCATCTATGTAAATATCACCATACACCTCTTTGGCGTATGGGATTTTGTAAGTGTAAATGTATTGCAGAACGTCTTGTTCTATCCAGAATGACATAGGCTGTGAGCGTGGTCTTTTTGAATCAAAAGCATTGCAGCCATGAATCAGCCACTGTTCTTTTCGCAGACGGCTTTCAGATGCCATTGTTGCCACAATAGGAACTCTGCCTGTTTCTTTTTCATACTGTTTCATGGGATTTTTCTTCATAACAGTGCAGCATTCGGAAGAACAGTTAAAGGGTGCGTCAAGCAGGTACTTCCATTTTTCACAGTTATACTGACTTTTCTGACCATTCTTATCAACTGCAAGACCGCACAGCTTTTTGTAATCTCCATGTGAATCCTCACGTCCTTCAGCAATTGCTTTCTTCGCATACTGCACACGTCTTGCCACCTCTTTTGAAATGACAGGATAGCCATATTTTTCAATAACCTGTCGAAAGGTCATCTTCGGGCGTATAATCGTTACATTTTCACAGCTTTTCACAAAGGTTTTGATTTCGGGATATTCAAGTCCGGTATCACAAAAGACTGACGGAATGTCATATACGCCTGGAGTTTTGCTGATAATGTCTCGCAGCACTACAGAATCCTTTCCGCCTGAGAAACTGCAATACACATCACCGCCGTAATGATTATACCAGTCCCGTATACGATTTTTTGTCATTCGTATTTTAATATCAAGGGGCAAGGACTGCATTTGATAAAGGTCACTTATCTGATGTTTCATTGCTGTTTTCACCGTCCTTCTGTTCATAAGCCGCACCTGCATCAGAAAGTTTTGTAAAGCTGCCGTTACAGAGGTAAAGGTCTCCGCCTTCTTCGGCAGGAATCATATTCATATTTTCCAATTCACGAATATCATTAGCGGACATCCAGCCGTTCTGACGTGCTGTTGCATAGCCTTGCATACGGCTTGCATAATCACCACGAAGAAGTCCTTCTACATTAAATTTAATGAAATACTTTCCTTTCTCCGAATCAGAAAGCAGAGCCTTTTGTAGTCCCTGTTCCCAGCGAACAATCCATGGGTCAAGGCTGTATTTCACGAAATCAAGTGACAGGTGTTCAACATTTGAAAATGTAGCATGGTCAAGGTCACCTATCATATGAAGCGGAACACGATACAGCCTTGCAATCTCCTCAATCTGAAATTTACGTGTTTCCAGAAATTGTGCTTCATTATTCGGAATAGAAATTGGTGTGTACTTCATACCCTCCTCGAGCACGCAAGTGCGATGTGCATTAGAGCCAGAATAGGCTCTCTGCCATGCATCACGGACACGTTCAGGATTTTTGATTACTCCAGGGTGTTCAAGTACACCGCTTGGAGATGCTCCGTTTCCGAAAAATGACGCACCGTATTCCTCACAGGCAATAGAAATACCGATTGCATTTTTAGCAAGTGCAATCGGTGAATAACCAACCAGTCCGTCAAATCCAAGTCCTGGGATATGCAGAACTTCATCGGCATAGAGAACTATGTCGCCCTGTTCTTTCATATTCGGATTGGCTTCATCGTAACGGCTGTAAATATATATCAAGCGGTTTTTATCGTCACGGTCAACTTTCATCTTGTCGGGCATCAATGGATACAGTCCGATAACATCACCTCTGCCGTTTCGGATAATCTGTGCATAGGCATTGCCGTAAATCAGCAGATGGCTCATCAGTGTTTCACGGAATACAAATGATGTCATTTCAGGATTAGGCTGGTCGTGAAGCAAAAAGTAAAGCGGGTGATTTGGCACTCGCTCTTTTCCTTTATCGTTGTATTTGTACACATGAAGCGGTAATTGTGCGATTGCCTCCGACAGCACTCTCACGCAGGCATAAACCGCAATATGCTGTAAGGCTGTTCTGTCGGTGACACGTTTACCGCTGTTGGCTCGTCCGAAGAAATATGTGTAGGACGGGCTGTCATAACTGTTATTGGGCTTATCTCTGGACTTGAAAAGTCCTGTGAAAATACCCATGAAAATCAACTCCTTTCTTGACTTTGAGATTAGGGGTGTGGTATAATATGATAAACTAAATGTAGGGCAGTTGCTCGACAAATTAGAAGTTGGTGGAGTGATTTGATGGGAAAGATGTATATAAAACAACAGATTGTTCAAGAAAATCCAGAATTAGTTCTTAGTGAAAATGGAGACTTTATAATCGATAAAAGTTTGGTAGATAAATATGAAATAATAGATGTGCATTGCCATTTGTTTAAAGGATTAGCACATCTGTTTCCGGCTATTTTTCAAAAAGAAAAGAATAATACTGCAGTTTCTTTATTAGATAAGAGTTGTTTTCCTTTTTCTATGGATTTGTTTAATCTTGATAAAATTAGTTATACCGAGTATCCAACAAAGTTATTGAGTGGAAACGGAATTAGAACAAGAATTAAGTTATTCACCGGAGCATTGGTTCTAAACTATGCAACGGTAGAACGACTGATTATGGATATGGATGCAAACGGTATTAGCAAAGCTGTTGTGCAACAGATTAATCCACCTAATAAGAGTTGTGCTGGTGAAATGGATGAAATTGTAAAAGGGAATTCAAGACTTTACACTTTTGGGTCTATACACCCGTATGACGATGATATATTAAGTCAGATAGATATATATATGAAAATGGATATTAAGGGGTGGAAATTAAATCCACATATTTGGGGAATATCGATTGATGATAAAAAGACTATTGCATTGCTGAAGGAATTGGAAAAAACATCCTTGCCAATTATGAGTTGTAGTGGTACGGGCTTACCATCAGATGTGAGAAATTCTAATGTTCCAACAAAGCAAACAAAGAAAGAAGTGATGACGCAGACACTTGCTAAATTCGAAAAAGTGCTTGCTTATATCCCTGATGCAACAGTGATTTTAGCACATGGTGGTAGCTTTGACTTTCCGTATATTATAGATATTCTCAAAAAATATCCCAATACTTATACAGATATTAGTCTTCAACCATCTGAAAATATCAAGCAAATTATTGGTGAAGTTGGAAGCGATAGAATTTTGTTTGGAACAGACTATCCGTTTCTTAATCAGGCTTTTTCTATGCTTTCTGTATTGCGGGCAACAACCGATGAAGAAGAACGAAAAAATATTTTTAGTGATAACGCAAAAAAAATATTGCATCTTTAATTTATAGTAAAAATGCTTGAGGGTTGGGGAGCCACAACTTTCAGTTTGTGGGGTAATCACAACTACAAAATCAGCATCTCCCTCGAATCATAAACAGACTCATCAGACACACATCCACAGCGGATTGCACGGTCAAGAGCCATAATCATGGCAACAGCGCCGTCAATTTTCTCTGTGGATTTTTCTTTGTCCGGCTTGATGTTCCCGGCAGGGTCACGCCTTATGAAAATATTGTCCATCATCCACCGAAGAACCGGGTGACCGTTATGAGCAAGGGTCTGTTCAAGGGTCAGTTTCATCAGTTCTTTGGTAGGCGGTGACATATCCTTGTAACCCTGCCCGAACTGAACCATTGTAAAGCCAAGACCATCAAGGTTCTGCGACATCTGCACTGCTCCCCAGCGGTCAAATGCGATTTCTTTTATATGAAATTTCTGCCCCAGTTCATCTATGAAATTCTCAATAAAACCATAATGAACAACGTTGCCCTCGGTAGTTTTAAGGTATCCTTGCCGTTCCCATACATCATATGGAACATGGTCTCTCCGAACCCTCAAAGGCAGTGTTTCTTCCGGCAGCCAAAAATACGGCAGAACGTAATAATGTTCATCTTCATCTGTTGGCGGAAATACAAGGACGAATGCTGTAATATCCGTAGTGGAGGAAAGGTCAAGACCACCGTAGCAAACACGCCCTGCAAGTTCATCTTCATCAAAGCTGACTTTGCATTTATCCCATTTCTCCATAGGCATCCAGCGGACAGCCTGTTTTACCCATTGATTGAGTCTAAGCTGTCGGAAAGCATTTTCTTCTCCCGGAGTTTCCTTTGCAGAATTACACGCAGCCACAACCTTATCCATACCGATAGTCTTGTCGAGTGATGGATTTGCTTTTTTCCAGACTTTCGGGTCTGTCCAGTCCTCAGATTCATCAGCACCATAGATAACAGGATAAAAAGTCGGGTCATGTTTTCTGCCCTCAATAATATCCTTTGCCTTTTGGTGTACTTCATAGCAGATGCTGTTGGTGTCTGTTCCAGCAGTGGTGATAAGGAAATAAAGCGGCTGCATTCTTGCATCACCGGAACCCTTTGTCATTACGTCAAACAGCTTTCTGTTAGGCTGCGTATGCAATTCATCAAAGACAACTCCGTGAATGTTGAATCCGTGCTTTGAGTAAGCCTCAGCTGAAAGCACCTGATAAAAGCTGTTAGTCGGAATATACACGATACGCTTTTGTGAAGTCAGGATTTTTACACGCTTATTCAGTGCAGGACACATTCTCACCATATCGGCGGCAACATCAAATACAATGGCGGCTTGCTGTCGGTCTGCGGCACAGCCGTAAACCTCGGCACGTTCTTCGCCGTCACCACAGGTGAGTAGTAGCGCAACGGCGGCGGCAAGTTCTGATTTGCCATTTTTCTTGGGAATTTCAATGTATGCAGTATTAAACTGACGATACCCATTAGGTTTCAGAATACCAAACAGGTCACGGATAATCTGTTCCTGCCAGTCGAGTAACTCGAAGTTTTTTCCTGCCCATGTACCTTTGGTATGACTAAGGCATTCGATAAAGTTTACAGCGTAATCTGCTGATTTTTTATCGTATCTTGAATCTTCTGCCATGAATTCTGTCGGCTTGTATTTTGCCACTGTATCACCACCTAACAAAAAAGACCTGCCAAAAGCAAGTCTGAATAATTCTAAGCCCCGTGGGGCAATTTTGTAATTGAGATCCTATTCCCATTGTAACTATGTTACCATACTAATTCAAGTATATCAAGCGTTAACGGAGAAATATACTGCACAAACATTACAGCTGTATTTTGTGTACTATATATCTTCGGTACGAGCCACACAGCCCCATTGCTGAGGCTGTGTTTTGAGAGTGGGAAGGGCATTATCTGCCCGTTTCGCATTCCCATTCAAATTCTGCCCATGCAGTGTATTCATCTTCAAAAAGGGCATCGTCGTCAATGTAGTCCTCTTCGTATTCAATGCTGTCGATTTCTTCAAATGTCGTTCCGTTTTCCTCTGCATCTTCCTTTGCAAATTCTTCGGCGTTCTTTTCAATCCAGGCTTTGAACTCCTCATCGTCCATGTGGTCATCGTTTTCAATCTCAAGTTCGTATTCGTACTCGCTGTCCACCCAGGTGATGATTGCCTTTGTGATTTCGGTTCTTTCGTTCCAGTCTGTTCTCCAAGCCTTTGCTCTTGCCTTTGCGATTCCGTATGATACCATTTTAATTTCCTCCGTTTTTGTTTGTTTTCGCTTGGTTTCCCTTGCGTTGTGTACATATTACCGCATAGTGTGAATAATAGCAACCCGCTAAACTGCCAGAATATACAGTCATTAAACCGGCTCAGAATTGTGTATATTATGACAGCAGAAACAAGCCGCCACATTTCCGTTTGTGGGGCTTGTTTCTGCATTGGGTTAGTATTCGGAATCACTGGTTCTTGCCGCTGTAGGGCAACGTGCCGGCTGTCAGTCCCTTATTACAATCGGCATCAAACCGTTAGGAGTAGGAACGAAAAGTTCAATGTTCCAGAAACGCTGTTTGTATTTTTCCGTAAGTTCAGCAGAAAGGTCTGCGAAATCTTCCTTGCCAAGTCCTGCAATGAAAAATGTGCCCTTGATGACATCACAGATTTCCGGAATCATTCTGTTCCACTGAATATCAGATTTCAGTTTAGCCTCTTCATCGGCAATTAAAGCTACTTTATCTTCCCAAGGATAAATTGCCTGAATGTAACCGCCGACTGTCTTCTGCAGTGATTCAAGGCTTCCATCGATTTCTGCTTCTCGTGGGTGCTTTCCCGGTTCAATAATAAGTATGTGCATGGCTTTTCCTTTCTGAGCCTGCGTGGGGCAGTTTATTCTGCCCCTTGGCTCTTTAGCTTTAGTTCAGGTGGATTCGGATTGCAGGGTATTCTTTATCCTTGCCCCAAATGTCCGGTCTGCTTACTTTGCAAAGGCCCTCAATGGTGCAGCCCTGGTTTGCGAGTTTGTGAAGGTTTTCAAGGAGTGCCGTGCTTGTTTCCGTAACCGCTATGGTTTCAATTCCTGCCTCTCTCATGGTCTTCACAAAATCGCTCATGTCCGTTGTCCAGGGAAGTTCATTACATTCAAATTCGCTGCTGTTGTGGTTAAGGTTGAATTCGTAAGTCCAGTAGGCTTCAAGTGTTCCTCGGCTCAGCTTCTTTGCATCGTTCTCAGCATTCTTTCTGAGGTTTTCAAAGTAGGTTTTAATCTGTTCGTTCATGGTGTTTTCCTCCAAATTTCGTTGTTTTCCGTGGCTCTGCGCCTTTCGGTAGTATGTATATTACCATACCTTTCACCACTATTCAAGTGTGAGTACTTACAATGATTGCGGAGGATCTTTTCAGCCATTTGTGTAGAATATGACGGCAGCACAAAGCCGCCTGTGTGGCTCGTGTGGGGGTGCGGGTCTCCGGGGGAGACCTCTGCCGAAGGCAGAAGCACCGACCGAAGCGACAGCTGAGACTCTTTTTAGCTGGGATAACTTTTGCGGAGGAATCCTTTAATTCCCACACAGCCAAACGTGGCGGCTTCTGTGCGATTATTCAGTTATACTGCGATGAATGATGCTTACGATTTTTTCCTGTTCCTCTTTGGAAACTACTATGCTTTCCAGTGTCTCTCTTGTTCCGCAGTCGGGACAAATCAGCGTCTGGCTGTCAGTTCTGGAAAGTGCAGGAACACCATGATATTCTTTCCCGCAATGGGGACAAACCCTCATTACTTTTTCAGCCGTTTTCAATTCTTACACCCCTTTCGCTAATATCAAATGCAAGCCGCAGATGCTTCAAATCAAAGCCAAAATCACGGTAACCCTGAACGCAGGTTCTCACATAAGCGTAGCTTGGTATTCCCAGCTTTCTCTCCTCGTGCATGATGTACACGAAAGCATTTATTATCTTTCCGGTTTCTGCAAGGGTTATTTTCATGTTTTTCTTGTAATAGAAATTTGGATAACCCTCGTAGGCATCAAGTCTTTTTTCATCATCAGCTGTTACTTCCCAGACTGCAACAGGAACAACCGAACCATTCTTTTTCTCAATGGTGAGGTAGGAACCTGTCTTGCTGCCTTTGTAGAGAAGTTCATAGTTTTTGATTACGCTTTTGCCGACAACTTTTGCGCCGGGGCATCTGAATTTCATCTGCTGAACATTGAGGTTTGAGCCGTAGGCAATGTAGTATTTTTTCATCTGAATCTTCCTTTTCGTGAATTTCGCTTTTCCTGCGGTAGTCACATATTAACTCTTTCTGAGCTGAAATTCAACCCGCTAAATCCACAAAATATCTGTGGTTTTTATTGTGTAGTATTTGTTCAGATTATGCCTTGCCGAAAAAGGAGGTTTTCTTGCCGTGTGTGGATTGGCTTTCTCGGTGGGATAACTTTGCGGAGGATACCCCAACATTCCCACACAGGGCAACGTGGCGGGCGTGTTGCCCGTCCGTTGATTTCCGCCTGGGTTTATCTCCAGGCTGCATTTCCCTCAAGGTTCTTGGTCATGAAATTTCTGCAGGTTTCAAACTCACTGCCGACCATGCCCAATCTCATCAGCCATGTTCTCATTGCAAATTTCGGATTTTCGGTCTGCTGTGGCTTGGGGCTTGCTGTTCTCAGGTCTTTTGCCATCTGACTTAATGCAAGGCAAAGCTGTATGTAGCTTTTAAGCTGTCCTGCGTGAAGTCCGTTTTTCTTTTCTTCCGTTGGCTTGTCAAACTGGAAAAGTCTGAATTCAACCGTGCCTTTTGTAAATGTTGCGTGGAGGTTCAGCATATGGTATCTGCTGTCGTTGTAATGCTGTGTCCTGCCGTAGTTTGCACCGTTTGAAGTGTACCAGATGTCTGCAAGCTGTGCCATTGTTGTTGGTTTCTTTTTGTTTACCTGCTCGATGAAATTCGGGTTTACCGTTCTGCAGTATCTGTTCATTCTGCCCTGGTCGATTTTCAGAGCGTCTGCAATCAGTCTTTCGTGGCTTGCCATAAGGTTTGCAAGTGTTCTGAGGCTCTGTGGTGTGTGGCCGTTTGCTCCGATGTGAATGTGAACCCCTGCACCAATTCCTGCATGGCTGATTGCTCCGGCTCTTCTCAGCTTTCTTATCAGTTCCTGCAGGGTTTCAATGTCCTCGTATTTAAGGATTGGTGTAACCAGTTCGCATTTTTCTGCATCGCATCCTGCAATGCTTACGTCTTTCTGGAATTTCCATTCTCTGCCCTGTGAATCCCATGCTGACCAGGTGCAGTATCCGTTTCTGCCTGCTGTGTTTTCGTATCTGTTTGTTCCGAAGAAGTCTGCCGCAATTCTCGCAGCCTTTTCTCTTGTGATGTGGTTCATTTCAACCTCAACCCCGATTGTCTGCTCTTTCATTCTTGCAATCTGCTGTGCTGTTTTTTCGTTCATTTTGGTTTCCTCCGCAAAGTGTTTTTTGTCTTGCCGTTGGGGGTTTTCCCTTTCGGTAGTACACATATTACCGCATTACGGAGCACATAGCAACCCACTAAATGTACAGAATATAAGGCTGTATATTTGTCGGATATCTGGTGTATATTACACTTGATATACTTGCTTTTTTATGGTAATATACAGTACAATGAAAGAGCGGTCTCTTTTACGAAACCGCTCCAGGGTCAGTCAGAATCATCGCAGATTTTTGAACCCATAATCAACTTTAAATACACGTTGGAGTAACGCTGTTTTTCTGAGCCGTCAGATGCGTTCATGCCTTCCAGAAAAAAAGCAACGGCATCTTTTCTGGATTCCCACAGCTTTGATTCACCATAGCATATTGTTTTTACACCATCAACTATTGTAAAGCTGTCGACACCCTCAATCAGACCAAGAGAACTGCCTGTACTCCAGTTTGTGTGTATCGTACCCGCATCATCAACCATTGTAACTTCACCGAGAGTTCCTGGTGGAACAGGGTGATATGGGTCATTCATAATGATAAGCTTTATAATTGTGCCGACGGGGTACTTTTCTCTGAGCCTTGCAATTTCTTTTTCATTCGGAAACTTCATCTTCTTTTCCTGCCTTTCTGAAAGCTGAACTGCCGGAAAGATTTCTGAGCAGAACTTTTCTCACAGCCTTGTACTCTGATCCAATCATACCAAGGCGAAGAAGATAGCATCGCATTGTGTATTTCGGATTGTCTGTGGTTTCAGGCTTGTTATTGATACGGCTTTGATTCTTTGCAAATTCGCAGAGCATTGAAATGAATTTGCAGTAAGCGTTTGTATCGTCGTACTGCTCCACAGTAAACCAGGGGAAACATACTTTTTCCTCATCAACAATAATATCAAGGCTGTCGGTTTTGAATGCCGCCTTGAAAAGTTCACCCTTATTTTCTACAATTCTTCTCAGCCTTTCAAGCGTTGGTTTGTTAACCAGTTCAAGCGGCATCTCTACTGTCAGACTGTTTTCTTCATCAGTTTCTTCGACTTCCGGCACATTATAACCTCTGCTGACCAGTTCATCAATCAGATTTTCGACTTCCTTGCTGTCAGCGGAATCGCTGATTTCAAGATTGCCTTCCTTGGTGACCGTGTAGTCGTTGCTGATTATGTATGCACAGGTTGGCATGTACTGGTACACAGCCGGTGCTCCGATAATCTCACTGACTGCTTTGACCAGTTCCTTTCGGACATTGCCCGTAAGTCCTAATTCAATAATCATGAGTAAACCTCCATTTCGTTTTGGTAGTACACATGATAACTCTGAAAGCCACATATATCAAGTGTGAGATATGTAGAATTATTCTTCTGTTTTCTGTGCATAACAGGCTATTCCGGCAAGGACAAACCATGCGTTACAGGCTGCTATGCCGTTGCCCCACATTTTGTAGGCAGCACTATCCGAGTACGGATTTTTTAGCCATTTTTCAATTTGCTTTCGTGATTTGGGTTTGCACTCTTTTCCGATAGCATTGTTGTAGTTTTCAAAAACATTCTGCCACCAGTCAATCTGCGTATCGGTCGGATTTTCCGTTCCTAGGTCATCACACCACCATGTCGGCATACCCTGGAGCAATGCACATTCCTGTGGTGTCAGTCTTCTTACGATATACTCGATTTCAGAAGTACTGTCATTTACAAGCGGCGGGTCTTTGTAATCCGATGCCACTAAGGTATTTGCTTTTTCTTCTTCAGCGGAGGTAAAAAATGATGCTTTTGAGGAACTGTATACAGGGTGAGCAATTCCGCCTGCACCCGATGCAACAAGTGTAGGTGAAGTTTCTTCCTCAATCTGAAAACTGAATCGTGCGTTGTAACCCTGATTCATGGCAGGTCTGCCAATGCCGTAGGAAACTGCATGGTTTTCAGTGCAATTGAGAGTGTACATTGTTTGGGATTCCTTATATCCATCACCATGATGTGATGGTCGTGAGCCGTTGCCCTCAATTACAACCATACCGCCTTGATTCTTACAGGGGGACTGGTTGCTGGTGTCAATGGTTCTTGCTGTATCTGCTTCATAAAATCCGCTGTTAGGATTATCCGACATCATGGAATTGCTGTATTTTCCGCAAATACCATAAGCCTTGGGAACGAAAAGCGTCTGGTCGTTATTGCAGGAGAGCGTTGCAGATTTATCCTCTTGTATTAACGCTCCTTTACCGCCATTTCCACCTCCGCACCTTATTTTCAGCGTTGCCGGAACAACACCTGCCCGAAGCGTAGGTGATTTTTCATTTTCGTATCCGATACCACGAGCCTTTGCCGAATGCTCTGTGCAGAATCCTGCAGACTCCACCACGAAAGGCTGATTGTTTCCGCCTGTGCCATAGGTAGCAGAAACTGTTTGTGCAACACCAAGGGGACCTGTATATCTGGTGTCCTGCGAATGATTTTCAAACATTAACCCTGTGCCTGTTTCCTCAAAGCAATCTCCAAAACTTCTGGCAGCCTCTTGCCACGCTCGGAAGCTCTCCGCAGAATACCCAGACACGCCTTC
>OKSD01000326.1_pt1 | contig 52509 bp, 37 predicted proteins | sample 1601221 | NCBI WGS metagenome assembly OKSD01 (sample SAMEA3541550, study PRJEB24748) | human gut metagenome | biome: human gut; feature: human-associated habitat; material: faeces | place: China | collected 2012
GGAAGATGAAGATTACTTTTTGGTATTCTATTACTATGTGCATGATGTTAACTCTTCCGCATTTCAGTATGTGGTAAACCATCAGAAAGAAATTGCTGACAAATTTCCCCGTCAGGGTGCTTCTCTCGACCGCAGACTACTTGAAGACTGGATAGCCGGTTCATATGCCTATCTGACAGTGGACGAGTCCGGTCACTGTACGTTTGACGAACAGGGACTGGATGCCTACGTGGCGAAGATGAAACAGATGAATGTGGCGGAAGCTGACATGATAGGCGAGAGTCTGCGCCTCAGCAGAGACGGTATAATGAAGCAATGGGATTCATTTGTGAAACGTGGCGATAAGATACTTGCTTCGCACACCATTTTGGGTGACGAAGGGCATTTATTGCAATGGGTGAACTGGCTCAATAAGGAATGTGCAGATATGTCATTGCGTGAGAAAGCTGCTCAGTGGTGTGATAAAGCCTGCGAAGAATTGATAAAGAAGAATGAGGAGATCAAAAAGAACTTGCCTCCCGGAGCTATTCCGGCCATCTCCATGGTAGACCATAAAGGGCAGTTACTACAAGTGGCAGAGAAGCTGAGAAAACTGATGCAACAAAGTTGAGACCCTGTAGGGATTCATAAATAAGAGGGTGAATTCTAAGTCCTCTCCAAACAATATCTATAAAATCTTACCCAAGTTTACGAACATTAACGTATCCTTGGGTAAGTTTGTATATAGACATACCTACTCTTCAGAAGTGTATAGCTACTTCCTAAACCTAAGATATTTTCGAAGTTAAGGACCTTTTTATTATACGGCTAATGTTACAAATGGAGTCTGCCTTCGTATCACAGCAAAAGACCTTGCTATGATTTTGGCTCTTACAGCATTGATTACAGATGCTTTATGTTTCCCCTCTGCTATTTTCCTTTTATAGTATGCTTTCATCTGCGGATCCCAAGAGATGGCAGTAATAGCTGCCCGGGTAAGGTATACTTTTACTTCTTTGTTAGCCAATGAAGAAGTCTGCGTTTTTCCCCGTATGGAAATACCTGAAGTATGTTCAAATGGGGCGACCCCACAATAGCAGGCAAATTTCCTCGGGTTGTCAAATCTTTGAAAATTGTCAGTAACACACAGTAATACAATGGCATTGATAATTCCTATTCCTTTTATACTTCTTAATAGCAAGTAGTTTGTGTAAAGCGATGTACTGGCGGCTATTAGTTGCTCCATATCCTCTTCCACCTCCAGGATTCTTTCTTTTATCGACTTGAGCTGCTCTTCCAAAAAAGAAATGGATTCTGTCACATCAGCCAACTTAGCCATCCAGGAGAATGTTTCCAATAACTTTATGCTTGATACTTTTTGCTTGACCAAATTGTCACGTATAATAATCCATCCCCGCAGTCTCACCAAGTCTTTGTCAGGCAATTTGTATAACTCCAGTTTTCGATAGTGTAATACCGCATAGTTCGCTATTCTTTTGGCGTCAATGCGGTCATTTTTGCCTCGTTGCAAGCCTATGGACTTCTTGATGGTCAACGGGCAAACCAAAGCCAGGGAAAATCCCATGGAGACACTGGAAACAGATAACTCTGTGACATAACTTCCCATGTTTTCAGCACAGAACAAGAGTTTGGATAAAGAGAGATGATAACCAGCTATCCAATCCAATAAAGATTGGATCCCAGTTGGAGTGTTATCAAAAGACTTGTGAGACAACTCTTTTTCGTCTGCGGACATTAATGATGCATCGAAAGTTTTTTTTCCTACATCAAGACCTACAAAATGAGAATAATTCATAACTTTGTATTTACAGTATTAAACATGAAGGAGAAACAGCTAATACATTTATTAGGTCGTGAGCCTACAATTCTAACTGGCTAGGTTCTCCTATTAAGAGAGTTGCAGTCTGATTCAGCCTATAGTCATTTAAGACTAGTGTCAAAGTTAGTTCACTGCAACTCTACTTTTCAAATATACACTTATATTTTGTTGTGATATTTAATACTGCAAATGTAAATGTGTCAAAAGTCAGCAGTTTTCTTTCGTTGCACCAAGGTGCAACGAATATAGCACTAAGGTGCTTCAACTATTCAACCTACGTGCAACGACTATCAAACCTAGGTGCAACGAAATAAAAACAGGGTTATAATGGTTAGAGAATCAATATGACCGACTAATAAACAGTAGCAGAACGGTCACTTATTTACTACATTTCAACTCACTGTCACTTAAACATAAGTTCATTGTATCACAACCATTCTTTCATTACTTATTATTACCTGCATAGCAAAGCACACTATTGTGGAATAATTCCACACTCCCTGCCCCATTTTCCACACATTCCCCATACGTTTCCACACTATAGATAATGTACATAATCTACATATCCCACTTATAATCAACGCATTGTTAGCACACATCAGTCTTTGGCACACACTTTGATCTTTAATTAGCCGTTAGATAATGTAACAACCGATTCCTTAACACATAAGAGAGAATTGAAAATATATGTTTAATAATCATTAAAGCAAACGATTATGAAAAAATTAGTATTAGTAGTAGCAATGTTTATGTTTGTTTGTGGTGGTTCATTCCTTGTAAAGGCTCAGAGTTCTGCAGAAGCTGTGACAGCCCCGACAGAAATCAATGCAACAGTTGTCAATGATACAGTAGTAAAAGATACTGTAACTAAAGAAGACGCGCCTGCAAAGGCATCACTGGTTGCACTCGCCGCCAATGTCAATGATACAGTTGTCACAGACACTACATCAAAAGACAAACCGGCTGAGCCTGTCAAGGAATAACCTTGCCAACAACATGCAGGACATAGTCTGCCGAAGAATAGTAAGCACACTACAAAAAAAGCCATCCCTACTTTCGTCTATTCCGGGGATGGCTTTTTTATTATCCTATCTTCTTACAATTATTCTGTAGGAGTACTTGTTTCCAATATCGGATCTGTTTTCCAACTTGAAACAATATTTGCCGCCTCTGCTTCGAAGCTCTTTCCTGCCAAGGACACAAATGTCTTGGTATTACCATTTCCATTATTGAATAACCAATTAGCTACCATTCCATCCTTATCCTCACTCAACAACTTGCCGCTCTGCTCGGAGATCTGTTGATCCGACAAGGCTTTTGTCCAAATACGGGCATAACTGATAGCTCCGTTCAACCGGCGTTTACCATCAGACTGGCCGATGTAGAAATCAGAAGTAAGATTGATCTCTTTCAAATCATCCGGCGTACCGTTTGATAATTGAAGCGTTTCTCTGACACCATTTACATACAATGCAATCCGTTCGCTTCCGCTCTTACTATTATCCAATACCACAGCCACATCATACCACTTATTGGTTTCTATCTTAGTAGAGCCCTCATAGCGAATACTACCTTTATCATCTGCAGCAAGCTGAAGGAAACGTTCTTCATCATTGCTTCCTCCCTTATGCACGTCGACACGCAGCAGGAATTTCTTCTCTATACCCATCACCGTATTAATCCGGGCATTTCCATTGTCATTGCCATTCAACGACTCAATATTGAAACGAGCCTCAAATGTGATCGTACTCAAATTCTTTAGCGATTCATCTGCCGTACCATTATATTCAAACGGTACTTTAAAGTAATTACCGCTACCTAGGTTCGCTACTTTATCTGCCTGTACCACCGTAACGGTCAGACTTAATTCCTGTTCCGCTTCGTCTCTGACAAACACGGTAGTGATACCCGCTTTTTTACCTATTAAATTGAAACGAGTGTCATCCACCTGCTGAATAGCTACAATCTCTTCATCCTCTGCTGTCAGACTATAACCTCCGTTCCCTTTTTCTACCGTAATCATGATCTTATTGTTGACTCCCACTCTCGGTGTCAGGTTGGAGACATCGATAGAAATCGGATTTACCGTCACCTGAACCACTGCCTGTTTTCCTTTATGGTCTGTAAAAGTCACTGTTGTATGTCCGTTCTTCAAACCTGTCAAAGTATAGAAAGGACGGAACTGATCTGTATTAACCATGCTGACAACCGTTTCATCCTCCACCTCATAAGACAATTCATCATTGCTGGAAAAGTTTCCCATGCTAACAATCAGTTGCTTTTCACCGGCAACTTCCAAGATCACCTCCGGTTCATTCACTTCCAATTCAAATACACCTACATTCACAGAAATATTGGCAACTACTCCTTCTCCATCCATTACTTCGACGGTAGTGGCCCCATTCTGTGAGCCACTTTTTACAGTTATCAATTCGCCGGAAACGGTAGCCGTTGCAATGGCAGTGTTGAAACTTCTCACGGTATAGTTTCCGTTTCCAACCACTACATTCACTTTGGCTTCCTCATTCTGCCCGATACGTATTACCGGTTTGTTCACAATCAACTCTATCAAGTCTTTAGCCACATCGTCGTCATCATCGTCATCACAACCTGTAACGGCAAACGATAATACCGACAAAAGCAACAGACACATATATGTATAGATTCGTTTCATCTGATTTTCTTTTTAAAGTTATACATTCCTACCGGTTTACCATCCGGGATTTTGTTCAATGGTCGGTGTCTTCTGCAACTCACTCTGGCGAATCGGGAACAGATAATGCTGAATAGAGAACGTACGTTCTTCCACGCAGAAACGCTCCATTCTATATTTCACACCGTCAACCGTAATGGCCCCATTCTCATCCTGCACCGGACGCATTCCGTTAATCATTCGCTGGCAACGGGGCAATGCACCGTTATTGGCAGCCCAGTATTTCTGTGTACGTTTTGAATTGTCACTCCCGCTCGATTTCCAAAGGCTTTCCTTTGCTAGCTCTTCCTTACTGGTGGGTTCCAGATACAAGCGGCAAGTCCACGGACGTTTTCCTTCATAAAAAAGTTCCACGCGACGTTCGCGCTGAATGTATTCACGCATCAACTGTTGATTAGTCTTTACTTCCGGCGGCATCGGTTTCATAAAAGAACGTTCACGAACCGTATTCACCAATTTATAAGCTTCATCGATATCCTCGCCCAATTCATTACAAGCCTCTGCATAAATATAAATAAACTCCGGAAGACGCCAGATGGCGGGCGCATTGATACTGAAGTTACCGGATTTGTTCCATGACTCCTGTTGGAATTTACGTAAATAATAACCGGTAGTAGTTGCATTGGTAGCACCAATCTTATCGGAACCACTCGCCGTATTGATCGTTTTCGACTCGTTCTTATTATTACGGTAAGGAGCTCCGTGATAAATTACATCACGATAGAAACGCGGGTCACGAGTACCTTTCACATACGGATTAGTATCATCATAGCCACCTTTGCGGGCTTCTGCCGAATATACCGGATAGCCATAATCACCTACGATATATTCGTATTCATCCACTTGTTCCTGTACCGGTTGCTGGCGCGAACTTCCCTCACGGCTGGGCGGATAAATATCACCCTGCCATGCCTGATCCTTGCTCTTCGTCATAAAGAACACATACTCATTGGCAAAGGCATCCATATCATAAAACATATCCCACAAACGAGCATATACACGGCTGTCATTCAGATTACCGTCAGCCGGATCCTTGAAATCATTTGCATCATGTTTCGTATAGAGAGAATAACGCTTGGTTCCGCCGACTTCGAAATCCAGAACGGCTTTAGCCGCTTCTTTGGCTTTTCTCCAACGAGTAGCATCATAAGCATACTCATTTTCAAACACACGACGCAAGTTGTATCCATATTGAGAAGCACCGTTCCACAACGGAGTAGCCGCTACCCAGCGAACAAAAGAAATCAATCCCAGACAGGCTCCCTTATCCACACGCCCAAAATTCTCGGAAGTTTTCACATATTTATTAGGAACCATGCCATAAGCAGTTTGCGCATCCGTCACAATCTTTTCAACCATCGAATGAACAGATTCTTTCTTGAAGTCCATATTATCTCCGGCATTAATCACACGGTCAATATAAGGAGCTTCGCCATACATACGCAATAACAGCATGTGGAAATAACCACGCATGAAATACATCTCACCGATACGGTTGCGAAGATCACCATCCTGCTGTGGGTTGTCGGGCGTATTATACTTCTGTACATTTTCTATAATCAGGTTCGCTTTACGGATTCCTTCATAAAGAGCTTCCCAATATTGCCCTACACTACCGGGCAAAGAATTCGGGTTCCAGGCACCGTTATTGAAGTTATTCGTAATGTTTCCCTCTACGTTGGTTCCTTCACATTCGTCCGTAATGGCACTGTTGCTGAAGTGCTCGAAGAACACCAGCGGACGGTCTGCTTTCTTTGCAGCCGCATATACGTCGGAAACCAGTCCGTTCACTTTTTCGTAACGGGCAAAAACGTCCGCTTCCGTAATATTATCATCATCGTCCCGATCCAGGTAATCGCTACATGAAGTAAAGACCAACGGCAGGACCAATAAAGCAATTGCTGAAAATCTATATAACTTTTTCATATTTCTATCTTATTTAGAATGTTATATCAATACCAAAATTGAATACCTTTTGAATAGGATACCAGGAAGCTCCGTCTCCGGATTTCGTTTCCGGATCTATATCCACATCACCCAGTTTATCAAAAGTCAACAGATTCAGACCTTGCACATAGATACGTGCCTGTTGCACATGGAATTTACGTAATAATTTGGGTGATACATTGTAACCAATTTCCACATTCTTAAGACGCAGGTAGGAAGCATCATACAAAAACAAACTACTGTTTCCATTCTTGTTGTTATCATGTGTTCCATAATGCAATGCCGGATATTTGGCAGTAGCAGCCGTTTCCGGTGTCCAACGGTCCAGATGCATTTTCTTCACACGTCCGATCTTATCTTGTTCAAATTGCGGGAAGTCAAATACAGCAGCCCCATTCAACAGAATAGATGATTTTGTCGCACCTTGCAATAATACACTAAAATCAAAGTTCTTATACTGGAAACCGAAAGGAATACCGAACATCAGTTCCGGACTACGCGGATTTCCCATTGCTGTACGGTCTTCATCATCAATCACTCCGTTACGATCCAAATCCTTATAAACAACATCTCCCGGAATTAATTGTCCCCACGGCTGATAACCGATCTTGTTCAAGCGGTCAGCCTCTTCCTGATCGGCTACAAAATGATCGAACACATAGACGAAGTTTTCGTATAAACGTTTACCGGTTTCTTTACGCCAGGAGTTCTTGCGGGCAACTTCCGCTTTATATTCCAAACGGTTGCGGGAGAAAGTCAGGTTCGGACGAATATAGTAACGGAAATCCTTTCCAATCTTATCATTCCAGCTCAATTCGATATCCACACCGCGGTTGCTTACTTCACCCAGATTCTGTAAAGCTGCATCTTTACCTACAATATCCGGATATCCCATGATACCGTCACTATTCATATCTGTAATAATGTCAAAACGATATTCATAAAATGCATCTATCGTCAATGCCAAACGTTGGTTCAGGGTAGTAAAGTCGATACCGACATTCAGTTTACGGGCTTTCTCCCAAGTCAGATTCGCATTAGCCAGATTACCTTCGGAAGTACCGCCTACATTCGTACCAAAGTTATTACCGAAATCATAACCGCTGCCACCACCGTAGAAAGCCAGATATGGGAAACGGCTGCTAACGTTGTCACTACCTACCAAACCATAGGAGGCTCTTACTTTCAGGAAGTCAATCCAGGAAGCCTTTTTCATAAATTCCTCTTCAGAGACTACCCAACCGATTGAACCAGCTGGGAAGAACCCGTAACGTTTGCCCGGAGCGAAGTTTTCGGAACCATTGTAACCGAAGTTAAATTCCATCAGATACTTCTGATTATAATAATAAGCAAAGCGTCCGGTGATACCCTGGCTATGATAAGCCAGTTCATTGTTAACAGTACGGTTACCACGGTTTGCCAATAACATGGCGGTCACTTCGTGGCGGTTGCTAAACAAACGGTTGTAATCCAAACGTGCCTGTATATAAGTACGTCCGTCAGAAGCGTTATGACTGAATCCGTTGCCAATAGTCTGGTCAATATCATATTTGTTACCCGTTTTGTAAGCACCCGTATAGTGTCCGCCTGCCATATAAGCATCCGAACCTTCGATCGGCATAAACGTCGCATATTTCGGATATTCACGATAACCGTCTTTGTAAGTATCCAGTTTACGATTAATCCAGCGTCCTTCAGAAGCATCATAAGAGAACATCACTTCCGCTTTTAATCCTTTCGTCAGAAATTCCATATCCAGATTCATGGCAAAACTACCATTCAGATACGTGTTCTTTTCATTCAGATAACCGGTACGGCTCAATTCACCCAGAAGATTGTAACGGTAGATATTGTCACCATAAAGCATTCCACGAGGATTTTGCTGAATGTATTCCTCATTCTGCGGATGCGCATTTTCTTCCACCAGGATGGGCAGATATGGAGGCTGGGTAGCACAGATGGTCATCAGGCGACCGGCTGTTGTACCCGGTGCATTACGGTCGGTAATACGGGCCCCCAAATCCAAACGGGTACTCAAATAACGATTAATGTTGATATCGATGTTCGAACGGAAGTTGTAACGGGTGAACTTGGTTTGCGAGTCATATTCACCGGCATTCGAATATTTGTAGTTACCGCCTTGTGAAAAGTAATTGGCCAATACATAATAACGTACCTTGTCCGTACCTCCACGAATGGAGAGGCTGACATCTTCCTGCAAACCGGGTTTGAAGGCAAAATCATAATAATCCCAGTCATATCCCAAACCATCGGAGTTGTCTCCTTTCGCACGGCGGAAATTGTCAATCGCCTGTTGAGAGAAAAGGTTCAAACTGCTGATGTCTGCGCCCGTCATCTTGGCATCGTTCAATCTGGCTTCATTATATAAAGTTGCATAATCGGCAGAGCCTAAATATTCGGGGAAACCGATCGGCTGGTTAATACCGATAGAGGCTTTCAGGTTCACGGTTGCCTTTTCCGCTGCCTTACCACGTTTGGTAGTAATAACGATTACACCATTTGCACCACGGATACCATAAGCGGCAGTGGCGGAAGCATCTTTCAGGATAGTGAATGTTTCAATTTCATCCGGTGCGAGGTAACTCATGTCACGTTCGATTCCATCGACAATGACAATGGCACTCTGGTTACCGTAAGTTGCCTTACCACGGATAAACAATTCACTTTGATCCACACCCGGTTCACCACCCGCATACTGGTTTACAATCAACCCCGGCAGACGTCCGGCAAGCGCATTGTTGATATTGGCAGTAGGACTTTGCGTCAGATCTTTTGTCGTGATGGTAGCAACAGAACCGATCATCGTTTCTTTACGTTGTTTGGTATAACCTACCACAACCACTTCCTGCAAGGCTTTCGTATCTTCCTGTAGTAAGACAGTCAGTTCCTTCTTTGCACCGGAAACAATTTCCTGTGGCTGGTAACCCAGGTAAGAAAACACCAACGGAGCTTCCGCATAAGGCAGTTTCAATGTAAACTTACCATCCATATCTGTAATCGTACCTGCATTGGCCACCCCTTTCACGACAACAGACACACCGATCAACGGGTCATTTGTCGTCTTGTCCAATACCGTACCCGACACTGTTATTTTATGGTTTTGTGTGGTCTGCACCTTTGCCGTTCTTCCCGTTTGCGCCACACCCTGCAAAGGTATACCTGCAAGAAGAGTGCAAGAAACAGCCACCAGACAAATATTTCTTTTTATATGTATCATCTTTCTTTTCGATTTTCTATGTGTAATAAATCAATCTTATTCCTCTGCTTTCTTACCGAAATCCGGTCCGACCCAGTTGGCCTTTTCCGTTGCTTTACCTTGCACCCAGTCTTCATAACGGGCACGGATTTCAATCATTGTTGCTCCCGGGACTTCCGCATTCAAGGAAATTGTCAGGCGATCTTCCCTGTTGTCACGATTACCGAAGGTCGGTGCTTTTGCCCAATCGTACTCCCACACATAATAGCCTTCGGGATGAGCCAACGTCCAAAGCACATCAGAACAGCTGCGCAATGCAGCGATAAACTTATTCTTGGTCTTTTCCGGATAAAGGCTGTTAGTCGGCTGTTTCACCATATCCAGGAAGTAACGGACAAATATTCCACGGAATAAAAGATTATCTCCCGAATTTCCTTCACCACTGAATACCGGATAGTTGGAATCCATCTTCTTATTCACCTGGTAAGAGCCGAAAGCAACCGCATTACGAAGATATTCATCCTCACCGGTAGCGTTGTACAGCTCCAGGGCAGCCGCCATAAATGTTCCCTGATTATAAGACAAGGCTACTTTATCAGGATCTCCCGGTGTTCCGTCATCTTTAATACTAAGATTATCATATACCTGTCCGGTGGAAATATCACACAGATAAGCCGTCATCCAGTTGTATACCTCTTTGGCGAAGTTCAGGTAATAAGCAGCCTGCTCTTCCCAGCCATCTTTAGCCTCCTTAACGGTAAGTTGATACAATTTCATAGCCAGAAGGCAACCGGGACCATTGGAACAAGACATACGTGAAGCCGGCGCATCCGTTTTCCATGCCATTCCTCCTACCCCTTTATAGTCATTCTTCGCTCCCTTGATATGGTTCCACATCTTCATCAACGCACTGTAGTAATCCTGATCGCCAGTCAATTCATAAACCCGCAGACAAGACAGTGCCATCCATTCCATATCATCATAGAAGTTATTCCAGAAGTCTTTGCCACCATAACCGCAATGTTCATTCCAGTCATCAAAAGCCGGCAGGAAAGGTTTCATGATGTTTTCATACAAATGAGCTTGATATTCGGGATTGTTTGCGTGACGGATATAAGCATCGATCACGATGTCCAATGCATGTCCCTGCGACCATCCGCCGCTACCGCCCGTGCTTGCCGGTTCTCCGGTTTCCGGTGTATTCGGTTTTTCCCAGTAAATGCTTCCGCAAAAGGTATCCCGTCCGCTGGCATTCTCATAGAAATATTTGATATAAGTTCCCGTACTTTTGTCGGCTGCATCTGTCCAGTTCACATCCGACACATATTCACCGGATGAATTACCTTTGTAGATGTCTCCCAGATCGCCGTCGTCACAAGCTGTAAATATTGCCAGTGCACCGCTTAACAACAAAGCTCTTTTTGATAATGATACTATATAGTTCTTCATATTATTATTCAGTTTTAATCTTCATTCGTTTCCGAAGCTACCCAACGGTGGGTGTACGTTCCAAACTCTGCATTGAAATAGAGGGTTACATCGGTTTTCACCGTAGCATAATAGACATTTCCCTGCTTTTCGCCCCATTGCAGTAATTCGTCGCAGAAACGGAAACTGTAATCCCATGGATCTGTGCCCAATGCCAGTTGATATAAATTATAATAGCTGTTGTCGGTAGTCAGATTCGGTTGCCCTTTATCTTTCTCCTTATGTCCCCAACGGTAGGTTGTTCCGTTGATTTCCATCTTAAAGCTATGACGGGTTTCACCGCTTCCTGCCCAACTTTCCGTTTGTTTCCGGGCAGTATAATTCTTCACACCCCATTTGCCATATCCCAGATAGTTGAAATCCTGTCTATACCCACCCGAATGGTTATAAAGATATACAGCTCCTATTTCATCGTAACTGATCGTTTGTTCACCCATATTGATGGTAATCCGGTAGATGCCTGATTGAGGAACCGTAACTGTATAGTCTTCACCATCATTACGCTCACGTAACACTCCGTTGTCGTCTACATAATAATAGCATTTGCGACCTTCTACAGTAGACATAAATATAAATGGCTGGTCGGCTTTCAATTGAGTGAAAGTCTGATAGATTCCTTCATTCTGACGGAGCATTTGTTGTGCTTCCGCTTCATCACCATCATCTTCCGTACCCACGCCAGTGATATAAACCGGCTCGTTTTCAGAAGGCATATCATCAATGCCGTCCATCATAAAAATTACGAAATAACCTTCCAGACTACTAAGAGCCTGATCCAATCCGCAATAAGCACGCACCTTCCAACGCAGTGTGCCGTTAGTATTGCAACGGAATTTAGCCAGTTTACCTATTGTGTTTGCCTGATAATGGGTTAAAGTCAACTGCGATTCCAAACCGTTATTGTCAGAAAAGATCGTTTCTACCGGTTTGGTAAAGTCTCCCCCGATCGTATCAATCAATACTTCATAACGATATACTGTATTTCCGTGTTTCTCGGTAGGCGTCCATTTCAGAACAATATCCGTCAACGAAGCACCCGAAAGTACTACTCGCTCGCCACTAGCCATTGCATCCATTGTTCTAACAGGTTCAGGCGGAACAATCGGTTCATAATCATCCGGATCAAATCCCGGATTCAGTTTATTGTCACAAGCCGTCAGTCCGATAAGAAAAAACAGCAGGGCAAATTTGATTAGTTTTTTTGTTATCATATTGTTTCTCATATTATTATATTCCTAGTTTTAGTATGAATGAGGACATTCAATTGGTTCAAAGCGGCTCTTATCTCCATTATAAGTTGCAGGAAGTTCCGCTCCCCAGGCAGGTTTATTTTCGCTTATATTCTGCAAACAAACTTGCGCATCCAATCCGCTGCCGCCATTTCCCCAATTTTCAAAAACTGTAGTACCTCCGACACCTTTCGAGAATACCCAATATCCCATCAAGTCAGAGTGTTCTTCTGCATTAAGGATTTTGCACATATTCGCTTTAATTTCACTTTCGTCCAACGCTCTCTTCCACATCCGTGCCTGATAAACTTTGCAATATCCTACCCGATATGAATCTCCGGAACGTCCAATCAACAGTGCTTTATCATTTCCACCTACATCTGTCAGATTGAGAGATGAATTAGGGGCACAATCCTCATAAGAGTTATCTGCAGGAGTCAACGTTTCTCTCACCCCGTTTATATACATTTTATAAGCCTCTTTAGTACTTGATTTCGTTCCATCATATACAATGGCTATATGATACCATTTACCCGGAGTCTTACGTCCACCTTCCGAATCATCGCAATAAATAGTTTGCTGACTACGGAAACGGGGATCACTCTTACCATTAATTTTAGTGGCTATTTCAAAACGCGGATTCACATCCTTAGCTTCTGCACGAAGCAGGAATACACTTTCCAAACCTATAAACGATTGCATAGAACGAGTATAAGTCGGGTAGAACACAACCTCAAAAGTAAGCTGATTCATACTTTTCACCTCTGAATGTGATTCGGCATACTTTTTAATATCAATTTTAAAGCATACGTCATATTCCATACGATAACATACCGGATTCACATAAACTGGTAACGTCAATTTCTGACCTGCCGCATCAGACAGTTCCAGTGTGGTAGCCCCGAGCTTCTTTCCTGTTAGTTTTAACTTGGTAGCCCCGTCTTCCGTAATCAATTCTGCGGTTTTCAAATAGGTTTTATTATCATCTGTGAGTTGTGCCAACTTATAATCACCATTTCCTCTGGTAATAGCTATTTCTGTAGATGCCTCATAACCACCGATGATTAAAGAAGTTGCTTCATTTTCCAGTTTAAGGTTATATGGATTCACTTTCACCGAAATCTCCTCCACAGAACCTTTCTGATCTGTCACAATCACTTTCACATCACCTCTAGCTTTGGGCTTCAAGGTAATCAGGTTCTCTTTTTCAGTAGCTTCCACAATCGTTGCATCCGTAGTAGGCTCGCCGTCTCCCACCTGATAAGTGAAACTATATCCGCCATTACCTCTCTCAATAGAGATATATTGAGATTCGGCATCCGGTTCGGCAAAAGTGGCTTCATTACTTTTCAGTGTCAGATCCACGATGTTCACTACCACAGGAATAGTGATTGTCTTACCTTTCTTATCTGTTATCGTAATATTTACCGGATCGGCTCCAGTCTCGAACTTGGCAGTCAACGGAATAACTTGTCCGGATAGTTCACCCACTTCCAAAAACTTATCAGCACCTTCCGGTATGGAAATCTGATAATCTCCGTTACCGGTCAAAATCTTCACCAGTCTCTTTTCACCGATAAAAAGGTCAAAACCTTCTTCCGGTGCATCTACCGTCAAATCCCAGAGTTTTGCTACCCGAACCAGCACTCTAGCCACTTTCTTACGTCCATCTACTATTAATATAGTGGTTTCCGTACGGTTATTTTCTTCCAACTGGCTATTTTCGGTAGCTTTAATAGTCACCTTATTACCATTGATTGTAGCCGTCGCCACGTTTTCATCAAATGGCTTCACATAATAATCGCCATTACCGGAGGTGATACTCACCGTAATTTCGTCTCCTTGTAGTAGTGTCACCGAATTATTATCGACAACCAGATCTGTTGCCGGTTTCACTTCCTGTTCTTCTTTATCATCACTGCACGATACCATAAAAAATGGAATGGTCAATGCTGAAAGAAATAAAAAACTAAGTTTCCTTTTCATTAGATTAAAGATTAATAAATTAATACTTTTCAAGTTTATCTACTTAAAACTTCGATGAGACAAAGATAAAATCACTAAACTCTACCAAAAGAAAATTAACTATCCTTTTTTACCTTTTGGCACGGATATTTACTATATTAACACGGATATTTACTTCTTCTTTTTCTTTAAAAATTCCCGCCACAGGCTACTGCTGAACCTCTTCCAAATGTTTCATCCGAAACTCTTTTGGCGTGCACTCATACTTTTCACGGAACACCTTAAAGAAAGTAACTTTGTTCGAGAATCCCGAATCGAATACAATTTCATCAATCGTCTTTTTAGTGGTCAGCAATAAATCTTTCGCTATGTGCAAACGACATTCCTTAATCAGATCGGTCGGGCTATCCTCTCCTATCTCTTCCATCTTCCGATAAAGACTCCGGGGACTGATTGCCAGCCGATCGGCGATATAACGTGGAGTCAAATCTTTGTTCGTTATATTATCATTGATAATCTTCAAAACCGACTGAAGGAACTTCTTCGACTCTTTATGCGTCAACTTCCCGTCCGACTTTTCAAAAGAACTGATCGGTGAACTGAAATAATTCTTCAACACCTCTTTCCGTTCCATCACCTGACAGACAGAAATACGAAGGTACTCCGCACTAAACGGTTTCGTGATATACATTTCCGCACCGGCAGAAAGAGCTTCCATCTGTTGTTCCATCTCGTGCCGTCCGGAAACCACAATAATAGGAATATGCGCTGTCTCTTTCACCGATTTAATCCGCCTGGTCAGTTCAATGCCACCCATTCCCGGCATCATGACATCACAGATAATCACATTCGGATAAACCTCATTCATCACCTGATCCAGCCGTTCGGGATCTTGCAAGGTTACCACATTGAAGTCAGCCGAGAAGATTTCTCCAATAAACCATAGCATTTCGATTTCATCATCGACAACCAAAAGCGTAGGACGCATCTTATCAAACTCATACTGGGGAAGTTTCAATATCGGTTGAGTATCTATCTTGGGGATATATTCCGCCATCAGTCGTTTGGTTTCCGACACTCCGGTAGTCAGCTCCATGACCGGCAAGGTTAATGTAAACATCACCCATCCGTCAGAAGTGTTTTCCACTTTCAATGTACCATTCAGCAACTTAGCCATATTATAAGAAATAGCCAGCCCCAGGCCATTCCGTGAAAAGTTCTTTTCATCCTGATTCTCGAAATTATCCAAAATGGCATACCGATTAAAAATATACTGAAAATCCTTTTCCTTGATGGTACTTCCTTCATTTGCTACACGAAGAGCCAGCATATTTTCCCGGCTCGTATCCACTTCAATCTTGATACTCTGTCCGTCGGGAGTATATTTAAAGGCATTAGAAATCAGATTAATAATGATCGTATTCAGGAATCCTTTGTCCGAGTTCCACATCACCTGCTCGGGTATCTTGCTCAAGAAAGTGATGTTTCTGGATTTAGCCATTTCAACAAACGTTTTGGCTATTCCTTTCACAATGGAAGACACATTCAATGATTCAACCCGCACTTCCCTGTTTCCCGTTTCAATCCGACGGAATTCGATCAACTCATGAATCAGGTTGTTGAGACGCTCCGCATTCGTCTGAATCATCTGTACGTAGTCTACGACAAATTTACTAAGTCCCTTCGATGAAAGGATTCGTCCGCAAGGACCATAAATCAAAGTCAGCGGAGTACAAAATTCATGTGCGATATTAGTAAAGAAACGAAGTTTGGACTCAAAGACATTCTTTTGATGGCGTTTCTCTATCTCGTTCAGCAATTCCTGCTTTTTACGTTTGGAGCGCAGGATAAAGGAACGTATCAGCAAGGCTGCCAGTAAAAGCAGACACAGGGCATAAATCAAATAAGCCCACCAGGAAGCATACCACGGATCACCTATACGAATCACCAGAGAATAGACATCACTCTCTTTATCAAAAACACTATTGTAATATTTCACCAGTAAGGTATATTCGCCGGGAGCCATATTCGTAAAAGAGACTCCGCTTTCCGAACCATTGTTTACCCATTGGTCACTCAATCCTTTTAGTTTATAGAAATAGGTACAGTTATTACCATTCAGATAATCCACAGAGGCAAATGAAACAGAAAAGAAATTCTGGTCATACTGCAAATTCAAGACTTCAGTTTCTTTTTTCCGGGTGAGAAATTCGCCCAGATTGTATTGTTCACCGAAGATAGACAGCTTATCAAAATAAACAGGAGGCATATAAAGCTGCTCCGGACGGCCATCCGCCCGGATAGCTACGACTCCATTGATTCCGCCAAAGAACAGAGTACCAGTCTGGGAATCCCGAAAAGCGGCTCCGTCACTAAACTCTACCACCTTTAAACCATCTCCAAAACCGTATGAACGAAAGACATTCCTTTTCGTATCGAAATTGATTAATCCAAGATTGGTGCTCAACCAGAAGTCGTCGGACGAGTTTCTAAGAATTGCATGAATGGTATTATTCAGGAAACCATTCTTGGCATTGAAGAGCTGATAAGAAGTTTCCGAAGTGTATTTTATCAATCCGTAGCTCGTTCCAAAAAGATAGTTATTGCTGCTGTCTTTACTGATGGCGAGAATATTATTCAGGGTCATGTTTTCGTATTTATGAGTAGACACCGGTTCCAGGCCGTTCGTCGTTTCGTTATAACGGAACACCCCATATCCTTTATTACCAAACAACAAGTTGGCTTCATTCTCTGCATAAATAGTAAAGAAATAGTTCGATCCCAGTTCGCCGTCATTGATGACGTAACGTTGCGCATCCACAATCACCGGATTGTCCGGTGTTCCGGCAATACGAGCCTTCACCACTCCCATGCCAACACTCGCCAGCCACAGTTCGGAATCTGCTGTTTCGTAAATGTCATGGATGTATTTAAAATCTTCGTTACCGATCCGTATCGGTATACTCTTGATACGTTTTTCCCGATATGAATAATAAGTTAATCCTTCTTCATCTCCTATCCAAAGCAAATTCCGGTGGCTCTTGGCAAAACAATAAACGGCATTACTACTCAAAGCACTATTAGAGGTAGTCAACACCTCTGCCCGGCAGTCGGAGATGTTTTTATCGAATTCGTAATCATAGATTTTAAGAATTCCGTTTCCTTTGGTTCCCACCCAGAAAGTACGTTCATCATCAAGATAGATGGCACGCACGGGGCGTTCTATTTTCTCGGTGTAATTGCTAAGCACCATTGATTTGATAGAATAAAGCGGGTTCGAATAAAGATAAACGCCCTGCCCGTCAGTACCAATCCAGACAACATCCTGAAAACGGTCTTTCTTGAGACAGAATACACCGCTGTTGATAGGTAACGACTGAATTTGATAATGCTCTGTCTCCTTCTGTTTCTCCAACAGGAGAATACCATCCATCAAAAAGCCCACAAAATAGCTGTTATGATAATGAACGATGGACGAAATTTTGCCACGTTCCTGTATTTCCCTACCCAGATTGGCAATAAATTCATTCTTCTGGGTCGGAATATGGAAAGCATAAAAATTAAATTCCTTGTCTATGTAATAAAGAGATTGCTCGTCATTGAAACAATAAATCAAGGAAGTCTGATAAATCAGGTTTGTTTTCTGGGGTAACAGGGTGATATCTCCCGATGCGGCTTCCTGCTGTATGTCATAACAGCGGTTGTATCCTTTCATGACTACCCACATCCGGTTGTTACCATCGATAAAGAAGTTTACGATATCGGAAATCGGGATTCCCGTGATATTGATTTTCTTGAAGACTCCTTCTTTTTTATGATAATAATAGATGCAGTTACTATCCTGGATAATGAACAGATTGCCATGACTATCCTTATTCATAAAGAAGAGTTTCTGAAATTCATTATAGTGAGTGATTGTATTGGTTTTCCGGTTCAAACGGTTCAACCCATAGTAGGTTTGAATCCAGTAAATATCTTCACCCGTATACACAATATTGTCAATCAGATTACCAGATAAGTAATCCTCCTTGTCACGAGTCTTAAATTCCTCAATCTCCTGTCCATCATAAATATTCAGTCCGTCGCAGGTCCCGATCCACATCAATCCACGCTCATCCTGGCACAGAGATGTAATCGAACTATTAGACATATACTCTTTATCTGCAACTTGCTTCAAATTATAAGCATAAGCGTTATGTATCAACAGATTAAGAAAAAAGAATAGAATAAAAACCGACTGTTTTCCCATAGTGTATTATTCTTAGATTTGCTATATGACAAAGGTAAACAAAAAAACATTCCGAGCTTTTTTTTGGCCGGAATATAAGTAAAGCTCCGTGCCAGAGTAGTTAATTTCAGCGACAAGAGGCGATTTAGCCCCTCTATTACTAGAAGCACATTTCTTTTCTCCCTATTTTCGTCGTAGAAATTATTTTCAAATCTATAAATTCATTTGTTCATGAAAACACATTTTTCATTTAAACACTTGCTATTTCTTGGAGGTGCCGTGTTGTACAGCCTGCAATCTTCTGCCATTAAGAATCCGGTAGACTATGTCAGCACACTGGTAGGCACTCAATCCAAGTTTGAACTGTCTACCGGAAACACGTATCCGGCTACGGCATTGCCGTGGGGAATGAATTTCTGGACACCGCAGACCGGTAAAATGGGAGACGGTTGGGCGTACACGTATGATGCCGACAAAATCCGGGGATTCAAACAAACACATCAGCCCAGTCCCTGGATGAACGACTACGGGCAGTTTGCCATCATGCCTATCACAGGCGGACTGGTATTCGATCAAGACCGACGTGCCAGTTGGTTCTCTCACAAAGCGGAAGTTGCCAAACCTTATTATTATAAGGTATACCTCGCCGACCATGATGTAACAACCGAGCTTGCTCCTACGGAGCGTGCCGTCATGTTCCGTTTCACGTATCCGGAGACAAAGAATGCCTACGTGATTGTAGACGCTTTCGACAAAGGTTCTTATGTGAAAGTGATTCCGGAAGAAAACAAGATTATCGGCTATTCAACCAAGAATAGCGGCGGTGTGCCGGAAAACTTCAAAAACTATTTCGTGATTCAATTCGACAAACCATTCACATTCGTTTCCACAGTTTTCGAAAACAACATTCTTCCGAATGAAACAGAAGCAAAAGGAAACCACACAGGGGCCGTGATCGGATTCGCCACAAAAAAGGGAGAAATCGTACACGCACGTGTTGCTTCCTCCTTTATCAGCCCCGAACAGGCGGAGTTGAATCTCAAAGAGCTTGGCAAAAACAGTTTCGACCAACTAGTAGCGAACGGAAGAGAGATCTGGAACCGTGAAATGAGTAAAATAGAGATAGAAGACGATAATATCGATAATTTACGCACCTTCTATTCTTGTTTATACCGTTCCATGCTTTTTCCACGCAGTTTCTACGAGATAGATGCTAAGGGACAAGTCATGCATTACAGCCCCTACAACGGCGAAGTGCGTCCCGGTTATATGTTTACCGACACCGGATTCTGGGACACGTTCCGCTGCCTGTTCCCTTTCCTCAACCTGATGTATCCGTCAATGAATCAAAAGATGCAGGAGGGACTAGTAAATACTTACAAGGAAAGCGGTTTCCTGCCGGAATGGGCCAGCCCGGGACATCGGGATTGTATGGTAGGCAACAACTCGGCTTCCGTAGTGGCCGACGCTTACATCAAAGGATTGCGCGGATATGATATCGAAACTCTTTGGGAAGCATTGAAACATGGAGCAAATGCACATCTTCGCGGGACTGCTTCAGGTCGTCTCGGTTACGAATCTTACAACCAACTGGGATATGTTGCCAACAATATCGGCATAGGACAAAACGTTGCACGTACATTGGAGTATGCTTACAACGACTGGGCAATTTATACACTAGGTAAGAAACTCGGTAAACCGGAGAGCGAAATCGACATTTATAAGAAACACGCGCTGAACTACAAAAATGTCTATCACCCGGAACGCAAACTGATGGTTGGCAAAGATAACAAAGGCGTATTCAATCCGAATTTCGATGCAGTGGACTGGAGCGGTGAATTTTGCGAAGGGAATAGCTGGCACTGGAGCTTCTGCGTATTCCACGACCCGCAAGGACTTATCAACCTGATGGGAGGCAAGAAAGAATTCAACGCGATGATGGATTCTGTTTTTGTCATCCCGGGTAAACTGGGAATGGAAAGCCGCGGCATGATTCACGAAATGCGTGAAATGCAAGTAATGAACATGGGGCAATATGCGCATGGCAACCAGCCTATTCAGCACATGGTATATCTCTACAATTATTCAAGCGAACCCTGGAAAGCTCAATACTGGATACGTGAGATTATGAACAAACTATATACCGCCGGTCCCGACGGTTATTGCGGTGACGAAGACAACGGACAGACTTCCGCCTGGTATGTATTCTCCGCACTCGGTTTCTATCCGGTTTGCCCGGGAACGGATGAATATATCATAGGAACCCCGCTCTTTAAATCAGCGAAGTTACATTTGGAGAACGGAAAGACCATCACGATCAAGGCAGATAACAACCAGCTTGACAACCGCTACATCAAGGAAATGAAAGTAAACGGGAAATCACAAACCCGTAATTTCCTTACACATGACCAGCTGATTAAAGGTGCTAATATTCAATTTCAAATGAGCCCCGTGCCCAATAAACAACGGGGAACCACAGAAAAAGATGTACCTTACTCTCTTTCGTTTGAATAAAATATTGTACTTTTGGAGATCAATGAATTATCTACCAAACAAACTATAAAAACATGAAACTGAAAAGCCTTTTACTAATTGCCCTTGTTGCGATCGTCTTTTGCGGTTGCCAAAGTAACTATCAGCCTACTTCTATCACCGTTGCCTCCTACAATTTGAGAAACGCCAACGGTGGCGATTCAATCAACGGAAACGGTTGGGGACAACGTTACCCGGTCATTGCCCAAATAGTGCAATACCACGATTTCGATATTTTCGGCACGCAGGAGTGCTTTATTCATCAACTGAAAGATATGAAAGAAGCATTACCCGGTTATGATTATATCGGTGTAGGCCGCAACGACGGCAAAGAGAAAGGTGAACATTCTGCTATTTTCTATCGCACAGACAAGTTTGATGTGATAGAGAAAGGTGATTTCTGGTTATCGGAAACTCCCGACGTGCCGAGCAAAGGATGGGATGCCGTGTTGCCTCGTATTTGCAGTTGGGGACACTTCAAATGCAAGGATACCGGCTTCGAATTCCTTTTCTTCAACCTGCACATGGACCATATCGGCAAGAAGGCACGCGTGGAAAGTGCATTCCTCGTACAGGACAAGATGAAAGAACTTGGCAAAGGCAAAGAGCTTCCGGCCATCCTGACGGGAGACTTCAATGTCGACCAGACCCACCAGTCTTATGATGCTTTTGTGAGCAAAGGGGTGTTGTGCGACTCTTACAAGAAGGCCGGCTTCCGCTATGCTATCAACGGCACGTTCAACGACTTCGACCCGAACAGCTTTACGGAAAGCCGTATCGACCATGTATTCGTTTCTCCGTCTTTCCAGGTGAAAAGATATGGTGTGCTGACGGATACTTACCGCAGCATCGTAGGCAAGGGAGAAAAGAAGCAGGCGAACGATTGCCCGGAAGAAATCGACATCAAGACTTATCAGGCGCGTACTCCTTCAGACCATTTCCCCGTAAAGGTGGAACTGGAATTTGACCAGCGTCAGCAGAAATAATCTTTGTATCTAGTTATAACCTGAAAGTTTCACCACACAACCCGATATTCCTATGAGAAATATATGTTTTGTAGCCTGTATGTTATTTTGCCTTACTTCCGCAGTGGGAAAGACACCGGGAAATACCCGTTATCTTTCTATTGCCGACTCGATTCTATCTAATGTATTGAATCTCTATCAGACGAATGACGGACTACTAACAGAAACGTATCCTGTCAATCCCGACCAAAAAATTACTTATCTGGCGGGCGGAACGCAGCAGAACGGAATGCTGAAGGCTTCTTTTCTATGGCCGTATTCGGGGATGATGTCGGGTTGTGTGGCTTTATACAAAGTGACCGGAAACAAGAAGTACAAAAAGATTCTCGAGAAAAGAATTCTACCGGGAATGGAGCAGTATTGGGATAACAGCCGCTTGCCGGCCTGTTATCAGTCATACCCCACCAAGTACGGGCAGCACGGGCGTTATTATGACGATAACATCTGGATTGCACTGGATTACTGCGATTATTACCAACTGACTCACAAGCCTGCATCTTTGGAAAAAGCCGTTGCATTGTATCAATATATCTACAGTGGATGGAGCGACGAGATGGGTGGTGGCATCTTTTGGTGTGAACAGCAGAAGGAAGCGAAGCATACTTGTTCCAATGCACCGTCTACTGTGCTCGGCGTCAAGTTGTACCGGCTGACGAAGGATACCAAATACCTCGAAAAAGCAAAAGAGACGTATGCCTGGACGAAAAAGCATCTATGCGACCCTATCGACCATCTTTACTGGGATAACATCAACCTGAAAGGGAAAGTTTCCAAAGAAAAGTACGCCTACAACAGTGGACAGATGATTCAGGCGGGCGTATTGCTCTATGAAGAAACAGGAGATGAACAGTATTTGCGCGATGCACAGCAGACAGCCGCAGGAACTGATGCCTTTTTCCGCACAAAAGCCGACAAGAAAGACCCGACTGTCAAAGTGCATAAAGACATGGCCTGGTTTAACGTGATCTTATTCAGAGGACTGAAAGCCCTGTATAAGATTGACAAGAATCCGTCGTATGTCAATGCGATGGTGGAAAATGCGCTTCACGCCTGGGAAAACTACCGGGATGAAAACGGATTATTAGGCAGAGATTGGTCGGGACACAACAAGGAACAGTATAAATGGTTGCTCGACAATGCTTGTCTGATTGAATTCTTTGCAGAGATTTAATATTTCTTCTCCGCAACACTTTCATAATCAATACTAATCAATAAAAAAAGACTATTACCATGAATATAACTAAAGCCTTTTGTTTGTCCATAGCACTCTTGGGCGCTAGCAATATGCAGGCTATAACGAACAGTGATTTTGTCATCCAACAAGATAATACCCAAATCAACAACTATCAGACGAACCGCCCGGAAGCATCGAAACGTCTGTTTGTCTCGCAAGCTGTGGAACAACAGATTGCGCATATCAAGCAACTGCTGACGAATGCCCGCTTGGCATGGATGTTCGAAAACTGTTTCCCGAACACATTGGACACTACTGTTCATTTTGACGGTAAAGACGATACGTTTGTTTATACAGGTGACATCCACGCCATGTGGTTGCGCGATTCGGGTGCACAAGTATGGCCTTACGTGCAACTCGCCAACAAAGACGCAGAACTGAAAAAAATGCTCGCCGGTGTTATCAAACGTCAGTTCAAGTGTATCAATATCGACCCGTATGCCAATGCTTTCAACATGAATTCCGAAGGCGGCGAATGGATGAGTGACCTTACGGACATGAAGCCCGAACTGCACGAACGCAAATGGGAAATCGACTCGCTCTGTTATCCTATCCGTCTCGCTTATCATTACTGGAAGACGACGGGAGACGCCAGTATATTCTCCGACGAATGGCTTACAGCCATCGCCAAGGTTCTGAAAACGTTTAAGGAACAGCAACGAAAAGAAGATCCGAAAGGTCCTTATCGTTTCCAACGCAAAACGGAACGTGCACTCGATACAATGACCAACGACGGCTGGGGTAATCCTGTAAAGCCGGTCGGACTGATTGCTTCTGCTTTCCGTCCTTCGGATGATGCTACAACTTTCCAGTTCCTCGTTCCGTCCAACTTCTTTGCTGTAACTTCATTGCGCAAAGCTGCCGAGATTCTGAATACAGTCAACAAGAAACCTGATTTAGCTAAAGAATGTACTACACTGTCGAACGAAGTGGAAGCAGCCCTGAAAAAGTATGCGGTTTACAATCATCCGAAATATGGCAAAATCTATGCTTTCGAAGTGGACGGTTTTGGCAATCAACTGTTAATGGATGATGCCAATGTGCCGAGTCTCATTGCCCTGCCTTATCTTGGGGATGTGAAAGCGAACGATCCTATCTATCAGAATACCCGTAAGTTTGTATGGAGCGAAGATAATCCTTACTTCTTCAAAGGTACTGCCGGCGAAGGAATTGGCGGTCCGCACATCGGATATGATATGATTTGGCCCATGAGTATTATGATGAAAGCATTCACCAGTCAAAACGACGCAGAAATCAAGACCTGTATCAAAATGCTGATGGATACGGATGCCGGAACAGGGTTCATGCATGAATCTTTCCACAAGAACGACCCGAAAAACTTTACTCGTTCCTGGTTTGCATGGCAAAATACGCTGTTCGGAGAACTAATCCTAAAACTCGTGAATGAAGGAAAGGTAGACTTACTGAATAGTATTCAATAGTCTTCTATTATGTTTTTATTGTATTCCTGCTTATGAGATAACTGTTTCTAACCTTGAAGCTTACGCTTCCAAAGTAGTTTCAAGGTTGAGGAACTTTAGTTTCACGCCTTTGAAACCACAGTTTCAAGTACTGAAACTCTCTTTTCCGTAATAGTCTGATAATCCTTGAATATCGCTCCGGATAGAGAAATAAGTACCCACATAGCAGAGAAGCAATAAAATCCTTACTTTCGACACAACAAGGTGACAGCAAAGTTGTCGTCACCTTGCCATCACATCATGCTGTCACACTGCAGTATATTTATAATCAATCATTTATATCCAATCAGGTGACAGATGACAGCATTTTATTTATTTTCCAATTTATATGTAGAGAGTATATGACTCCTAAAAAATAAATGCCCCATATAATATGAACAATATGAAATCAACTTTTTTATTCCTACTTACTACAACCATAATGACTTGTACTGCCTACGGACAGTCTTCCAATCATAAAGAAAACCAATTACCCGATTGGGCTTTCGGTGGTTTTGAACGTCCAAAGAATGTCAATCCGGTAATATCTCCTATAGAAAACACCAAGTTTTACTGTCCATTGACCAAAGATTCTATTGCGTGGGAATCGAACGATACATTCAATCCGGCTGCTACACTCTACAATGGTGAGACTGTCGTGTTATACCGTGCAGAGGATAAATCAGGTGTCGGTATCGGACACCGGACTTCCCGCCTCGGTTATGCCACTTCTACCGACGGCACACATTTCCAACGGGAAAAGACTCCTGTATTCTATCCGGATAATGATTCACAAAAAGAGTTGGAATGGCCCGGCGGCTGCGAAGACCCACGAATTGCCGTAACCGATGACGGATTATATGTAATGATGTACACCCAATGGAATCGCCATGTGCCTCGCCTGGCAGTAGCGACCTCTCGCAACCTAAAAGACTGGACAAAACACGGTCCTGCTTTTGCCAAAGCATTTGATGGAAAGTTCTTCAACTTGGGTTGTAAGTCCGGCTCTATCCTGACCGAAGTTGTTAAAGGGAAGCAGGTTATCAAGAAAATCAACGGGAAATACTTTATGTACTGGGGAGAAGAGCATGTATTCGCAGCTACTTCCGATGACTTAATCCACTGGACACCGATTGTCAACATTGACGGCTCCCTAAAGAAGCTGTTTTCTCCCCGTGACGGCTACTTCGACAGCCATCTCACCGAATGTGGGCCTCCAGCTATCTACACTCCGAAAGGAATCGTCCTTCTTTATAATGGTAAGAACCATTCAGGAAAAGGTGACAAACGCTATACCGCCAATGTCTATGCTGCCGGACAAGCACTCTTCGACGCCAATGATCCTACCCGCTTTATCACCCGTCTCGACGAACCGTTCTTCCGCCCGATGGACAGCTTTGAAAAGAGTGGGCAATATGTGGATGGAACCGTATTTATCGAAGGAATGGTCTACTTCAAAAACAAATGGTATTTGTATTATGGTTGTGCTGACTCTAAAGTAGGAGTAGCCGTTTATGATCCGAAACGGCCGGCAAAGGCTGATCCGCTGCCATAGTTATAAAAATAGTCCTGATTACATTCTTTTTTAAAGAAAAGATGTAATCAGGACTAACTTATTTCTTAAAACTATATCCCCAAAACGGCTGAAAACAGTAAGTTCTTGTTAAGGATTTGCTTTTCAGCCGTTTCTAGTATAAAATAAAGCTTTCCGAAGCAGAATTAAATGCTACAATCGGAAAGCCTTATAATACCTATTGAAAACTGAATTGAATATTGAGAACCAGCTTTATTCTTTCATTGTCGGAGGCTTCTTCCTCCTTTCAATAATTAGCTGTCTTTTATAAGTAAGCCATCTTTATCCATTTATCTTATTCAAAACAACTGGTCTGTTTGCCGGAGCCTTACCAAAATTCTTATTAGGCTTTTTTCCCATTACAAACTTCAATGTGCTGCCATTTATTATATCCTGATAAGTGATATAACTCTTATCATAAGGCTTGCCATTCAAATACACTTTCTGGATATAGATATTTTCTTTGCTGTTATTTGGTGCTTCTACAGTAAAAGTGTTACCACCACGTACCTTCATTTCTACTTTCTTAAAACAGGGGCTACCGAAAACAAATACACCATCCGATGGGTTCACCTGATAGAGTCCCATAGATGAAAGAAGATACCAGGCAGACATTTGGCCACAATCCTCATTACCGATGATGCCGTCTGGTTGGTCTGTGTAAAAATCACTCATGATAAAACGAACCTTTTCCGCCGTTTTCCATTGTTCACCGGCATACGCATAAAGATAAGCAACATGATGGCTCGGTTCGTTTCCATGCGCATATTGTCCGATCAATCCGGTTATGTCGCTCGAAGCTCCTTCGCCCATACTGTCGGTGTTGGTAAAGAAACCATCAAGCTTCGTTGCAAAAGGTTTGTCACCTCCAAACAAGGCAATCAGCCCATACGGGTCTTGTGGAGCAAAGAAAGTATATTGCCATCCGTTTCCTTCACAGAAATCTCCAACAGTATGGATGGAACGTGCCGGATCGTAAGGAGTACGCCAAGAACCGTCTTCCAGTTTCGGACGAATAAAATGGATAGAAGAATCAAAATAGTTCTTGTAATAATGAGCACGCTTTGAGAATGTTTCAGCATCTTCTGTCTTTCCCATCTTACGTGCCATAGCGGCAATTCCCCAGTCGTCCACTGCATACTCCATGGCTATGGAAGTAGCTTCATGAACTTTGTCGGCAGGGATATAGCCTTTTTTAACTACATAAGGTACTCCTTTCTGCTTTTCATAAGTAGCTGTAGCTATCATTGCTTGCAATGCTTCTTCCGCATCGAACCCGGTAAATCCTTTCAGATATGCATCGGCAATCACCGGCACGGAGCTATACCCCGGCATCTGATCGGTCTCTCCACTCATCAAAGGCCAGATAGGGAGTTTGTCCTGCTGACGATAGATGGAAATCATCGAATTGGCTACATGGTCAACCATTTCAGGTTGAGTAATAGTCATCAAAGGATTTAATGCACGGTAGGTATCCCATAAAGAAAGAGTCGTATAGTTGGCTTTCTTCGGGTCTGTGTAAATCATGTCATTCATCCCTCTATACTCTCCATTCACATCGCAAAAAAGCGTAGGGGCAATCATAGTATGATAATGGGCGGTATAGAATACACGTTTGGAAGCCTCATCATCAGTCTCTACTGTCATCTTCTCCAGTTGCTTATTCCATCGGTCGGCACTCATATCCACCACCTTATCAAAATCCCAGTGAGTAAGTTCGGATTGCAGGTTCATCGCTGCGTTGTCACAGCTGACAGAAGAAAGGGCGACTTTTATCTTCACTTCCTTCACGTTACCAAAAGTGAGGACACTCTTCACCGATGCCACTTTCAGTTGGTCCCAAGGTTGCGGGTTATTATCATCATAGGCAGTAAACTGCTCTATCTTCTTATCACTTTTCAACACAAAATAAACTTTGCGGGAAGGACTCCAGCCTCTCACATAACGATAACCCTCTACTGTATAATCATCTACCTTACGGATATAGCTGTCGTAAGCATTCGATCCGTTCCCTTCACGTAAGTCGATTAATATGGAAGCCGGTTTTCCTTCGGGATAAGTATAACGATGGAAGCCTACACGATCTGTAGCTGTCAGCTCGGCTTTGATATTGTAACGGTCGAGAAGCAAAGAGTAATATTCGGGACGGGCGATTTCATTCGCATGAGAATATCTGGAAGCATACCCATCGCGTATATCATCCTGATTGCCTCTGGGGGTACGGATCTCATTCAATGGCATGATGAGAATATCACATAAGTCAGTACAACCCGTACCGCTCAAATGGGTATGTGAAAAGCCGATTAAAATACTATCGGAATAATGATAACCCGAACACCAGTCCCAACCTTTATGGATATTGGTAGGACCCAGCTGTACCATTCCATACGGAACACTCGTCCCAACAAAGACATGTCCATGATAACCGGATCCGATATACGGATCGACGTACTGCAATAATCCTTCACTTTTTGAATAGTTCTGTTGCGCTACTCCATTTCCCGCTGCAAGCAAGACACAAGAAGTAAGTGCAAGTAGTTTAAATGCCTTCATTCGTATTTTTCTTTGGTATGATTGAAAATTATAGTTAGCGAATGATGCAAATATACTACCTATTTAGGAATTAACTAACTGTCGCTAGAGTTTACAAGAAAAATGGCAGGCAGGTTTACTCTTTTGGCAAGTTCCAACCACAGATTTACACGGTTTTCCACAGAAAAACTGCGTACCGTCTACTAAATAACATAATAGATGAATCTGTGGAAATCCGTGTTAATCTATGGCGAATCCTTTCCATAAATTCCCTTCGGGAAGAGGAGCTTCAAGCTCTATCAGTTCTTTTGAGACAGGATGTGTGAACCGTACTCTCCGGGCATGCAGACAAATGCTCCCATCCGGATTGGAGCGTGGAGAACCGTATTTCAAATCCCCTTTGATAGGGCATCCCATTTTTGCCAGCTGACAACGAATCTGATGATGACGTCCGGTTTTTAAATCGACTTCGAGCAAATAGTAATTCTCCGAATGACCGATCAACCGGTAATGCAAGATCGCTTTCTTGCTGTTTGGCACTTCCTTGTCGTATGCATAACTTTTATTCTGCTTTTCATTACGTACAAGAAAATGTACCAGTTCACCTTCCGGTTCTTGCGGAGCATTTTTCACAACCGCCCAATAAGTCTTTTTCACCTCACTGGTGCGAAACATTTCGTTGAGCCTTGTTAATGCCTTACTCGTTTTGGCAAAAATAACAAGACCGCTTACGGGGCGGTCCAACCGGTGTGTCACACCGAGGAAAACATTTCCGGGTTTCTGATACTTCTCTTTCAGATACTGTTTCACAGTCTCCGAAAGCGGTGTATCCCCCGTCTTGTCTGCCTGGACAATCTCGGAAGCGGTCTTGTTGACTACAATGATATGGTTGTCTTCGTATACAACAGTCATTCTGTTCGATTACATATTCATACCACCATCTACCTGAATCACCTGACCTGACACATAAGATGACATATCAGAAGCCAGGAAGGTAGCGATGTTTGCCACATCTTCAGGAGTACCACCACGACGCAAAGGTATTTTCTTTGCCCATTCAGCTCTTACTTCGTCAGAAAGAGCAGCTGTCATGTCTGTCAGAATGAATCCCGGAGCGATGGCGTTGGCACGGATGCCACGAGAGCCCAACTCCTGTGCGATAGACTTAGCCAATGCAATCATACCTGCTTTGGAAGCAGCATAGTTAGCCTGTCCTGCATTTCCGTGAACACCTACAACAGATGCCATATTGATAACGCTACCGGCTTTTTGACGCATCATGATAGGTGTACAAGCATGAATGAAGTTAAACGCTGACTTCAGGTTCACGTTAATCACCATATCCCATTGCTGTTCGCTCATACGCATCATCAAACCGTCACGAGTGATACCGGCATTGTTTACCAATATATCGATCCGTCCGAAGTCCTTGTGGATTTCTTCTACGACCTTTGCAGTATCTTCAAAGTTAGCAGCGTTAGATGCATAGCCTTTGGCTTTCACGCCCATTGCTTCAAGTTCCTTTGCTGTATTTTCTGCATTTTCGTCAATGACAAGGTCAGTAAATGCGATGTTTGCACCTTCGGCAGCAAACTTAAGAGCGATAGCCTTACCAATACCACGAGCAGCACCGGTTACAATGGCTGTTTTTCCGTCTAATAATCCCATACTAAAAGTTATTTAATTAAATTTCCGTTCTATGCAGTGCGCCAAACACAATGTTGGTCACATATCTATTTCTTGTATCTTCATCCAGATGTGCACCTATATGGCCACGAATATAAGGAACTTCAATTCCTTTCACACAATAATGTATCAAGTCGGCAGTCATCTCCACATCATCAATATGGAAAACTCCTTTTGCCTGTCCTTCCAAAAGAACGGCTTTAAAAAGCTGGACTTCCTTTGCATCAAACTTCTTGCGAACTTTCTCCACCCGCCATATATCACGGAAGAAATAAGCACGCAGTGTTCCGTTTCGATAGACCACCTCTTTTACTGCGTCCAACCGGGTATATATCATCTCCAACAATTTCTCGTCCGGTGAGATATTTTTCTCGGCTACCCGCTTCATCATATCCGACAGAATATCCAATTCCGATTCCACAACAGCCAAATAAATTTCATCCTTACTTTTAAAATAAGTATAGAGCGTTCGTCTACCTTTTTTAGAAGCAAGAGCGATATCATTCATAGTTGTGTTTTCTACTCCCATCTTCGCAAAAAGCTGACGGGCTACATCTACTAATTTGGCTTTTGTCTTGGATACGGTCATAGGTTACAAATTGCACATTGCTGAATATTTTGAGCAAAAGTAATTCTTTTCTTTAGACCATACAAGAAAATAGAGAGAATATTAACATTTGTATATTAATAGGTGCTAAGAAAAAGTTTCATCATTATTTCATTCATTCTCAACCAAATAAGAAAAAAATGATGATTTACTCGAAAAATATTCAGCTAATTATTTGTTTGTTTCAAAAAAAGCCGTACCTTTGCACCCGTTAAACATCGCGGAGTGGAGCAGTTGGTAGCTCGTTGGGCTCATAACCCAAAGGTCATTCGTTCGAGTCGGATCTCCGCAACTAAAGGTAAGATAAACAGCTAATAGTCAAATGATTATTAGCTGTTTCCGATTTTATACCGGGACAAAACCGGGACACATCGCGAAACGCCCTAATTGGCAGATTATTAACACTACATTCTTCGTAATCGAAAGAATGTAAAAAAAATGTTTGCGTCAAAATCAGAAAACAGCTCTATTAAAGAAATAATAGGGTATTCCTACCCAAAACTCTACACCGGGAAGGAATGGTACATCGGCTTTAATGCTTTCGATCCGGCAAGTGGAAATATGCGCCGCAAAAAAATCAAGTTGAATCACATCGAAAAGATTACAGAGCGAAGGAAATTTGCTTCTGGATTAATTTATCGCCTTAGTAAGCAACTGGAAAACGGTTGGAATCCTTGGATCGAAGCGGAAAATTCTAAAGCCTACCACAAATTCAATGATGTTTGCGAACGGTATAAGAACTATCTACAAAAACTTTTTAGCGATGGAAATTTAAGAGAGAAAACATTATACGGTTATCTTTCCATGTTACGTATGTTTATAGCCTGGAATAAGGCAAGAAAAGTACCTATAACATATATATATCAATTCGACATGATGTTAGTCAGCGAATTTTTAGACTATATTTATTTAGATCGTAATAATTCAATCACTACCAGAAATAATTATCTGACCTGGTTAAGCACATTTGACGGATACTTGGTGCAGCACTCCTACACGAAAGTTAAAGCAACAGAGGGGATAACAAGCATTAAAAAGAACGGCTATAAAAAGGAGCGCGAAGGCATCGAAGATAGGGACATGATACGTTTACGCGAATATTTAGAAAAGGAAAACAAACATTTCTTACTAGCCAGCTATATATTACATTATGCCTTAATCCGACCTAAAGAAATGTCCTGGTTAAAATTATCTGATTTCAATCTGGCAAAACAGACTATTTATATTTCTGGTACCATAGCAAAAAATAAAAAAAGTGCAGTTGTAACCTTGCCTGCCAAAGTGATTCATTTAATGATAGACTTAGGCATATTCAATTCACCAAACCATTATTATTTATTCAGTGATAATTTTTGCCCTGGCGAAGAAAGGAGAAGTGAAAAAGCCTTCCGGGATTTCTGGGATAGAAAAGTAAGGAAAGTACTAAAATTCCCAAAAACTTACAAGTTTTATTCTTTAAAGGATTCCGGTATAACTGCAATGCTTCGGAATTGTGACACCTTGACAGTAAGGGATCAAGCCCGACACAGTTCTATATTAATGACAAATAAGTATACACCACAAGATATCCAAAATGCTAACGAATTACTATTAAATTATGAAGGGAAGTTTTAGCAAGGCAGGACACAAAGATGTTTTCGATGTGGCCTACCCGCTATTTTCAAACATTCAAATCAAACTTTACGGTTTCTTCCCCACTAATTAAACTACGAGTTTTTTCTATATTATTCTCGTAAATATGTACATTACCCAGATTAAGGGTAATAGACTTTAATGGTAACTCTATCTGACGCGACATTAGGTATAAATGATAAATATCCGCCGGTAAACCTAGATTAGCATCAGAACTACGTTGATAGGCAGAAATCACGAGTTCACTTTCATCTATCTGAAACTGTACAAGGCTTAGGCATGGTGCTTGATTGCTTTCAACACCCGTAGCCCCCAGATGTAATACATAATTCTTACTGTTACGTTTCTCCCGGTTGATCTTGGCTATAAGTGGGGGAAGTTTTTCAAAGTATGACGGGTAACTGTTTACAAGGATAGCACCGCAATAATCCCACCAGTTAATCCCAGCTTCCCGATACTTCTCTACGCATCGCTCACCCTGCATGAATAGTTGTAGTTCATTTTTCAGTTTCTTTCTGGCAATGCTATGCCCTTCAAAGATATCCAGCAGATCTGCCGGCCTTAATACTAACTGTTCATTTAACAGGTACTTCACATTCCCCTTCCTATTACTTTGCATCTTACCTGAATATAGTATTTTGCCTAAAATCTTATAGTATTCATTCATTTTCTTTATATCTTTAGATTTTCTATTACTGTCATAATATCTTTTTATTATCTTTGTGCCCTCACCACGTATAAACAAATGCGACACTCCGCAGCAGAAGGCTTTAGCCCCTGGCTGTGCGGCGTGTCGCATTTTGTTAGTACGTGGTGAGATACTACTAACAGGCTGGGGGCTTTTTACTCCCCCAATAAAATTAGTTTCATTTAGCTGCCAATGCCTCATTCACGGCAGCTTGTACGATTGCCACGAAGTTAGTTTTTACATACTCCTTAATTCGCTCTGCCTGCTCCGGTGACAATTCTACTTCACCGTTCTTGTAGATATTTTGAGCTAATTCAAGCTCACCCAAATCGGCAGTTTTCTGGTAGATAGTATTACCTAATACTTTGCTAATATCGAAAGGTTCAACAGTGCCCTCGATGTTTTTTACTTGAATTTTTCTAAAGTCTATTTTCATAATTATATTTATTACTATATTATCCCCAATATGCATTAAACAAGATTCCATCCTTGAATTGTAATACGCGAGTCTGCTGCCTTCCATTATTCCAAACGGAGGCACAACTGAAGAATTCATCAATGCCTCTTTGTCCATTGACGATAAGCCCCCCCGAAAGATTAAGTGCTATGTTATCGCGTCCACCTGACACGTTAACAACAAGCCCTAGATTCGTTCCGTAAGGATTGTTCCGGGTATCAATGAAGCGACCGAGGTAATCAACCCCCATTGAACTGAACGGACCTACAATAACCTGTCTATCCCCTCTATTGAAACCAATCATATCGTTATAAAGAAACATATTGTTTGAACCTCCACCATCGACAGACCCTGTGCCGATACTGCTAGAGGAAATCGCAAAACCACCGATAGTCCCCTGCGTTGCCGCCAACTTCTTAGCTACAATATTGTCCACGTCAATAAAGTCTACTTTTATGCGACTCTTTCCGTCACTGCCAGTTGTAAACATTGCCATTTCCTCGCCGGAATTACTCTGCATGAGTATTGTATCTGCAGTCAGCACTATCTTATTACGTGTGATATCAATTCCTGTTTTCAATAATTCCTTGGCCAACCCGCTAAGCCTTTTGACAGAGACGTTCTTGAGATATCCTGTTCCCGTATTGGGAACCACGGTAAATGTTAGCTTAGGTATTGAAGCCGTACTTTTTACAATAAAAGTTTTCGTGACAGTGACCCACTTATTGAGTTCTGTTGAAGTAAATGTTTTCTGTCCCGAATTACCATCAATAGCATAAGTGAAATTCAGAACGGTCGCATCGGAGTACACTTCAAAGCTCAATTGGCATTCATCACCTACCTGCATATCACTAATATACCGTTCAATATTTACCGATGTATTAGAACTACGTGATATATTAGAAGAGGAAGCCACATAACCGGAAACCATACGATACCAACCGCAATCACTACCAGAGCTATTCAAACTATCTTTCCGATAACCTACAATAATAAAATGTTGTCCGGGGCTGGGAACTGTTATGGAAACAGTCTTGTTATTAGTGCCGGTTCCTGAAACTCGATCCTGGTAGTTGGAGTAAGATGCATTAGAATCATCCAGTTTACCAACAAACAAAATGTCATAATTAGTTTCTGAATTAGCCTTGATTTCAAGTTGTATTACTGCGTTAGCCTTATCTGTGTAGAAGGTTATCTTTTCACGTGTTACTTGGTTATGTGTAATAGTAGGAGATTTACGATACATACTGTCTATCGTCCATGAGCCATAACTATCAAGGTTTGTATAACTTAAACCACCCTGTTTCACATACTTTGTTTTAAACTCAAATACAGGAAAAGCAAATTTGCTTGTATTCAAATGTGCATGATATCCCTGTGATGGATTGGTAACACTACCATCGTAGTCGCTCCACCCGGTTGCAGAGGTTGTTCCATTGAGACTTTCGTCCCATCCTGGATGAGTCGTTTTTTGGACAGAATAGTCACTATTCGGGACTATGTTATCCCCACTCTGCATTGTATTCTGCACCGCACTTTCAATTCCCCCTACGGAAAATTCCAATCCGTCAGGATTAACAAGACGTCCATCAGCGGTAAGTTCAAGACTGGTCACGTTATGTCTAATTGAACCTTCCGACATTATCCATCCTTGTGTCTTTTCAAGATTACCGACGAAAATACCGGAAGTTCCCAGAACGTCAATCCTAGCATTTTGAGCTAATAACACCTCGGTAGCTACATTGATAAACTCATTGAATACCGTCCACTTAGTCACATCAAACGAGCTTCCTGAAATATGGTCTGTCCGGCAGATATAAGTATTACTGTTATACATGACCGTATCCCGGTACTGGGAGTTATTGACATAGGAAGTGTTTGCCTTCCATACGCCACGGGGACGAAGGAGGGCACCGGGAAGCCCTGTGTTTCCCGGTAGTCCATCTTCCCCATCTATCGCACCGATACGAACGCTCGTCCATGACGCGGGAGACGTAGCCGGGGGAATAACTACGCCCGTGCGCATCCATAGGTATTCATTTGTGCCACAAGAAGGCGGGGTTTTACCCCACCCACTTACAGGCGCAACGGTGCCGGATGTAGATTTTGCGAACTCTTGTACGGGATATTGCCCGTCCTTCGTTACGCTAATCGTTATTTGCCCTCTTGCTACTATCATACAGTTTATTTCAATGAAAGTTCAACTACAAATGTCTCTTTTACGTCCACTTCGGCGGCTGTAACAGTGATAGTTTTACCTGTTTTTATGCCGGAAGTTCCCCAAGTGGTATCCTGCGTACCGTCTTTCTTGTACTTCTTCCAAGAGAAAGTGAATTTAGTGTCGGCTGCGCTATCCGCAAAGGCTTCTCCATTCTGCCAAACCGTTGCTTTAATAGTTGTGCTTCCCTGACCGTTAACGAGCTTGTCGCCAGTAGTTGATGATACTTCAATCACATACGGGTCGGAAAGGTCAGAGAACGAAATAATATCACTTACTGACGTGTTATACGTGCCGCTCGCCGTATCCGTGTCTTTGATAATACATTTGAACGATTCGAAATTGAGCACTGCACTAGCAGGAATAGAAATTTCATTCGTTGTGGTTCCGGTTATACCGTAAGCGTTCGAAGCCGCTAAAGATTCCCATGTACCGTCCGATTTCAACTTGTGCCACTGATAAGAAACTTTATCCGCGTCGATACTACTGCCGCGCCACATGTCGCAATGAGCCGTTAAAGTTGAAGATTGGTCGTTCTTGAAAACATTTCCTTTAGGCGCATAGGCTATCGCACAAATAAGCTGTCCGGCGTTCTCCGTTTTGGTATAGTTGATAACAGCTTTGACCGGGGTTTCCAACTTCGTATCGGGGTCAACGTAAATACCGGAGCATTCTACCTTCAACTGCGATGCGCTAGTCATGTTATTCTTGATAGTAAGCGCATAAGGCGAGGTAGCTGCAACTGTACCGCCAAAAGCTGTTATCGCTCCGCCGTTGATTGTGTAGGTTGGTGCAGATTTCAGTCGGCTGATAACATTTGTTGTTGTACCGGATACATACAGTTCAGGAGTGATAACAAGAAAGGGTGAAGCCGCCCAGTTAGGCACATACGAACTGTTTTCTTTGTTAAAGATTTGCGTCAAAGGCTGATTAGAGCCTAGATACATACTCGTTGATTTCGCGTCGTTTAAATCGACGATGGTAATTTGTCCTCTTGCGATTGGCATAATAATTTATTTTTAAAGTGAAACAATACAATTAAATGTGGCACGCCCCCAGACATCATCCGGGGTAAGTATAAGCATATGCCCGTGCCCGACATGGGTTTCATTGAATATTTTATCGGTATCCGAGTTGTTACTTTCCTTCTCCCACGAAAAGCGGGAAGCCGGAACGCTATCTGTTATATCCGTATCTCCTTTTATCACGTAAGCGGTTAAAGTGGTAGCTACAGAACCATTCTGGAATATATTACCGTTAGAACTCATTATATTAACTATTACTGCGTCCTTTCCTGCTGCCGACTTTTCCAACCAGTCTGTAGCATCTTCGCCCGGTTCCTGCGTTGTCGGTTTCTCGGAGATACAGAGCCATGATGCACCGTTGTGAGTTACTTCGTCATAGTAATAATAAGCCCCAGCTTTCCACTCTCCCTTAAAACAGGGGACGCGGCTTTCCGTTACTCCATCATCGGATATCTGCTTGATTACCCCGGTCATATAGACATTGCGCAGATATGCGCTGTGTCCGGTCATGTCGATGCCAAACAGTTTCAAGTTAGACAGGTCACCAAGCTGCATCGCTATCATATTCGATTCTATCTCCCAACCGTTCACATCTGTAAGATACCGGACGTAACTTTGTGTTGAATAGCTCGATTTTTGCCGCTCTTTGTTTGTGAAGTTGCCATACGCGACGAAGTGCATCGCCTTGCAAGGATGTGCAGACGTGCCGGAACGGAGTGCATATTTAAACGTAGAATCACCGAGCTTTTCAGTAATACGAAAATACGCCGTTTGAAATCCGGTTGAGTTGTTGAATATACCTTTGCAGATATCGTCAATCTCAATTTGTGCGGATTCGCCCGGTTCTAGCTTTAGATAGATAATTCCGTTCTCTGTGTCTACTGATTCGATAATCCCACCGCCCGGAGCATTCCACTCTTCACCCGAAACGATTGATACGCGGTTGTAGCGTAGTTCGGGAACTTCTAAAAACTCGCGCAAACGAAGAGATTTAGCGTCTATATGACCGTCTTTGCCGATTAACCAACCGATTAAACCCTCTGCGTAGTCATTCGACGATATATCACCGGAGAAAGTAGCTGATACACTCTTAACTGTGTCCGCATCAATACCGCCTTTTACTAATAAGCCACCCAGAAGGGACAGGAGATATATAGTATTGTCTTCCTGATCCTTGCGAATGTACTTGCCACTATTAATTTCTTTCAACCTTTCGTTCAAGAAGTCAAGTACCGCCGCTACCTGCTGATTAGTGACACTACCTTTTGCAATAGCCTTATCAATATGCTCTATCAGAGCATCAGTAATATTTTGTAAGCTATCATCCATCAATTGAACTCTTTACTAAATTCTTGTGTATGAATCCGCGGATCACCGAAATCATCCCCACGTAAAGCCTGTGTAAAGTGCTTCTCTGAATCGGCAAATCTTAATGTAATAGGTAGGCTTTGCGGCTGTCCCATTGTCTTTGCAATAGCCAAGCTATCGGCCGAAGCATTTACCTTAATTTCACGATCTTCGTAGCCCAGTAAATAAATACTATCACTGGAAAGCATATCAAGAAGGAATAACAATTCTTTACCTGTCTTAAATCCTGTCTGTACATGGATGGTATCAACGGTTCGCAATCGTTCACGGCTTTCTACATAGTCGTTTACCAACTCGTCATATTTCCCGTATGTTTCTTCCTCTCCGGTATCTTGTTCCAATTTCGGTTTACCTGATACATCAATGCATTCATAATTCCCATAGCTATTTAAAAATTCCAGATAATATCTTTCTTTTTCAATCGCAGAAGGGGAGATCACAATCGTGACAGCTTCTCCCTCATCCGTACTAACGACAAACTGATTAACCAACACATTCTCGGTATCAAAAAAATGTCGACGCAATGCCTCCAAGTTCAAAGCATAACATTGACCTATGGTAAGTCCCTCTATGACTTTCGCCATCCCTTCCGTAACAGTGACCGTAAATTCAGTTTTGGGTGCAATGAAAAGCAGCGGCCTTAATTCAGTTTCACGAATTGCCAATGTACGGGTTTCCGAACGGGCAGACATAAAGAAGTTACCGGCAGCATTAAGTAGCTTAAACGTGAAAATATTGCTACCCTCTTGATTCAAATGCCGCATTGCCCTTTTACTGATACCACCCAGCACTACTTTATGCTGCAATGTCTTTGTATCCCCTTCTGTATTAGTAATGTCAATTGTGTATTGCTTAATGTTGCCGGAAGTTTCCAGAATAAAATCCGTTTCCTGTCCCGTATATCTAGTTGGTTCTACAATCGCAGACAGTATTTCATCAATAAAGATGCCCAGATTACCTTCTTCGGCGGATCCCTCATAAATAACTTCACTTCCCACTGCAATAGTATAAGTTACCGGAGAAGAAGACACTATATCAAGCCGTATCGGATTGCCAGATAGGGCCATTGTTCGTGGGAATATATTAGCACTTAAACTCATACTCCAAATTTTTGTCTTACTATATTTCCGTTTAATACCGGAGATAAATTACAATCAGATAAGAAATTATCCCTTTCGACACTTGGTATCGTCAGGAAGGAATAAAAGTCATTCATTGTCTTAATTTCATTCCCAGACAATAGCCTAAACTTCAAAAAAGCATCGGAAACGTTCATCATTTCGGGTGCTGATAATATTGTTTCATTCTCCATAGTGCAAATGTGTTGATATTATCATATCTATTAAAGGACAAGAAATCATCTTCTTTCAGCCCGGATTCCGGCATTATAAGTTAAATCATCTTCATAATCAGTGCTTACTATATGCGTGTTGGGTGGGCTACCCAATACCACGGTTATTTTATATTTCAACTTTGCCTGGTATGTATTAAGAATCTCTTTCCGATTAGTTACGTCTTCTTCCGACGGCGGCAAATATGCTGCAAATTCTTCATCAGAAGGTTTCGTCACTATTTCTCTTACAATTTCAGTCATACCAACATCACGCCAATTTACCCCGTGCCTTTCTTCTGCCGCTTTTATTGCAGCTTCAAATACACTATCCGTATAAGAAACCATTATCCATTTTGTTGTTTGCGGTTTCATCGCTACTATACCTTGTTCTGATTCAAGATCGTAGGGTTTTAATAATTTAGTAGTCCGAAGTTTAACCGTGGCCGGTTTATTTATCCGGTATGGCATAGAGTGTTTTACACTCTCTACCATCAGCCTTTGACCAGAAATCAGAAGCGGACGGCCGACGTCTATTTTTGTAAGGTTAATCCGGTCAATATTGAACTTTCCGGTAAGAGTATGATTGGAATGTCTCAAAATGGCATCCCATTCCTTAAAGAACCTGTTGAATGCACCATCTTCCCCACGAAAGACCAAAGAATAAGTATAGGTATTACCGCTACTATCACGGAAATAGTTGCCTGACGGATCCCGGCAAAGAGAACTGCCAAAATAATAACCGGTGGAATTTCCTTTCTCGTCAGTAGCAAGTCCCATCGCGAAGCAGAAGCACAAAGGTGTATCTTCTTTCTGTTCTTCAACTTTTGCCCCTCTCAGGGTGGTATTCAGATTAACCGTTCCTGCAAGATATTGAGGTACTAACAGACTATTAGTAAACGCCATTGGCAAGCATTCATCTGCCCCCGTGACTTCTTCACTTTCCACGTTTACAGTCTTTTTGTTCCATGGGAAGAAGTCACTCGATACCAATGATACATTTTTGGTTATTACATTACGCTTATAAAACCTGCCGGTAGAAGCTTGATAACAAATATATGTATCATCTGGGATATATCCAGGTGAAGCACCTTTAACCTCTGTGATGATGCCATTGTATTGTTCCAGGAACTCTTCAAACGAATCACTTTCTACGTCCGCTCCTTCAAAAGAAGTCCCTGCCGATAACTTCAATTGCTTCGGCGCCCCATAGCTCGGTACTAAATCAGACGATTTAAGCAACGTCCAATTTGCAAAGGGATTCGCCGATATCGCATCTTTAATCAGTATGACTTTTGCCGTTTTGGTATTTCCGTCCACAAAGACTTTAGCCCCGGTTCTGCAATACAATGCATCCAGAAAGTCATTAACTGAACAGTCCGGCATCATATTCTTATATTCGATTTGACCTTGAACGATGGCATCAGCCACATTATTAAGCACTGCCATTTTTTTAAGCTGGTAATGAGTGGCAAAGGCGTTCTCCACCAACTTGAAGCCATAGGCCGAAAATATAAGCTCCAAAATTTTCGATACCTTTATAAAAGGAGAAAGGCCATAACCGGCCGGTAACTTCACATCTACTAGAGTCCCGGAAATCACCATCTTTTCAGTACGCGCATTTTTCTTCAAATCGTAATTACCATTCTCTGCCCTCTCTATCGGGTTTACAAACTCCGGATAAACGACATCACCCGAAGACTCATTTTTTACCTGTATTGGGAAAACATAATAATCTGCTGATTCCTTATACCTCATGACGTTACTTAAATGAGTCATTAAGATGGTAATACCTCCATCCGGTTTATATACTGGCAGATTAGGCAATTTCTTCAACGATACATTATTCCATGCCTCATACATCAAGCTTTCATCAAACCCGAAGTTAGCAACAATGCCACTTTCCCTACTAGCAGAAGTTATATTCTGCTTGCCGGTTCTACGGTAGATGCCATCGGCGATAATGGCCATTACATCTTTGCCCGGCGCATTGACAATATCTACTCTGTGAATGTAATCCGCCAGATAAAGATTCCGTTTTGTGGCAGGCAATGTAGATGCCAGCGTTTGGCTCCCTTTATCCGTGTAAATAGGAGAAGTAATTTCGACTTCCATCTGGAAATCACCTGGAACATCGTATATTCCCTTTTGCGTCTTAATAGTTAATGCCATTAGTTATCCCCCCTTGTAAATGGTTTTTCTGACTTATATTTAATTTCCTCTGCATCGTTGATATCGGATAAGAGTACATAATTTCTTGCTGGTTTACCTAAATTCTCCGAAGCTTTTTCAAGCCGTTCAGCCGCTTTTATCAGTTCCGGGCAATTGACTTGATTTGCCGATTGATCTTGAACGTGCCCCCCTTCTGAATATCCCGGTAACGGATTTGCTACCGTCCGTTGGCGCCGGATACTTTCTATAACCTTCACCATATTAAATACCCGCTTGTTTTTCATCTCCGGTATTGGCACGACATATTCGCCACGATGAACTGCCCCGGCAACTTCATAACGGCCACCATCTCCAGTATATCCACCTTCGCTATATCCCGAAGACGGATTCACGACTCTTTCGGCACCAGTAGAAGAAGAACTGCTACTGTTGTTTAAAGTCATATTCTTAACCTTCTGGCGTTCCGAATTGGCAGCGGCAAGCTGGGCGGCGCCAGTCACTCCCATTAATGCGGCCGCAATCGGTCCGGCTATCGGCCCTAATTGTGCCATAGCGGTCATTATCGCCATAGCGGTATTAGCTATGATTTGGCTAGCTTTTACAGCAAATTGTACATCTGCGTATTTTTTCTCAATTTCAAGTTTTTTCTCGGCCTTTTCATTCTCCAAACGTTCAACCTCTTCGGCATTTCCCTGCGCCGCTTCGATTTCTACGTCATATTTAGCCTCCATATTGGCGATCTCCGCATCTTGTAAAGCGGTTATCGCATCACCGAATAAACCAGAAAAATAATCGAAAGCTTCTTTCCATGCCGTAAGCTTTATTTGCTTTTCGGCTGCTGCATAGTCCTTGGCACTGATTAAACCTTGTTGTTTCTCACGCCGTAAGGCATCCATCTGCATATTATAACGCTGTTGGAATCCTGCCAGACCGTATTTTTCGAGAATCCCATTTTTACGGTTTTCTGCATCTTTTACAATATTAAGTTCCGCCGTACCCTTTGCTTCGTTGAGGGCTTTTTCTTGTGCTGCCGCCTGCTCTTTCGTAATAAGCTCTTGTTTCAGCGAATCCCGTATTATCTGTAAACGTGCCTGATAAGATGCTTCCAGTACTTTAAGTTGCAGATCCGTTTCATCCGGCAAATTCGTTAGGCTAAATTCCTTTTTGAAAGAAGAAAGTAAGGATTCTATTTCTTTCTGCTGTTTTGCCCGGCTCTGGGCGTTAGCCAGTTCAGCTTCTAAAACCGCCTGCCCAGCTTCTTTTACAGCCGTAACCTTTACATTTCCTGTCTGTATTTCCGCTTTACCTACTTCGGTTTGATAGTTCTTAAGTATATTAAGACGTTCCCTAGTGTTTGTTTCTTCTAAGGCCAACAAAAGCATATCATGCGTTTGTTGCGTAATCTTTTGATTAGCGTAATCCAGTTCTATTTTTGTCTTAGTACTTTTGTAGACGGATTCTTGTACAAGTAATTTTTTATCCCTTTGTTCCTTTAACAGTGAAATTTCATTTTCATCCTGCTTTCTCTGGTTTTCTAGGAGTTTTTTATTGCTTTCCGTTATTTTAGATTGGATTTCTGCCAACGTTTTTAATTTTGTCTTTGCGGTGGTTTTATCCAGTTTCTTAAGTGCTTCCAAGCGTTCCGTATAATAGCGCTGATCCTCTGCCAGTACCGCTTTATTATATTGTGCTTCCGTCTGTTGCTCCTTTTCTTTTGCTTCCTGTATCTTTAAAAGTTCCTGATTGTGTTTATTATCCAAACCAGCCAAAGCCTTATCTATTTCAGAATTAAAATCACCTGGTTTCTTTTTCTTATTTACTCCTAGATCCTGCAAGGCTTCAAGCTCTTCTTTTAGCTTCGCAATTTTTTTATTTTTCGCTTTCAAAAGTTCCGGTGTTGAAGCGATCTCACGTTCGGCCTGCGCTATTTCCTCTTTCTTTGCTGCTACTAGATCTTTTTCTTTTTGGGTAGATTCAGCATTAACCTTAATGATATCTTCCTGTGACGTTTTAATTTCATCCGTTAATTTCTGTTCCTCTTCTGAAAGTTCCTGTATCCGGTTAAATTCTCTGCCGAAATAATCGTTAATGACATTATCAGACCAGGTATCAGAATAGCCTTTAACTGCTACGGATAACGAATTAAAGCCTTTTGCAAGCCCTAATTTAAAACTATCCCAAAGATTACGATTAGCATTAATATCCTTTCTTTGATCTTGCAGAGCACGTTTTTCCTGCTGGATTTCCTCTAGTCTGGAATTGGCTGATCGAATCCTGGCAAGAGACAATAGGTTATCCGCATAGCTCTTACATGCCGTTGTAGCCTCTTTGGTATTGATTGTTTCCAAAGTCAAGTTACCCAGATACTCCGGGCTTAATTCATTTAGCTGCTTAATTGCTGCAATGCGTTGTTCCTTACTAATCTTTTCGTTTCGGGCAATTCCTAAAAGAGTGTTCAATTCTCGATGTTCAGAAGCCACGGAATCTGCCGCCTCTCCCCGGATCTTAAGTAAACTACGTTCTGCTTTCTCCGTTGCTGTTAATTCCCTTCTATAAGATGTTAGTTTGTACGTAATAGCTGCAATTACGGTTATTAGTATGGCTAATGGACTTATTTTGGTAAGTGCATAAAAAGCCTGCATCGCTATCCGAGCCTTATCAATGTTTCCAGTGAGAACGGCTTTTGCTGCGGCAAACAAATAAGTAGATGCAGTACACGCCTTTACTATTACATTGTTAGATGTTACCGAAGCATTATACAGTCTCATAGCCGCCGCACTCCGAAGAGTATTACCAGCCTGTAAAGCCATAATTGAGGTATAAGCCAGATTAATAGCTTTGCCCACCATTAAGAGCCCATTCCAAGTTTTTTGAAGCAATGTGACGGATTTATAGACAACGATAAGCCCGGTTACTACTGACACGACCGTTATAATACTGTCCTTGTGTTCTAGTATCCACACTGTCGCATCCGCAAAACCGATCTTAACCGTATGAAATAAGTTCCCCCATGCAGATTTTAGAGGAAGAAGAAGACGCCCTATCTCCATTTGTCGATTTTGCAGTTCTGCCGTTTTTTGTGCGGCTTTATCGGCTGCTGAAACATAGTTTTCACCGGCTTTGGATAACTGCCGATCTACAATATTTGCAACTGCTTTCATCAGATCCCCCGTTATCGCAATTTCTTCATTTATTTCGGCGGCTGATAAGCCCAGATTATCCAATATAAGAAGCGACTTACGGCCTAAACCTGTAACAATCGAATTAGTCATATATTCAACCGATTGCCCGGTCTGTTGTGCTTTCATTTGCGCGAACTGCAAGTATTTCCCCAGATCTTCAAGCGGGATCCGAAAATCCTTTGCCTGTACTGCCGCCTTCATTAATTCCAGATCATTAACAGTGTTTTTCGTCGCTTTCCTTAAATCATCCAAAAGCCCTGGTCGGTTCAACTTCTCAAAAGCATGTCTTACCCCGTCAGCATTAGCCGCCAGTTTCGTTCCTTCTTTCACCCATTCTTTCGCATTTGAAATAGCGTTAGTAAAAAAGGAACTAATACTAGCGCCTATTCCCACGAAGAAACCGACTACGGTAGCTTTCATTTTACTAAGGCTAAAGAAAGATTCTTTCACGGCTTCCGTTCTGGGCTTAAGCTGCTCCATTGCAGCTTTTGTTTTCGCCAGTTCAGTTTCTAGCCGGGCATATTCTTCCGGTTGCAGTGCTTTCACCGTATTATCTAAATCAGACTGCAATTTCTTCGCCTGTTTCGATAATTGTGCATACGACTTATTTACATTGCTTAAGCGGCTTTCACACTGCTTTATTTTTTCGTTGTTTTCCCCGATAGCACGATTATTCGCCTTAAGTTTTGCTTCTAGCTGCTGGTATTCCTTACCTTGGTATTTCCCTTGTAAAGTAAGTTCCTTCATGGACTCTTTAAGGAGTTTATTTTCATCCTTAAGATCCTTACTATTATTCTTTATTCTTAGGATTTCCTTTTGTAAGCCCCCAGCGTTAAGCGATAGCGTCCAGGTGATATAATCCGGTTGTAATTTTCCCATGATCTTATATTTTAAAGCAAAGGTAAACAGCCAAATTACGAAGATAAAGGACACAAAAAAAGGCCATTTGGCCTTTAAAATACTATGGGAAAGCCCCTTGTAGTTGGGCAAAAATACGGTCGCGTACTTCTTTCCCGTACCCGTCACGTATATTCATAAGAGTGTTGTTATAAAGGATACCCCATATTTGCCGGTTATAGATGGCATAGTTCCCGTGTTCTTTCATATCCAGGAAACGAATATAAAGCGGAATATTAGAAGTTGCAATAACACCAGTGCCGGAAAGCTCCATACTATAACGTGGATTCTGTAAAGCCCTCAATAATTCGCCAGATCTTCTTTGTGATAGGTTTTGCCCTGTTTGGGAATAGCTGGCACGACTATATATCCTTTCTAAAGCGATCAAACGTTGTGCTTCAAAAATAGCCCGGAAGTCTCTCTCGATATTTTCCCGTATAAATTCCTGTTTAATTAGATCTTCCTCATTCATTCCGTATCAAATTGAAAAGCTATGCTCCACCCTGCAAAAATCGAATAAAAACTAGCTTCTGGAATTGTCGATAAACTGGATAAATCCAGATTTTTAAATAGATGGCACCCTATGGCTTTATCTTCCAGGATACGTTTTTTTATCTTTTCTGCGATAGGTTGTGTTTCCTTTTGCACCTGATAAGCTTTCTTCCTTTGCGGATCCGTCTTATCCATTATCAGAATAACACAAAGATTCGCTTCCGATATATTATCGATGTCTTTACTTTTCCCTTGTGCATTAGGAATAATGAAAAACAGTACTGGAAGTTCTTCCGGCTTAAGTCCCTGTACTACATTCCCCATATCCGGTTCAAAAGTAGCCGGAATTACTTTTTTTATTTCCGGGATCCGATTCCGAATCCCGTTCCAATAATTTTCATACTCTTGTAAATCTACCATGGCTAAGAAAAATAAAGGTTTGCTTCCCACGTTCTACGCTCTACCAGTCCAGGAAGTACCTTTCCTTTGCTGTGTACCCATTTCATAAACTCTATCCGAATACTCGGATCATTTAGATTCGCTTTTGCTTTACGATACAAAGTGGATGTATTAAATGCCTGGATCCCGATGTTAAATGAAAGACTTATCATCGCATCAAATTTGTTTTGACTGATTGAGGGGAAGCGGGTATTAAGATTCCTTTCAACATCCGCTAAATCCAAAGCAAGAAAGGTTAGTGCCTGCTCTTTGGTTATTTGCATACCTTCATATACTCCTTTAGTGTGACCGTACCCAATTGTTAGGACTCCGCTAGGGCACCGATACGCTTTCAATTTCAAGCCTTCAAAAGTTCCTATGGCCTGTTTTGCTGCATCACTTGTTTTCATTATATACTATTTTTTATTGTGTAAAGATTCAAAACGACATTTATACAGATATAGTAAAATGTCCCAAAAGGGAGTTTCATTAATCTGTTTCACATTGCCAAAAACGCCAGAAGATGCAATTTCAAAGGAGATCCCTATCCACCCCGTTTTATCATCAATCCTTTTTTCCCCTTGTTCCTGAAATAAAATAGAAAAGTTGATTTCCTCGCCATTTATCGGAATGGGAACGGTGCAAATCAACTCCCATACTGCACAAAAGAAGATATAAGAGTGAAAGCATACCAGCGGCGGTATTTCCCCTGCTTTGGGATATTCGTTCTTATAAAGTATCCTACCAAATTCAGACATTAAATAATCTGCTTGCTCGTTATCCTTATCCCTTCTGGTTACTTCCATTGCCCTAACCAGGTTTAGGCATTGTACAAATTGCCCGTATGTAATATCATTAAGCATATCTTCTGGCCCTATCCAGCCTTTATATGATGGTAATAAATTACGTCCCGTCTTAATATGTGGATCGTAAATTACTTTATCCCCTTCCTCTTTTATATAAAAAAAACAGTTCATTTTGCCCAGTTGGGCATTTATTTCATTAACGATTGATTCTTTGCACATTACAAAGTTACACTTCATATTTAAGAGTAAAGAAATAAGCTTGCATTTCATTTCAAAAGGTGAAATGTTATCGGTATTCATCATTATTACAAGTTCTAAATATCGATAATATTGTTCTGGCGAAAGTTCTTCCAGATCTTCCGGGATCATCCTAGTTTTATTATTATACGTAAACTCTTGCATACTAAAACGTTATACCTTTAGATTGTATAGTTGCTTTAGGTAAATACAAATCCGGTTCATCCGGTTCGGCTTCAATAGTAGCGATAAAGTCTTGTAACGCTATAAGATCTTTTCCCGCATCGTCTCCCAGACTTTTAGACACTGCTTTCCTGGCTTCGGCTTCGGCCTTAATCTTTTCTTTAACGGTTCCGGCCTGTTGTACCTGAACTACCCCATCTGGAAGAACTTCAACAGGCAAACGTTCAACTGCCTTCTGCATCGTTAGAAGGGCCAAAGGTCTGCATACTGCATCGTTAAAGTCTTCGCCTAGTTCATTCCCTGAAAGTAACTGTTCGTACCGCTTCCGCGTAATTATCGGGACAATATAGCGATCTTGCATTTCCCGGATAATCGGTATAAGAGTTAAAAAAAGACGATGGCTCCCGATTGTATAATAAATATCGAATTTTTCTTTGCTTCTTATTAAGAGCTGATTTATAGCTCTTTTCTTCTCTGACTTCAACCAGAAATCGAAGTTCTCTTTATCTAAATAAGCGATCAAAGCGTCTACCGATTCATAAGCCAGATTAAGGATATTTGTTTCGTCTTTATATTCCTGTATGGCAGTAAGTCCCTTTTCATGTTCACCTAACCGCTTTTGCCGGCCTGTGTTCCCGTGTTGGGCGTCCAGTGTGGGGATAATCTTGATCCATGTAAATAAAGCTACGGACTGTTGCATCAACAAAAGAAGAGTATTATACTTTTCTTCTGTTTTTGAATCTGGCTCCGTAGAGTGATAAAATTCTACCACTTTGTCGTAAACTTCCGGCCCTATGATAGCTGTTAAGCGCCTTACACTTAATGGTATGTAAGGTTTCCACTTAGAGAAATCGGTTGCAGCGTCAATCATTCCTAGCGCTTCGACTAGCTCCGACGTACCATTGTTATTTTTATCAAAGATTGTTTTCATCACTTCTTATTCTGGTTAAATTCATACTTATTCCACCCTTCAAAGTCTCCGTTAAAGCTATTCACTTCATCGAAAAAGTCTTTATAAAAACAGGATAGTCCGGTATCGATCGTTATTGTATCCTGTTCACACCTGGGATTTGTGTTGATATTTGCAGAACTTTCGATAACAAAATCGAAATGTTCCCCAAAACCGGCCATTACTTTACTATGATTCTTAAATATGCAGATCCGCCCATTATTCCTTTTTGCTACATCCTTTAGATAGGAATAAACACCGGAATAACTTCCCTGGAAAATTTCACCCACATAAAAATCAATTCGTCCGATATATCCTTTTTCAATCCAGTTTTCAATTTCCTTTGCATCAGTAATAGCCATACACCAGGTAGATATTAGGCAATATTCGATCTTCTGCTGTTTGACTATGGCACGTAAATAAGTTAAGCTATCCACATCCCCAAAGCTGATACAGTGATAGGAACATCCCGGTTCAAAATGCCAGGGTAATTCCTTTTCTAGTGCAAGTTCACTTTTTACACGTTTATCGAAATGCCGCCCTTTCATCCTTTTACATTGTACATGTTTCCCTGGCTGTTCTGCTGCTTCCGTAGTTTCTTCCGACCCTGAATCGACATGCAAAGGTAATTCCGGTTCTTTGGGTATGTCTGACGCAAAAAGTTTACGCATTTTCTTTTACTCTGCTACTTGGTGAAATGTTCTCTTCCGCATTGACAATACTTCGATAAAGCCCTATTTGCGTCTTACTTCCCGGAAAATTCGCACGTATATAGTGCATCAACGGTTTACAAAGTATCATATCCGGTATAGCTGTTTCACTGGCATTATAAACCTTTATAGAATAAAGCTTCTCGGATCCGCTGGATAACTTATTTTCCATGATAAGGTTTGATAAAACTGGATCCAGCCCAAAACCAGAAGTCGCCGCAGCATCCGCCTTATTAGCTATTTTTATCTGGCTCTCGATATAATCTTTTATCTTTTTATCGATAGGCGTGATCGTCCATCCTTCAAAGTTATTGGCTTCCGCGTTCCAAAATTTAGTAGTGTGCATATATTTACCGACATTCTGGCGTCCGGTAACACCTGCCGCATACTTTTCCATTGCTTCATCTTTAAAGTCTTCCAGCATTTTAGCGGAATAAGCAATACCTTTACGCTTGCAAATGTCTTTTATTCGTTCTTCCGCTGCATCCCAATATCCCTGCGGACTCTCAATGTGCAAGCTTAAGGCCGACGAATTAGCATTATAAGCGGCCAGTAATGGCGCAATCGTACCGGCCAGCTCCAGCCATGGGAAAGCGCCAAGAAAACGAGGTGTGCTTACGAAATCTTTACAGAAAGAATAGATATTGAAATATCCAACTGATACCGGATGCTTAAAGGGATCTTCCGGATTAAAAACTGGATATTTAGCCAATTTAGTAGGATCCGGGAACGGCCAATCACCTACATATACATTTTGCGGGAAGTCGTGGTTATCGTCTGGATATTCAAAACGGCATTTTTTATAAGGTATATGTTCCAACTTTAGAAATTTACCTGCCGCACCAATACGCGGCCCCCGGTTTCTAATAAACTTAGTCCAAAACCCTTGCATGTGGATAAGATCAACTAAGGATCGTAACATAAACTCGCGATGATCCCAGCGCTCTAAATCTTCCTGGATCTTATCATCTAGTATCCATTTCCGATAAAACTTATTATTTCCTTCGTCGATGGCATCTTCAAAAAAACGCGGCCCTTCTCCCCATTGTAGGCCCTGTATTTTCCCCATGATACCTTCCCCACCGTAGAAATTATCTAGTAAACGCTGTACGTCTCCTGGTAAGTCGTTATTAGCGCCCATCGGCACGATATCAATTCCATTAACTCTTATTTTCTTAGTCTGCCAACTATCTGGCCTACTAAAATTAATAGAAGAAGGAGCCCAGCCTTTCCCCATGGCAAAGGAAATTAATTGTCCTTCCCCTGTATCTATAAATCCGAAATTGCCTGTTCTTCTGATTTCCATATTAAACGTAAATTTTGATCCCGTTGAACTCTGTAACAAGTATTTGCCAACAATTTAGCGGTTTGCCTGTTTCTGTATCAGTTAGAAATAATTTATAGCTAGAATTTTCGATCTCTGCATCCGATGTTTTAGGCCGTAATCTAGCATATTTCAACCTAACCGAATCCCCGCCAGATCTCCGCTGACGATCGTATTTTCTAAATGTTATAGAAAAAGTGTCACCATCTGCGGAAATTTGCTTCATCTGCTCGATAGCGGTATATAGGTTTATAGTTTGAATACCCTTCGCCATAACTGTTTTATTTTCGGCCAGTGTGCCCGCAATACATCAAATAAATAATAGGAGAAAACAATAAGGCAGATATATAACAAAGCCTTCCATAAACTAGTCGAAGGCTTAATTTCTTTGCTCGTCTTAATATCTTCTTTCTTATCAGTCTTACGATTTACTGCTGTTGAATCGTTTATTACTGATTTTATATTTTTCTCCGTGTCGATCTCCGTATAAAGTTCTTTTTCTTGATTAGTGGTGGAACCGGTAAAAGAGATTTCTTTGATTGGTGGTAAACCTGTTTCTTTCGTAACTGGCTTTTCCGTATCAAATTTAATAACGACGCGGTTTTCCTCGTCAGTTCTAGTATTACGTTCTGTACTATGTCCCTGCTGCTTATCTTGTTCCTCTCGCGTATCTGTGCGAGCTTTAACGCTGTCTGACAATACCGTTTCATTTGTTTTCCGGTGATCGATCGTTGCGCGGCTACAACCAGCAAGGAAGACTCCCGATAGTACAATATACAAAGCATATTTTTTCATATAATTAATTGATTGGTATTCTTTGTGTACATGCCTTCCGCCCGCAAAGATTCGGCTTCATTGCTTTAATTTCCCGTTCGTTCTCACTCACCTTTAGCGCCAGTTCCTTGATATTTTCTTTCAACTCTACCCGATCCGTTTTAAGATCTTCAATTATCTGCTGATATACGTTTTGCACGGATAGCATCGCATCAGCTTCGGCCTGTTTCCTAGTATATTTTAGAGTAAAAAGCCAAGTAATACCACCAGTACAAATAGAACTGATTACTGTAGTAATTAATATTTCATTCATATTGCTTTATTTTTAGGCAAATATGAACTTTTAAAATGTATAGGTAAAGGACAAAAGAA
>OKSD01000330.1_pt1 | contig 51923 bp, 59 predicted proteins | sample 1601221 | NCBI WGS metagenome assembly OKSD01 (sample SAMEA3541550, study PRJEB24748) | human gut metagenome | biome: human gut; feature: human-associated habitat; material: faeces | place: China | collected 2012
GATTTTTTAGAAAAATATTATTAAAATAATGTTAATAATAAAAATATTAAATTTTTTCAAGTTATCAATCGGAAGGAAATCCGATTTACACAAGATTTTCTATAGGCTCAATATGATTTAAAAAAGGAGCAAAATTGCTCCTTTAAACTATTATTTCATTCTTCCAAAAAATTCCAATATCTTTTCCAATGCTCTTTTAAACCATGAAGTTTCTTTTATTTCTACCAATTGAATATCATTTATTTGTTTATTTTCTTCTGTATTTTTCTTTTCAAAAATATTATCTGGATTATATTTTTCATATTTTTCTTTTTCAATGTCAGTTAATTTTGAAATTTTTATTCTATCTATCTCGTTTTTTCTTCCATTATCCATCCAAAATTTATATTCTATCCAACATAAAATATCAATCGCTTCTTTACTAGCATTTTCCTCATTAAATAAATCATTTTTATCAATCTTTGTCTTGAAGTTTTTATTTCTTTTCTCTGATATATTTTTTAAAATATTTTCTGGAACTTTCATTACAGTTGACTTATTCATATAACTTAATATTTCATATATTTCCTCATAAGTATTACTGGAAACCATTTCAATCACTTCCTTAATCAATTATTGTTGTAAATCTTCTTGTTCCCTTATTTCTAATAGTTCTTCAACTTTAGCATTTAAAACCCCATCAACAATTCTATCATTGCTATATGGAACTCCATTAGGTCTGTCATTTTTTTTATTAAATTTACTATATGCATAATATCTCGGATTATATATTATTGCTTTATTTCTTTTATCTACATATCCAACTATATATTGAGGATTTACAATATATTCTGGTTTTCCATTTAAGCCTTGTAAACCCGAAGGACTAAAATGAATTTTTTTATCACTCTGTAACGGCTCTACAATTTCCTTTGCTTTGCCATCTTCTGTTATAGGTTCATCTATAATTATAATAGCATCTCTTCCAATTTCTCCACCTAATCCTCTACTATACAATATTACCTCATCCATTGTAAATTCAGTATAACTTGTAGTAGATAAAGATTCTCTCATCATTCCTAATCCTTCTTGCATTATTGATTTTGCACTTTCTAAATCCTGTGTACCATGAAAATGATAAGTATGTTTTTTGGTATCATGCGCCATTATTCTTTTGAATTCTTCTACAAAAGATTTATCACTATAAAATTCTTCCAATTTTCTTTGCTTAGCTAATTCAATTAGCTTTTCGCCAACTCTTTTTCCATTAGTGTTATATTCATTTAATTTTGGAAAACTATTTATATATTTTATATACTCACATAACTGTTCATCCGTTACTTTCATATCCTCTTCATTGACTTGAGAAAAATCTTGACCACTAGACTCTTGAAACTCAAAATCACCTTCAGCATCTTCCCAGCCTTCCCAATCTGCCCATTCTTCTTCTCCATCACTATATTCTATTATTGGTTCTCCAACATCATCAGAATTTCCAAGTTCCCAATCATCTGCTGCTTGTTCATCTTCTTCATTGCTATATTCGATTGTTGGTTCTCCAACATCATCAGAATCTTCAAGTTTCCAATCATCTGCTGCTTGTTCATCTTCTCTACTTTCAAATTCCAATTGATCAATTCTTTCAGCTAATATTGGAATATACCCTGTCATATATTCTCTGAAAGAGTCTGTTAATCCACCGATACCATTAACCCCTCTAAAATAAATTAAAAAACTCTCTATCTCTTCTGAAGTCATGCTTTCAGTTTTGCCATTAACATAATTTTGAAGTTGTTCTTCGCTTTTAAAATAGATTGGATTAAAATCCACCAATTCTTCTGGGATATCCATAATTTCATTTAATAATGCATCCATATCGAAAGATTCATCACCATTAATATTTAATCCCCTTTTTTTAGCTACTTCTAGCAAAATTCTTTTTATATAACCATAAGTAATCTGCACTCTTTCATTATTTGAAGAATATGAGTCTATAAGACCATCCTCGACATGATATGAAGCTGATTCTCTTAACTCTTCATCATGCTCTTTAAATAATTCCTTCTCTTGTTCTGTTAATTCTATCATAACACCATACTCCTAAAATTTTTTTAGCATATTGGCTATTCAAAAATATTATATAATAAATTGAAAATAAAATCTATAAATATAAAAAAATTTATCTATTTTTATTCTTTGTTCTTTTTTTATTTAATCCTTGATATTGCATCTGCCTTTCAATTTTTATAACATCTTTAATTTTAGGCACATCTTCAATTATTTGACTTGCAATTTTTAAATCATACCTATATTTTCTAATAATCAAACTGCAATCACTAATTTTACTTTTATATTCTTTTACTAATTCTTCATCTTTACAATTTCTCGATTTCCTTCTATAGTTCTGTCTTAAATCAATATAATCATTTATTTCATCATTAATTTTTGAAATAAATACTTTTACTTCATCTAAAGTATTCAATTTTTCTTTGCAAACTAATCTAACTTGATTTGAATATCGTTGTAGCTTTCTTACTTCTTCTTTCATCTCTGGGGATAATGGTGTATAACTTTTATTTTTGGTTGCAACTTTTCTATATCCCATCAAATAAAAAAGACTTAAGAATATAAGTTCTAATGTTAAACTAACTACACTTATAAATTCAAAACTCCCTTTATATTTTCCTCTTTTTACATTTCTTCTCTTTTTAACTTTTGTAAATTCCAAATATTTATTTTGATAATGATATGGATTATTTCTTACTTTTTCGGCTATTGCATTTGGTGTATATTTTTCTCCTAATCTATACATTCTAACTGCTTTTGTATCATTTATTGAGCGAATTGTAGGATATTTTCTATTATAATCATCATTTATGATATATCCCTTCTTATACATTATTTTCTTAAATTGGCCATAATTAATACACATTTCCATTGCTTCATCTATTGCTTGCCTCATTAAATTATATTTTGTTGGCTCTCATCTCTTTTCTGCAAAATAAATATTTCTTGCTGTTCTTCCTTTTGGATTTTTTATAACTGTTAAATTATACTTTTCACATAATTCATCTGATAAACCTCTAAATCTAAAATATGCACCTTTATTGCAATCAAATTTCTTTCCTGTAAACATATTAACTGAATTGATTACAAAATGATTATGATATGTTCCAGTATTTAAATGTGTTGCAACTAATACTTGATGTTCTGGAAACATTTGCTCTGCAAGTTCTACTCCTATTTTATGTGCTAATTTGGGTGTGATTTCACCTCTTTTAAAACTCTGATAGGCATGATATGCAACATTTCCTGTAGTTTTATCAAACTTGATTTGTGTTTTTATCATTTCAACAAGTGCTATATCTCTATTACAGTTAACACCTGTTACAAACATTGTTGTTTCATTTTCATCTGTTGTTTTTTCTTTATTTTCAGCATATAGCAATACCTGCTTTATATCAAATATAGTGTAGTGTTTGAAACTCTTATTTTTATTGATATTTCAAGTAAAATTAAACATTTTATAAATTCTTACTCTTTTCTTATTTTAATTACCAACTGAAAAAAGCTCTAAGGTTTTACTCTTAAAGCTCTTGTTCTAATTTTAAATAAACCCTCTAATCCACTCATTTATCTTGAACTTGTCCGATGTATCCACCAAATATCGCAATCCCCTGGATATGAGAAAGTTACTTCTTTAAATCTTCCTAATATAGCTCCGGCCAATATTACTGTTGACCTCATTTGCCTCATTAGTTGTTCTGGAATTTCTCTTTTGGTTATCTTCTTAGAGTTTATCTCTATTTTACCATTATTCTTCTTAATTTTACAACCCAAATATTTTAAAATTTCTTGTGTTATTTTTGTATCATGTATATTAGGTACATTGTATAACTTTGTATTTCCTTTATTTAATATTGTTGCTGCTAATATTGGTAATGATGCATTTTTTGAACCTGATACTTCTACTTCACCCTCTAATCTTCTGCCTCCTTCTATTATGTAACTAGACATTTTATTCACCCTTTCTATTTTATTTTGCTATATTTTATGTCTTGTTTTCATAAATTGTGAGTTTTTGATTATGTGAGTACAGTTCTTCTTTAATTGTTCCTGATAAATATTCTATATCTCATTTGCAACTCCTCCCTTTATTATATATACCACTTCTAGTATTACAATAATAGTCTTGTTTTTTTTGCCATTTTGTGGTATAGTAATTATAGTTAATAACTGTGCGGAGGTTGATTTTATGAAATTTAAATCTAATTCTGGAAAAACATTATTTATGACTATTATAATTGTTTTTATTTTAGTTATTATTGGTGCTATTACTTATTTTGGGATAATCTCTTATCCAGAAGTATTTAATGATATAAAAGTTAAAGTTCAACAAACTTTTAATAAAAATGAAAAAAACAACACTAGTAGTACTTCAGATACTACTAGTGAAAACAATGATTTATAAAATTTCTTTTATATTTTTAATATTAGATACTGTTTCAATATATCCTTTATTGTAACAGTCTTTTATTTTTTTTACATTAAAAACATTTCCAGATGGAATTTTTACATTTATTACATAATCACATTCTTTAACTGTTCTTTCATCTTTTTCATTAAACATAACGTCTATTGCCTTAAATGCTACATCATATGCGCTTTTTGGATTATCTGTAAGGTCTGGTGGAAATTTAATTGCAATTTTTTTATCTACCTTTAGTTTTTCTAATTCTTCTACTGGTACATTGTCTAATATTCCACCATCTACAAATTTATAATTTTCAAATTCACATGGTGCAAATAATCCTGGAAAACTGCAACTTGCTCTTACTGCTTTTCCAATAGAAATATTATTTATATATTTTTCATCATTTTTAACTATTCTATTTGTAAATACATGTTTTTTGCAATTAATTATATCAACACTTGAAATAGCTATAGGCATTTTTATATCTGTTATATTATACAATCCCTTGTATTTTGCACACTCATCTATTACATTCTCTATTGTTTCTCCTGACAGTGCACCATAGCCTAAGAGTCTTTTTGAATTCTTTATATTTGACATTAAATATCTAGGCTCCGCTCTAAATATGTCCTTGGCAAAATAATTGAATAAATCTAGCATTTGGTCTGCTGTATATCCCATTGCTACTAACACTGTAATTATACTGCCTATACTTGTTCCTGTTACAGCACTTATTTCTATTTGATTCTCTTCAAATGCTTTTATTGCCCCTATATGTGCCGTTCCTTTTATTCCTCCACCAGATAAAGCCAGTCCTATTCTCATTTTTCATCACGTTCCTTTCTTTTACACATTAAATTTCAATTTTTACATTTTAACTACCAATTTATTTATTTTTGAACTAACATATAACTCTAGTTTTTTCATAAACTCTTCAGATTTAATCTCACTATTTGCTACCATTTCTAATCCTTTTTCCCAACTTGCCGTTAATTTTGGGTTTAACATATCTGGCATAGAGTTATATACTACATCATATATTTTTTCTCCGCTTCTCGGTCGGTGTTATAATTTGTGTCTTTGTATTTATAGATATGTAGTTAATTCTTTCTAATTTTTTTATAATTTCTGCTCTAGTAGCACTTGTGCCTATTCCAGCTCCTTTTATTTGTTCTCTTAACTCTTCATCTTCTATCAGTTTACCCGCATTTTCCATTGCCAATATAATAGAACCAGAATTATATCTTGAAGGAGGAGTTGTCTCAGATGTCTTTATTTCAAAGTTTGTAATTTCTATGTCTTGTCCTTTTTTTAATTTATTAAGTATGTCTAAATTTTCTTGCGAATTCTCTTTTTGGTTGTCTTTTAATACTTCTAAATATCCTAACACAGTACATACTTTACCATTTGCAAAGAATTGTTCATTTTCTATGTCGATCTCCACTGATATTTTACTAAATTCTGCTGATGGATAAAAAATACTTAAAAATCTTTTTACTATTAAAATATACACTTTTTTATGTAGTTCTATTAAATTATCATAGTTTTCATAGCCTTGACCTGTTGGTATTATCGCATAATGATCTGTAATTTTACTATCATCTACATATTTTGTCTTTATTAAATCTGTAGAGTATTTTTCTTCCACCATTTTCTTTATATATTTTTGTATTTCCTCATTTTTAAATCCCTTTGCTATTCCATTCAAATTTTTTGAAATAACTTTTGCGACAGCCGTAGATATAACCCTAGCATCTGTTCTTGGATATGTTACCAACTTTTTCTCATACAAATTTTGTATTATTTCCAATGTTTCATCTGGTTTTATTTTAAATCTTTTTGTGCATTCATTTTGAATTTCCGCTAAATTAAACAACAATGGTGCTTTTTCTTTGGTTTTGCTTTTTTTTACTTCTTTTACAACTGCATTTTTACCTTTAAAATAATTTATAAATTCCTTTGCATCATTTTCCCTTTTAAAACCTGATTCATTATAGAGTTTTGGCGAATTCCATAATATTGATTTTTCTCCCACTTTCCATTCTGCACTAAATGCATTTTCTTGCTCTCCAAACTTTCCAATCACCTTGTAATATGGAATTTTAACAAAATTTCTAATTTCACGCTCTCTGGAAACTACCATGCCTAAAACGCAAGTCATAACCCTTCCAACCGATATAGATATTTTCTCTTCTCCCAAGTCTTTTGCCAATCTTTTACCATATATTATAGATAACAGTCTAGAAAAATTAATTCCTATTAAATAATCTTCTTTTGCACGTAAATATGCCGAATCTGATAAACTATTATATTCATCTAATGGCCTAGCTTGCTCTATTCCTCTTTTTATCTCTTCCTCTGTTTGAGAATCTATCCATATTCTTCTTCTTTGTTTATTTTTAAGTCCTATTTGCATTTCTACAAGTCTATATATATATTCTCCCTCTCTTCCAGAGTCAGTTGCAACATATATACATTCAATGTCTTCTCTTGTTAACAGTTCTTTTATTATATTATACTGTTTTTCAACATTTGGTATCACTTCATATTTATATTCTTTTGGCATAAATGGTAATGTGTCTAATCTCCAAAATTTTAATTTCTCATCATATTTTTCCGGATAAGACATTGTTACTAAATGACCCACACACCACGTTATTATCCAATTGGCAGATTCTATATATCCATTTTTTCTTATTCCATTTTCCTTTAAAACTTTTGCAAATTCCATAGCTACTGATGGCTTTTCCGTTATTAGTATATTTTTCAAAAAAATCTTCCTTTGCTATAATTTATTCATATTTTACTATATCAAATTCTGAAGTAAAATTTTGATTTCCGTATGCAAATACTATGTATAATTTTCCTTCTTCATTCAAAAAGAAATTAGTTATATTTTCTGTTTTATATATTTCACTTTCTAAATTTCTTTCATATACAGGGTACCCAGAATTTATTAATATTGTCTCTTCCTTTTTTACACTTTTTAAGACATCATTTATTTTGTTCTGTAATTCTTGTACATTTATATTTTTTTGTTCAATTATATTATTTAAAGAAACTTTTTCTTTTGTCTCTATATTGTAGTTATATGTTTGAATTATTATTCTTTGTGGATTATTGCCCTGCTTTAATGATGATTTAATAATAATAGATAAAATATTATCATTTAAATATCCTACATAATCTATGCTGTATATGATTTTTTCAGCATTATTTTTATTTTTTCTCACTTCATTTGCTTTTTTTACAAACACCTCTTGAGTTACCTTATTAAATTCTTTTGGTATATTTCCTTTTATATTAATCATTGGTATGTTTAAATCTATATCATAAAATTTATTTTCCTGTTGTATACTATAAGCTATATATACTATGCTTTTTTCTGTATTAATTCTTTCTATTTTTGAAATATCCTTTTCTTCTACATTAAAACTATTGTTAATAGTTTTAACAAATTCATTTTTTAACTCTTCCATAGTTTTTTCTTTTTCTGGTTGAACCGGATTTTCTATTACATTTTCATCTGTTGTATTATTAGTTGGTATATCAGAAGTTTTGCTATCCCTCTTGCCAAAAAATTGTGCATATGCCCCTAAAACAATTGATAATACACATATTATAGATATGATTATATATATTTTTTTTGCGTTTTCCATTTTTTTGTAATACCTCCATTTACATTTTAGCAAATCTTCATCTATTATACCATTTTTTTGCAGAAAATACAAATTTTTTAATTGACTAGTTTGCCTTTTTGCGTTATTATATATATTGAATTAATTTATAAGATTGGAGATTATTTAATATATGTTATGCTCAATATGTAATAAAAATACAGCGGTAATTTTTATAAACAAGCAAGATGAAACCGGCAAACAAGAATTACAAGGTTTATGCTATGAATGTGCAAAGGCTAAAGGAATAAATCCTATAGATAGTTTAATGAAACAAGCTAATTTGTCTGAAAATGACTTAAATGACATGACTAAGCAACTAGAAACTATTGTAAAAGATATGGCAAATAATATAGATTTATCTAGTATTGACCCTTCTAGTTTTACATCAGATGATTCTACTAACTTTGAAGATAATCCTACTCCACAGTTTAGTGCTATTCCATTAGGTTCTATCTTTTCTAATATGTTTGGCGAAAATGCCGAAGGTGCACAAGAATCATCTTCTGACAGAAAAAAAGTTAAAGTTGATAAAAAAGTTAAAGATAAAAAGAAAAAAGCTTTAGATACATTTGGAACTAATTTAACTAATAAAGCAAAAAATAATCAATTAGATATGGTTGTTGGTAGAGATAAAGAAATTCAAAGAATTATTCAAATTTTAAATAGACGTTCCAAAAATAACCCTTGCTTAATAGGAGAACCTGGTGTTGGTAAAACAGCAATAGCTCAAGGATTAGCCATAAAAATTGCTAATGGAAATGTACCTGCGAAATTATTGAATAAAGAAGTTTATTTATTAGACATGACATCTGTAATTGCTGGAACACAATTTAGAGGACAATTTGAAGCAAGAATGAAATCTATTATAGATGAATGTAAAAACTTAGGAAACATTATATTAGTTATAGATGAAATCCATAATATTATAGGTGCTGGTGATGCTGAACATTCCATGAATGCTGCAGATATTTTGAAGCCTTCTCTTTCAAATGGAGAAATTCAATTAGTTGGAACCACTACATTAAAAGAATACAGAAAATATATTGAAAAAGATAGTGCTTTAGAAAGAAGATTCCAACCAGTTATTGTAGAAGAACCTTCAATTACAGATTCAATAGATATTCTTGAAGGTATAAAAAAATATTACGAGGAATTTCACAAGGTAAAGATTTCTACTGATGTTATTAAACAAGCTGTTATAATGTCCGAAAAATACATCCATGACAGATTTTTGCCAGATAAAGCTATTGATATATTGGATGAAGCATGTTCTAGAATCAATTTAAATAATAAAGAACTATATCAATTAGAAATTCTAAAAAATCAATTAAAAGATGTTCAAGAAGATAAAGAAGAAGCTGCTTCTGCTGATTCAACAGAAGATTATAAAAAAGCTGCTGAATTAAAAGCAAAAGAATGTGCTTTAATAGAACAGATTGATAAATTAAATAAAAAAATGAAACTTGTTAATTTAACTGTTCAAGATATTGCTGAAGTAATCGAGAGTTGGACTAAAATTCCTGTTAAGAAAATAACTGAAGAGGAGACACAAAAACTTTTAAATTTAGAGGGAAACTTACATCAAAGAATAATTGGCCAAGATAATGCTGTAGAAGCTGTTTCTAGAGCAATAAGAAGAAATAGAGCTGGATTAAAAAGTACAAAAAGGCCACCTTCTTTTATATTTGTAGGTCCTACTGGTGTTGGTAAAACTGAGCTTGCTAAGGCCTTAGCATACGAGATGTTTGGAAATGAGGATTCCATTATTAGAGTAGATATGTCTGAATATATGGAAAGTCATTCTACATCCAAGTTAATAGGCTCGCCTCCTGGATATGTAGGTTATGATGATGCAGGCCAACTAACTGAAAAAGTTAAAAGAAACCCTTATTCAATTATATTGTTTGATGAAATAGAAAAAGCACACCCTGATGTGTTTAATATATTACTTCAAGTTTTGGATGATGGCAGATTAACAGATGCTCAAGGAAATACCATAAGCTTTGAAAATACTATTATTATAATGACTTCTAATGCTGGTTCTAACCTAAATACAAATTCTATAGGGTTTGGTGGTACTCAAATTAATAATTCTAAAATATTAGATACTTTAAGAGAAACTTTTAGACCCGAATTTTTAAACAGAGTAGATGAAATTGTTATATTTAATCAACTAACTAATGAACAATTGTTACAAATTATAAATTTAATGTTAAAAGATACTCAAAAAGCATTGTCTAATAAAGATATTACAATGGTACTTACAGAATCTGCAACTAACTTTTTATTAAAAGTTGGTACTGACGTAAAATATGGTGCAAGACCTTTAAGAAGAGCAATACAAAGATATTTAGAAGATGAACTGTCTGACATGATTTTAAAGGGTGAATTAAAAAACGGACAAAAAGTATTAATAGATTGTAATAATGAAAATTTAACTTTTAAAGTAGAATTATAAATAGAACTATAAATGGAGGAAAAAAATGTTTAAACATGTGCCAAATATTTTAACACTATCCAGATTTGCCTTAATCCCTTTTATTGTATATTTTATCGATGCAGAAAATTACCTTTTGGCATTTATATTTCTTACTATTTCTGCCTTAACAGATATATTAGACGGTTTTATTGCCAGAAAATTTAATTTAATAACAAATTTTGGAAAATTAATAGACCCTTTAGCTGATAAAGCAACTCAAGTTTCTATATTGATAATACTTACATTAAAAAATGTTATACCTTTATGGATTTTGGTTGTTGTTTTCGTAAAAGAACTTCTAATGGTTTCTGGTGCATCATTTCTATATGGTAAAAAATTAGTTGTTTCTAGTAGATGGTATGGCAAGCTTACTACCGTATTATTTTACATTGCAATAGTTTGCTCATTTATTGTACGTGTTTGGAATGGTTCTTTATTTGGGCACCCAGAATATAGTTTACCTCTTTTACCAAACTTTGATCAATATATATATTATTTAGCACTTATTGCCACAATTTTTTCGTTAATAATGTATTTTAGAGCATTCTATCAACAAGGTTATTTAAAGAAAGAAAATTTAAAAATAGAAAAATAATAATTACTATTGATATCAATAAATCTTGTTCTTCTTCTATAATCTCTTTATACATTTTCGTCATGTTTTGTCGAATATTTAAGTATTTTGACAATTTTTGGTAACTTTTAGAGTAGTTGTTTACAAAGCCTTAAATTTATGGTATAAAAAATATAAATTATTATAATAATTTAATATTAATTTCTAAGGAGAGTTTTTATGAAGGCCAAAAAATTAATTATCATTGGAATTATCGCATTAGGAATTTGGTTGTTTTTTACTCAAGTTGTAAATGCATATTCTTTGGTATACCCTGAATCATTTTATAATAGTATTTCTTGGACATGGTACTATGCTGATACTGCAACTCCTACTTACAATTGTCTAGGCTTTGCCACTGGCAGTAGAACCTGGGAATGGCCAAGTTCTTTTGGATCGTCATCGGCAACAAAAGCCCAAGTTGATTCTTATTTATCTACACTAGGATATCGACCATCTACATATGATCCATTTATATTGGCATATGGTGAAAATGTGAATAGCATTACGCATTTTTCCAAAGTAACTGGTCTTGAATGGTGTAGAGCTAAGTGGGGACAATTAGAATTATTCAATCATGGAAGCCACGATCCATATTATCATTCTTCTTCTTATGGTGCTTTACAAATAAAGTATACTGCAAATTAAGATAATAAATGAAAAGGAGGTACTTTTATGATCAAAAAAAAATTAATATATGTAATTTTAGCATTATTATTTATTAGTATATTGTTTATTGGAATCAGCATGTTCTTTCCTTCAAATTTCTCATCAAATTCAGTGTATGCATCAACTTTAAATAGTATAAATGACAATATGAACCGTTTAATGTCTGAAATAGAAAAGGAGATGCGAGCAGATCCTAAAATTGCTATGCTTGGAAGTCCTATTGATTTTATTAGGAATTCATCAAGTTACAAAAATATAATAAATCTTGGACTAAATGCTGTGAAACCTCTATATGACAAGTTATATGAAAGTCATGATGCTGGATTATATGAGTACATTTTAGCACTAGCAATAGAGGAAATAACTCAAGAGGAATTCATTTATAATGCCAATTATGGTTGGAAAAATTCTTTAGAATTCAGATTGTGCTATGAAACCAAAGTTAATAATTCTGAAACTAATGTCGAAAAAATAATTAATAACGAAAATTTAAGTAATGAAGAAAAAATCGCAAAATTTAAAGAACAAGGTATTTTTGCTGTGCCATTTTTAATTGATGAATACAATAATATAAATTCGAAAGTTTCTAAGGAAGTTATAGAGATTGCTATAAAAGATATCGCCATCAAATATAATATTTTCAATAATAATGAAAAATCTAGTGACTTTATTAATAAAAATAAAGATTTATTTAATTCATTAGTGGATTTAAATGGTAAAGCATATAAGTAATTGCTCTTTTATCTGGAGCCAGTGTTTTTACACACTGGCTCTACTTTTATTCAAAATCCTCTAATATTGAATTTAATTTTTCCTCTCCTATTGCATATATTCCCTTTTTTAGATTTATCAAATCCACTTCTGGTAAATACTGAACTTGTATTTGTGTATTTTCTTTAAATACTGCTTCATTTTCTTGATTTACCTTATAAATTGCTATAACCCCATTGTTTTCTTTCAATACATAATGTCTATCACAATATTCATCTTTCTCCATATACAAAACAATCTCAGAAGAAGTGAACTTTTTTATCTGCCAATCTTTATAATATTGTTCTATATCTTTTTCTTCTTTATTTATTAATTCTTCTGGTATTATTTCAGTTTTTTGTACACTATGATTGCAAATTTTATAAACTGTATTTTTTTGTACAATTGAATTTGGAGATGTTTTTACCGTGTTTGAAGAAGTACTTACTGTTCGATTTTCTTCTTCTATCATTTTTCTTTTAAGTTCATCAGCTAATTCTTTTGCTTTAATCGAATTCTGGTTTAATGTATTGTTTATATTATATATATATATTCCTGTTATCCCACCTATTGTTAATAATACAATAGAAATTATTACAATAATCCAAACTTTTTTCATACTATCACCTTATATCTTTTTTTATAGTATGAGAAAATTTTGTTAAATTTATACATTAAATTTCTATGTAATTATATTCACATGCCCTTATAAGCCTATTTATTATTGCCAATCCTAATCCTTGCTTAGTTACACCTTCTATAATAACTAAATCCGCATTGCATTTGTCTGCTTTTCTTAATAGTGAAAATATATTTTGTGCAACATCTTCTAATGTAGCTCCCATGCTCAATTTATTCTTTGAAATATATTTAGGCATATTTCCCTGCGTTCCTAATACAACCACATTTTTGTAGTCATTTGATATTTCGTTTATTTTATTTATCATTTTAACTTTGTCATTGCTATATACTAAAACACATTTAGTTTTTGGAGCATAATGTTTATACTTCATTCCTGGTGAAGCCACCGGTTTGTCTGTAACTTTTTCAAAAACATTTTTATTAACTTCCACTTCGTTTGCAACACTTTCCAATTCTTCTAATGTTATTTTACCTGGTCTTAAAATTTCTATTTTTTTATCTATTACTCTTATAACAGTTGATTCTAAACCTATTATTGTTTTACCACCATCTATTATATAGTGTACCTTACCATCTAACTCTTCTATAATGTCTTGCACATTTGTGCCACTAGGTCTTCCAGATACATTAGCACTTGGAGCTGCTATAGGTACCCCTGATAGTTCAATTAATTCTCTTGCTATCTCATTACTTGGCATTCTTACTCCTACTGTGTTTAATCCTGCTGTTACACTGTTTGGTATAATATTTTCACTTTTTCTATTAAAAATTATAGTAAGTGGTCCTGGCCAAAATTTATTTATCAGTCTTTTCTCTATTTCGCCTATGTTTTCCACAATTTGCTCTAACATGTTGATATTTGATATATGTACTATAAGTGGGTTGTCACTTGCCCTTCCTTTTGCCACAAATATTTTTTGTACAGCATTAGTGTCTAAAGCATTAGCGCCTATCCCATATACAGTTTCTGTTGGAAATAATACCAACTTTCCTTCTTTTATTCCATTTGCTGCTTCCTTTATTTCTTCTATTTTTACTTCTTTTTCTTCATTAAAATATATAGATTTCATTTAATCACTTTCCTCTGTAACAATTTTACAATATTATTTTGATTATGTCTATAATATTTTATTTTTTAAAATTCTAATCCAAAACTTACACCTAAAGCACTGTTTAATTCATTTATTATTCTTTCGTCATTTATATGACCTATTTTTTCCTTCAACCTGCTTTTATCTATTGTTCTTATTTGTTCTGTTAAAACAATAGAATCAGCTTTTAACCCACTTTCTTCTGGACTTATCTCTATATGAGTAGGCAACTTATTTTTAGTGGTTTGTGATGTTATTGCCGCTGCTATTACTGTTGGACTATGCTTATTTCCAACATCATTTTGTATAATCAGAACTGGTCTTATTCCTCCTTGTTCTGACCCAACAACAGGGCTTAAATCAGCATAAAACATATCTCCTCTTTTTATTACCATTATCTTCACTCCCAGTATTTGCATATTTAAGGTTTGTTTTTTAATATATTTTAGTATTAGTTGAGATAAAAATAATAGTAACTACACTAGCCTTTTTACATATTTACATATACATTTTTTAATCTAAATGCCAACACATCATCCCTTTTTAAACTATTTATTTCTATCTCATTATATAATATGTAAACGGTTGTATTTTTGCTAACGTTCTTTATTTGCATTTTTATAGGTTTGCCTGTTTTTCTATCTATATATAACTTTTTATTTAATTCATCTGCATCTTTTATTTCCATTATTATGATTCCATTTTGTTCTATAATATTTTGTTTTCCTGTTTCTATCATCTTTTTGTATTCTTCTGTAAATGTATTTAGCCACAGAAAATTACTTGTTACATCAGAGTAATTTTCATATATAGTACTTAGATTCAACTTAGTATTATTTATTTTCAAATTGTTTCCGTCAAATATTGTTTCTAAGCCTTCTATATTACTTGGCTCTAATACTATTTGTTTTTGTACATTAGGTTCTGCATATTTTTGTTCTAGTACATATTTATTTTTGTTTTTATTGCTTTGTATCTCAACTTCAATTTTGGCATTGTATGATCTAATACTTAAAATATATTCTTCAATTTCCTTTAAATTTTTGTTACTCATATTATTTCCACTTTTTAAATTTTTATAATTATTTTTTATAAAAAAATATATAATTACTGATGTAACCAAAACAGCCAAAATGCCCAATATAATTATTAATTTCTTTTTTTCCATAATTAATCTAACTCTCTCCTTCCCTATTTTTACAGTCTAAAAAAGAGAATAGAAATATTCTATTCTCTATATATTTTTATTCAATTATTTTTAAAGTATTCTATTAAACATTTTTCTAATTCGTTTTGCTTTTCTATTTTATTTATTTTTTCTCTTATTTCTGTTGCATTCTTCATATTTTTTATATAACAACTTATATGTTTTCTCATTTCTTTTATTGCAATTTCTTCGCCCTTTTCCTGTACTTCTAAATTAATGTGATTTAATATTATACATAGTTGCTCACTCTTAGAAATAGGCTCAACCTCTTTTCCCTGTAAAAAATCTATTATTTCTTTAAATATCCATGGCTTTCCAATTGTTGCCCTACCTATCATAATGCCATCTACACCAGTTTGTTCAAACATTCTTAGTGCATCTTCCTTCGTTTTTATATCTCCATTTCCTATAACAGGTATTTTTACTGCATCCTTTACTTTTTTAATTATATCCCAGTCTGCAACTCCAGAATAAAATTCTGCTCTTGTTCTACCATGTATAGTTATAGCCGAAGCTCCCGCCGCTTCTATTATTTTTGCTACTTCTACAGCAACAATATTTTCTGAATTCCAACCTTTTCGTATTTTTACGGTTACCGGTACTTTTGCATTTTTTACAACCACTTTTACTATTTGCTCTAGTAATTCTAAATTTTGCAACAATCTGCTTCCATCCCCATTTTTCACTACCTTAGGAGCTGGACATCCCATATTAATATCTATAATATCTGCTGTATCACTTACATAATTCGCTGCAAACTCCATTGATTGAATGTCACTTCCAAATATTTGAACTGCAATAGGCCTATCTTGCTCGTTTACTTTTAACAATTTTTTTGTCTTTTCATCATTATAATATAAAGCTTTGCTACTAACCATTTCTGTATATGTAAGTCCTGGGCCAAATTGTTTGCAAACTGTTCTAAATGGCAGGTCTGTTATTCCTGCCATTGGCGCTAAAAATATATTGTTTTCTAATTCTACATTTCCTATCTTTATTTTTTTTAAATACATTTTCCCCTCATTTACAATTTTTTAGTAATTTCTTCGAAGTTCGGGTGATTAAAATCGCCCCTACATTTTTCATAGAATACCTTACACTATCTTATAATTACAACTTATTCTATAAATAATACTTTTTGTCTTCTTCCACTAATATTTAATAATATTCCTATCATTATTATATTGCTCAATAGTGAGCTTCCCCCATAACTTACAAATGGAAGTGGTATTCCCGTTATTGGCAACAAACCCATTGTCATTCCTATATTCTCCAGCATATGAAAAAAGAATATTCCTGCAATTCCTGCTGCAATATATGATCCTTCTAGATCTTTTGCAGTTTTAGCAACATATATAGCCTTTGTAATTAGCACAACATATAAAACTATTATTCCTGCTGCAAATATAAATCCCAATTCTTCTCCAATAACAGAAAAAATAAAGTCTGTAGTTTTAGGATACAAAAAGCCTAATTGAGTTTGATTTCCCTTTAATAGACCCATTCCAAATAATTGACCTGCACCTATTGCAAGTTTTGATTGTATAATATTGTACCCTGCCCCCCTTGGATCCAAATTTGGATTTAAATATACATCTATTCTTGTTTTTGCATGCTCTGGCAATATAAAAAAGTAGAGTAATGGAACTGCTACAATAACCACCGCTATTGCAATAATTATATATTTTTTATCTATTCCAGCCACAAATAACATAAAAATTAGTGCCATAATAAATGCTATTGCCGTTCCATAGTCTGGTTGTTTAATTATTAGTAATACCGGAACCATTGCTACACCTAATATTATTGCTAATTTATATATTACATTTATTTCTTTTTTCCCTCTTGCCTGTATTTTCACTATTGTATATGTTAAGGATAATATTATTACAATCTTGGCTAATTCTGCTGGTTGAAATGATACTGCACCTATATTATACCAGCTTGTTGCACCATTTATTGGAGTTGTAAATAAAACTCCTGCTAGCAACAATGTAATAATCCCATATAATATTGGGGCTATTTTTATTAGTAACTCATAATCTATTGCTATAATTGCTATTAATATTGGTATACTTACCATTATCCAAACTATTTGTTTTTTTAGTTCATCATAATTTGAGTTTTGAGTAGCTGAAAATAGGGCTACCAAGCCTATTATAATTAATATAACAGTACATATTAGTATTCCCCATTCCATATTTTTAAGAATTCGTTTCCTCATTGCTTACCTCATTATCATTATCATTTTCGTTTGAAACTATATCTTCTTTATTCTCTTTTTCATTTTTTTCGTTTGGTGATTTTCCTATTGTTCCTAGTTCCTTCTCCTCCTCATTTTCTTTTGTTACTTCCTTTTCTGATTCCTTTTTTGTGGATTTTTCTTCTGTTTCTGGTTTTTCTTCTTCAGATATTTTCTCAATCTGTTTTAAGTCTTCTTCCTTTTCTTTTTCTGTGCTTTCTTCCTCTTCCTTGTTTTGAATTTTTCTTGCTTCATTTTTTATAGTCACTATTGGAATATTAGCATATAGTGAAGGCGCACCTACTGTGCCATCATCACCAGATTTATTTGTAAGTCTAACATCTATTGCTTTTTCATCTATCTCTATATATTTTTTTATAACCTCTATTATTTCTTGTTTCATCATTTCTAGAAAGTCTGCTGATATATTTGCTCTATCCTGTGCCAATACTAAGTGTAGTCTTTCTTTTGCCGTTTCCTTAGAATTTTCTTTTCCATTCTTTCCTATGTTTTTAAAGAAATTTATTATATTCTCAAACATCTTATACCCCCATCAGTAATTATTTTTTAGAAAAACGATGCTTTAATTTAGCAAAAAAACTTTCCTTTCTTCCAGGTATAGTCACCTCTATGTTTTCTCCTAATATTCTTCTAGCTATTTCTATATATGCTTTTCCAGATGGAGCCTTATGGTTAGATACTACTGGTTCACCTTTATTAGTTTGCGTAATTATATATTCATCATCAGGTACAACTCCAATTAGGTCTATTGATAGCAAGTCTACAATATCTTCTACATCCATCATTTCGCCTTTTCTTACCATTGCTGGTCTTAATCTATTTACTACTAATTCTGGATTTTTTATTTCTGACGCTTCCAAAAGTCCTACAATTCTATCTGCATCTCTTATTGCGGAAATTTCTGCGGTTGTTACTACTATGGCTCTATTTGCTCCTGCTATGGCATTTTTAAAGCCTTGTTCTATTCCTGCTGGACAATCTATAATTATGTAATCAAACTCTTCTTTTAGTTTTTCTGTTAATTCTTTCATTTGTTCTTCATTTACTGCACTTTTATCTCTTGTTTGCGCTGCTGGAAGTAAAAACAAATCCTTAAAACGCTTGTCCTTAATTAATGCCTGTTTCAATTTGCATTTTTCTTCAACAACATCTACTATGTCATACACTATTCTATTTTCCAGTCCCATTACAACATCAAGATTTCTTAGTCCAATATCTGTATCTATTAAAACTACCTTTTTCCCTCTTAATGCTAAAGCAGACCCAAGATTTGCTGTTGTTGTTGTCTTTCCAACACCACCTTTTCCGGATGTTACAACTATAACTTCTCCCATCTTTATTTGTCCTCCTTTAAACTTCAGAGAATTTTAATTTCTCATTTTTATTTATTATAAAAGTGCTTTTCAATGTTTATATTATATACGGATTTTGTCCAAAGGTCAATGTATATAAGAAAAATATCAGAGAAATTAATCATATTCATGACAATTTTATTATTTGGGGTGTATAATAAGTATATAAAATAGGCAATTACAGAAATGTAGTTGCCTAATATAATTGTGAAACTACACCTTTGGGGATATAGTTCATATCAGATACTTAATTTTTCTAAGTCTAATAATGCTTGCCATCTTTTATCTACTTCATTTTGAAATTCTTCTAACATCCATTCATTTCCAGGTTTAAACATATGTTTAAATCTTTTTTGTGGTTTTAAAAATTCTTCTATTGGTAGTTTTTTAGCAGGTTTATATGTTATTTTATATTTTCCGTCTACAACCTCATATAAAGGCCAATAGCAAGTTTCAACAGCAAGCTTATTTATTTGCATTAGCATGTCTGTAGGATATCCCCAACCTCTAGGGCAAGGAGATAATACATTTAAAAAAGCAGGTCCTTTAGTATATATAGCTTTTTCAGATTTTTCATATAAATCTTTAAAATTGTTGACTGCAATGGTTTGACCAACATATGGAATATGATGTGAAACCATTATTTCTGTTAAATCTTTTCTAGATTGCATTTTTCCTGGAATAACACTTCCGGCAGGTGATGTAGTAGTATCTGCAAATCTTGGTGTTGCAGAAGAACGCTGAATTCCAGTATTCATGTATGCCCCATTATCATAGCACACATAAACCATATCATGTCCTCTTTCCATTGCTCCAGATAGGCTTTGCAATCCAATATCATAAGTTCCTCCATCGCCACCAAATGTAATAAATTTTACTTCTTGATTTTCTGGGAGCTTACCTTGTTTCTTTAATGATTTGTAGGCTGCTTCCGCACCAGATGCTGTTGCCGCAGCACACTCAAAAGCTGTATGAATATATGAATCTGTCCAAGCAGTATAAGGATATAAAAATGTTGATACTTCCATACATCCAGTAGCATTAGAAATAACTGCTTTATCCTCTGGTTTTAATGCTCTTAATACCATTCTGGCAATTGGAGGAGCACCACAACCAGCACACATTCTATGACCAGCAGTAAGTCTTGATGGCTTATTTGCCATAACTTCTTTTAAATTATATGCCATTATTTATCCCTCCTAACACTTAAATATCTATATGGGTTTTCTACTTTACCAGAATTTGCAACTTCCTGTAAATCTGTGTATACAGTGTGAATATCTTTTGTAGTAGTATCTCTACCACCAATACCATAAATATAGTTTATAGCTGGGACATTTTTACCATTAACATACATACTTGATGTAACATCTTCAAATAATGCTCCACCAATAGCATTTAAAGAATCCGCTTTATCTAATATAGCTACTGCTTTCAAATGGCCTAATGCATTTGCAACTTCATCAGCTGGGAAAGGTCTAAATACTCTAATTTTAAGAAGACCAGCTTTTATACCTTTAGCTCTTAATTCATCTACAACAGCTTTTACAGTACCCGCAGTTGAATTCATACATACAATTGCAAATTCTGCATCATCTAATCTGTATTCCTCAAAGAAAGAATATTTTCTTCCAGTTAGTTCTTCAAAATCCTTACTTACATTTAAAATTACATCTTTTGCTTTTTTCATTGCTTCAGCTTGTTGATACTTATGCTCAAACAAATATGCCTGCAAGTCTAAAGGTCCTATAGCCATTGGCTCTTTTGCATTTAGTAAATAATGTTCTGGCTTATATTTTCCGACAAACTCTTTTACTTTTTCATCTTCTATTAATTCAATATTTTCAATAGAATGTGATGTTATAAAACCATCTTGGCAAACCATTAAAGGTAAAAGTACATCTTTATTTTCTGCAATTCTGTGCGCCATAATTAAGTTATCATATGCTTCCTGATTATTTTCAGAAAATAACATTATCCAACCGCTGTCTCGAACTCCCATAGCATCAGAATGATCATTGTGTATATTTAATGGGCCAGATACCGCACGATTTACTAAAGACATTACAATTGGAAGTCTTAAACTTGAGGCAATATATATCATCTCCCACATTAAAGATAATCCATTAGCAGAAGTTGCAGTCATTGCTCTTGCACCAGCGGCTTCTGCACCAATACATGCACTCATAGCACTATGTTCACTTTCAACAGCAACAAATTCCGTATCAACAGCACCATTACTAACAAATGTTGAAAAATATTGCGGAATTTCTGTAGAAGGTGTAATAGGAAAGGCAGCTACAACATCAGGATTAATTTGTTTCATTGCAGTAGCAGCAGCTTCATTTCCACTTAAACGTTCTCTTATACTCATAATTAAATCTCCTTTCTTTACTCTCCTTCATTTTTCATTTCTATAGCATTAAAAGGACAGACCTTGGCACATACGCCACATCCTTTACAGTAATCAAAATTAAAATCTTCTCGATTTCCATCTTTATTAACAGGAATTGCATCTTCTGGACAAACAGGAAAACATAAGCCACATTGTTTGCATTTATCACTAATGTATATAGGCTTAATACTCCTCCAATCGCCAGTTTTAAAATTTGTAGCATTCCCTGCTTGATAAATATTACCACCAATAGTCATATTTTCAGCTGTAGTATTTTTATTTATATTTGACATATAAAATTACCCCTTTCTTATGAGATTAAATTTACTTGATTTAATGCAAGTTGTAAAGCTTTCATATTGCCATCTATGACTTCAGGTTTTTTTGCAAATTTATGCTTAAAAGATCCTTGCATATCATTTAAAAATTCTTCATCTGTCATAATTCCAGTTACTTTTACAACTGCAGCAAGCATAGGAGTATTTGGAAAATATTTTCCAAGAGCCTCCATAGATATTTCTCTAGCATCAATTGTATAAACTTTTCCATTGTATCCATTCAAAACATTTTTTAGATAGTCATAATTTTTAGTTGTATTAATAATTATTGCACCATCTTCTTTTAACCCAGCTGTAACTTCTACACTTTCAAGTAATGTATCATCAACTACAACAACATAATCAGGTTCATAAATATTACTATGTATTGTTATAGGAGAGTTACTTATTCTGTTATATGCAGTAATAGGAGCACCCATTCTTTCAGGACCATATTCAGGAAAACCTTGAATATATTTGCCAGTATTAAAAGCAGCATCTGCTAACAAAAGAGAAGCTGTTTTAGCACCTTGGCCACCTCTACCATGCCATCTAATCTCAATTAAATTATTCATTTAAAAGCATACCTCCTTATATAAATATAAGTAAAGTATATGATTAAAAAAAATATCTGTCAAGACTTGTTTTTTATTTATACAAAAAAACAACACATTTGTTAGTATGTGTTGTTTTTTAGTATTATGTTATTTACATGTGGTTTGTTTCATCTTGTTTTATTTCTTCTTTATTTTCAGTTTCAGCTACTACTGATTTATTTTTGTTCTTATTTATTATTAGCACAATTGCCACTGCTATGCCTGCTATTACTATTACCATTATAGCATATATTATTACTGGACTTTTTGCAGCTTCAAATTTTACTTCATTTATTTCCCCTGGCATTAATACCCACTCTAATGTTTTTCCATCTTTTGATACTGTTGTAGCATTGTTATTGCCTGCTTTGAATGGTAATGTAATTTTATATACCATTTTCATTTTCTTTATCATTGTGTTTAACATAGCAGATGTTTCTTCTGTAGACTCTTCTAGCATATTTGTTAAATCCAATTTAGCATCTTGAGCAAATTTTGTGTTTAATAAATTTTTCTCATATTTTATTTTATTATTTTCATCTGCTTGCTCACCTTCTGTCAATAACCCTAATTCTATATCAAAATCTTCAATATTTTCAACACTTTTAGTAGCTCTAAAACCATATGTATTATCGTCTTCGTATGCCTCAGTTGTGTATCCTTCTGATTCTATGCTTGCTTTTGCTTCTCCCATTGTTTCATCATTTTTCAATGTATCTGTTGAAATTCCCATGTCTTTTAAAAATTGTTTATCATATCCCATTAAATATGATATTTCTGCACTTCCATCATTATTTAATTTTACCTCATAATTTATGTTCATGCATCCTGTTAATGTAATTAATGTTACAGCTAATATAGCTATTATTGATATTATTTGTACTGCTTTTTTCATTTTTATTTTTCCTTTCTTCGAAGTGCGAGCAATTAAAATCGCCCCTACATTTTTCATAGATTACCTTACTCTATCCTTCGTGTTTATTCTGCTAACTCTGGTGCTTCAACTGGGCAAACACCTGCACATGTTCCACATTCTATGCATTGTTCTGGATCTATTACATATTTTCCCTCGCCTTGTGCTATGCACTCTACGGGGCATTGTTGTGCACATGCTCCACAACTTATACATTTATCTGTTATCTTATATGCCATATTTTTCACCTCCCTAAAAATACATCTTTTGTTTATTATATATCATCATCTGTCTTGTTTTGTGTATCCATTTTTTCTAACTTTTCTAGCTCTTGTAGTTCTTTTAAATGTTCTTTCTCTTCAGGATCCTCTTCTTCATTTTCTGGACTTTTTATAAGTGTAACATCTTTAGCATTAAATTTTTTGTAAAAAGTTTCATCTCCATCTTTTAATTTTACCCTTATAATCTCTTTAAGAGTTTCTATAGATTCAACTATTCCCTCACCATCTTCTGTTTTTACTATTGAACCTACTTTAGGTATTCTGCTTAATTTATCCTCATATACATCTTGTTCATATTTTAGGCAACACATAAGTCTTCCACAATTTCCAGAAATTTTAGATGGATTTAATGAAATATTTTGCTCTTTAGCCATTTTTATAGAAACAGTTTCAAAATTTCCTAAAAATGAGCAACAACATAATTCTCTACCACAAACACCATTGCCACCAATTCTTTTTACTTCATCTCTTACTCCTATTTGTCTTAACTCTATTCTTGTTTTAAATACTGCTGCCAAGTCTTTTACAAGTTCTCTAAAATCTATTCTTCCATCTGCTGTAAAGAAGAATAAAATTTTACTGTTATCAAATTTATATTCAACATCAAGCAAATTCATATCTAATTTATGTTTTTTTATTTTTTGTTGGCATATTTCAAATGCTTCTTTTTCTTTTTTCTTATTTTCTTCATTGTGTTTCTTATCTTCTTCTGTAGCAATTCTAATAATTGGTTTCAATGGTGCAACCAATTTTTCATCTGGTAATTTTCTGTTGCATATTGCTACCTCTCCCATTTCCTCACCTTGAGAAGTCTCTACAATAACATAATCCTTCAAATCAACTTGTAAGTCTCCTGGATCAAAAAAATATATTTTACCTGGTTTTTTAAATCTAACTCCAATGATGTTTTTCATTCAATTCCTCCCATATTTTAAGTAATAAAATGTCTATTGACATATCATAATTTGCATTATTATCTAATCTTTTTTTTGTTTCTTCTACACTATTTATGCAATTTGCATATTTAATTTCATTTTTTTTGCATAATTCATTATATAGTATAATATTTATATAATCTAGCATATTAAAAATATCTTCTTTGGCTTTATATAACACTTCTGCAGTATTCCATATTTCTATTATATCATTTTTATCAATATTTAATATTATTTTTTCGACTTGTTCATATTCTTCTATTTTTTCTTGAATAGTAATTGCTTTGCCTATACTTCCATTACAAAGTTCAAGCATGTTTTTATTTAACACTTTTTCTTTTTGCCTTTGTACTATATAATTTTCTATTTTTTCATTAGACAAGCTTTCAAAATATATTTTTGTACATCTCGATTTTATTGTTGTAAGCAATTTATTTTCATTTGACACTATCAGAATTATTACTACATATTCTGGTGGTTCTTCCAATGTCTTTAATAAGCAATTTTGAGCTTCTATTGTCATCAGTTCACTATTATTAATTATATATACTTTTTTCCCTGAATTTATTGGCTTCTCTATTACCTTTTCTTGTAATTGTCTTATTTGTTCTATCTTAATACTCTTACCATCTTCTGCATCTATCTGCATAAAATCAGGATTGTTATTTCCCAAAAATTCTATACATGGCTTACAATTCCCACATGGTTTTTCCTCATCAGAAACACAAAATAACATATTAGCAAATGTTTTTGCAAACATTGCCTTTCCAATTCCTTCTGTGCCCACAAACATATAACTGTGTAAAATATTGTTTTCATTTATTGAGTTTTTAAGCATATTTTTTACTTTATCATTTCCTACTAAATCTTCAAATTTCAACTATTTTCCTCGCTTATTTTATTTTACCAAATAAATTAAAAGGCCAAAATCTAATCCATACTTTACTTTCTATTCTTTCCAATGGAATACAGCCAAACCTTCTGCTATCTGAAGAATGTTTTCTATTGTCTCCCATTGCAAATACACAATTATCTGGAACAATTATGTCTGTATATGCTCCATTTTCTGCTTCTGTTACAACACTTTTCTCTAAGTAATCTTCCTTAAGTTCTTCCCCATTTATATACACTTTTCCATCTTTTATTTGAACATGTTCTCCTGGAAGTGCTATAACTCTTTTAATATAGCTGTCCTTTCCTAATTCTAATACATAGTATACAAATTTAGAAAAAAACGTAGTTGGTCTTCCACTGTAATCTGCCATAGGATTAGTTAAATCAACTTCTTCTATTGTTTTATATCTTGGCATGTTTGGAGCCTCAAATGTTATTATATCTCCTCTATTTGGCATTACCTTTTTTGTTCTGACCCATCTATTTAATATAAGTCTTTGATTTTGAACTAATGTTGGAAACATTGATGTTTGCTTAACTATTGTAGGTGTTCCTACATAATATCTAATTATTAAGGCAAGTATAAATGCTATTATTATACAGATTATCCATTCTAAAATATCTTTTGTTTTACTATCTAGCTTCATTTACAGCGCTCTCTCCTTTACTTTATCAGTATTAATTTTACTATTTATTTGTATCATTTGCAATACCTTTATTTTACTTTTTCGCTGGTATTCTTATTATAACTTCTGTTCCTTTTCCTAATTCACTTCTAATATCTATACTTCCTTTATTTTGATCCAATATTTCTTTTGCAATTGACAATCCAAGCCCAGTTCCTCCCATTTCTCTTGTTCTCGCCTTATCTGCCCTATAAAACCTGTCAAATATTCTAGTTAAATCTTGCTCTGAAATTCCAATACCATTATCAATTATTTTTATATATGCATCATTATACACAAATCCAACATAAATTTTAATTTTACCATTTTCAGGAGTATATTTTATTGCATTAGATAATATATTTAAAACCACTCTTTCTATTCCATATTTATCTGCACTAACTGGTGGCACATTTGCAGTTACAAAACATTCTACATTTTGATGTTTTTTCTCTATTTCAAATTTTAATCTTTCTTGACATTTTTTTGTTAGCTCTCCTAAATCAAATTCAGTTTCTTCTAATTTAACTTTTTTGCTATCATATTTAGAAAGAGTTAGCAAGTCTGTAACAAGTCTTGCCATTCTTCTTGCTTCTGAACTTATTACACCTAAGAATTTTTGTTGTGTATCTTTGTCATATTCTCCCTCCAATAAAGTATCCGCATACCCCATAATAGATGTAATTGGCGTTTTTAATTCATGAGATACATCTGCTACAAATTCTTTTCTCATATTATCTAGTTTAACATGCTCTGTAATATCCTGTATAACCACAATTAACCCTGCTTGCCTATTATTCTCGTCTTGGAATGGCACAAAAAATAGATTTACACATTTATCTTCTATTGTTAATCTATGTTCTGATGAAGTCCAATTTTCCAGATATATTATTTTTTCTAAGTTTATATTAAGTTTAAGTTTATTAAATATCTTTTCAAATGAATTGTCTTTTTGCTCTAATTTTAATAAATTCATTGCTGCTGTGTTAATATGTATTATTTTTCCTTCCATATTAAATGCAATTACTCCATCTGTCATATGCAACAATATAGTTTCTATTTGTTTTTTTTGCCTTTCTATTTCATTTATATTTTGTTTTAATTCATTTGTCATTAATGTAAATGCATTAACTAGTTCTCCAATTTGGGTATCTGTTCCATTTTCACTTTCTAATTTTACATCTTCGCCAGCTGTTATTTTTTCTACACTTTTTATCAATTTTGTTATTGGCTTTGTTATAGATTTAGAAATAAAAATTCCCATTATTAATATAATAATAAAAAATGTGCCCATGCTCACAGCCGAAATAGATTTTAAATTTTCAATTTGATTTGTCAAATTTTGTTGCAGTTCTACTTGATTTTGCATATTTTTCAAATTCTCCAAAATCGATATGCTGTAACAAGATATCCCTACTATAAATGCTATTCCTATTATTAAAAATATTAATAGTATCCTAAATTGAATATTTTTTGTCATTTTGGTTTACATTCCTTTCTGTCTTTATATAGGTTTATTTTTAATATGATAAATTATAAAACGCAGTAAAGATTGAGTTGCTCTTTACTGCGTTTTTATCTATTTTGAAGCTATATAATAACCTACTCCTCTTTTTGTAATTAATATTTTAGGACTTGATGTATCTTTTTCTATTTTTTCTCTTATTCTTCTTACAGTAACATCAACTGTTCTTATATCTCCATAATATTCATATCCCCAAACTTTTTCCAATAAAGTTTCTCTTGTTACTACTTGTCCTGGCTGGTTTGCCAAATATTTTAAGACTTCAAACTCTCGTATAGTTAAATCTATTACTGTTCCTCTTACTTTTACCTCAAATTTTTCCAAATCTAATGATAAGTCTCCTACTTCTATTTTAGAATTTTCGTTTTCCTTATATTTTTCTTCAGAAACATTTAATGAAACTTCTGATTTTCTTAAATTAGCTTTTACCCTTGCTATTAGTTCCCTTATACTAAATGGTTTAGTTATATAATCATCTGCTCCCAATTCTAATCCTAATATTTTGTCTATTTCTTCATCCTTTGCTGATAACATTATTATTGGTACATTTAGTGTATGTCTTATTCTTTTGCAAACTGTTAATCCATCCACTCTTGGTAACATTATATCTAATAAAATTAAATCCGGCTTTTTTTCCAGTGCAAGCTGTATTGCTGTCTCTCCATCATATGCTTCTAATGTATCATATCCTTCTTTTTGTAAATTATATACTAAAATTTCAACAATTGGCTTTTCATCGTCTACTACTAATATTGTTCTTTTGTCTTTTTTTTCAATATCTTCCACGAGAAAATTCCACCTTTCTTCACTTCCATTTATATATATTTTATATCACATAACTGGCTTTTTAACAAGTTCTTTTTTTAATTTTGTTTATTTATTGGTTACTATTTTTTCTTCCTTGTTTTTCTTTTAGGTTTTGTAACCTCTTTTTCTTTTTCTGGTTCCCACTTTTCTCCTATTTTTGGTTTATTCCAAGAAATATAGTTGCATGTTTCTGGGTTATGTTCGCAAATATAATACTTTTTCTTTCTTTTTGTTTTTCTTACTTGTACTTTTGCTCCACATACCGGACATGGAACATCAATGTTTTCTACTATTGGTTTTGCATTTTTGCATTCTGGATAACCCGGACAAGCTAAAAATTTGCCATATCTACCATATTTTATTACCATCATTCTTCCACATTTTTCGCATGGAATATCTGTTACTTCATCTGCTATTGTAACATGTTCTAATTCTTTTTCTGCCTTATCCAATTGCTCTTTAAATGGTGGATAAAATTCTCTTAATATTTGTTTCCAATTTTCTTTTCCTTCTGCAACAGCATCAAATTCTTCTTCTATTTTAGCTGTAAATTCCACATCTATTATATTTGGAAAGTTTTCTACCAATAATTTATTTACAACCTTGCCTAATTCTGTTGGCATTAGCTGTTTTTGTTCTTTTTCTATATATCTTCTTTCTAATATTGTTGTAATTGTTGGAGAATATGTACTTGGTCTACCTATGCCTTTTTCCTCCAAGGCTTTTACAAGGCTTGCTTCTGTATATCTTGGTGGAGGTGCTGTAAAACTTTGTTTTGAATTCAATTTTTGTTTTATAACTGTTGCACCTATTTCTAATTCTGGTAAAGATAGTTCAACCTCTTCTTTTTCATTTTCTAGAACTTCAACATATAGAGTCATAAATCCCTTAAATTTCAAGTTTTGTCCTGAAGCTCTAAAATTATATGTATTTACATCTATATTAGCAGATACAGTATTATAAATTGCTGCTGACATTTGACTTGCTATAAATCTATTGTATATTAATTTATATAATTTATATTGTTCTGGTGTCAAATACTGTTTTATAGTTTCTGGCTCTAAGTCTATATATGTTGGTCTTATTGCCTCATGTGCATCTTGAGAATTTTGTTTTGTTTTATAATATCTATTCTCGTAGTAATTTTCTCCATAAGTTTTTACTATATGTTCTTTTGCATATGCTCTTGCCTCTTCAGATATTCTTGTAGAGTCTGTTCTCATATATGTTATTAATCCTACTGTTCCCTTTGCTCCAACATTAACTCCTTCGTATAATCCTTGTGCTATGCTCATTGTTCTTTTAAGAGTAAATCCTAATTTTCGTGAAGCTTCTTGTTGCATTGTGCTTGTTGTAAAAGGTGGAGCTGGTGTTCTTTTTTTCTCACCTTTTTTTACATCTGTTACTATATATTGCCCTTTTTCTATTTGCTTTATTATATTATCTACATCTTCTTTAGAATGTAATTCAAGTTTTTTTCCTTCTTTACCATAAAAATTTGCTTCAAATGTTTTTTCTGTTTTCGGTTCTAATAACTGTGCTGTTATATTCCAATATTCTTCTGGTATAAACTTTTCTATTTCTTCTTCTCTATCAACTATTAACTTAACCGCTACAGACTGAACTCTACCTGCTGATAACCCTCTTTTAACCTTTTTCCATAGTATTGGACTTATTTTGTATCCTACTATTCTGTCTAATACCCTTCTCGCCTGCTGTGCATCTGTTAGGTCTTTGTCTATTTTTCTCGGACTTTTTATAGATTTTTGTATCGCCTCTTTTGTTATTTCATTAAATGTAACTCTGCACACTTCATCTTCTGGTATTTCCAATATATATGCTAAGTGCCATGCTATTGCTTCTCCTTCACGGTCAGGGTCAGTTGCCAGATACACATATTTTGCATTTTTTGCTTCTTTTTTTAATGTTTTTATTAAAGCTCCCTTTCCTCTTATATTTATATATTCTGGAGTAAAATCATTTTCTATATCTATTGCTAACTTAGATTTTGGCAAATCTCTAATATGTCCCATAGACGCTAATACTTTTACATTGCCACCCAAAAACTTTTTAATTGTAGTTGCTTTTGCTGGTGACTCAACAATAATTAATTTGTCTGCCATTTTTAATTTTATGCCCCCTTTTATTAATCTGGAAAATTTTTCTTGTTACTTATCTATATAATAATAGCCCAATTTTTTCCTTTTGGCAAGTAAATTTTAAATTTGTATTATTTTATTTTTAATTTACTCTTAACATTCATCCTTCCTTTTTGATCTATTTTTATAATTATTTCTCCCTGTAAATCTGTTCTATAAATCCTGCACTTAATGTTTTCTAAATTTTTAATTGTTTGTTGATTTGGATGACCAAAAGTGTTATTTTTTCCAACTCCTATTAATGCTATCTTCGGTTTAACCGCTTTTATAAATTCTGGTATTGACGATGTTTTTGAACCATGATGAGCTACTTTTAATATATCTGCCCTTATTTCTGCTTTTTCTGCTTTTAATATTTGCTGTTCTGCCAACTTCTCAATATCTCCTGTAAATAACATTTTAAAATTATTGTAATTAAACTGTGCTACTATTGAATTATTGTTTAACGGATTTTCTGATAATAGTCTACTTGTTGGGAATAATATTTTAAATTCTGAATATCTTTCAATTTTTATTTTATCCCCTTTCTTTACTTCTATTAACCTAATTTTTTTATGTATCATCAACTTTTTAAATCTTTCATAATTTTCACTATGTTCTGCTTGCTCGGAAATAATTATATTTTTAACCTTCACTTTTTCCATTATAGTAAGTATTCCTCCGCAATGGTCAGTATCAAAATGTGATATTAAAACATAATCAATTTTCAAAATCCTCCTATCTAGCAAATATGGTAAAAGTACTTTTTTTCCCACATCAAAGCTATCACTGCCTCCTCCATCTATTAGCACCGTTTTTTTGTCTGGAGTTATTATTAATGTACTATCCCCTTGTCCTACATCTATAAAAAATATTCTTAATTTTTGTGGAAATATATATATTATAAAATTAATTAGAATTAAAACAATTAACAAACATATTATAATTTTGCATTTATTATTTTTTTTGCTTTTTATGCAATATAGTATAATTGCATAATAGGATATAACATTAAACATGTATGGTGTTACAACTAAAATATTAGAAAATGGTAATTTGGAGCATATCTGTGATATTTTAATTAATATACTTAATATTGGTTTTATAAATATCGCAATAAGCCTTGTTAGTGGTTTTACTGTAATTGATGCTATTATAAATAAGAATCCAGTTATTACAATTATTCCTAAAATTGGAGAAGCCATTATGTTTGAAATTATAAATGTAAAAGATACTGTGTTAAAATGATACATCATAATTGGAATAATTATAATGTTAGCATATATAGAAACTAATGCCATTTGTTTTATATAATTTATTACTTTACTATTTGATTTTTTCTCTTGTATTCTTTTTATAAAAATAATTATCCCAATTGTCCCTCCATATGATAATTGAAATCCCAAATCTAACAAACTATATGGATTAAATATTAGCGTAATTAATGCTGCTACAGAAATATTTGTATATACATCTGATTTTCTATATATTATGCTTGAAAACAGTGTCAAAATAGCCATTATACAAGCTCTTGTAACAGATGGTGTAAAGTTTGTTATTGCCATAAAAACAAGTAAAAAAATTATACAAACTATTTTTCCATTTTTCTTTCCAATAATAGAATTTTGTAATACATATGTTAGTCCAAGAATTATGTATGATACATGAGCCCCAGATACAGCAAGCATATGTGATAAATTGCTTGTTTTAAAACTCTCTTGTATGTCTTCACTTAATTTGTCCTTATCGCCCAATAATATTGCTAACAACAAATTGCCTTCTTCATCTGTTAATGTTCCATTTATTGTATCTCTAATATATTTTTGTATATTGTGTATAAAACTACCATTACTTGATTTTAATATTTTAACTTTTTCTAGTTCTACAGTTCCTATAATTTTTTTAGTTTTTAAATATTGCTTATAATTATATCCTTTATAATTTCTTGCTTCTTCTGGCTGTTTAAATTCTCCTTCTATATATAGTGAATCTCCATATTTTATGCTTGGAATATCTTGTGACATTTTTATATTTATTAATATTTTTTTATTATTCCTTACAATTTTAGCAGTACAAACTTTTTTATACTCTTTTTCTTGTATGTCTGAGATAATTGTTACCATTTCTTTTATTGGCATATCACTTATTTTGCTATACTTGTTTTCTAAAATACTAACATAACCAATGGATATTATTAAACATATTAAAATCACTATTATCTTTTTATTTTTTGTTATTAATAAAATTATAACAGCTATTGGTATACTTAAAAAAGCTATACTTCCAAAGTATAGCCTCATTATTATTCCTATTATATAGCTTATCGAGGCAACACAAAATAATCTTTTAATATTTATCACTCCTAAAGTGTATGCCCCCTATTTAATTTAAAATATTCTTCTAGCTGCTGTATATCTGTCATAATATCCACCATCTAGTAAAGTAGAAATTTTAACACAATATCCTGTTCCTGAAGAAGCATGTATAAAATTTCCATCTCCTATATATATTCCAACATGTCCTATACCATCATATGTTGGATAATCCAAGAAAAATACCAAATCTCCTGGTTTCAATTTGCTTTTTAACTCACTTTTATTAATGTTTAGCTCTGTTCCATAACGTGATTGTGATGTTGCTCCATGTGGCAACGAAATTCCAAAATGCTTGTACACATACATTGTAAATCCTGAGCAGTCAAAAGAATTTGGTCCAGCTGCTCCATAAACATATGGGCAGTTTAAATATTGTTTTGCATATGCCACAACATCTTCGCCTTTAGTTGAAGATGTTGTTTCTGTATTATCATTTGCTGTTTCTGGTATATTTGTTGTAGTTCTTACTTCTGCACTTCTAGACGTTGTTTCCTTTTTTTGTTCTGATACAAGCCTTTTAGCAATATACCCTACATCTTCTGAACTTTTAACTTTATACCAATCTCCTTCTTCTCCTATTAGTGTAATTTCTGTGTTTAACGCAAGTACCTTTATTATATCACTATCTGTTGTAGCACTTTTTCTCATGTTAACTGCTGTATCATTTACATATGCTGTCTTTTCTTCGTATTTTACATTATTATTTTCTTCATTCTTAGTTGTAGCTCCTGCATTATTATTTGCTTGATTATTCTTTGTACTTGTTTCTGTTGATATTATGTCTTTTCTTATCCAACCGCTTATTTGATTTGTTTGTATATATGCCCAAGTAGTTGTTGTATTAATAACCTCTATTTGTGTTCCTTGTTTTAGTGAACCTATATTTTCTGAATAAATAAGTGGTAAAATTTTTATACTTGTATCTTTTAATACTTTATTACTAATTGTTTCTGTTTGTTGTTCATCTGGTTTTTGAGGTTCTTCTGTATTAGTAGTAGTTGGTGTTTCTGCATTAGCTTCCGTTTTTTCAGGTTCTTGCTCTTTTTTTGCATAATCCTTACTTATATATCCTATCATTCCTAAATATTTAACTTTATACCAATTTCCTTCTTCTGCAATTAGTTCACATTTATATCCTGTTTGAAACGCCATTATAACTTCTGAATCTGTTGATGCTTCTCTTCTAAAATTCAAATTATCTGTTGTTACCTCTACTGTTGTTGCTTTTGATATGTTTGTTGTAAAAAACATAGTAAATAATATTATTAGCACCATTAATATAGTCATTTTGAAGATTTTCATATAAAAATTCTCTCCTTCAATTATTTTAACACGTATAGTATATAATTAAAAACCAAAAAAGTCAAATGAAAAATAGACTTTTCTAAGATTAAGGGATTGGTTAAACTTAGATTTAAAATTGTTATACAGGCGATTAAAATCGACCCTACATTTTTCTACTTTAGACTAAAGAAAATATTATTAATAAAATTAATTTTATTTGTAATTGAGCCTGAAAAAAGTTGATGAAATTTTAAAATAGTACAAAAAAGCAAGGTGTTGCAATTTCTTGTAACCCTTGCCTTTTCTATATTCCATGATTTATATTATTCAATAACTTCTGAAACAACACCTGAACCAACTGTTCAAAAATTGTAAACCCTATATTTTTCTAATCTTTTTAAATCAGATTAATTTAAGGCATTTTACAAATACATATACTATATAGTTTTATAAAGTTTCTAAACTGAGTAGATAAAAAGTAGATAAATGCTATTGTAATTATTTTCCATATATTTGTTTTCCATTTACTAATCCAATCATATATACTTTCTTAGTTAATATAATATTATTTTTTATCGTTTTTAATTCTTCTTTACTAAATAATTTTTCATTTTCTTTGATTCTTTCTTTTACTATTTCTTCTAATTCCATATAAATTCTCCTCTCAGGAGAAACGCGTTTCTTTTATTGATTAATATTATATAAGCGCTGTCGAAAAATGTCAAACTAAATCGACCGCAAGTTTCGACAAAATGGGTAACTGTCAGTTACTCGTTTCTTTTTTTGAATAATCATATTACAATATTGGGATAATAACTTTAGGAGTAATTTTATGATTGTATTCGTAATTAAGCATTTGAGAGAAGAAAAAGGATTATCAAGATATAAACTAGCTAAATTAGCTGGCATATCTAAGCCATATTTAATATTATTGGAAGAGAATAAAAGAATGAACCCGACTCTACATGTATTAGAGTCTATTGCTAACGTACTTAATGTTAACGTCAAAAAATTATTCTATTCAGAATTGGACGTTGAAGAGTTAAGAGAAGAAATGTACCGCAGAATTGAAGTTTTGGGTCTGGATAGTAAAGAGGTGTATGAAATATCACAGATTATTGATTTATTGTTAAATGTAGAGGGGACTTTTAAGTAATAAAAAAAGTCCTAAAATCGACGCATCACAATCGTTTTTAAGCCTTTTTTATTTTGAATTAGACTAATTATATTACTCCAAAATGGCAAAAAAAATAGCTAGACAACTTAATGTCTAGCCTTTTTCTATATTAATCTATTAACTGTATTTATTCCTACAATTCCATCAACATCTATGTCACAATTTGATTGGAACTCCTTTACTTTTTTCTCGCTTTCGTCTCCATATCTGCCGTCTACTCCAAATTCATTTAAACTATATCCTTTTGCGATTAGTCTTTCTTGAACCCATTTTGCAAATTCTCCTACAGTAAAGTTTCTTACCATATTGTTGTTTACTGCTTTTGTTGTTAGCGGTCCTATTATTCCATCTACATCTAAACCACAATTGTAATCTTTATTTAATGCTCTTTGTAAAGATTTTACTATTTCTTCTTTTGTATTATTTGAAGAACCAACTTTGCCACTCCTTATTTCGTCCATTGGAAAATTATTGCCTGGACATTCTGAGTTGTCTATATCTCTATGTCCTACTACTTTAGATATATTATACTTTTCTTTTAAATATGCAATTAATTCTTGCCCTGCTTTTAATTGAGGTTGTCCCATTTCTTCCTTTGAAAAGTTTCCTTCAAAACAAATACCTATTGAATTGTAGTTTGCTCCTACTGCATGTGCACCTACTGTATTCTCTGGACGTCCTCTATATATAGAACCGTCTTTTCTAACATAAAAATGATACCCAATTCCTGCCCAACCTTTTGTATTTTTATGATAGTCATGTATTATTTCTACACTTTGTAAAACAGTTACTCCACTATGATGACATACAATTTGTTCTGTTGTATTTCTTATATCCATTGTACCAAACTTAAAATTATTTTCTATTATTTTCATTATTTTCCCTCCTTGTATATTAAATTTTTAAACATTTCGTATAGACCTGTAGAAGCTAGTCCACTAAACATTCCCGTTAGTATTACTTCTGCATTTATCCCATTTAGGTTCATTAATACATTAATTGCTAAACCTAATATTAGCATGATTAATGGTATGTACTTGTTTGGTATAAAATCAAGACTATTTTTTATAACAAAACCTACACAAAGGCATATTCCAACAACTACTACACTTAAATATTGTGTTAATACTGATAAATCCATTTATCTTTCCCTCCTTTCATTTTCCAAAATTGATATTCTTGTTTCGTGGTTATTAAGCTGATTATGTATCTTGGTTCTATCTTCTTGGCCTTTATGCATTTGGTCCGATAGAACCTGAATTGTTATATTCAATTTTGTTATTGTGTTATTGAGCTTTACAATTACAGTAAAAATCGGAATCATAGTTGTAATAAAACCTAGAAATAACATTATTATATTATCTTGCATCTTCTCACCTCCTACTCTATTACTTCAACTTGCAGGAAAGTGCTTTGTGAGTATTTTCTTAGTTTGACAGTTGTTCCTGATGGTTCAATATATACGTGAATTGATACTGTGTCTCCTGCTTTAACAGGGAATATCATTCCTGGTGCATTATATGTTAGAAAATCCGATGAAGTTCTGAATCCATAATTTGTATAAACTTGACTATTCGTTATATAAACTGCTAATCCCATTACCCTTAAAGAACTTGGAATATATGACATCATAACTTGAGCAGATATTCTAATATAATTTACACCCGAACCAATAACGATTTTCCCATTGCTAAGACTTAACTTGTCTCCAAATTTAAGGTATTGTTCTCCTAGAGGCACTAATACAGCATCGTAGTCTTTAGAAGATGTTATCGTTGTATTATCAGTAGCAAGAATAGCTTTTAGAATATGTTTTTGTTTATCCTGCTTACCATTTATCCAATCTATAACGTTCTTCTTGTCTAGTTGTAATGGTCCTCCTAAATTTTCGTTATAAATTCCCCCAACACAAATTCCTGTGTTTTTTAATGCTGAAAGTAGCACTTTTCCACTATTAAGAGATATTGGTTCTGTGTCTGAACTCAATTCATCTTTAACTTGAACTTCTATATCATACTCTGTACCTAGAGTGAAGGTTTGCCCTGTAATTTCTTTTGAGTCACAGCTAAATGTGCCGTTTTCAGTGTTTATTGTAACCAATTGCTTTATTTCAACCCAACTGCCAAATTCGGTATCTGTCTTACTCTTTTTTCGAAATTGAATGCTTTTGACTGTGTTGGCTTTTGCTCCAAAATTAATATTTGCATATTTGCCAGATAAACTTATTAAGACTGTTTCCCCTACACCTTCTTTTCTTTCAATCTTAACGCTTTGTAAAACAGTTTCGGAATATTTAACAATATCTAATGCTTTTGTTTTGTCTTTTTGGTTTCCTCTGCTATCAATTGCAAAAACTGTTACTGTATTGTCGTCCATATTATTTATAGTTTTTGAAATTTCTGATGTTGAATAATCTAATTTTTCAATTTTATTACCAACCACAATATTGTAATATTTAGGTGTAGCACTGTTCTTGGTAGTCATCTTATTTGCACTTGTTATTGTTAATTTTAAATTACTATACTTTCGTATGTACTTTTGATTATTCCCAGTTAAAGTTTTAGTCACTGTGTTTGTATCTTCACAATCAAAATTATTAAATACTGGGTCGCTATTTACTACATAGCCTGTAAAATTAACTGCACTTGTTCCTATTCTAGTACCACCACTATAAGTTGTAAGTTCCACTGTACCATTAGCCTGGTTTTGATTTGGAATTTTAGCAAATAATTCATTTGTATTCCAACTATATGAAGCATCTATCCCTGTTTGTGTTCTAACTGTCTGTCCATTGAATTTGATAACTGCTGTATGCGTGAAACTAGCACTTTTTCGGTTAGTATATATTGTTATAGTTTCGCCAATATTGAAATTCTTTTTACTTAAACTTACTTCGGAAGTTCTAGGAATTGTTGTTAATTTCTTGGATGTTGACCCAGTTATTGTTCCTGCTGATATACCTGTTTGGAACGAGAAACTAGCATAAACGGTTTTCTTTCCGTTACTGTCGTGTGCCACGTCTAATGTCTTTTCAAAGATTGTTGTAGTTGCTTGGTAAGGTATATTATGGCTAAAATCGTATGGTGTTCCGTTTATTGTACAAGTACCTGGCTTAGAGTATCCGTTATATGATTCTCCTGTTGTTGTTACTTGTACTCTAACAGTTATATTACTTTTATTGTTTGCTATATTCTGTGAGTTTTGTGTTATTGATATATTACTTGATACTGCCATATACTCTCCTTTCTAATAAAGTAACAGCATATTCTTTGAATTAATTTGTTGAGTTTTCAAGAAATAGTTTCCTACTTCTATACTCTCTGTTGCTTGTATTTTGTAAAAATATGCTAAATCCTTATTAATTTGGAATATATTTATTCCTTTATATGTTGCTAGGATTTCGTCCTCATCTATAAACATAGTATTTTGATTTGCTTGAATCCAAAAGCCCTTTTCGTCCATTTTATAATTCTTGCCATAAACTTCCCCAGGAAATTGAGTCCACTGAGTACACATAGTGTTATATTCAAGCTTTAAATCAGCAATTTCAACGAATCCCTTAATCGGCACTATGTAATCAAATAGTTCAACACCTAAACTAGCACCAGTTGGCAATAAACTACTTGGAATATCAAGTGTTTCCCACTCTGCAAAAGTAGTATCATTATATTTTGCTCTCTTAACTAAATTTGTTGTTTTATTGTTCCAATACAGCCCTTTGTAAGGCGTAGGCTCTACATTTCCTGTGTAAACTGCGAATGCAGGATAAAATGTTAATGCCACATAACAACTCTTGATTTCTGCTGTATCGTATATTATTGGCGTTTGGTAATAGAATCCGTAGAAATATCTATAAGTCCAAACTTCTCTTGAACTCTCGTTATATAATGACATTTTTGTATCTAATATTTCCCACTGTGATGTTTGCGAGTTATATTTTTTAACTAAGTATATCGTTGTATCTAACCAATTCTTGGTTGTATCTGTAGGTGCTGTGTTACTTACAACTACAGGTATAAAGTCTGATTTCTTAGGTATTTCTATTATTTGCTCTATTTTAGTTAAATCTTTCAAATCGTCTGGTGTCAGTATAATACCAGGTTCATACAATGAATAAGGCTTCTCTACCTCAGTAAAATCTGCTTCATTAAGGAACATTAGTCCTACGCAGACATTTCCTTGTACTATACTGTTTTTTATAAAGTATGATATTGCCATTTTGTTTTCATTTTGATTTAATGTAATAGGTTCTGTGATATTGAATATATGTGATACTGTATAGTCTTGTCTTCCATCAAGCTTAATAACTCGTCCACTCAGTGTATTTTCATTAGCATTTTTGCCGTTCGCCCAATATTCGTTAGAAGTTGTATAAGCGAAGTAGTTCTGAGCACTTAACAATGATTTTCTTGACAGTTCTGATTCTTTCCAGCCACTGTTGTACACATACATTTGATTTTCTATGTAACTTCCACTATTAGCAGTACAATACCAGTATGTTCCTTCAGCAGGATTGTCAGGTGGTGTATCTGACTCTTGATATGGATATTTAGCGTGTGCTAGCCAGAAATTATTATCATTAATCATTGCACTATTTCTAATTAAATTGTTTCCACCGGTTCTTTTAGTTGCAAATTCTAAACTTTGATTGGCTAGCTCTAATGTTGCAAGCTTTTCTTGTGTTTGTTCGTTTATTTCTTTGACTGACTCTTTGATAGAGTCTGCTGTTTGACTTATTTGCGAGTCTGTTTCACTTTTTGTGTAGTAATTTTCTTTTACGTTTCGTTTGGTTTCGTATGTGTCGCTTAACCCATTATCTCTAACATATGTGATTTTCGCATTTGCTGTACTTGTTATATTATTAATACCTTTAAATAACGTAAAATGCCTTAATTTCTCCCACGCTTCTTGCTGTGTTTCTGTGTAAGGTACTATTTCTTCTTCGGCTAGCTCGTATTCTACGATTACTGGTGTGCCATTTGCGTATTGTTCTGATAAGTACGCTTTAAAACCTGTTACATCAATTGAAGTCAATCTAGTTTTTAAGATTTGAAAAACTATAAGTCCATAAGGGGCACTTGCATTATCTGTAATACACTCTATATCTCTTCTTTCTGTATATGCTAGACTGTCATATACAAAATGGCTACACATCGCCTCGGTTCTATAATTGTTTTGCTTTTTGATAATATCTGCATTAAATACATAAAAAGTTGCACAATTTTCGTGTTGTCTACCTCCTAAATGAAATGGTTCTGTCCCTTTGAAAACATACTGTTCTCTCTTATGATGTATTCCGTCATCTACCAAATAAGATTTTTTCATCAGTTTTTGCCCTTCTGATAGAGGGAAGTATTCTGTTTGTTGTTTATGTGGTTCGTAAGGTTTCGCTACTGTGCCTTTGTTTAATTGAATTTCATAATTTTCAAATAAACTTTTAAAGATTTCTTTATTGTTTGCATATATAACTAACTTGGGAGAAGTAAAACTAGAATCTACTGTTATCGTTCTGTTAGATACAACTCCTGAGGTATTTAATGCTGTATAAAAAGGAATAACATCTTTGAACTCACTATAACTGTTTCCATAAGGAACAACTGCAACGACACAACCTGTCATTTTAGTTCCTTTTAATTTTCCAGAAAGTTTATAAATTTCTCCTTGTTCTAATGCAACAGGGCAAATCCAATAATTTATTGGTTTATTATAATTATCAATATTATCGTTATATAAATTCTCCCCCTCATCCTTAAATTTAAGTGAATTATATGGCACATACGGTTTATATTCTTCACCTTTTGTAATTTGTGGATATATTGTTACATTCTCTAATACCGCATTTTTATATACTCTAATATACATACCAGCTTTTGTTTCTTCTACTGTTTCTATCAAAGAAGAAGAATATGTCATAACATTATTTTTTAAATAGAATACCTGTGTTGTATATTTTCCGCTCTCATAACTTGATAACATTCTGTATTTTGAATTTGCTTTCAACAATACTGTCCTGGTATTCGTAATAGTATTTACGTTAATTGGGTATTTTGTTTCTGCTGTTGCAGTTCCATTCAACGTATATGAACCGTCTTTGTTTTTTGTAAACGTTACTCCATTTATTGTTCTTGTTGTATTTAAAGAAGGACAAATATTTTCTCCCTCCAAATTCTCTATTTTGCTTATATAATCTGGGCTAGGGCTTGCTCCCTGTTGGCTCTCGCCCTCTAGCATTATATCTATTAATGGTTCCGCAGATGCATCATCTATATATATGTTCTTTCCTTCTGCTGTACCTTCTATTTTTGTTATGTTTTCTACTGATTGCTCTACTGATGATACTTTACTGGTTATTCCATTTACGTCTTGCTCTACTTTGGTTAGCTTTTGTGTGTTCTCTGTGGTTTCTTCGGTTAGTTGAGTTATTTTTCCATCTATCTGATTAATATTTGACTCCACTCTTCTGTTTATAGTTCTTTGTGATGGTGTTCTAGTAGTTGTTTCCTCTTTTGCTTTACATTGTATTTTGCTTTCAATATTTGCAATCCAACGTCCCGAGAACTGCATTGAACCCTGGTATATTACATTTTTACCATCTATAACAACGATATCTCCTGTATCTAGTGCTGGGTCTATTATGCTTTCGCCCTCAAAACTGTAAAATTCTAGTCCTTTTAATGTGTTATAAATATTATTGATTTGATCTTGATCAACTATGTACATATTGTCTTGGCTGATATAAACTGTATTGCCTGTTGTATCTCCTTTTTCAAATAGTTGTATTCCATCATCATATCTTACACGTGTTATTTTAAATTTTTCTCCCCATTTAAAAGTCTTAAATAACTTTAATGGAAGTGTAACTGAACTTTCTCCGATTGTTTTTATATATAGTTTTCCATCTCTACCTATTACTGCTATTCCACCAGCTTGTTCTGCTATATAACTTAAATAAGTTCTTGCTGATACTGTATTGTCGTACACTGCTATTTCCTTATTCATGTTTAAAAAAGAAGTAGAACCGAAGTTCTACTCCTGCTTTTGTACATAAGTCTTGTAGTACCTGTATTATTTTTGCTTTTCTATTATTACTATCTATTAGTGTTTTTCCATTATAATTAAATTCAAATTTAATCATATTATCGCGTAATTTCAATGTTACTGTGTAATCGTCTTCTTTGCTTATATCATCCACATTAAATACTCCAACAGGTATTATTTCGCCTGTTATTCCGCTCTTGATTTCTACTTTGTTTATAGTTGCAGGTATTACTGATTTATATAATTTTAGTTCTATGCTTTGTGCTTCTATACAGCCCAATGCAAACTCATCACTTGAGAAAGCTTTTTTTGAAGGTTTACAGTCTAATATATATTTAGAATCTATCTCTGTGTCATTTATGTATACTTTTAATAAATGAGTTACATTGTATACTTTAGACTTATAGTTATTACTTGTACTATACATTAACTATTTGCCCCCTCTACTGCTGTTTTTTGAGCTTCTGTTAATTCTTTTTGCATTAAATTAAAAGAGCACTTCCATTTTGTTTTGGAAGTACTCTTTTCTTTTTCTGTACTTATCATTTCGACTTTTCTTTTTGATACTCTAAACTTTGCATTTTCTAAAAAACCTCCATTTACTACTGGAACTTTAACATCCAATATAAATGGGTTTTTATATGTCTTTTGTATAAGTTGTTCTGCTTCTTCTTCTGTGTTAAAATCCCATGACATAGAAAGCTTTAACATTCCTACAGCTATGGGATTATCTATTAAAGAACCATCAACAATAGAAGAATAACTGTCTTTGTCTGTATCTTCTATGTCTGCACTATATGTTGACGGTGTTGGTAAATTTCCCGTATCTCCATGTTCTTTCCATAACATAATTTTATCCTCCTACTAATGCTTCTATGTCTTTCCCTGATTGTCTTTTCATATCTCTTAAATTGTCTAATAATATTTGTCCTAGTTTTGTACTTCCTACGTTTACTGTAAGATTTATAGGCCTATCGCTATTTTCGTTATTATAATTTGATAAAACATCTTCAAACGTTTCTCTCATTATATTTTGTGGGGCTGTTATTTCTGGGTTATTGCTTGCTCCTGCATATTCTCCGAAAATTGCTAGTGTTTTTTCATAAGCGACATTTCCCTTTGCTAATCTTGGTAATGATACTTCGCTCATATAGCCGATGTTAAATCCAAATTTTTTTCCGCCCATTCCTGGAACCCAATCTGGAATGTCGAAGCTTAAATTATTCATTACTGATATTACCTTATTTATTCCTTTTACAACGCCATTTGCCATACCCTCGATTCCACCTAAAATAGAGTTTATAATTCTTTTTATTGTGTTCCATATTCCATTAAATATATTGGTTACTGTAGTTTTTAACCCATTCCATACATTATTCCAGATATTTTTTATTCCATTAAGTACGTTTGAAATAGTATTTTTTATTCCATTTATTGCATTTGATATTATTGTCTTTATTCCATTCCATATTGTATTTGCTAACTGTTTTATCCAGCTCCATACGGTATTCCAGATATTTTTTATTACATTTAATACGGACACTATACTATCTTTAATAATATTAAGTATTGTTGCTACTGCAGTTTTTAAAGCATTCCATATACCTATAAAAAATTCTTTAATTCCATTCCATGCTCTTTCCCAATCGCCAGTAAATACTCCTATTATAAAATCTAATAAACCAGATAGTGCATCTATCACATAGCCAATAACTTTAATTATTTCTGTTACTGCTGGGGTAACTATATTTAATACAAATTCTATTACCGGGGATAAAAAAGATATTATCGAACTTATGGCCGTAATTAATTTAGAAATGCATCCTAATAATTTAGAAAAAGTTTCCCTTCCTCCATTGTCCCATATTTCCTTTAATTTTTGTGTTACTAATTCAAACCATCCTGATAGTGTTTCACATATTCCAATTATTGAATTTGCAAACTCTTGAAAATTTTCGCTTGAAGTCCACTCTTCTATTGTTCTATAAAAATCTTGAACTATTAAAAGTAAATTATTAAACCCATTCCACAATTGTTGTATTGTTTCAGTCCCACCATTGTTTTGCCATGCATTTGCAAACGCAGTATTTATATTTCCTATAATATTAAATATGGATGTCAACGCCTGAAAATATATACCTAAAGTTTTTTCGCCCGTTCCGTTTAGCCATACTTCTTTAAAACTTTTTCCCATTGTTTTTATTAGTGTTATATTGCTGTTAAATGCATATTCCATACTTTTCAGTAATGGTTTACCATATTGACTCCATGATTTTTGTATAGGTTTAAATAATAGTAAGAGCTTCTTCTTTATCTTATCAACCCATCCCATCATTTGATTATCCATTTTTGATAAATCAAAACTAGGAGCTGTTGTCCCTCCACTTCCACCATCCGAATTATCTTTGTCCGAAATATTATTTATTTCACTATGGACACCTGCTAACGCTTTTGTTTCCTGTTTCGCTTTTTTTGCACTTCCAGCCATGTTAGCATATGAACTTGCACTTGCTTTTGCAAATATATTTACTCCTGTTAATACATAAGCAACACTTTGAATAGCTTTCATTAATTGATATACTAGATTAGTGACAAATTGAATTACTGGTGCTAGTACACTACCCATAGCATACTTCATATAATTTATGTTTTCACTTAATTGCTTTGCTCCTGCATTTTGACTAGATAGCCATGCATTTGCACACCCACTTAATATTGAATAAATTCCTCTTAATGAAAATAATGCCATTGCATATTTTAAAACATGTCCTAATCCGTTTTTTAAACCTGTTCCCATTCCTTTTATATTATTAGTTATATTTTGAGTGATTTTAGGTAAACCTTTAAAACTGTTTTTCATCTTTGATATGCTTGGCTTTACTTGGTCTATTTTTTGTTTAAATCCACTAAAAAAACTAGTCAATTTTCCTTGACTAATTGCTGTTTGATTTATTTCTTGTTTTAATTGTGTCATTTTGTTTTTTGCTTCACTAAGTTGTTTATTATACATTTCTATTTCAGTATATAATTTTTGTGCTTGATTATTTAACACTGTAAAATCTTTATTGTTTCCTAATGCATTATTCACTGTTGTATCCATTGCTTTATCATTAGGGTTTATTCCTTCTGGTGTTACACTTTTTCTAGTATCATCCACAATTTTATCAATCTGAGGATTTATTACGTTTAATTTCATTTGTCGAGCATTTATTTTTTCTTGCAAACTATCTATTTGTTTTTGCACTTGAGATATTTGTTTTTGTGCATCTTTATTATTTACTTTTATTGCTATTTCATTGTTTTCTGAACTTTTCTTTAAATTTTGCATTTTCTTTTTCATAAAATTAACTGCTTGATGTAACTTACTTGTCATTGCTCTAGTATCTACTTTTGAAAAAGCCTCTTGTGCTTGCCTTATTGTTTGCTTTATAGTTGGTAAAAACTTTTGAAACTTTTTTAAAGCCTCTTCTACTTGTGCTGTTACAATTATCTCAATTTCCTCTACTGTCACACTTTCACCCTCTTTCTTTTTAAGCATAATAAAAGCACCAGATTTAATCTGATGCTAAATGAAAAACACCTGCATTTGCAAGTGTTTTTATTATTTATTTCTTATATATAATAAGGATTTGGTTTAAATAACAATGCTATAAAATCTATTATTATTCCTACTCCAAATAATCCACAAGTAAATAGATATAATATTCCCATTCCTGTTTTGCCTTCATAGAACTTGTGTGCACCTAGAAATCCTAAAAATGCACAAAGTATTATTGCCACCCATTTATTTTTTGGTCTACCAGATACTGCTCCAATATTCTTATTCATATTGGTGTTAGTGTTTGCATTATTTATTACAACCTGAGGTTGTTCTCCTTTTAATTGTTCAACTTGTCTTCCACAGTGAGTACACATAACCGCATCTTCTGGAATCTTTTCACCACAAAATTTGCAGAATTTAGTTTTTATTTGTATATCTTCCATCTTCTATATCTCCTTTTATTATATTATATAAAGAAGTATAGCACTTTTGTCCATATATTTTTGTCGAAACTTGTCGAAAGAATTATTTTTTTTCTTTTATCATAAGAAGTCTCATCTTTTTTGTTATTTCTTCTGGTGACTGAATGTATTCTTTTTCTTCATCTTGAAATAAATTTTTATAATTATCTCGAATAGGGATTATTCTTGGATTTCTCGATAAGCTATCTGCTCTTATTAATTTATTTGTTACCGCTTCCTGTAAATTAATCTCACGTTTTAAATCGTCAGCATTTTTAGCCAAATGAGTTTGGCAATAAATATTGATTTCTGAATATCTACTATTCCAAAATTCAAACGGTTTCATATTAAAATAATATGCCAAAGACTCTGTTGCATAAATCAATTCAATTAAATTATTTGTATTTTTTATTCTTAAAATTATATCATTTAGCCCCTGAAACCTTGGAATTGTTCCTCTGCTATTTTGCTCATTGCATTCTCTGCCGATTTTTGAACTAATTCGTTCATATTCATTGTTGATAAAGGATTTGATATCAACTCTTTTAGTTCTTTCTTGGTCATTTTCTTTTTGAAAAAACCCTCTTCGTTCAAAGCCTCCGCAATCTTTAAATATAAATCATTTACAACTATTCCTTCTTTTCTGCAATCGTCTATAAAATCATATACTTCATCTATTGAATTAAATGCACTTTTCTCATCTTCTGTTTCTGCTAATTTTAATATAATTTTAGCCAAAGCTTCTATATCGCATATAGCATAAGCTTTTGTAAAAGCTTCTTCAAAATTTTTATTTTTTAGTAGGTTAGCTATTTCTACTATTTTTCTTGTTTTTATTACTAAATTAATTATTTTATTTTTGGTTTCTATTATCATATTTTCTCTCCTTTGCAAAAGAGAGAAGGCTTATTCTGCCTTCTCAGTATTTTTTTCTGTTGTGCTAGTTCTCTTTATGGTTCTGCTCCTAGCACTCAATTTTGCAGAACTAGGCTGTGGGAAATCCTTTGCTTTCTGTTATTTCTGAACTTCTATAGATTGTTAATTTTGATTTTAACATATCATCTATAGCAATTTCACTCATTCCTATATAACATGTACCTGTAAAATACCATGTTAGTGGTTTTCCACTTTCTGTAGCTGTTTCTTCCGGTAATTGAATTGCCCAATATCCATTTGTCTTAGCAGTTTGAACTGCTTTTAATTCATCATATTGGTCTTCTTTAAACAATATTTCTATTTCTAGATTTTCTGCTTTTTGTCTTCCTTCTGTTTGTCTTTCATCAGGAATATCTAAAGCACTATATGTTATTCCCTCTGGTGCTTTTAAAAATTCTGGAATGCTTTGTACGAAAGCTACTTGTTTTCTTTTAGTTGAATCTTTTAAGTCTGTTAATGTATCAGCATGAAATAGTTTTGTTAATGTACTTGCTTTTGGTTCTGGCATTTTTTATTCCTCCTTATTATCTTATAAAATTAAAAGAACTCGTTATAGAATTAAAACGAACTTCAAAAGTTATTGTTATACCGTATTTTTGCAGTATCTGGTCATATACTGCAGGACTGGTATTAGTCCTTATAAAATTTAATTCTTGAAGTCTTGTACTAACTTCATCTGTCATTTGCATTGCTTGTCTTTGTTTTTCATTCCAACAAGTGATTGATATTTGAAATGTAGAACGAATAGGAAATGCGTTTTCTGTTAGATTTACTGATTTCAAAGGTGTATGCAATTCCAATATAGGAAATTTACTTTCTGTATTTGGATTACTTAAAATCGGTTTATTCTTATACAAATTTTCTAGCTTTTCATATACTAAATCGCTAAAGTCCTTTATACTTAAATCTTTCATTATTTGCATACCTCCTTCAACATTTCATCTATTTTTTTCTTGACTATTTCTGTATTTTCATTTCTACTTTCAAATTCAGCATCTCCCATAAAGTGGTTTGCTTTAGTTCCATGAGCAATATAAAAATCCATACCTTGAATATTTACAATCGGATATGGCAATGCTTTTTCAACTTTACTTACTGGAATAAACCATTCTGTGTAACCACTCTCTAAAAAGTGTTTTGATTTTCCTACATGATCCATCTCAGCATTAGTACCTGTACCAAAATATTCAAAAAACAAATATGAAACCCCATTACTCATAAATTTAGAAGGATCAGCATAAACTTTTCCCTTCACTTCTTTAGTAGACATATCAATCATTTCAACTAATATGCCTTCTTCATTATTTCCTTTTTCCAACCTTATAGCATAACCTCTAATGTTTTTTAATACATCTTCTGTTATTATTTTTGCAGTTTGTGGTAGTCTTTGAATTATAGCATCTATATTTTTAAAATTATGTTTTACTTTTATATTACAATTGAAATTTATCATTCTTGCACCTTCTCACATATATATACATACGTACTTCCAATTTTATTTTTATCAGTTACTTTATATTGAGGTTTAAACTCCTCTGATTTTGAGACATCTTCAAATGATATTCCATTGCCTTTTTGTATGTCATAATCTCTTGTCGTACGACACTTGTATGTACTATAATCAACTTCCCCTGTTGGTTTTCTATCAAGCTCAGATATGTCTTGTTGTGTGTTCAAGCATGCATAAGGTTCTTTTTCACTCATAGGTTTAAATTTCCATACTTTTTCTGTTTCTCCGTGGTCTTCTATTTCTTCATATTCTGATATATATACTTTTGTTAAATCTCGTAATAGCATTACTTAATCCTCCTTAATCCAGATTTTATAATGTCATTTCTTAATTTTTCTATAATATCTTCATATGAACTTGATATAGAACCTTCTCCACGACTTGTTAAGCCTTCTGCTCCTCTTGAAAGATATATTGCTTTTACTGCTTTCTTAATATATGGAAATAACTTCTCATCATTTTTTTGTCTATTAGAAATATCAGAGGCAATAGAAGTTACTCCCTCTAATATTTCGCTTAGAACTTCTTGGTCGTCTTTATAATTAGCTCCTAAATCGGCTATTATTTTATTTATATTACTGGTTTCTGCCATTTCTATTGCCTCCCTAATTATTCTTTTTCAGCTTTTGGTTTAGCTTCTTTTTCTTTTCCCTTTTCAGCTTTTGGTTTAGCTTCTTTTTCTACTTTATTTATTTTTAGCCCTATAAATGTAGACATTTGTTTACCTCCTATCCTTCATATGAACAATATACACCAGCTAATTTGTTTTCATATACATGTCCATATAAGTTGTTGTTTCTATATTTAAATACGTTGTCATCTCCATTTTGGTCTTCATCTGGTGTAAAGTATTTTATGTATTGATCCATAGCTGTTACTGCAGCAGACTTTTCAACACATAAGAAGTTTATATCTTTTCCACCTTCTATTAATTCATAGTAATCTGATGTTGAAGGATTTCCTGATGGAGAACTTACTTTTGAATATGTTCCAGAACTTTCTGTGTAATATGTCTTTCCTGATACTACAGCTGTATCTGTTGACTTAATATATGAATCTTTTGCTTTTTGGTATCCATAATTTTGTTTTCCATCATTTAATGTTACTGCTGTATACATTCTTGTTTGTGGAACTTCAATTATTGTAGCAAATCTTTCTAATACTTTTTTAGATTTAGTTGTGTCTAAATCATCTATCATTCCTTTTAATGTTGGTGTTATGAATAAGATTCTGTTTTCTGTTGAAACTTCATCTTCATCCATTTTATTTATGCATTCTCTTAATGCTGTTACAACTCCCGCACCATCAGAAATAGTTTCTTTCTTTGTTGAAATTCCTGCTACTCCTGCTATTTTTGCAATTCTTGCAGCGTCAGTTTCTGGAACTACTTTTGTTCTTACAAATTCTCCAGATAATCTTGCAAAAGGTAATCCTAATGCTTCTTGGTTGTCTAGTCTATCAATTCTTAAGTCTTGGCTTCTTTCTTTGTCATATTTTACTGTCTCCCATACAAATTTTGTTGAACCTTTTGTGTATCCATCATTTCTAGAGAAATCTCCTAAACCATCCATGTCTAGTTTAGCTACTTTTATTTCTCCATTTAATCCTTTTTGTACTGTTGTTTCATCTCCATCTAATATAGATGTTTTTGCTTCGTTTTTATATACCTCGTCTAATTTAGGTAAATAAATTGTTGATATTTCAATATTATTCATTGTCTATTCTTCCTTTCTTATTTTAATCCCATTGCCCTTCTTATTGCTTCATCAGCACTTGGTTTGTTGCTAGATGGGTTTGGGTTATATGGTGGCTTTTCTTTTGACCACTCATTTACTGCTTTTTCTACAATTCTGTCTTGAATTGACTTTATAAGTTTTGTTTTTTCTTGCAATTGCTCTGCTGTCATACTTTCATAATCAAAAAGATTTAAGAACTCTGGGTCAAATGCTGTGTCTTGTGTTGTTGCTATTTTCAAAGCCTCATCTTTTAAATCTCTAGCATTTAATTTTTTTTGCATTGCCTCATAATCTTTTTGTTGTTTTTGCAATTGATATTGTAATTTTTCAGTTTCGTTCATTTGTGCTAGTCTTTCTGCTTCTGATTTTTCAGCATCATTTTTAGCTTTCCAACCTTCCTGTGCTGTTTGAATAGCCTTTTGAACTCTTCTGTCAAATTCTGCTTGATTTTTTCCATCCTTTAAGAAATCATCAAACGTTACAGGATTATTATTTATTCCTGCATTCTGATTATTTGCTCCCGCTGGTTCATTATTTGCCCCAGTATTAGCATTGTTTGTATTATTATCTTGTCCTTCCATTCTTTACTCCTTTTGCCCCAGCCATTGCCTAAGCCCCAGCCATTGCGATTTATATTCTGTTGTTCTTTATAGCCTGCAACCAGTAAAAAAGGCATAAAAATAAGAGCTAGACGTAGCTCTTGATTTATAATTTTAAAATATTAATAACTTATTTATTATCTTTATTCTTTGCTTTCATATATCCTTCTGCATAATTATATTTTAATACCCACATAGCTGGGCTAAATATTGTAATTACCGTAAATATAATCCAATACCAAGTTGGCATTTGTAATTTAATACTTAATATTAAAACTAATAACCACATATTATTTATCCTCCCTTGTTACTCCTTTTATAACCCAAAATTGTGCTTCTTCTAGTTTAGTTAATGCTAATGATGTTTCTCTACTTGGTTTGCACTTTAAATCAATTTCATCATAGATAATTGAGAAACATTCTCTTATATGTTGTATTCTGTTGTTTTTTTCTTCATCTACTGCTAAATATTTTGCTCTATCGTTCATTTTTTCACCTTCTTTCCATAATAAAAGCACCTATTTTAAAAGTAAGTGCATAATTTATATTTTTGGTAAATTAACATACTTATTTCCGCAAAAATAAAAATTTATTGAAAATG
>OKSD01000364.1_pt1 | contig 49157 bp, 34 predicted proteins | sample 1601221 | NCBI WGS metagenome assembly OKSD01 (sample SAMEA3541550, study PRJEB24748) | human gut metagenome | biome: human gut; feature: human-associated habitat; material: faeces | place: China | collected 2012
AGAAGAAACACGGAACAGTGTCCGAATTCATTTTGCAGTTCGGGCAGTGTAGACACGACATCGAACGAAAGATTGCTGCGGAATGTGATCGTCGGTTTGCCCTTGGCTACTCCTTTACCGCTTTTGGTGGTGATGACGATGACACCGTTTGACGCACGCATACCGTAGAGGGCAGAAGCTGCCTGACCTTTGAGGATGTTGATGCTTTCGATGTCGTTGGGGTCGATGTCCACCGAACGGTTGGCGTAGTCGGTACCGTAGGCGGCGCCGTTAGCGTTGTCGGTAGTCGTTACGTCGGCAGCGGAAGAGATCGGCATGCCGTCGATGACATACAGAGGTGTATTGTCGCCCGTGAACGAACGGGAACCGCGGATCGTGATCTTGGAAGATGCACCCGGCATACCGGAAGAGGGAGCGATGTCCACACCCGAAACTTTTCCTTGCAGTGCTCCTGCGAGGTCGGTGTTGGCCGCGCGTGTCAGCTGGTCTGACTTCACGTCCTGAACGGCGTATCCCAGCGCTTTCTTTTCGCGGGAGATACCCATGGCCGTTACTACGACTTCGTCTAGTGACTTGGCGTCACTTTTTAATACTACTTTGATAACGCCTTGTGTGATCGTAACAGTTTGCGGAGTCATTCCTACATAGGAAACGCGCAAAGTTTTAGAAGAACTTGGTACGGTGGGGAGTTGTCCTTTCGGGAAGCGTTAAGTGTTTTTGGGGCTATTTAAGGCATAAAATGATAAAAAGATACCATTTCGAACGAATACCTGATGTTTTTTTTATGAAAATAGCGGTTTTAACACTTTCTTTCTGTTAGGTAATAATGTTTAAATGCTGCTAAATACGTCTTTATATTTACTTATTTGATTTATTCTCTGATTAAATTCTTTCAATATGATACTTTATAGTTAAAAACGTAACACTTTTTTAATTTTGATATAAATAGTGTTATCTTTGCACCCTGTTAGAGACTAGAAGTCTATTTATAGGTTAAATTTAAGAGAGAATTTATGAAAAGAAAATTGATGTTCTTAATGACCTTCCTTTTTATAGGTATAGGTCTAGTGACAGCGCAAACATCCAGAGTTACCGGTTTGGTTACCTCTGAAGAAGATGGGCAACCTGTCGTAGGTGCTTCAATATTGGTGAATGGCACTACCCTTGGTACTATCACTGATATTGACGGTAAGTTTACAATCACGAATGTACCAAGTTCTGCTAAGACTTATTGATCTTTTTTCTTCCTGTTTTTTCGTGTTTTCTTCTTCTATCTTATTGGTTTTTAGTTGTTTTCTTTCTGTTTTCGCAAATAGACCGGTTCTTTCGGTTTCTTTTATTGAAACTTCCTTTATCAGTTCTTGTTTATTTAGTAGTTTCTTTTTCTCATTGATTTTGAGATGGGGGGTAATATTCTACCCGAATTTTTAATGAATTTCCCGGTGTTTTTCTGTTTTTTAAAGATATCATCTGATTTTGACAGCTTGAAATACCGGATTGTATGATAGTTGTTACCATTGTTACTATAAAGGCTAAATACTGCGTGGTTATTTACATTTAAATATCTTCTACTTTGAATGGAAAATATATTTAATAATGTTTTAATTCACGTGTTATGAAAGAAAAAGAAGAAGTATGTCTGCTTGGCAGTCGTGTGCTAAATGATTGGTGGCGTTTGCGTCGTTTAGTAAATGTAGAAGAAGTATTGACTAATACTTATATACATTTCTTTAATCAGGTAGATCAACCTTATTCATGTGAGGAGCAAGAGGCTTTAACCCGAATCACGACATTATTTGTGTCATTACTACAAGGTGAAGTTCTTGAATCTTGCTCTTTTTGTAAGTTTTCAAAAGATGATGTTACTTTTTGGGGACATCAGGAGTTTTTCAGGTTGGATCTGCCGTCCAAGAATCCATTTAGTACTCATTCTCGTTTATGCTGCTTGAAAGAACTGGAAACTAAACTAAATTGCTTTTTCATCAATGAAACAGGCAATAAGCCTTATTCGTGGGAAGAAAAGAAAGTACTTCGGCGGATGAAGAAGATTTTTGTTCACGAACTGCGGAATACGCCCAAATATGATTTGTTCAAAACGCGGCATGTCCACCGTGTCTCTGAAGAGGATCAGTTGGAACTGAAGTATCAGCAGACGGATGAGATCCGGTTACGGCATGTTCCTATTTGCCGGTACAATCCTCTTTCGCAGAAGTTCAAGAAGATCAAAGAGGAGTATCTGAAGAAGATAGAAACGGAGTGTGGGAAACTGTGAATTTTACTTTGAGGTAAAGTGAGAGTGAAAATTACCCTGATATAAATTGATCTTTTGACAACTTATGTCAGGGTAAAATAATCTCTAGGATTTGATAATATCTTTATCTGTAATGGAATCAACTGTCCTTTGGTCAGACAAATCCCAATACCACCATTTATCAGGATTGTTTTTTTCTTTCTGGAAACGCCTATTATATCCTATTTTGAACAAGTTTAATAATAAAATCAAGACTTTCTCTAATTCATAATCAGGAAGTTCTACAATTTTTTTCAAATTATGATATTTTACACCTCCTCTTTTCAAAAGCACACAAGGAGTTAAGGTTTTTTTTAAACAACTATTTTCTATAGCTTGTGGAATGTCTAATTCTTCAGGCTTAGATTGAATAATCAAAGTTACCAAATGATGTAAATATCTCCTCTTGTCACAAGGAGTTAACATCTTATAATCATCTACTAATACTTCAATTAGCACAAGGCTCTGACCATATTGATTGATTAATATATCTTGATCCAAACTCATAATTATATTTTTATTTAGGGTTGATTTTTATATACGGTTTTGTTATATCAAGTGGTTCTTTTATAATATCAATATTTCTAGGAACATTGTCTATTATAGATCTTGCACCAGGTAAGGAATTCTTTATGCTTTTCCAATTTTTATTGGTTAATCCTTCAATTATATAATCCCAATCAGAATATGCAGTAGCTTTACCCGATGCTCGGCTTCCAACAACATGAATGGGCTTTCCTATTTTTTTTGCAGCATTTTCAATTCTTACAACATCTTTTACATCGAGTAGACTTTTACCCATCACTTCCGTTCCTTCTTTTGCTACAGCAAAAACATTCCTTCCCGCACTAGTTGTGTTGCCTCCTTTCATTGGGCTCAACATCAGAACAGCTGTAGCCGTTGCGTTTTCCCAATTTTCAGGATCTTTCATCGCTTGCCAAGTATCCGAAGCCTGTTGGGATACTGGTGTGTTTATCCGATATGAAAGTTCCGAACTGACTGCATCCCCTATATTTTTAGTACCTGAAGAAAGATATGAACCTACTCCACTATTATAAATGTACTGCGTTTCATCTGCCAATCCATTTATCATATTAATAGGTGTATTCACAGCAGAAGCAACCGTATTATGAATAAACTTAAGAGTATTTAATGCCGCGTTACTTCCATATTGGTATCTACCAAAAGGTTGTAATAACGGATCACCCGGCCACATACCATTAGGGTCAATGAGTCTGAATGGATTATTAAGGCAATAATTATACGGACTAATACCATAATATTTATCCGCCATCGGATCCACCCCATGCCATCTTCCCAATGCCGCATCATACATTCGCGCTCCATAATCATACCAATCCAGTCCGCCTTTTCTATCCAGTTCTTTCCCGTTGTATTTGTAGGGTTGAACGGATGAAGTTGAAGCAAAGATACCACCAAACGGATAATAATGATTCACTTCTTCCACTGCTCCGGCTTGGTCTGCAACAACCCGATTGTTACCCTGATGATCCTGTAAGTAATAATGATACTTATTATCATTCAAAGATACGAATCCGGCCTCTGTCAATAAAGTCTTAGGAATCCCATTTTCATAGATCACTTTACCGCAATAATCGGTAGTAGTTGTATTTCCTGCGATACTATGTACAACACGTAGTTTGGTGCCTGCTGCATCATAAAGGTAAGAAATAGAGCTGCCATCTTCGAACTCTATACGGTCCGGTAAATTTAGGTAATTATATTGAATATCGTTTATCTTTTTATTCAAATCTTTCAATAAATTGCCATTAGCATCATAAAAGTACTCCGTACTTTGTTTTGCTCCGTCTTTAAAATCAAAATTATCACCAAAAGCAGAACCCGAGACGGAATCATCAACTCTTTTCAGTTGATTGCCATTCAAGGTGATGGTCAGATTATCTACTAATCCGTAACCATTGGCAGCAGTCTGTCCGTATCGTTTCAATCCGAGGATATTACCATTCTTGTCGTAACCTGTTATTTGCTCTGTGAAATTGTTGGTGTTGTGATTTAACAGATTTCCCTCTTCATATACTGCATTCTTCAATCGTGAAAGTGGATCGTAAGTGAACTGGTATCCTTTTTCGTTTGTATCGCTTCCTGTTTTCCATGACAGACTGCTGATATTTCCATTATAACATGGGATGTTCTTTTCTACAGGCTCTTGATAATTGAGGGTCTGACTGAATAAAGGGCCATTGATCGATTTTATCCACGAACGAATATTATACATGTAATCAGTCTGTAGATTGGTATGACCACTGCGCTTGTTTCGCAATAAACGCCCTAATTCATCATATTCATTATTCGTAAGAATCACATCAGATTTGTTATTCAGGCGATGAGTAACGGTCGAAAGTCTTCCTGCATAATCATACGTATAAGCATAATTTTCTGTTTGTGTGGGTTGGTCCGCAGCCAGATGTACGTGTTTACGTTTGATGGGATTACCAACAAAGTCATAAGCGATATATTCTTTTTCTGTTCCTCCTGATAAATGATTACTGGATTTACTTTGGATGATTCTGTCATGATCGTCATAATACAATACGGTGTACAGATAAGACGGATTCTTGCTTTCGTTAAGGCTGGCTACCAGTTTGCCGGTAAGAAGCCCTTTGGGAGCAGCTGTATACTGTATGCCGAAGTTTTCTACCTCGGCTTCGCTGTCATAACATACATTGCTATTTGTGAGATCCGGTAGTCCGTTCTTCCCCAGAAATGAGTAGTCGTCATAATAGTTCACAGATAATACTACAGGAGATTCTAAGGCAGTGCCGGATAGATAATATCCCTTGTAAATACCATTGCCGGGAGTAGAAGCCGTTTCGGAGAACCAGGAAACTCTGACAGTCTGTAAACGTAACGGATTGGAAAACGGATTCAGTGAATTGGCACAAATACCGGAAATACATTCCCGTCCAAACAGATCAGGGATACTGAATGACCATTCATTGAGTTTCCGCTGGTTGCCGTCTTGAGAGAATATCTGTTGGTCGGTCTTGTCATAAACATAAAATGTCCAATCACAGCCCGGCAGTTTTTTTGCGATGCAACGATGACGGCTGTCATATAGATATAAGTATGCATAATTGCGCAGTACAGTACTTTCTGCACTGTTCCAACTTCCCGTATTGTTATTTGCGAGAGCGGAAGATGCTGCCGGAGGAAGTACTGCCGTTAGATTGCCGAAATTGTCATAGATATAATAAGTGTCATATAATTCTTTGCCACTTTCGGTCTGCTCTATCCTGCGTGTCAATACAACTTGTTGCAGTTTATCTTTAAATTCGAAAGAACTGTTGCCGTCTTCATCTTCTATGCGGGTCACGTAAAGCTGCCCGGATTGATAGTTGCCTGTCCGGTTTATTTGCGCGATTGTATCTCTCATATAAGTCGTTGAGAAACAAAGACAGTTCAACGTGTCTACTGTTGAAATATTGGATAGATATTCGCTTTTTGCGCTACGTCCGTTCTGCTGCCAGTCTTCTCCGGGACCGTATTGCTCGAGAATACGATTTAAAGGAGACGTTTCATATATCGGGCGGGAGTATGGAGAGGCATCACCATACATCATTGTCGCTTTATTTTTTACTTCATCAGGAAGAATGAATTTTCCATCATTATCGGATAGAGAAACTGGTAGCCATTGATGAGAAATACGCCCAAATATATCATATTCCTGATAAGTAATCACGTTATTGACACTGTGGGAATATCTTGAAACAGATTGTTCCGGACGCCCCAAACCATCATAATACTCTATTTTGTCCTGCCAGGTTGAACCAGTCGTATGGGTGTAAGTGCGCGAGACAATATGATTTTTATCTGTTGGTAGTGAACCGGCAAGTGTTTTTGGGGTTTGAGCATTACTTTCTGTAGAAAATAATATACCCATTAACAAGTAAAATAAGATATGTTTCATTGTTGATTGATTGTTTAATTATGTATGATGTATGTATCTTCATAATAGGGGTAAAGGTCATAGACGATGTCATAATTCTGGTCAGGAAAGGCCTCTATAATGAGTCTCTTCTCTATTGATTTATCTTCCAAAAGCACAGCTTTGACTTGTCGGTAATACCTTTTAGGTATATATATGGTTACTGACTCATAGTCACTATATGGATTTCCTGTATCGGCCACTTTCTGACAAGGAGGGATATAATAATAATCATCTCTAAGGCTTCCCTGGGTACCCCAATTGAAGAATAGTAAACACTCTTTTTCTGTAATGTTGTATATGTGCAAAATGATATTTTGAGAACATTCTGCATGCTCATTCGCATATTGTTGCCCATTCGTCAATAGGTCATTATAGGCTTTTTGGTCGGCATCTTCTTGTGATGAGGAAGAGCTGTATTTCTTTGCTGGAACAACATATTGAGCTGATTTTCCGAGTTCTCCTATGGATTCATCACAAGTATTCCGAGTAAAGTTTTGACTTACTTCCTTGTTATAATAAATGGTATCCGGTTTCAGGGGTTGGCCTTGATAGAAATAATCGTATTTTTCGACTATATTCTGATTGTTATCCATGACGGTAGTTAGTCTGCCTGAATCATCGTACATATAAGATTTAGTCAATCCTTTCTCATCGGTTTCACTTCTCAACCCGATGAGTGAAAAGTAATCGTATGTGGTGATAGATGCATCTTTGGGATATACACGTACGTTGTCTATAGGGAATATACTTTCATCAATGGTGGTACTGTCGTTTGTAAAATCACGTTTTATGTAATTCCATTTTCCATTTTTGAAAACTTGATAATCGATGAAATATTTCCTTTGAGGATTAGTTTTCATAGAAACGGTGTATGCCCCTGTATAGCTGCTCTTACTGCAACATCCGAATGAGGGACTGTTATATTCAAAATTCTCATAAAAGAAATCATCGGAGCCACTTGTTGCCACCGAACTTTCTGCTCCCCAATATGAGAATGTCATTCTGCCGTAATAGTTGAGTAAAGAGGTACTATTGTATGCCTGGACAGTTTGAATTATTAGTTCGTGAGAGCCAGCCGGAAGGTAAATGTCTTGGCGAAACGTGTAAGTGTTCCCATAGGTTGTCCATGGTTCTCCTGCATTTACGTAACTTCTATTCTGAACAAGATGGATAATTTTACCGTCAACATTTAGTTGTACATGCCAGTTGTAACCAGATTCACCCTCCAAGTGTACTGTGACGGTACCGGCCTTTGACGATCTGAACTTATAGGTTTTCGGAGTGCCGTTCGTCTTGACATCTTGTAAGTTCACTGCCTCGGTCATTATTACATCTTTATATTGAAGGGTAGACTTGAACGTGTTTCGGGCATTCGTCACTTTTGCAATGGGATATTTACCATTGTATCCCCAGAGATAAGCTGTGTTGACATTTGTTTTATCTGTTATATTTGTAGGGTTGGCGTTAGAGTCGTAATCAAGATATTCCTTTTCCACCACACATCTTGGGTCAATGGACTGTTGAGTGGAATTTGTCAGTTTGAACGAAGAATAATCTTCTAAAGGAACATCCGTTTCCAATTTATATTCTTTCTCCGGAACCATCAGCTTCTCCGACAATTTATAGGTCCTGATTTCGGTGGTAACCACTTTTCCATCCCGCTTGGTTACTGTCTCTATCGGATAATTCAGTAATCCTTTCACTCTCATAGTGTCATATACCTTTAACGGCGAACTTTCCGGAATGCTGCTTCCTGAAGTTGCACGATCATACTCATCCATCAGTTCCGGAAGATACCGGGTATCTGTTTCCATCATGGGAGCAGTGTCTTGACCGTTAGCGTATTTTTTTGTACAAGTCAATAGACGATACTGATTGTATTCATACTCTTCTGTTTCATTTATGCTGTCGCATCCCACATAGAGAGTGGTCATCTTCTTTTGCAGAAAAGGAAAATGAGTGTATATCTTGTTGGCACTGACACGTCTTGGATATCCGCCAATAAAATAATATTGATTAATCGTCTTCAGGTAGTCCGACAGATCCGAATGATATTTAAAAATCTCCTTTTTCAGTAAATGATGCGTCGAATCATAGTATTTGGTAGATTGTAACAGTCCTCTGTCAAGCTTTCTGGATGTATATTTGTTGTGCAGGAAGTCCGACACTCCGTGAGTATAACTTCCGACCGATGGTTCATCTTTCACTAGGTCATGATTCGTGAAAGAATAAACAGTTCTCGATCCATCGGAAAGCAATTCCGTTACCCGGGAGTATCCCATGTGAAATTGATCTACCCAGTTCATTTGAGTATTGGATTCTGTAGAATAATCTCTGCCTTCCACAGCGTAGCAGGGTACAACAGACAGTATTCCGCTCGAAGTGCCATCTTCATTCTGATATAAAAACTCTTGTGTTTTCGTTGTCTGTGGATTTCCGTTGTCCGAATAGATAATCTTCTTTATCCTTACTCCACCGGCTAGTCCGTTTTCCTCTTTGATTTCAAAAGGATATTGAGTGGCAATTTTAGAATAAGAGTGCAGTTCATATTGAAATTGAGCTTCTCCTCCGGTAGGATATATCATTTTCTCAAGAATTTCAGCTTTGACATAGGTCGAATCCGGTTGCCTGATAGCATAAAGTGAACCAAAAGGCACACTCCAACTTTGAGTATTATAATTCTTTCCGTTGTAATATCCCCAGTTGTCTGTGAGTGTTGTGCTGTAATCGGGAAGACGTTGCGGATTATATTGGAATTTGTATGCCTCATTCCGATCTATTTTTAATGAATCCAATGTAAGTCGCCGGGCATTTTCATCCGTATAATAAAAATCTACAGTTCTTCCGGTTCCGGTTTTTATTTTATCCAATTTAAATGAGTAGCACTTCTCTGTTGCTATCTTCTGTATTAGCCCTCCGTAATTATCCCATAAAAAAAGAGGTTTTCTTTCATATCGACCATATGTTTTCAAGTCATTTCTTTTGGATGAGACAAACTCAACGAAGTCTCCATTACTGGCATAAATACCTGTTAATGAAGAGGGGTAAACAATATCATATGTCTTATTTCTCAATAGATAATATTCGGGATCCACAGTGATTGGAATCTCAACATAACTAACCGTGTTGGATTCTACCGGACCATACATTCCAAAAGCAGAAGATTTGTGCAAATCAAGCCTTTCCATAATGTTTACGTTTCCATTTGAATAATGGAAATCTATAGATTCTTTTTCGTTGGGTAGTATGATCTTTTTTATATGCCATGCAGACGGTATAGCATATAGGCATGAATGATAATCTTCCCAGCTTTGTCCCCAATTATTTTTTCTATCTCCATAGATGTTATAATCTTCTCCATACGTGGGATCTTGGAAGTATTCGCATGAAAAATCAATGGATTGCACGTCTCCTCCAAAAATATAAGTGACCCCATCAGAATCGACTATTGTAATTTCCTTAAACATTACAGGTCGTGGAACAATAGATATTTTGGGATAGTAAGTTCTATCCATCCATGAAACGTAAAGTGCAGCTTCCGCAAAAGGTATTTCCGGGAATGAGCCTATCTTTACATCTTTTACTTCAAAATACACATTGTTTTGGGAGGCAATTTTCGTGACTATCTTCCCTTCCCGATTCCGATACATATAAAATGATGCATTTATCTGTCCGATATTGATTATAAATTCATCCAAATCAGGTTCTTTCTCAAAGTTTTCATCCGTTCCATTGTCCACATCATCATAGTAAGGGCGCAAATTAGATTCTTGATTCCAGGCCTGCTTCTCCGTTCTGTCCAAATATTGGGTGAAAGTATATACTTCGTCCCACACTCCATTGGCTATTCTGGTGATTTGTCCTCCCGTGACAGACCATCCCAATCCGACATTGCCTACGGGCATATCCGGCTTATTTCCCTCTGCATTATACATTAATTGTATGTCGTAAGAGTAATTCTTGAGTGCTATGGTATGTAATGGGATGCAAATATTGGGGCGTCCTGTGTAGAGATTGACAGGCATGTTTTCCACTCTCAATAGGGAGCCTACATTCGGTGAAATGGCATCATATTGTAGCACGGATTGAGCGGAAGCATCATTGCAACAAGTGATGATAATCATTAGAAATAAATATCTTCTATAGTTTAATAATAGATTGTTCATAGGATAATATTGTTATTGTTAATACATTTAGAGGCAGAAGTGATCGACTTCTGTCTCATTACTTTACGGCTTTTACAGATTCATTGCATTAGCGCCAAAAACGCCTGCCACTGCCGAAGCCACTGCGATAACCACTTTCAAAATCATGTCCCAAAGGGATTTCTTCATTGCCATAACTTTACACACCTCCTTTCCGATACTTTAAAAGATTTAACTGATGTCCGCTATGAGGCGGAACTGTTGAATTCTTCTTTCACCTCAAAGCAAGGGCACGCTGATCCATTCTTCCGGCTCTATTTCTCCATTCCCGTTTCTGTCGGGACTAAGATCCCGGTGGCCGCACACCCGGCAGCCGGGAAACTTTTCTTTCAACTGATGAATCAGGAGCCGGAGTGCTGCGTGTTGTTCCGGTGTCCGTGTGTCTGCCGGGCGTCCCCGGCAGTCCAATCCACCCTCGTAGCAAATTCCGATACTTTCAGAATTGAATCCTTTCACGTGCGCTCCGATACGTTCGATTGCACGGGTGAGACATACCGTTCCGTCTTTGCGGATGTAATAGTGATATCCTATCCCGTTGAATCCCCGACGGCGATGCTGTAATTCCAGATCATCCGGTGTGAGCATCCTGTCCTCTCGTGTAGCGGAACAGTGAATCACGATTAAATTAATCTTTCTCATAACGTTGCTGAATTATCAGTTCCTGGCTTCTTACAAATCAAGCTGCCGGATCCGGAGCTTCGCCGCCTCCCCCATCCGGATTCGGATCGGGCTTCTCGTCGGGGTTCGGATTGTTGGGATCGGACGGTTTGTTCTTCTCGTCTTCGGCTTTATACTTGTTGTATTCCAGCGTTTTCAGTGCGTTTTTGATTTCCTTTCCGGGGCGGAAACGAACACGGGCACCTTTAATCAACCCCTCTTTCACATCTTTCAGGACAAGTGTGCCCGAACTTCTTAGGGTGACGTAGAATGAACCCAGGTTGCCCAAACGGACGATTTCACCTTTTTTGAAACTTTCGATCATTTCCGTCTGGAGTGCGCGCAGTACGCAGACCACATCCGCCCAGTTCACGGTACTCGAACGCTGGATGCGTTCCGCCATCTCGTCAATGTCTATCTCGCCGCTCGATTTGGCGAGGGCGTAATACAGATCAGGCTTTTCTTTGTCCAGCATATTCTTGCGAAGCACGCTGGTGAATGAAAAAACTTTTGCCATAACTCTTCTTTTTTAATCATTAATTAGGGATTACTAATTTGCTTCGTCACAAGTGGTTCCTTGCTTATGACACTACGAAGGTACGGCAGTGGGGATGGGCTATGTCTGTATTTGTCCGTAGATGTCCGTAATTGTCCTTTTTTGTCTGATAATGTCTGTATATACAGGGCGTAATGATCGAAAAGAATAGTTGTTTGATACTTGTAATGTTGTTGTCCTATTATTTGACAATACGAGTTTTTATTAGTATCTTTATACCATTATATGATACTAATAAACTGCTGTTATGGAAGAAAATAAAGAAGAGAAAAAATTTGAATTAAGAGCGTATGATAAGGCTGAACTTGCGCTGCTCTACTGTCCCGGTCGCTCGGAAGAAACGGCTATGAAAACGCTGACGCGCTGGATCAATCAGTGCGGACAGTTGGTACAGGCATTGGAGATTATCGGTTACAATTCACGGCGACATCGTTTTCTGCGTCAGGAGGTGGAACAGATTGTCAAGTATTTGGGAGAACCTTAAAAATGAAGTACTTCTTCCGTTCGTTTCCGATACATCTTCTTCCCGGAGTCTGTACTTCGTTCGTTCGGTTGTTGTACTTCATTTGGTTCATTCTCCTACTTCTCTTGCCTCATTCTTCTACTTGTTCGGCTTCACTCTTCTACTGGCTTTGTTCTGCTTTTTCCGCTTGTCCGGTTTCACTCTGTAGATTATTCTGTATTGTTTTGCGGACTTGATTCTACTGTCATTACTGTCAACTGTCACTTTATACCTGTTTGGCTGGATAAGTTTTAATCTTGATATACTTATTTTCCTGTTTATCAAGTTGCTTTAGCCTTACTAGCTCTTTCAGATATCTGCAAATACTGCTTTCGCTGATACCTGCTGACAGTGCTTTTTGCTTGATCTCTTTGTAAGTAAATATCTTCGGAAGGCTTTCTATAATCGGACGGATCCGGAAATAGGATTGCAGAGGTTTGGCCTTGCTTTCGTTTCCCGGCAATGAAGAAGAGAGGAGCAGGCTATGGTTGAGGGTGACTTGCGCGATTTGCATGGCGGAATGAAAATCATCGTCCGTGCAAATATATTCTTTCATCTGCATTGCACATTCGAATTTGCGAAGAGCTGTGAAAATAGACGCTATGCGGGCTGCTATCAGTGCGCTACGGAGCACGATGGCTCCCGGAGCATCGGTCTGCTCGCTGGCAACCTCATTCAATACACGGTCGAAATATGCGGTATGCTCTTCCCATTGGCTGTCGGTCAGAGTGACTTCCGTGGGCGACTGCTGGAAGAACAGGAACATATCGAGCACCTCGCGGCTAAGCCGTTTGTAGAGGCTGACGTAATCTTCCTGTCCTTTGATGGGAGCTGCCGAACGATATTTCCAGTTGGCTTCGCAGGTGTAGGGGGCGAACCGGCTATACCCTCCGTCGTCTGTGAAATGTATAAAGATAGGGAGCTGGTTGGGGGTGCCGGACAGGCAGAGTGCCAGCCGGGGCTCTTCGGCACAGATCATCTGTCTGTCCACCTTGAAATCCGTAGCCACCGGTTCGTGATGGAAAGCGGCACGGAATACGTCGTCGTGTTTGCCATAATCCTGCTTCATCGAACCGGATATTGTATCCAGTTCGGTGGCGTTGATGATGAGACCGAGGTCTCCGTTGGTTTTCAGACGGGCGACAATCTGGTTTTTCGAAGTGTTGGCAGCACCGCAGAGGTGGTAATATTCGGGTTCCTCGGGCATAGTGGCAGGAGCTTTTTCGGCAGGTTGCTGTTCTTGTTTCTGACGGAATTTGTGTCCCTGTTCCTGCTCCCATGCTTTCAGTTCACGTTCGTAAGCTTCTTTTTTCCGTTTGTTTTCTCCTTTCAGATAATTCTCGATAGCTTGTGGCAGTCGTCCGGCGAGTGCGAGCAGACCTTTTCCCGAAGCAGGTGGGGCGATAACGAGGATATATAAATGGGGGCTGTTGGGACGTTGGTCGAAAGTGATGCGGACAAGTGGCATGCATCCGCTTAGGTTGGCGAGTACTCCGAGGAGCAGGATGTCACGTTCGCGCTTGTTGCGGGCCGGTTTCAGTGCTTCTTTCAGAAAATTGGGGAGCCGGGCATACACCTCATCGGGAATACAGGGGGATGAGGCGCGTAATTCTTCATTTTTTATGGACACTGCCTCCTTTTTCTCTGCTTCAACGTCCACGGAAACGGGCGTATAGGTGACGGTTGACAGTGCTGACAGTAAAGATGCTTCTTTTTGGGGGGCATAAGATAGATCAACGTATTGGTATCCAGAGGCCAAGTCTTTTTTCAATTCCTGTAGGGTATATCCGTCTCCTACGATTTTTACTGTCATAACGGACGTTAATTTTTCAAGCTCTTCTCTTGAAAATCCCTTACGTCGTGCGCTTCTTCCGAGGGCGAGCATGGATTCGTGACGATTGCCTTTTTGCCAGGGAGTGTATTGTGCGAATGTGCGGACAAATGCTTCGATGTATCCGCAGGCTTCAGTGGCGGGAGGGATGGGGGAAATTTTGGTGCTTTCGGAAGCACCGGGTATGTAGACATAGCTCGTAGAAGTTTTGGCGGGGTTGTGGCCGTAGGCGGGGATGAGTTGTGCTAAAGAGGGATCGGCGACCAATTCTTCACGCCAGGGATACGGCTGGGGAGCAGGGTTGTAATAAGCGTCGGAATCCCACACGCATGAACAAGGCTGGGTGATACGGGCACACTGTTCGTCACACGGATGTCCGGCAATGTTTTCCAACGTCTGTTGACAGATGGCGTAGGCGAGGGGATATTCTTCGGGTGTGCGGACATCGAGGTGAACGATTATTTTCAGTCCCTCACCGGAGATGCTGTTGTGTGCGTAGGCCACATAGGGAAGATGACGCATGAGAGCTTTGATTTCCGAAGTCCGTTGCCGGCAGTGGTCCATGTCATACATGGCAAGTCCGCTCATCTTGTCCAGATTGGCGGCCGCATGGCTGCAATGCGGACGGCAAACGCCTTCTACAATGACAACAGGCATTGATTCTTTGGTCATCTTGGCTTCGTTCTCGCGGTCAGGACGATTTTTTAGTTTCCGGTACGATTCTGTTTTGGGTCGCCATAGTGCGCTTGTTTCTTGCAGATAGAGATCTTTTAGGGTGATGACGGCAGATTCTTTACTCCATAGGTTGTTGAAATACGAAAAGGAAAATTGAATTTCTTCAGGTTGCGACGATGAGTCGGTAGTTTCCATACGATGTTGCTTTTTATGTTTTTTAATGATGTTATTTGTGAAGTAAAGAAAGGAGAATAGTAGTGGCGACGGATATGCGCATAGAATAGTCGGTTCCTTAAATCGGGAGACAAAATTAGGAACAATGTAATAAAGTGTGAAATGTTAAAATGAAGCGGAGGCTTTTGTCTAAAGGATTTTTATTTCGCCACGATCACTTCGATGTCATAACCTATGAAAAGGCCGCTCTCTATAACACCGGTGATTGCCTTCAGTTGTTCTTCGAGCGAAGAGTCGATGTAGTTGAAACGGGTGTCGAGGATAAAGTTGCCGTTTTCTGTAAAGATAGGTCCGTCTTTGCCATGAGCGGGACGAAGAACAATCTCCGACGCGCCCAGTCGCTGCAACTCATGCTCTACATAAGTCAGTGAGTCCGGAAAGACCTCTACCGGGATGGGGAATTTGCTTCCCAACTGATTTACACGCTTGCTGGGGTCAATGATAATGAATGTTTTACGGCTGCTTCTAATCAGCAGTTTTTCTTTGAACATGGCTCCGCCACGTCCCTTAATCAAGTTCTGTTGCGGATCTACTTCGTCCGCTCCGTCGAATGTCCAGTCGGGACGTTTGTTCCAGAGGGTAGTTTGGGCGATGCCTAGCTGTATGCAGGTCATCGAGATTTCTTGTGAGGCGGGAATCACTTCGATATGCAGGTGCTCTTCACGAATTCGTCGTGAGAGTTCGAACAGAGTCAGGTAGACTGTAGAGCCGGAACCGGCTCCTATCACATCTCCGTCTTTTGCCGTGGCGGCAATTTCACGGGCTACGTGTTCTTTTGCCTCCCGGTTGATGATGGAGTCCGACCATTGCAGGTGTTTTATCAGGTGATTTTCCCAATCCATAAGTTTACGTTCTAAATCGTTTTCGTTTTTAAGTTCCTCTTTTCTATATAACGAATTTGTGAATCTGTTTGTTTGTTCGTTTCAAATTCAGAAGGAAAAAAACTCATTAGCGGCAATTCAATCATTTAAATCGTTAATAAACGATTCGTTAATTTTTAACTTTATTGCGTTAAACGTTAACGAACCTCTGCTTTTTATTAAACCGTGTTATAAGTTAGGTCGCTTTGGCCTGAAAATTTGGAGATGACCGAAAAGTCCGTATCTTTGTACTGTGTTTTTCATAGTATTAGATTTAAGGTTAACAAAGATTGGCTGTCTGGGATAGATAGCCTTTTTTTTGTCCCTACCATTCCTTACAGAATCAGCCAGATTGCAATGATATGTCCGATGCTGCCTCCCAGGCAAAACAAATGGAAAGTGGCATGCATATACGGTTTGCGCAATGAATAAAAGACAGCTCCCACGATGTACGAAACTCCTCCGCCGATCAGCCACCAGAAAGCGGTAGTGGCTCCCATTTCTCCCAGATGATCCAGCAAAGGCTTCATGGCCACTAATATGCACGCACCCATACCCACATAACAGGCCGTTTCGAGGTTGCTGTGTTCTTTCAGCTTTTTGAAGCTAAGAACGAAACCGGCGATAGCCGACAGCCAGACGAAAGCGAAAATTCCCCATCCCCATCCTCCGGCATGCCGCAGGACAAGTAGCGTGAAAGGAGTGTAGGTGCCCGCGATGTGCAGGTAGATAGCTCCATGATCGAATTTGCGGAGCAACTCTTTCAGTTTGCCCGGACGGCTGCCGTGATACCACGTAGAACTGATATAAGAGGAAAGCATTCCCGCCAGATAGACGGATACACAGGCAACTGCCCACTGCGGTTCCATATTCTCGGAAGCCTTTTCCAATAGAAAATATCCGGCCACGATTCCAAGCAGGATACCTGCTCCGTGACTAAGGGTATTTGCCCATTCTTCTATATGATTGTATCGTTGGTTCTTCAATGTTCCTTTTATTGAATGGTTAAGTCGCAAAAAATATTGAGTCGCAAAGATACTTTATTTTCCGAAAAGCGTTTCCCTCCTTATTCTTTTTTTAAAATGATTTTTCCTCCATATTGTCCTGCCACTTGCTTGCGGAAATCAATGAATGCCGCATATTCATCCGGACTGTAAACCCCTTTGCACATAAACAATCGGTGAGTGATGTAGATTTCCTTATCTTTCACCTGAATATCGGAATGGAAACTGCCGAACTTGCTTTTCACGTCAAGCGGTTTCGGAAGTCCTTCGATTACATATCCTTCCGGCAGTTGGAGGCGGATGCTGTCGGCATCTGTGTATCCGTAGTTGATGTAAATGGGATAGGTGCGCTTCGTCACAGGAGGAACACTGAATTCTTTTCGGAACACATTGGTGGGGATAAACAGACGGTTGCCCGTTTTATGCCCGTATTGATTGCTGGTGGCAGTGTAGTCGAAGGTGATAGACGGATTGGCCTCCTTGCACTCGCTGATTTGCAGGTTCTGAATATCGGCTTGGGATAAGTTGATGCTTGAACGGATGCGGTCTTTCTGTTTGTTGGGCTCCAGATAGACGATGCCTGCTTCATTCTCATATTGGAAAATCCGGGAGATTTCGTTCACCTCTATCCGTGCCTCGGCTGTGGGGGAGAGGGTGATGTTGGCAACGATGTGCTGCGTGTTCAGCGAGTCGGGATAGGTGGGTAGGCGATACATCTGGCCGCCGGTCGGTTCGATGAGTAAGGCGTCGTGTCCCGCAATGTCTTGGTGGACATAGCCGAAGGGAAGCGATGGGTTTGTACATTCCAGCCAAAGCGTATCTTGGGGAAGCGGAACTTGCAGGATGACGTGATTCATCTGGTTGGCACTGGAGAAGTCCGGTAGCAAACGCTCGTTGGTGGTGCTGATGACTGTATAAGTGGAAGCAATTCCCAACTCTTTCAGCATGGCGCGGGTGTAATTGGACAATCCTTTACAGTCGCCGAACCCCGTGCGACAAACATCGGCGGCGGCAATGGGTTGTAAACCTCCGATGCCTAGTTGGATGCTCACGTAACGGGTGGTTTTGGCCAGATAGTCGTAGATTGCTTTCACCTTGTCCCGGTCGGTAGTGCAGTTGGCTGTCAGTTCGTGCAGCTTGGTGCGGAAAGGTTCGGTGAGCAGGTCGCGTCCGTCGAGCAGTTGGTATTGCCATTCTCCGTACTTTTGCCAGCTGCTCATATCGCCTTCCGACTTGTCGTACTTGAAAGCGGAGGGAGCAAAGTAGACACGTGGAAATAGCTCGGCGAAATCCGGACCGAAAGGTTCTTTGATGATGGGAGAGAGCTTGGAAGCGGTGGCTTCGATCACTTGCTGCCCGTCGGCTCCGGTGGACTCCTTCACTTCGATTCCTTTTCCCTGCGTGTTCAGTTCGCGGTATCTGCATCCTTGTCCTGCGGGCAGCTCGATCCGGTAAGTCGCTTTCTCCACTCCCTGGTTAAATTCTGCCTGCGGGACAAAAGGGAGATAACCGATCAGTCCGTTGTTGCATTTCATTTCCCATTCGTATTTCACTGTGAAAGGGAAAGAAGGATAATTACATTCGTAATAATAAAAATAATCGTCCGTGGTAAGCGAAGAGCTGTATTCACTTTTTTGTAGTTCGGATTTCTTTATCTTACGTACACTTTGTCCGGTGGCATTGAGGATTTCTCCGGAGAATTTCTGCAAAGAACGGAACATATCACATCCGCAGAAGAAATATGCTGCCTCCAATCCTTTGCGATTGAGGATGGTGATTGTCAGGCTTTCTTTTTCTATGGATTGAGTCATGGATTTGCAGAGAACCTCTGTGTGTGCTTCCACGATGATGGAATTGGCATCCTTGAGAATATCCTGTGCACATGCCGGCTGCGTGTGCAGACTTAGGTAAAGAATGGCACAGGACAGACCGAATGCCCGGCATATCCTTTGTTTCAGGATGGGGTGGCTGGAACGAATCATTTTATAAATAGGTAAAGTTTATATTTTCTTGAGTACTAAAATCTCGTTGTTTTTCTCGATCACTTTGGTCCATAGTTCCTGCAGTTGTTTGTATTGTTCGGTGAGGAATATAGGTTCTTTCAGGTAGAAAATATAATTAAGTGAGATTGTATTTCCCTGTCTCTGAATCATATATTTGCACTGCAAGCCGTCTCCTTGTGTCCGGATGACTTGTGGTTGGGGCGTTTCTTCCACTTCGTATCCTTCGGGGAGAGTCAGTGTAGCCAGCATTGTAAACTTGTACGGATAGGGAAATTCGATAGGAAACACTCGTTCCGTCTGGATAAACGGGTTGCTCTTTAGGTGCGGAAAGAGCATCGGATTTATATAAAGGTGATCGTCCGTCCGGTCGGTTTGCAGGACGAAGTCGAATTCTTCTTCTATCAGTGCTTGGTCATTTTCTTGCTTTTTCACTTTCAGGTTGGTGACGGTGAGTTTGTTTTTCAGGCTGCCATTGCTTTCGGGATTCGAAACGATGCTGTCCTGTTTATGCTTCTCGTTAGCCTGATATTCTACGGCTTCCTGTCCGTAGAGAATGGTGCTGCGATGTCCTTTAACTTGGTTTCCTTCCAGGCGGGCTTCGATTTTCATAAAACTTTTGTTGTCGGCAAGAGCCATTACGTTCACCCATTTCTTTTCTTCTTTCTCTTTCGGGGAGAGGATACGAGCTTTGTTTACAGACAATTCGAGTGGAAGTATATTGAGAGCGGGCACGTCCATGGAGCCGTCTAAAAAGACGTATTTCTGTTTGTTTATGTCGTAGACGGCGACAATGAACGTATTCAGTTTTTGCAGGGAAGGGAAGTTGTAAGGCAGCATGCCCGATGAACGTCGGCTCAAAACTACCGGATAGGCTTCCAGCCTGAAGTCTTTCAGGATGCTGATAAGGATGAAATTCAGGTCGGCGTTGCTACCGTTTCCTTTGGGAATCACTTTTTCGAGTTCCTTGCTGTAGAGCTGATAGCGTCCGTTCCATGCCATTTTCTTTTTGAGTATCTGGAAGGCGCAGATAATTTTCTCTTCGAAACTCATTTCGCTGTTGTATGCCTGTTTCGTTTCCGGGCGAAACGGGTTGGTGAAGGAAAGGTATTTGCCGAACTGTGTATTTTCCGGTTTCAACAGTTGGTTGTCTACATCTTCCCATTTCTGGCTGTATGGCTTGTATTCGTTGGGGGTGAATTGCGTGCCTTGCAGGTCGAAACTCACTTGCACCTTGTAGTCTTCCGGACACCAGCAGTAGGGCTCGTCCTGACGGATGGCGGGAAGGTTGCGTGAGGTAAAGGTGGTTTCCTGTGCCGAAACAATGAAGTCTTTGCTGACTCCCGCACTACCCCCCTCACGTTCCGTGGCATGGATGGAGGAGTCTCTTTGCTTCACTTGTATGTAGTCCTTTCCCCGCAATTCGATGTTATAGATAAACACATGCGGGATGGTGATCTTATACTGGTTGTAGAGCATCGGGAGTTCTTCCTGCATCATCCAGTTGTCGATGTGTGAAAAATAGTCGGAGTAGAGTTTGTAGTGATATTCGATGACAGTGCCTTCTTTGACAGCAGGCAGAGAGAATTTTAGCATTTTATACAGGTTGTTGATCCGCTCGAAAGAGATGGATTCCCGCTTCATGGACGTTTTTATACATTTCCCGTTTTCCATATTGTAGGAGCAGCCTTCTATGTCGCTGGCTCTTTCCTGTCCTTCGTCCCTATCGGTGGGAGAGTAGTAGGGAACGGATACGTCGGCGTATGACACTCCTTGCGGTTTCAGGATTTTGATGCGTACCCAATGCTCGGTAGTCAGTTGAAAACCGTCGTGGTAGACGAAGTCACTTTGTCCCTGATGGAAAAGATAAATAGCCGTGGCGGTGGTGTCGGGGGCATAGGAGGTGAGAGATAGTTCTTCTTTGGAAGGTTTTCCGTACTTTAGATTGGGCTCTATGGTGGCTGTTGTGGCTTGTTGCGAGTGGACAGGCGACAGAAATTGTAAAAGAAATGCGCAGAGAATAAATAGTTTTTTCATAATTGTGTTTTTGTAGTATGCTCACAAAGATAAAAAAAATAGAGAAAGGCGATACACCTTTCTCTATTTTAATTTTGTTTTATGTATAAAATATATTATACCAAATGTCCGATCCATTCTTCGCGGTCGCCGGGGAGAAGGTCGATAACGGGAACTTCTACCATCGTGTAGCATCCCGGTTGTTGCTTCATGGAAGCGCGTGCCACGCATACCAGTACTTGTGCGGTCAATGCGGGGTTGTTGATACGCATATTAAATTCGAACAACTGGTTCTGTGTTTTGCCTGATACACCTTTGCGAGTCAGATTTACACCATGACCCATGTCCAGCAGGGCGTCTACACTCGGAACGAGTTTTACGTGTGTTTCATCGTTCACGAAGTAAGGATCTGCTTTGATGGCAGCGGCTACTTCTTCGAATTTATATCCGTCTTTCAGTTCGATGTATACCATGCGGCGGTGGATTCCCGTGCCGGTCGGAATGGTCATGGAAAGGGCAGCTTTCACTCCGTCAACCGCTTTTACGGCTACTGTGTGTCCCATACTCATACCGGGACCGAAGTTGGTGTAGGTGATGCCTTTCGGAGCAATTGCTTCCAGCATGGTGCGTACGATGGAATCGCTTCCCGGATCCCATCCGGCAGAGATGATCGATACGGCTTTATGTTCTTTGGCGGTAGCATTCAGGGTACGGCGCAGGTCTACGATACCGGTGTGGATATCGAAACTGTCTACCGTGTTAATTCCCATCGCCAGATATTCTTTTGCATATTTCTCTACGCTGCGGGTCGGCGTGCAAAGAATAGCTACGTCTACTTCTCCCAGCTCTTTTATGTCCTTCACTACTGCGTAGTTTGCCAACTCTTCCGGTTTGTTCTCTGCTCCTGCACGACGAACGACTCCGGCTATTTCGAAATCAGGTGCCGCCTGAAGCGCTTCAAGTACATAATGTCCAATGTTGCCATAACCAACGATGGCAGCTCTTACTTTTTTCATTCTTTTCTTGGTTTTAATGAACAAATTTCTTTCTTTTGCTTGCAAAAGTAAACAAATTACTACTAACTTTGGTTCATCTGCTTTAATATTTTATTTTTTTTCACTAGCAGGTGATATCGGTCCGCATGAAAGCAAATCAGGGTGTGATGTGCTACATTGAAAAAACTCTGTGGCCTCTGTGTCCTCTGTGGTGAAATTGTTTTATCTTTGTCCCTGTTATGATAGAATATAATTAGATATGATAGAATATATTAGAGGCGAACTTGCCGAACTAAGTCCGGCAACCGCGGTGATCGACTGTAACGGGGTGGGATATGCCGCCAATATATCTTTGAATACCTATTCGGCTATTCAGGGAAAGAAAAGTTGTAAGCTATATATTTACGAGGCGATTCGTGAAGATGCGTATGTGCTCTACGGATTTGCCGAGAAACAGGAACGGGAGATTTTCCTATTATTGATTTCCGTTTCCGGAATCGGGGGGAACACGGCTCGTATGATTCTTTCGGCTCTCTCGCCTGCCGAACTGGTGAACGTAATCAGTACCGAAAATGCGAACATGTTGAAAACGGTGAAAGGCATCGGGCTGAAGACTGCGCAACGCGTGATAGTCGACCTGAAAGATAAGATAAAAACAATGGGTATGTCTGCTGCCGGAGGGGTTTCCGCAGGTTTGTTGTTACAACCTGCCAATGCGGAAGTGCAGGAAGAGGCGGTGTCTGCATTGACGATGCTAGGCTTTGCTGCTGCGCCTTCACAGAAGGTGGTGTTGGCTATCTTGAAGGAAGAGCCGGATGCTCCGGTAGAAAAGGTTATCAAACTGGCTTTGAAACGTTTGTAGTATGAAGCAACAGAAGATATATATGAAAGCATGGCTGGACGCTCACGGTCGTGTAAAGGCGGTGAATACCGATGAATGGTATCTGGATTTCGCTAATCAGCTATTGCCGTTGGTGGCTGAATCGTATTTGTATAAATGGGAAACAGCGGAAAGTCAGCAACAAATTGCTTTGATGGTGACTTTGTATTTGGAAGATTGCGTAGCAGACGGAGGAAACTGGCGCCAGTTTATTCATTGGCACCGGAAAAACTATGGACGTTATTTACCTTTTTACGAACTGACGGAGGAATATTTACCGGACGAAATTAACCGTGAAGATGTTGTTTTCCTTTTGTGGGCCATCAATTCTCCGGTTGGCGATGATTTTGATGGAGTAGAGAACCCGATGGATGCGGATTTGCTGGAGTTTGCGGATACGCTTTACAACCGTTTGGATGCTGCGTTCGAATTGGCTCCTATCAGCGATTATCTGGCAACGGACTGGCTGATGGAAACGGAGCTGATGCAAAAGAAGCGGATGCCTCTGCCGGTAGCTTTGCCGGGAGAAAAGATGCCTACGAACGTAGAACGTTTCCTTGAAGCGAGCAAAGGTGAACCGCTTTTATACTTTGACTCTTACGAAGCGCTGAAATTTTTCTTTGTGCAGTCGTTGAAGTGGGAAGATGAAGAGGATTCTTTGTTGCCTGACTTAAAGGAGTTCGGTAACTTTGTGGTTTTTGCCAATCCGAAAGGGTTGTTGATCGGTCCTGATGTAGCCGAATATTTTGCAGACAAACGTAATCCGCTCTACAATGCCGAACTGGCTGAAGAGGAAGCATACGAGCTGTTTTGTGAAGAAGGCTTGTGTCCGTTCGATCTGCTGAAATATGGAATGGAACATGATTTGTTGCCGGAAGCACAGTTCCCGTTTGAGAACGGAAAGGAGTTGTTGCGGGAAAACTGGGATTTTGTGGCTCGCTGGTTTTTGGGTGAGTATTACGAAGGAGAATAGGAATTATAAGAAATAAGTACTGTCTATATAAGTGCTGTCTATGCCAATCAAAAAAAGTAACAATCCTTTTGCCGGAAAGACAAAACCTGCAGTCGGTAAAAAGAAGACGACCGGAAAACGGGTCGGAAAATCAAAGCAGGAAAAGGCTAATAATCAGTTGAATAGAAGGGTGAAATAAAGGCGTGTAGACCACGCCGTTTCTCCCTACCAGGAAACGCCTTTTCTTTCACGCAGAGGATTAAGAGTCTCATTATGCATTTGACGGGAATAGTTGTCGTTTATGAAAAATAACAACTATTCCCGTCTTTTTATTATTAACCAATGTTTTTTTCTGGTGGATGGTTTCCCTTTTACTAATCGGTAATTTCTTCCTGTGCTTTCCGTTCTTTCTTCTTATTGATGAATCCGATTTTCAGGTTGGCTTCCTCTTGTTCTTTTTTAATCTGTTCCATGGCCGAGAGGATTTGTGCTAATTCGTAAATACCTGCTGCGGCCTGGCGGTCGGTTGGACTCATTGTCGTTTTATAGGTGCGGTCGCCTATATATTCCACACGGATATTTTTGTCTTTATTGAGATTCAGGAATTCGATCACATTTCCGTCTTCCCCTAGTTTGTAGTCAGCTTTTTCTATTTTCTCGTTCATATCCGTTGTCTCGTAGCTGTCTTTGGAGCTTGGAGTTTCTGCAAAACTGCCGTCAGGAGCAATCACTTTCACTTTTGTATGGTGAATATTGCCGGCACCACAGTAGATGGAAGTCATACTCATTATACCTTGCTCGTTCACTTGGAAGCGGAGGTACGAACGGTGCATATTCTTTTCAATGGTCTGTGTAGGCCAGAGGTAGTTGCCGACTTGTTGATATTCGGCATCTTTTTCTAGTTTGAATTTGTCCTTGATGGCATTGAATTCTTCTGTCTTTGCCTGAAAGGCGCTATCCAGGTAAGCAAGCGTTTTTTGCTGTGCCTTTGTTTCAACATCGAGCATCAGTGCCTGTCCCGCCTTACGTGCTTCGAACGCTTTGGGATAGAGAATCTTGATACTGTCAATTTGTAACTTAGCTTCTTCATAGTCGCCACGTTCGTAGGCAGCCTTGGCAACCATCAGTTTTTCATTGGCTTTTTTCTCAAGGCCATTTCCGCAGGCAGCTAATGCCAGCGTACCACAAAAGAGGATAATCAGTTTTTTCATCACAAATTCTATTTACTGGTTTTATTAGCGGCAAAAATACAAATATATCCCTTATTTTTGTAATTTTGTCCCCTCAAAACTTATAACTAAAAAGAATGATAGAGTTGACTCAAGAGGAATTGAAGCAGCATTTTAGCGAACCCATCTTCGGACAGATAGCCGAAACGGCTGATACACTCGGTATGGAGTGTTATGTGGTAGGTGGTTATGTTCGTGATATTTTTCTGCAGCGTCCCTCTAAAGATATAGATGTAGTAGTTGTAGGAAGTGGAATTGCAATGGCGGAAGCCCTTGGAAAACAGTTGGGACGTGGTGCTCATGTTTCTGTTTTCAAGAATTTCGGAACAGCACAAGTAAAATATAGAGGCACGGAAGTAGAGTTTGTTGGTGCACGTAAAGAATCTTATCAACGGGATTCGCGTAAACCTATTGTTGAAGACGGCACGCTGGAAGACGATCAGAATCGTCGCGATTTCACGATCAATGCTCTGGCCGTATGTCTCAATAAAGCACGTTTTGGTGAATTGGTAGATCCGTTTGGAGGTTTGGAGGATATGAAGGAAAAGACAATCCGCACGCCCCTCGACCCGGATATTACTTTCAGCGATGATCCCTTGCGCATGATGCGTTGCATCCGTTTTGCTACGCAATTGGGTTTTTACATTGACGATGATACTTTCGAATCGCTTTGCCGGAATAAGGAACGGATTGAAATTATATCCCGTGAACGTATTGCGGACGAACTGAATAAGATTATTCTTTCTCCAATCCCCTCAAAAGGATTTATTGATTTGGAGCGTAGCGGTTTGCTGTCGTTGATTTTTCCGGAATTTGCCGCCTTGCAGGGTGTGGAAACACGGAACGGACGTTCTCACAAGGATAATTTTTATCATACGTTGGAAGTGCTGGATAATATCAGCAAGAAGACTGATAACCTTTGGCTGCGTTGGGCTGCTTTGTTGCACGACATTGCCAAACCTGCCACGAAACGTTGGGAGCCTAAAGTGGGATGGACGTTCCATAATCATAACTTTATCGGTGAAAAGATGATTCCGCATATCTTCCGCAAGATGAAGTTGCCGATGAATGAGAAGATGAAGTATGTACAAAAGCTGGTCAGCCTGCACATGCGCCCGATCGTTATCGCGGATGATGTCGTGACAGACTCGGCTGTACGTCGTCTGCTCTTTGAAGCGGGTGATGACATTGACGACTTGATGATGCTTTGTGAAGCGGATATTACTTCCAAGAATATGGAACGTAAACAGCGTTTCCTGAATAACTTCCAGTTGGTTCGACAGAAACTGAAGGATTTGGAAGAGAAAGACCGTGTCCGTAATTTCCAGCCACCTGTGAGCGGAGAAGAAATTATGGAGATTTTCGGCTTGGAACCTTGTCGTGAAGTCGGAGTCTTGAAGAGTGCTATCAAAGATGCAATCTTGGATGGAGTGATTCCGAATGAATATGAGGCGGCTCATGCTTTCATGCTGGAACGGGCAAAGAAGATGGGAATGACGCCTATTCGCTGATAGAAGGACGGAACATATATAAAATCAGGCATCGTAATCCTATAGTATTCAGACACTGATTTATGCGAATCAGTAGTTGAATTGGAGTAAAACAAGGCAGTATTGAGTGGGATGCCAAGTGAACGTATAAGCCCCATAGTGATGTCACTATGGGGCTTATTGAATGTCTTTTCCGGCTCACTTGTATGGGCACGTTTCTGTTAGCAATATCTCTTATTGAAATTTCTTATCTTCTTCGAGGAGTTCCTGGCTATATTGCTCCCGTGACAGAGGAGTAAAGAGTTCTATCAGATTTTCTTCGGGATCGCGCAGGTACACGGTACGCATCCCCCAATCGGACATATCTGTAGGTTCATTAATAAATGTCACGCCTTTTGCTTTTAGAGCGGCAAAGGTTTCGTCTACGTTATCTACACTGAAGGAGATCATTGATTTTTCGCGCATCCCAACAGGTTGCTGCTTATCTGCATTGCCTGCTGAAGGTGCCATCCAGTCGGATACAAAAAGGGCTAAGCCTTCTATTCCGTCGGCTACTTTAAAGCTGGCGTAGCCGCTGGTTGCATCTCCCCAGGCTGGTTCCAATCCGAGTTGTTCGGTGTAGAATTTGAAGCATTTGGCGAAGTCGTTTACTAATAATCTTACATTGCTGAATTTCATTGTTTACTGATTAGTGGTTTGTAATATATTCCTTATAATCAAAATGCAAATATAATCATTCTATTGGATGGAGTTTCAAAAATCCGTATTTTCCTCAAAACCGCATCGGAATGAATGATAACTTGCTTTCCAACTGCTGATTACTCATTATTTCTTTATCTGTGCGTTTACTGTTTGGGCAACGTCACCGAAAAATGAGGATTCGGAGTATGTTGTTCAAAGATGATAGCCTTCATCTTTTCTACGATATCCGGATGTTGGAGTGCTATGTCATGATCCTCATGAATATCTGTTTTTAGATTATAGAGGAACGGTGTTCCTTTTTTCACTACCATTTTCCAATCATCCATGCGTACGGCAATCTGGTCTGTTTCATCAAACTCCCAATACAGAAAGTCATGTTTCTTTTGCTTATTTTTACCCTGCAGTGTGGGAGCAAAAGAAATCCCATCGAAATAATCGACTTCTTTTTCCTTATTGCGGTATTTCTTTTCGTAGTCTTTGATACCAACAACTTCGCAGAACGTCGGCATTAAATCATAAAATGCACAGATGTGATCGTTTACTTCGCCTGCAGGTATGTGTCCCGGCCAACGGGCGATAAATGGAATACGTATTCCTCCTTCGTGGCATTGACGTTTCAGTCCGCGTAGTTTTCCGTCTCTGCCGAAGAAAGTAGGATCAGCTCCGCCTTCCTCGTGAGGGCCGTTGTCACTGGAGAAAATAACCAATGTGTTTTCGTCCAGTCCTTTTTCTTTCAGTTTTTTCAAAACTTCGCCTACGTAATAGTCCAGGCGGGTAATCATTCCGGCAAATTGGGCGTGTGTATGCGTGATGGCGTTGTATCGTGAGCTTTCGTTTCCCTTAAATTCTTTATCCGGGTTGAATTTAGCTTTGTATTCATTCAGGATAGAATCTTCCGGCTGAACGAGTTCCGCATGAGGTAAGGTGTAAGTCAATACGCCGAAAAACGGCTGTTTGCCGTCTTGCTGATCCAGCCACTCCAATGCTTTCTGGTGAATCATGTCGGCCGAATATTGCGGACGTTTCAGGTAGTCGGGACCATACATCGGATATTGGATGTTTTCATCCATCACTACACGTATCACTCCGGTGTCACCCAACGCTTTACTATAACGGTTCAGGAAATTGGGATAATAAAGATGAGCCTGAAACTGACAGATATAACCGTAGTATTCGTCTATCCCCCGTTTGTCGGGAGTGGAACAGGAACCTTCGTAACCTCCGGCCCATTTACCGAACATACCTGTGGTATAGCCGTTATCTTTCATTATCTCCGGCAGGATTACGTGGTCGGGATCATAAGGGTGTTGCCCCACTATTGAGTATTCTTTATTCTGTCCATATTCCACGATCGGTGCATTTTTCCAGTACTCCTTGTTACCTCGTACTTCACAATGGCCTGAATGTTGTCCTGTCATGAATGAAGCTCTGGAAGGGGCGCTGACGGGACTTCCTGCGTATGCTTGCGTAAAACGCATTCCTTCACCGGCCATGGCGTCTATATGAGGGGTACGGATAAATGGTTGACCGTAGCATCCTAAGTCTCCATATCCCATATCGTCACAAAGGATGAAGAGGATATTGGGCTGGGTATTTTTTTTCTGTCCGTTGGCAGATAGGGTAGATAGGAGCAGGGCACTGCCTATCAACGGGATTGATTGATAATTCATGATATTGTTGTCATTAAAATAAAAGCGTTTCAGTGTTTCATATCTGGAATTATTTCCCGATTAAGTCCTTTCCTTCGCGTACGCTTTGAAGGATACTTTGCAGTTCTGCCACTTTCTCCGGCATATTCTTTGCATAGTTGGTTACCTCTTTCACTTCTTTCATCTTATAAAGCTGGGGTTCTTTAGAGTTTCCGGTTTCTATCTTCGGTCCCCATTGAATCATTTTCGGTCCGTCATTCGGTTCGATGTATTTCCAGTCTTTGGTGCGGACAGAAAGCGTGTGATTAGAAGCCTGCTCTATTACCCACGGGCGGTCTGTCTTTTCTTTACCCAGCCAACTTCCCAGATAGTTGTAACTATCCGGTGCGGTATTCTTAGGCATCGTAGCTCCGGTCAGGGAAGCGAGAGAGGCGAGCCAGTCCACTTGTGAAACCAATAAGTCTGAAGTCATTCCTTTTTTTACTCCTGCAGGCCAGCTGACGATGGCAGGAATACGGGTTCCTCCTTCAAAGGCACTATATTTGTTGCCCCGTAGTGGTCCCGCAGGACTATGACCGTTGAGTAGTTCTTCTGCTTTGTCATCGTATCCGTCGTCTACTACCGGGCCGTTGTCACTTGAAAGAATAATGAGTGTATTTTCTCTTAATCCCAGTTTTTCGAGTGTATTCAGGATTTCACCGACACAATAATCGAACTGTACGATAGCGTCGCCTCTTAATCCCATCGGATTTTTTCCTCTGAAACGGTCGTGAGGAAAGCGGGGCACATGTACGTCATTGGTGGCAAAGTAGAGAAAGAAAGGTTTGTTTTGGTTTTCCTCGATGAATTGAATGGCGTGTGTGGTAAGTGAATCAGCAATGTTTTCGTCTTTCCAGAGTGCCTTTCCACCGCCTTTCATAAAACCGATGCGTGAAATTCCATTAACGATCGACATGTCGTGACCGTGACTTGGCTTGAGGTTATAAAGTAATTCAGGATTACTTTTTCCGGTTGGTTCACCCTCGAAGTTCTTTTGATAACTGACTTCGATGGGAGCACTCGGATCATAGTTGGCTACTTTCCCGTTTTCGATGTACACACAGGGTACACGGTCGGCTGTGGCTGCCATAATGTAATGATAGTCGAAACCTAAATCGCCCAGTGCGCACGGTAACGGAGCATTCCAGTCTTGAGTGGCGGTTTGATCTCCGAGTCCCAGATGCCATTTGCCTACTGCGGCAGTGGTGTAACCGACACTTTTGAACATATCTGCCATGGTGTATTGTTCGGGGCGGATAATCATTCCGGCATTTCCTGCCGCTACATCCGTTCCTTCTTTGCGCCATGCGTATTCTCCGGTTAGCATGGAGTAGCGGGAAGGGGTGCTGGTGGCGGCTGTTGCATGAGCATTGGTGAAAAGGATTCCCGATTTTGCCAGTTGGTTGACGTTGGGTGTCTGTACGTTTTTAGCTCCGTAACATTCCAGATCGCCGTAGCCGAGATCGTCGGCGTAGATAAATACAACGTTGGGTGTTTTTGACTTTGTCGGTGTGGTGTTTTCCGGTGCTTTGTTGGCGGCTGTTGCAGCACAGGCAACAGAGGATACAAGGGTTAGAATGAAAGGTTGTTTCATTGGTTTTGGGGGTTAAGTGTGTTATTATTAGTAGAAAAAGATGTGCCTGTTCTTTGCCGGACACATCTTTTTCATCGTCTGTTTAACTTAATTCAATGATTTCCTCATTGCAGTTCGTCAGTTTTTCTATTCCTTCGTTGGTCACTACCCAAGAGTTCTCGATACCTACGGGACCTACACCCGGAATAACGATTTTCGGTTCGAGGGCAAAGACCATACCCGGTTCTAATTGTTGCTTTATGCGGGGAGCCAGTACCGGAGCTTCGTTAATTTCAAGCCCGATGCCGTGACCGATAAATTTGGCTTGTTGTCCTGTTCCCATAAATTTGTCGGCAAATCCGGCTGTTTTGACCACTTCGACTGCTGTGTCGTAAAGCACTTCACAGGCAATACCCGGTCTGGCAATGGAAGCAATTTTTTCCTGGATATCCAGACAAACCTGATGGGCGGTGTAAGCTTCTTCGGGCAGTTTGCCGATAGAGAATACACGGCTCATATCGTTCATGTAGCCGTTGAAGTTGCCACCTAAGTCCACCATAACGCTTTGTCCCTCTTTTAACGGAGTTTTATTTGCTCCTCCCGGCAAGGCAGGATCAAGTCCCTGACCGCCTAAGGCAAAATCATAAGGAGAGGGGTAACCGGCATTATCTCCGGTCAGTACGCTACCCATGAATATTTCCATACTGCGTCCGAATACCCGGAAAATTCCGAGGCAACCTTGCAGGCGCATCAGGCGTTCTATTTCGATGGAAAATTCAATGTCCGTCATACCGGGACGATAAACACCAGGAATCTGCTCATAAGCCTTTGCATGAGCAATGCCGGAGCGGCGGAACATTTCAATTTCTACAGGTGTTTTCACGCTGCGTGCCTGGCGAATCAACGGGGTACCATTTACCACTTCCGTTTCCGGGAAGAGACTGGCCAGACGACAATATTCCGTATAAGGAAGTTCGTCACCTTCTAACATCAGTTTGGTTGGCATCGGTAATCCTTGTTCTTTCAGCAGATCAACAATTTGTTCCGGTTTGCGGATAGAGAATGAGTGCTCTCCTGTGATGTTATTAGGACGTTTAAAAAATAATAGTGCAGGCGAATGAAGGGGGAGGTAAAGATAGCCACTGACTACACAGCCATACGTGTAAATTAAATTTGCATTACACGTGATAAGTGCGGCATCAATGCCCTGCGACACCATCAGACTGCGAATCTTGTCACGGCGAAATTTCAATTCGGGTTGTAGCATTTTTTATTTATTACTTGATTATTAATTACAAAACCAATAATGGTAAATTATTAGTTGTGAGTTGTTTATCGCATATAACAAATTCACAAACTATTATTTAACCTATCATGCTACAAAGATAATTAATTCCAGCGAAAATAATGTTAATCTCAAAAAAAATAGCGCTACCCGCGTCCTGTCACAGGAGACGAGCAGCGCAAACCACAAATACAAATACAACTAAACAAAGTCTTCTAAATAACGCCTTGCCCCATCATTGCGTGAGCTACTTTCATAAATCCGGCAATGTTGGCACCCTTCACATAATTAATGTATCCGTCGGGTTCCGTGCCGTATTTCACGCATTGTGCATGGATGCCGTGCATGATTGCATGGAGTTTTTCGTCCACTTCGGCAGCACTCCAGCTAAGGTGCATTGCGTTTTGAGACATTTCCAAGCCGGAAGTGGCTACACCACCTGCGTTGACCGCTTTACCCGGAGCGTACATCGTCTTATGTTCAATGAAAAGATCGATAGCTTCAGGGGTACATCCCATATTGGAAATTTCTCCGACGCAAAGTACGTCATTTTTTATGAGATTTTGAGCATCTTCTCCATTTAATTCGTTCTGGGTGGCGCAAGGAAGTGCGATGTCTGCTTTCACTTCCCACGGGCGTTTTCCTTCTACGAAGGTTGCGTTCGGATACTGTTCAGCATAAGGAGCCACAATATCGTTACCCGAAGAACGAAGTTCGAGCATATAGTCTATCTTCTCGCCGCTGATACCATCCGGATCGTAGATATATCCGTCCGGACCGGAAATCGTAATCACTTTTGCACCCAGTTCGGTAGCTTTAGTAGCTGCTCCCCAGGCAACGTTGCCGAAACCGGAGATGGCTACTGTCTTACCTTTTATATCAATCCCTTTTGCCTGAAGCATCTGATTGACAAAATACAGTCCTCCAAAACCAGTAGCTTCCGGACGAATCAATGAACCGCCGAATTCTAATCCTTTACCAGTGAATGTACCGGTAAATTCACGAGTCAGTTTCTTGTACATGCCGAACATATAGCCCACTTCACGTCCTCCTACGCCGATGTCACCGGCAGGCACATCCATGTCCGGTCCGAGATGACGCCACAACTCCAGCATAAATGCCTGGCAGAAACGCATGATTTCAGCATCACTCTTTCCGCGTGGAGAGAAATCGGAACCGCCTTTACCGCCACCCATAGGCAAGGTAGTCAGTGCATTCTTGAATGTTTGTTCGAAACCGAGGAACTTCAAAATGGAAAGATTAACGGATGCATGAAAACGGATACCACCTTTATATGGGCCTATCGCATTATTGAATTGTACACGATAACCGAGGTTGGTCTGCACCTCACCTTTATCATCCACCCACGTCACACGGAAAGTGAAGATACGATCAGGTTCTACCAATCTTTCTATGATTTTAGCTTTTTCAAATTCAGGATGTTGATTGTATATATCTTCGATAGAAAGAAGAACTTCCTTCACTGCCTGAAGATATTCAGATTCACCGGGATGCTTAGCCTCCAAAGAGGACATGATTTTCTGGATGTTCATGATACTATATTTTAAAAGGTTAATTCTGATAAAATGTCAACTAACTCACTGCAAATATAGGAAAATTTTTCAGATGCGATTGATTTTATGCCATTATTTTGATTAAATAATGATAAAATGATAGTAGAGAAAGCATTAGGTATCAAGTATTCAGTGCTAATACTTAATACTTGATACCTGAATTTAATACTTTGTACTTTTTACTTCTTAAAATCCGGCTTCATGTCCAAATTGTACATGATGAAACCGTAGATGTCTGCCTGTTCTTCAAGTACTTTTGCCATCGGTTTGCCTGCACCGTGACCTGCTTTGCTGTCGATGCGGATCAGTGTCGGGTTTGTACCGTCGTTGTCTGCTTGCAGCGTAGCGGCAAACTTGAATGAATGGGCGGGAACCACACGGTCGTCATGGTCGGCAGTGGTCACTAGTGTTGCCGGATATTTCGTGCCCGGTTTCAGGTTGTGCAATGGAGAATAGCCTTTGAGGTATTCAAACATTTCTTTGCTGTCTTCGCTTGTTCCGTAATCGCTTGCCCAGTTCCAGCCGATAGTAAATTTATGATAGCGTAACATATCCATCACGCCTACCTGCGGAATTGCTACACGGAACAGGTCCGGACGCTGTGTCATGCAGGCACCTACCAGCAGACCACCGTTGGAGCCACCTACAATGGCGATTTTGTCTTTATTCGTATATTTTTCGTTGATAAGATATTCGGCAGCAGAGATGAAGTCGTCGAATACATTCTGCTTCTGCATCTTAGTTCCGGCTACGTGCCAGTCTTCACCGTATTCGCTGCCACCACGCAGGTTGACTTGTGCGTAGATACCGCCATTTTCGAGGAATGGGATGCGCATTGCACTGAAACCCGGGTTGAGGCTGATGCCGAAACCACCGTATCCGTAGAGGAATACAGGATTTTTGCCGTCTTTCTTCAGATCTTTCTTATAGGTAAGGAACATCGGGACTTTTACACCGTCTTTGCTGGCAAAGAATACTTGTTCCGTCACAAAATCATCCGAGTTGAACTGTACTTTCGGTGCACGGTATAGTTCGTAGGTGTTCTGGTCCATATCATATTTGTAAGTGGCACCCGGAATGGTGAATGAAGTGAATCCGAAGAAACATTCTTTATCGTCTTTGTTGCCGCTAAAGCCTACGGAACCGAGTGACGGCAGTTGAATCTCCTGAATTTGTTTGCCGTCGAGGCCGTAAACGTATGCATGGTTCGAAGCATCTTTGTCGTAAGTAAGGAACAGTTTGCCACCGATCACTTCTGCGTTTGAAAGAACGGCTTCCGATTCGGGAACGAGTTCTTTCCAGTCCTCCAGTTTCGGACGGTTGATGTCGGCTACCATGATCCGGTTTTTCGGTGCGCCATAGTTAGTATAAATATACATCTGATCGCCGATCACTTCAATCGGGTAGTATTGGTAGTCGAGGTCGGTAGTCAGCTGGATAAAAGGAGAATTCGGCTTTTTCAGGTCCCTTATAAATAAGTTGTTGCCTCTTCCGGCACCGGATTCTGTGAGGAAGAGAATACGTTCGTCTTCGCTGGTGCTGGCTGTATAGAAACGTTTCGGATAAGCCGGATTTTGATAAATCAGTTTATCTTTCGATTGCGGTTCACCTATTTTGTGATAATAGATTTTGTGCTTTTCGTTTACGTTGGAGAATTCTTTTCCTTTGGCGGGAGCATCGTAGGCGCTGTAGTAGAAGCCGTCTCCCTGCCAGGCGGCACCGGTAAATTTGGCCCATTCGATGTGGTCTTCCAATAACTTGCCACTTTCAGTGTCCATGACAAATATTTCAGACCAATCCGATCCGCTGCGTGAGATACTGTAAGCGGTATATTTGCCGTCGTTTGAGAAGTAAAGACCGGTCAGTGCCACTGTGCCATCGTCCGAGAGCTTGTTCGGGTCGAGGAAAACGCGAGGCTCGCCGTCCAGTGAATCCTGTACGTAGAATACACTCTGGTTTTGCAGGCCATCATTTTTACTGAAGTAATATTTGCCATGTTTCTTGATTGGCGCACTGATCTTCTCGTAATCGGCCAGTGTGGTCAATCGTTTCAACAAGTTTTCCCGGAATGGAATCTGACTTAGATACTCATTCGTTACTTTGTTTTGTGCTTCTACCCAGGCAGTAGTAGCTGCACTGGTGTCATTTTCCAGCCATCTGTAAGGGTCGGGAACTTGTGTACCGAAGTACACGTCTACGGTGTCTACCTTTGCCGTCTCGGGGTAGACTAGCTTTTTCTGTTGGGGAGCGCATGACATCACCATGATTCCACTCATTAATAAAGTTACTTTTTTCATGTGAATAAAAAGTCTTTTTGAATAAACTTAAAGTTACAAATCTACAAAATAATAAGAGATAAACAAGTAAACTTTATAAAGAAGATGGTGGAAAATGAGATTTAAAGAATTAACTTTGCAAAATGTGATTCTGCAGATAGACGATTTGAAATAAGAAAGGAGAATGACTTTATGCTTAGTAAATATAAATTAAACCAGCTTTACTTCAAAGATACACAATTCGCTAACTTGATGACAAGGCGGATTTTTAACGTGTTATTAATCGCTAATCCTTACGATGCTTTCATGTTGGAGGATGACGGGCGCATTGATGAGAAGATTTTCAATGAATACACTTCTTTGTCTCTGCGCTATCCACCTCGTTTCTCGCAGGTATCTACGGAGGAGGAAGCACTGTCACAGTTGGAAAATATGTCGTTCGACCTGGTGATTTGTATGCCGAGCACGGGGGATAATGACAGTTTCGATATCGGCCGTCACATTAAAGAGAAATACGAGCATATTCCTATCGTCATACTGACTCCTTTTAGCCATGGTATTACCAAACGGATTATCAATGAAGATTTGAGTGCGTTTGAATATGTGTTCTGTTGGTTAGGCAATACCGACCTGCTGGTGTCTATTATCAAATTGATAGAGGACAAGATGAATCTGGAACACGATGTACAGGAGGTCGGTGTGCAGTTGATTCTTTTGGTGGAGGATGGTATTCGTTTCTATTCTTCTATTTTGCCGAATCTGTATAAGTTCGTGTTGAAGCAGAGTCAGGAATTCTCTACCGAAGCCTTGAATGCACACCAGCGTACGCTTCGTATGCGCGGACGTCCTAAAATAGTGTTGGCACGTACGTATCAGGAGGCGATGGAGATCTATCATAAGTATCAGAATAATATATTAGGGGTAATCACTGACGTCCGTTTCCCGAAAGTGGAACGGGGAGAGAAAGACGGTCTGGCAGGTATCAAGCTGTGTGCGGAGATACGTAAGAATGATCCGTTTGTTCCTTTGATTATTCAGTCTTCCGAATCTGAAAATTCGTCTTATGCAGCCAAGTATGGTGCCAGCTTTATCGACAAGAACTCCAAGAAGATGGACGTTGATTTGCGCCGTATCGTCTCCGATAATTTTGGTTTTGGTGATTTTATTTTCCGGAATCCGGATACCGGGGAGGAGATTGCCCGTGTCCGGAATTTGAAGGAGTTGCAAAATATTCTTTTTGCCGTACCTGCGGAGTCCTTCTTATATCATATCAGCCGAAATCACGTGTCGCGTTGGTTTTATTCGCGTGCCATGTTTCCGGTAGCCGAGTTCTTGAAACCGATTACCTGGAATAGTCTTCAGGATGTGGATGCGCACCGTAAAATCATCTTTGAGGCGATTGTGAAATATCGTAAGATGAAGAACCAGGGAGTTGTGGCGGTCTTTAAGCGCGATCGCTTCGACCGTTATTCTAACTTTGCCCGTATCGGGGATGGCTCTCTCGGAGGAAAAGGGCGTGGGCTGGCATTTATTGATAATATGGTGAAGCGTCATCCGGAGTTTGACGAGTTTGAAAATGCGCGTATTGCTATTCCGAAAACAGTGGTGCTTTGCACGGATGTCTTTGATGAGTTTATGGACACCAATAACTTGTATCAGATTGCACTGTCGGATGCGGATGATGCCACGATTTTAAAATATTTTTTGAAGGCAAAGTTGCCGGACCGGTTGATAGAGGACTTTTTCACTTTCTTCGATGTGGTGAAGTCTCCGATTGCCATTCGTTCTTCTTCTTTATTAGAGGACTCACATTATCAGCCTTTTGCTGGAATTTATAACACATACATGATTCCTTATCTGGACGACCGCTATGAAATGTTGCGGATGCTTTCCGATGCCATCAAAGGGGTGTATGCTTCGGTTTATTTCCGTGACAGCAAGGCGTATATGCAAGCCACGTCGAATGTAATCGATCAGGAGAAAATGGCTGTTATCTTACAGGAAGTAGTTGGCAATCAGTATGGTGACCGTTATTATCCTTCCATGTCCGGTGTGGCACGCTCGCTCAATTATTATCCGTTGGGGAATGAAAAGGCAGAAGAGGGAACGGTGAATCTGGCTTTGGGATTAGGAAAATATATTGTTGACGGTGGCATGACCCTTCGTTTTTCTCCTTATCATCCTAATCAGGTGTTACAGACCAGCGAAATGGAAATTGCTCTCAAGGAGACTCAAACCCGTTTCTATGCATTGGATTTGAAAAATGCCGGACATGATTTTTCTATCGACGATGGTTTTAATTTGCTGAAACTTCATGTCAAAGAGGCAGAAAGTGACGGTGCTCTGCGTTATATTGCTTCTACCTACGATCCGTACGATCAGATCATTCGTGATGGTTTATATCCGGGAGGACGTAAGGTGATTACTTTTGCTAATATCCTGCAACATGATGTTTTTCCGTTAGCTCGTATTCTGCAGTTAGTATTGAAATATGGTGAACAGGAGATGCGCCGTCCGGTTGAAATTGAATTTGCAGCAACGTTAAGTTGCGAACATGATAAATCCGGAACTTTCTATCTGTTGCAGATCCGTCCTATCGTAGACAGTAAAGAAATGCTGGACGAGGATTTGAACGAGATACCGGATGAAGATGTGATTCTCCGCTCATATAATTCATTGGGACATGGTATCATGAATGATATTTATGATGTGGTCTATGTAAAGACCGATAATTATAGTGCCTCCAACAATCAGACAATTGCCTGGGAGATAGAAAAGATTAACCAACAATTCTTGAATGAAGGAAAGAATTATGTGCTTGTCGGTCCGGGACGTTGGGGAAGCAGTGATACATGGCTTGGTATTCCGGTGAAGTGGCCGCATATCTCGGCTGCCCGTGTGATTGTGGAAGCCGGTCTGACTAATTACCGGGTAGATCCCAGTCAGGGGACACACTTTTTCCAGAACCTGACTTCTTTCGGGGTAGGGTATTTCACGATCAACGCCTTTATGAATGATGGAGTGTATAATCAGGATTTCCTCAATGCGCAACCGGCAGTGCAGGAAACGAACTATCTCCGTCACGTTCGCTTTGAAAAGCCTGTGGTAGTCAAGATGGACGGTAAGAAGAAGCTGGGAGTAGTCTTGATGCCGGAGGCTTAAGGTGGTGTATGGTTTATTCTATTTATCCGTTATTTCTATAGGTTAATGGGCTCATGCCGACATATCGTTTAAAGTATTTGCCAAAAAACGATGTGTTGGCAAAATTGAGTGAATTAGAAATTTCTTGAATGGAAAGATGGGTGGACTTTAATTGTGATTTGGCATCCATGATGACCATGTGTGCAATGATTTCTGCACATGTATTCCCAGTGACTTTCTTAACTGTTGTACATAGGTGAATATTTGAGATTTTGAGTTTTTTGGCGTACCATGCTACATTTCGGGTATGATTGTAATTCTGCATCACCAGTTGAGTGAAGTTTTTGTAGATTAATTCACCTTTAGATAAAAATTCTTTGGTGTTTTGTAGTTGGGTGTTATACATGGCAGCTATCCCTGCGTGTATGTTGTTGTACAAGTGCGGAGTAATACCTTTACGGGTTGATTCATTGAAAAAGGCATATAATTTTATCAAGAATTGAAAGTACTCCGCCAATAACTTGGCTCCTTCCGGTTTTAATGAAATGACAGGTCGTCCTATCGTTATAAATAAAGTCTTGATAGATGAAGGTGTCAAATTGGCTTGTTCTATGTATTTTGATGAGAATCCTCCAAAATAAAGTATTGGTTCTCCGCTTACACTGTGTATCTGAAGAATGCTTCCCGGCATGATAGTAACAAAATCGTTAGCTCGTACTGTGATACGGTTTAGATTGACTGAAGCCTCAATTTCTCCATCCATACATAATACGAATATTTCCGATTTCAACCGGCAGGGAAAGTTTGTATATAAATTGAGCAATTCTTTGTTAACTCCTGTACCTATAAGCCATTCTTCAGGTAAGTCTATTTTGGGTAATTCTTCCATGTTTCGTACTTCTTACTTTATAACAAAGATATGTAGATTTAGGGAAATAGGCTCTCTTTTCTTTTCTTAAATTATAATTTTGACTTGAAAAATGGTATATTACAAGGGGTTTTGAGTATATTTCTTTAAAAATAGAACAGAAACAAGAAAAATAGACCTTGCGGAGATGTGGAAATAGTAGTTACTTTGCAGCTGTGAAATTTTGGATCTATGCGATGGTATATCGCGTATTTGCTTTTATTAATTAAAAAGAGAATTTAGAAATGAAAAAGAAATTATTTTATTATCTGTTTGCAGTATTGTGTACTGCGACATTGTTTACGTCTTGTAGTGACGATGATGATAATGGAAAGAATGGTGATGATCAGACAGAAGTTACTGATATTAGTGGTAGCTATAAAGGTAATTTGGTAGTATCCATTGATGGAAGTGCAGCTGATCCTGTCTCTCAAGTGATATCTATTGCTAAATCAGGTGATCAAACATCACAAGTCATATTGTCTTTGAAAAAATTTTCATTTGCAGGTCAGTTGGTAGGTGATATTGAAGTGCCTTGTACGGTGGAAGAAAAAGATGGAGTACAATCTTTTAGTGGACAGAAAGATCTGAAGTTTACTACAGAGTTTGGTCAAATGTTAGGAACGCTTCCTACGTCGGTAAGTGGAACTGTGAGAGACGGGAAAGTTAGTATGAAAATAGGTGTAACTGTTGCAGCTTTTGATCAAACAGTGGATGTTGCTTTTGAAGGAGATAAGATGAGCGGTAATGAAAGTGGTGAAGCGAAAATTTTATCTTTTACTTTTGATGCATCAGTTGAATCTAATGCAGTAGTTTCCTCTGATCCTGTGATAAATGAAGAGAATGCTACTATAACTTTTGAGGTTAAAAATGCATCAGCTGATGATTTGAAGAAATTAGTACCTACTGTTGTCGTTTCAGCGAAAGCAACGGTAACTCCTGATAGTGAGACTGAAATAGACTTCTCATCAGGTAGTGTTGTGTTTACTGTTGTGGCTGAAAATGGAAGTTCTAGAGAATATACAGCTTCTATTTCAGGTCGCACTTCTGTGGTGAACTATGATTTTGAAACATGGGTTTCGGAGTCGCATAAACCTACTCTCGGAACTGCTTTAGCATATGATATACCTGAAGGGTGGCGTACAAGTAATCCTGGGATTGTTGAAATGAAAGGAATGGTTGGTGAGAAACCTTGGTCGGTTTTAAAAATAACCGATTCTGATCGAAACAGTTCTGCTGCACAAATTCAAACGATTGATTCAGATGGTAAATCTATTTTCGGATTTAAAATACCTAAAGTGACAGCAGGTTCTCTATTTTTAGGATATTGGAAAACCAATGCTAAGAATACGTTAAACAGTACTAAATTTGGTGTTGAGTATAATAATAGTTTGGGGAAGCCTGTATCTGTTAAAGGTTGGTATAAATACGAATCAGGAAAAGATTACTATACGTGTGAGGCTCCTTATATGGATAATTGCCCTTCTGCTAAGAAAGTAGATGGTGCTGAATATGTTGATGAATATTCTATTAAAGTTTCACTTTATACAACTGATGCATTTGATAATTCTGGTTATACAGATTGTTTGACAGGAGAAGAAGGAGAACTAAATTTCTATACTTCAAGTCGTGTTGTTGGAAAGGGAGGAGTTGAAGGTGGAAGTACTGATGGACAATGGAAAGAGTTTACTATAACGTTAGATTATGGTGATAAAGAATTTGATCCAAATCAGAAGTATCGTTTTGCTATTGTTTGTTCTTCTAGTAAAGATGGAGATAAGTTCTGGGGATCTCCAGGCAGCAAATTATTGGTAGATGATATAGAAGTAATATATAAAAAATAAGCCTTATTTTTGATTTTATAAAAACAGCCGTAATAATTACATTACGGCTGTTTTTTTATTATATATATGTTTCTTAGAAAGCATATCCAAAACCAATATTCAAGTAGATAGGATACATTGCAAATGTTATTGTATCAAAGTCCTTCTTAAAGATATCGTTTAGTCCCCATGTTAAATCCGCATAGACATTAAGGTGTTTGAAAGCTTTCCATTCACCGCCTAATTGAGCTCCCCATTGAAATTTACGTAAGTTTTCAGAGAAATCATAGGTTGCAATACTTTCACCGTTGAAGTCGACACGCTGACCTGTTTCATCAGGCGTACGTAAATGCCCTTCGTATACATGTCCGGAGAAATTACCTTCAGTCATGTAAGAAACATAAGGACCAAGTGATATTTTCCAACGGTCGCTTATTTTATAATTAGCCAATATGGGGATAGTGAGATATGAATTTTTCACTTTTGTTTTTACACCACCAGTCCAAAGACCTTGTAGCTCGCCACCATTAGTGTTGATAATTTTCATACCGTAATTTTTTACGGTAGCTTCGGTAGTCATCGTTTTATTCTCAAGCCGTATACCTGCGGTCATTCCCCATTTTTTGTCTTTGCCGAACCATTTTGTAGTATTTCCCTCAATAGCGATAGCTATATTGGGAGCGTAGCTATCAATACTGCGTATTTCTTTAGGTAGGGGTAGAGGAGAAGTACCCCCAATGCTCAATCCAGCTTTGATACTATACTCCCATCCATGTAAATATGAGTAGATAAGAGCTTTGTTACGTTCGTTTTGGGCATATGCCACATGTGAAAAAAGTATTGCGAGGAATACAATCCCTACTACTTTATTATATATTGTTTTCTTCATTATCTTATCGATTGGTTGGGTTTATTATTGATTTACGGGATATTCACTCGGGTTAGGAGTGCAGACAATCTCTACTTGGTCTATATGAAGCGTACTACCTACTGCTCCCTCAAATTTTGCACCGTCTACACTGGAAGAGAATACGATGCCAAGTTTGTAGATACCTTTCTCTAGTTTATCAGGGTCAATAGATTTGCCATTCTTTGGTTCGAAATTAAAACTGAATTGTTGCCAACTATCTGTTTCAGGAAGTGCATCAAGGTTTCGTGCCAAGGCTACAATATTGGGTGAAGTGAGTGAAGTAGAGCCATCAAGGAATTGTACATTATCATCTGTTTCATATAATACACCGTAGATGTCACATTTATCTTTCTTCCCTTCTATGATTTCTCCTTTTGATGAGAAGTTGGCACCTGCTTTATATTTATACCATCCTTCCAACTTGAGCGGATAGTAGAAGAATGGGAAACCAAAGTGAGTGGCTTTCATTGCGTTGTTTAAGGCCTGTCCCACTTCAAATGAGCCAACGAATAAATTACCTGCAGCAATATACATTTTTACCATACTTCCAAAGCTACCTGTGTCTTTCGTTGTCAGTTTTACACATTTGCCACCATTAACTCCTCCGTTTACTTGTACTGTAGGATAGTCTTCCGGCGTTTTTGCCATTTTTGTTAATTCGAATCCTGGGTTTCCACTAGCTAGCTCTAGTCGACGGATAATATTTTCAGAAGATTTATCTTCATAAAATTTGTGATAAGGAGCATCTGAACTTAGAGTTTCAAAATCGTATACCAAAGGCATTTCTGTTTGCCAAAGTTTGATTGTATAGGTTGCAGAAAAAGCACCATCTTCTGATGTAACTTTAAATTCTCTAGGGTTTTCGTCTTCAAAGTTGTAGACGTTAGCTTCGTCTCCGGTTAACTGTTGTACCGGTTTTACAGAAGCTCCAGTAGGGAGGTCGAAGTTGATGTTTATTTTGGATGGGTCAGCAGCTTTTGATACATACAACTGAACGGTGAAGTCATTTCGATCAATCAAATACTGCTGAATATGGTTTCCGCTGCATCCGTCTATAGCTGCTTCGACATTTTGAGCTTCATCCTGAATGCAGGAAGCAACTGCCAGACATAATATCGTTCCGGCGAATAATTTTTTTAGTTTCATCAGTCTGTTATTAATATTAATGGGTTATACAAGGAACAAAGATAGTTAAAAGAGTTGAAAGGCTATTTCTGTTGAGTGTTAAAACAGGGGCAACTGCACCAAAATTAGTTCATATCGGTGCGGAAATGAACAATAACAACATCCCGATGGTATTCACATCACTCCGATAGTAAGCTTATCCATCCGGTTCTACTTAGCTTTTGTGACAAATCCCCATTAAACAATCGTTATACAACCGTTATACTTCCATCATACAGTAACTATTTGTCGATCGGGATGCCGATATAGCTAATTCACCACGGCCGTGGTAGCTTCTTCCCACAGCCGTGAAGAGTTCCTACCACGGCCGTGGGAAGATCTTGTCACGGCCGTGGGAAGTTAGCAATGTCGACACTTTAATGGAACAATACCGACATCTCAGCGCAACTATACAGGCTTCTCAACGCAACCGTACCGGCATCTCTCATTATAAAGTCTCACTTTATTAACCTCACAACAAGCTACCTGATAAAAAATCAAGGTTGACAATAGGAGTATATATATTTTATTATCAGCCTATTGTCAGCATCTATTGTCAGGATATATAAAACTGATATTCAGATACTTGGGTGCCATCCTGACAGATTGACAATAAAAGGGGTACAAATCACAATGTATTACCCAAAGCTATCAGACGGTTTTGCTTAAATCATGAATACAAATGAGTAAAATGAGCAATGAATAAAGTTGCGGTTTGTGATATGATTGGAAGCACAGCAGAAGCTGACTTACTTTAGTCTGTCACCTGTTGAGCAATGTGCCTACGAAGAGCATCTCACGGAAATAATCATGCAGAGCACAGGATTACCGGAAAAGGAGATAGAGAATTTATAAAAAGAGAATGTGTCAAGAACGCCTTTTTTCAACGAAATAAGGGTTTTGACACATTCCTCTAATAAACTATTTTTTTATTTCTTTACTCTTTCAAAGCCTCTTGCAAATCAATTCCCAACGCTTTGGCAACTCCTGTTCCGTATGCCGGATCAGCTTTGTAACAATTACGCGTATGACGTTGTTTGATAAATAGTTCGGAGTCTCCCATGGCACGAGCTGTGTTTTCGAACAATAATTGTTGTTCTTCAGCCGGCATCAGTCGGAATAAGTCACCCGGTTGGCTATAATAGTCGTCATCATATTCCCGTTCATTGTAGTTGTAAACTTCACCGGTAACTTTAAGAGGCGGTTCTTTCATAGTAGGAGAATCCTGCCATTCGCCGTAACTGTTCGGTTCATACCCTTTAGTAGCACCGTAGTTACCGTCTACGCGCATAGCACCGTCACGATGATAGGCGTGGAAAGGACAACGAGGTTTGTTGACCGGAATTTGTTCTGCATTCACCCCTAGACGATAACGTTGTGCGTCGCCATAAGAGAATAAACGACCTTGTAACATTTTGTCGGGAGACAGACCGATACCGTCTACAATATTCATCGGGTTGAAAGCAGCTTGTTCCACTTCAGCAAAATAATTTTCCGGGTTGCGGTTCAGTTCAAGGACACCAACATCTTGTAGAGGGAAATCTTTGTGCGGCCATACTTTAGTCAGGTCAAACGGGTTGATACGATAGTTGTCCGCTTCTTCCTCCGTCATTAACTGAATCTGGAATAACCATTTCGGATAATCGCCCTTTTCGATGCTCTCGAAGAGATCACGTTGATGAGATTCGCGATCTTTAGCAACTATTGCTTCTGCTTCCTGGTCTGTCAGATTCTTGATACCCTGCAAGGTACGCAGATGGAATTTAACCCAAATACGTTGATTTTCTGCATTGATAAAACTATAAGTATGACTGCCGAATCCGTGCATGTGGCGATATGAATAAGGAATACCACGCGGACTCATAGTGATAGTAACTTGATGTAATGCTTCCGGTAAAAGCGTCCAGAAGTCCCAGTTACTGTTCGGGCTACGCATATTTGTTTTCGGATCTCGTTTGATGGCATGATTCAGATCCGGAAATTTAAGCGGATCACGTAAGAAGAATACAGGAGTGTTGTTACCCACCAAATCCCAGTTACCTTCTTCCGTATAGAATTTCATAGCAAAACCACGGATGTCACGTTCTGCATCAGCAGCTCCACGTTCTCCGGCTACGGTGGAGAAACGGACAAAACATTCTGTTTGTTTTCCGACTTTACTGAAAATAGCAGCACGGGTGTACTTTGTAATGTCATGGGTGACAGTAAACGTACCGTAAGCTCCCGAACCTTTAGCGTGCATACGTCTTTCAGGAATTACTTCACGATCAAAATGGGCAAGTTTCTCTATAAGCCAGGGATCTTGTAACATTACAGGTCCGCGTTGACCTGCGGTTTGCGAGTTTTGATTGTCAGCGATAGGACGACCGTTCGCTGCAGTAAGTTTTTTCTTTTCCATAAATAGATTTTTTAGTCGGATACAAGTATAAGCAGACTGTTTCCTTTTATTCTTTCATCCGGGGTTTATAATATATAACAAAGATAGGCTTCTTTTGCTCACTTGTCAAACAGAAAATTTCTATCTAAAGATAGAGAATAACTATGAATTGTGTATATATTACCTGTTATTTTTTATTGCATAAAAAACTCCCGCACTTCCTTTCGGAAGGCGGGAGCTTTTAAATAAACTATAGCTTATATATCCTTTGCTGATTATACGATACCTTGTGCCATCATTGCTTTAGCAACCTTCATGAATCCGGCTACGTTAGCACCCTTCACATAGTTTACGTATCCGTCAGCTTCTGTACCATACTGAACGCAAGCTTCGTGGATATTCTTCATGATGCTTTTCAGCTTTTCGTCTACTTCTTCAGCGCTCCAGCTTAATTTGATAGAGTTTTGAGTCATTTCAAGACCTGATACTGATACACCACCAGCGTTAGCAGCTTTACCCGGAGCGTAAAGGATTTTTGCATCCTGGAATACTTTGATAGCTTCTGGAGTAGAAGGCATGTTAGCACCTTCAGATACAGCGATACAACCGTTTGCTACCAACTGACGAGCGTGGTCACCGTTCAATTCATTTTGAGTAGCAGAAGGAAGAGCAATATCACATTTTTCACCCCAAGGTTTAGCTCCTTCTACATATTTGCAACCATATTTTTCTGCGTATTCACGGATACGGCCACGGTACAGATTTTTCAGTTCCATGATATAATCCAGTTTTTCGCGGTCGATACCGTCCGGATCATAGATATAACCGTCAGAGTCAGAGCAAGTAACTACTTTACCACCCAGTTCGATTACTTTTTCGATTGTATATTGAGCAACGTTACCAGAACCAGAAACCAGACAAACTTTACCTTTCAAGTCAGTGCCCTGTTTCTTCAACATTTCCATCAGGAAGTAGATGTTACCGTAACCGGTAGCTTCCGGACGAATCAGTGAACCACCGAATTCGCGGCCTTTACCTGTGAATGTTCCGGTAAATTCATGAGCCAGTTTTTTGTACATACCGAACATGAAACCTACTTCGCGGCCACCAACACCGATGTCACCAGCAGGAACGTCAGTTTCAGGACCGATGTGACGCCACAGTTCCAGCATGAATGCCTGTACGAAACGCATTACTTCAGCATTTGACTTTCCACGAGGAGAGAAGTCGGAACCACCTTTACCACCACCCATTGGCAAAGTAGTCAGTGAGTTTTTGAATGTTTGTTCAAAGGCAAGGAACTTCAAGATAGAAAGGTTCACAGATGCGTGGAAACGGATACCGCCTTTGTAAGGGCCGATTGCGTTGTTATGCTGAACACGGTAACCCATATTGGTCTGAATATTACCTTTATCGTCCATCCAAGTCACACGGAACTGGAATACTCTATCAGGAATACACAAACGTTCGATCAAGTTTACTTTATCAAACTCCGGATGTTTGTTGTATTCTTCTTCAATAGTAGAAAGTACTTCTTCTACTGCTTGATGATACTCCGGTTCATTGGGAAATCTTCTTTTCAGATCGTCTAATACCTTTGCTGCATTCATAATCTTTTTTTTCTTTAATTGGTTGATATAAATAAAGTGCTAATTTGACAATTTGCTAATATACCGTTTGACTATGTGCTTTTGTGCTATATAGCAGATTTGCACATCTGCGTATGGGTACATCGGATATTTATTTTCGGTTGCAAAAGTAAAGATAAAAATTGAACTAGCAAACATTTTATAAAGAAAAATGCGATAAAACATCAAATTTGATATTTTATCGCATTAAAAATAGGAAAAAAGATATTTATTTGTTCTTTTTGATCGACTTATAGACAGGAATAAATACTAATGCTGCCGAAATGCCAAGCATTACCACCGTCATCCCGTCAATTCGTTCGGCTTTTGTCAGAACTAGATAGCAAAGCGCCAACCAAAGCAGGCTGATGCAAACTATTTGTGATTTGGATAACGGGCGTTTCATTTCACTCCTCTTTTCTTTTTGTCAACGATGGCGTCGATCACGGCTACAGCTGTGATATTGACAATGTCACGGACGGAACTTTCGAAATCGGTGAAATGAATAGGTTTGTTCAATCCCATCTGGATAGGGCCGATGAATTCCGTATCCGGGTCCATTGCCTGCAACAGTTTGTAACCGGCGTTTGCTGAACTTAGATTCGGGAAAATCAATGTATTTACGTCTTTACCTTTCAGGCGGGTAAACGGATATTTGGTATCACGCAATTCGCGGTTCATGGCAAAGTTTACCTGCATTTCACCGTCAATAGCCAGTTCCGGATATTCTTCCTGCATGTGGGCAACAGCTTCGTGCACTTTCACAGGGCTACCTGCAGTATCAGCACCGAAGTTGGAGTATGACAACATTGAGATAACCGGCGTGTGATTGAAGAAGCGAACTGTTTTATCAGACAATTTAGCGATGTCAATCAATGTTTCCGTATCCGGGTGGCGGTTAATCAGTGTGTCTGCCAGGAAGTAAGTACCTTTCTTGGAGTTCAGGATATGCATTGTTCCGAAGTGTTTGAAGCCCGGTTGGATACCGATTACTTCTTTGGCCACTTTGATCGTATTGCTATATCTTGTATAAAGTCCGGTGATGAAAGCATCCGCATCTCCTGTTTCCACCATCATCATACCGAAGTAGTTGCGTTCGAACATCTTATCGTTGGCTTCTTCATAAGTAAAGCCTTCGCGTGCACGTTTTTCTGCAAGAATGCGTGAGTAACGTTCGCGGCGGTCCGATTCGTCCGGGTGACGGAGATTGACGATTTCAATACCTTCCAGGCTAAGATCCATTTCTTCTGCCAGTTTTCCAATAGCTTCGTCGTTTCCTAATAAGATAGGATGACAGATACCTTCGGCTTTCGCTTCAACGGCAGCTTTCAGCATATTCGGATGGATACCTTCGGCAAATACGACACGTTGCGGTGAACGGCGGGCTGTATCATACAGTTGGCGGGTCAGCTTGGATTCATAACCCATCAATTCGCGCAGGTGAACACAGTAAGCATCCCAGTCTTTGATTTCTGTGCGAGCCACTCCGCTTTCCATAGCAGCTTTTGCCACTGCACAGGAAACTTCAGTGATGAGGCGTGGATCTACCGGTTTCGGGATAAAGTATTCTGCACCGAAAGAAAGGTTGTTCACGTGGTATGCCGCATTGACTACATCGGGTACCGGCTGTTTTGCCAGGTTAGCGATAGCGTGTACGGCTGCAATCTTCATCTCTTCGTTGATAGCTTTAGCGTGAGTATCCAAAGCACCGCGGAAGATATACGGGAAACCGATTACATTATTAATCTGGTTCGGATAGTCGG
>OKSD01000385.1_pt1 | contig 48333 bp, 45 predicted proteins | sample 1601221 | NCBI WGS metagenome assembly OKSD01 (sample SAMEA3541550, study PRJEB24748) | human gut metagenome | biome: human gut; feature: human-associated habitat; material: faeces | place: China | collected 2012
TTTTTGTTGGAACAAGGCGTTTTTCCGCAGTGCTACTTTGTGTAACACAAGGAAAAACAACGCAGTTCCGGCGAAAAAGACTCGGCGAAGGGGCTATGGTTTCTTATGAGGATGGAGCAAAAATAGGGACGGAACTTTTATGTTTCCGCAGCGCTTTCGCGCAGGCGGCGGAGGATTTCCCCCGAGAGATAAAAGGTCGTTTCGTAGCGCAGATAGCGGCAGGTATTTCTGTCCCACAGCAGCTGGAGCTGCGCGGGGAATTCCTCGTCCGCCTCCCAGAAGCGAAGCAGCACCGGCAGGCAGTCAAACGCCGGCAGCACACTGGCAAAATCGCCGCCTTCCGCCGCTTCCTCCCCGCCCAGACGCGCGCAGGCGCGGCACAGCAGCGGGAGCTTCCCCGCGAAGGGCTGCGCGGACTGCTCCGGATGGATCATCAGCGTGCCGGAGAGTGTCCCGCCCTGCACGGCGTGGAAGCTCGTGTGTGCGCACCATTCGTGAGAAAGCACAGGGCGGCCGTTCGGATTCGTCAGAAGGTCGTAGACCGTCATGGTTAGGTTGAAGCCTGTCGGCACCCAGTCCTCGCCCACGCGCCGCTCCACGGCGGCGTTGTCCAGCCGGACGCGGTGGGGCACACGGAGAACGGAAAGATACAGCGCGGTTTCGTCCATGTTCAGAGCAAAGCGCTGCGCGATCTCGCGCGCGTCATAGGTAAGAAAGCTCCGCGCAGCCGCCTGCATTTGCAGATCGTAGTTGTTCCGCATCACTTTTTCCTCTTTTTCAGATATCGCTCCGCCTGCCGGAGTTGCGCGGCGGTCGGCACAGGCGGAGCGGACTTTGTAGCGTTTCCGGGCTTCTGCGGACGTTTCTGCTGCTTTGAAGGAGTAGGCTTTTTCGGCGCTGCCTTGACGGGCGGCGCTTTTTTCTCCGGCTTCCCCTCGCCCTTGCGCGGACGGATCAGACATTTTTCTCCGAAGCCGATCAGGTCGGTGCGCCCGGCCTTCACCAGCGCCTCGTGCACGAGGGCGTAGTTCTTCGGGTCGCGGTACTGGATGAGCGCGCGCTGCATGGCCTTTTCGTGCGGGTCGGTGGGGACATAGACCGGCTCCATCGTGCGCGGGTCGAGGCCGGTGTAGTACATGACGGTCGAGAGCGTCGAGGGCGTGGGATAAAAATCCTGCACCTGCTCCGGCATATAGCCCAGATCGCGGACGTATTCGGCCAGCTCCACCGCCTCCTTGAGCGACGACCCCGGATGCGAGCTCATGAGATAGGGAACAAGATACTGCTTTAATCCCTCTTTTTCGTTCAGCGCGGCGTATTTCCGGCAGAATTTCTGATAGACCGCGTGGCGCGGCTTGCCCATGTAGTGCAGCACGCGGTCGGCCACGTGCTCCGGCGCGACCTTGAGCTGGCCGGAAACGTGATGCTCCACCAGCTCCTTCAAAAACGTCGGGTCGGGGTCGGCCAGCAGGTAGTCAAAGCGGATGCCGCTGCGGATAAAGACCTTCTTGACCCCCGGCAGGGCGCGCAGCTTGCGCAGCAGCGCGACATAGTCCGTGTGCTCCGCGACAAGATTCTTGCAGGGCGTGGGGAAGAGGCACTGCCGGTCGGGGCAGGCGCCGGCCTTGAGCTGCTTGTCGCAGGCCGGGCGACGGAAATTGGCCGTTGGCCCGCCGACATCGTGGATGTAACCCTTGAAATTGGGCGCTTTCGTCATCTCCCGCGCCTCTTGGAGGATGGATTCGTGGCTGCGCGTCTGCACGATGCGCCCCTGATGGAAGGTCAGCGCACAGAAGGAGCAGCCACCGAAGCAGCCGCGGTTGGACACCAGACTGAACCGCACCTCGGAGATGGCCGGGACGCCCGCCTTGTACGACGGGTGCGGCGCGTTCTGATAGGGCAGGGCGTAGATATCGTCCATCTCCTGCGTGCTCAAAGGGCGCTGCGGCGGATTCTGCACGACAAATTCCCGCGTGCCGTAGGGCTCGATGAGCCGCTTGGCGCGGAAGGGGTCGGTGTTGCGGTACTGGGTATAAAAGCTCTCGGCATAGCGGCGGCGGTCGGCCTTCAGCTCCGCAAAGGCGGGCAGGACGATCGCGTCCACGACGTCCGAGATGCCGTCCGTGCGGTAGACCGTGCCGTCGATAAAGGTCAGGTCGCGGACGGACAGGCCGCTGGCCAGCGCGTCCGCCGCCTCGACGATGCTGCGCTCGCCCATGCCGTAGAGCAGCAGGTCGGCCTGCGAATCCAGCAGGATGGAGCGCTTGAGCTTGTCCGACCAGTAGTCGTAGTGCGCCAGACGGCGCAGGCTGGCCTCGATGCCGCCGATCAGGATGGGAATTTTCGGATGTGTCCGGCGGATGAGGTTGCAGTAGACCACCGTGGCGTAGTCCGGGCGTTTGCCGGTCACGCCGCCGGGGGTGTAGGCGTCGGTCTTACGGCGGTGCTTGCCCACGGAGTAATGGTTGACCATGGAGTCCATATTTCCGCCCGTGACGAGAAAGCCGAGGCGCGGCGTGCCGAAGATGTTGACGGAGTTTTCGTCCTTCCAGTCCGGCTGGGACACGATGGCGACCTTATAGCCCGCGGCCTCCAGCACGCGGCTGATGATCGCGTGGCCGAAGGAGGGGTGATCGACGTAGGCGTCGCCGATCACATAGACAAAGTCCGGCTGTTCCCAGCCAAGCGCGCGCATCTCCTGCGCGCTGACCGGCAGAAAGCCGCCGCTCATTTCGTCCCCGTGGAGCCGAAGCCGCCCTCGCCGCGCACGGTTTCGGACAGAGTTTCGGACTCGACGAACCGCGCCGTCAGAAACGGCGTGAGGATCATCTGCGCGATGCGCTCGCCCGGCTCTATCGTCTGCGGGGCGGCGCTCTCATTGCGCAGGGGCACGAAAAATTCGCCCCGGTAATCCGGGTCGATCACGCCGACCTTGTTCGCCGGCGCAAGGCCGCGCTTGGTGGCAAGCCCGCTGCGGGCAAAGACCAGCCCGGCATAGCCTTCAGGAATTTCCATGGCGATGCCGATGGAAATGAGCTTCGTTTCGCCCGGCTGAAGCGTGAGGGGCGCGTCCAGACAGGCGCGCAGGTCCGCACCCGCGGAAAATTCCGTGCCGTAGGCCGGAAGCTGCGCGTCGGGACGGAGCTTTTTGACGTTAATGTTCTGCATGGTTTCCTCCGCGCCGCCAGCCGTCGTCCCAGAGGACGACCGTCCCGGCGGCAAGTGTTTTCGGTACGTCGATCAGGCGCTGGTTGGACGAGCCGCGGAAGCGCAGCGCCAGATCCTTTTTTTCGATCTCAAAGGGACCGTCCACGAGGACGTTCAGGCGGGAGAGGATCTCCCGCACCAGCGCGGCGTCACCCACCTTGCCCGCCAGCAGCTCGCTGTCTAACAGGTAGCCCGTGAAGGCCCAGAGGCTCTTTTCCGGAAAACGCGCGCGCACCTGCCGCAGCAGCTCCGCCACGCCCGCCTGATTCTTCGGCTCAAAGGGCTCGCCGCCGAGGACGGTCAGGCCCGCGATGTGCGGCGGCTCCAGCGTTTTTAGGATTCCGTCCAGCACCTCCTGCGTCAGGGGCTCGCCATAGTCGAAGTCCCATGTCTGCGGCTGGAAGCACTCCTTGCAGTGGCGCGTGCAGCCGGAGACGAACACCGACGTCCGCACGCCGGGGCCGTTTGCAATATCATACGTTTTGATTGCCGCGTAGTTCATGGTTCAGCCTCCCAGGCAGCGCCCAAGAAAGGCGCGCACGGCGTTCTGATAGCGCTCCGTCTGCTTCAGATAGCTCTGGCCGTGACCGGCCTCCGGCGTGAGAAGGAGTGTTTTGTCCTTTGCGGCGCAGGCCGCGTAATTCCGCTTCGACATCTCACAGGGGACGAAGGTGTCCTTCTCCCCGTGGGCGAGGAAGGTCGGGATCTTTGTCGTTTTCATCGCGTCCAGCGTGGAATATTCCCTCAGGGAAAAGCCCGCGAACAGGCTTGCCTGCAAATCGACCGGCGGCAGCAGCAGCCACGACGGAACATGGAAATCCCGGCCGCACTTGCCGATGATGTCCCATGGCGAGGTGAAGCCGCAGTCCGCGATCACGCCGCGCACATTCCCGGCAAAGGGTTCGCCGCAGGCCATGAGCACCGTGGTCGCACCCATGGACACGCCGCCCAGCAGCAGCGGAAACGCCGCCCCGCTGCGTTCGGCGCACCACTGCACCCATGTGTGCACGTCGTGCCGCTCCCGGACGCCGAAGGTGATGAATTTTCCCTCCGATTCGCCCTGCGCGCGCTCGTCCGGCAGCAGAATATTCACGCCGAAGGACTGATAGAAGGTCAGTGCCGCGCCGAAGTCCAGCTCCGGATAGCTGCGCCAGCCGTGAAACAGCAGCAGCGTCGCGCGGGCGTTTTCGCAGGGGATATAGCGCGCCCGCAGGCGCAGGCCGTCGTAGGAGGTCACAAAAACCTCCTGCACGGGCTGTTCCTTCAGCCACTGCTGTGCGCGGACGATATCATCCTTATAGTGCCGGAAGGACGAATGGCGCAGCTCTTTATCAAGATCCGTCCCCAGCGCATGGCCGCGGCGGCAGGCGTAGCGCATGACGATATACGACGCGAGCAGCAGAATAAGCGCCAGCGCGCCGAGGCAGATCAGGACGATCCAGACCGCCCTCATTGCTTTTTCTTCCCCAGCCGCGCAAAGAAGCGGAAGGTCAGCGGCCAGACGGTCGCCGCCATCAGCACGACGGCGAAATAGCGGATGGCATTGGTGCCGAGCCACGTGAAGCCGAGCGCGCTGAACACGAGCTTCAGCCCCTCCTTGACGGCCAGAACCACCGCAAGGCCCAGCACGACCTTGAGGATCTGCGCCCACCAGACGGCCTTTGTTTCAAAGCGGATATACTTCCGCTCAATGCCGTAGGCCAGACAGAAGCCCAGCAGCGCGCCCAGCAGGGAGTAGCTGTTTTTCTGCCCGTGGGCGAGGTTCTCCGCGTCGATGTCCGCGGGGAAGGCGGCGAGGTTGGCATACAGCACAAAAGCGAGAGAAATGGCGGTCATCACGCCCAGCAGGACATACATCCGCTTGGGCTTCTGCACCGCGTAGCGCACGATGGGGTACAGCGCGAACACCAGCACGACCGCGACGGCGAAGGAAACGCCCACGTCCAGCGGCGTGTGCACGCCCAGATACATCCGGGAGAAGGAGGTCAGCAGCAGCGTGGCGATGCAGGCGATGCGCAGCCATTTCTGCTTCTGCCAGCGGGCGATGCCGCCCAGCGTGCCGACGACGTTCTGCGTGTGGCCGGAGGGGAAGGAATAGCCCGTCGCGTCGGCGCGCGCACTTTCCACGATGGTGAACTTCGGGTCCTTGACCCACGGACGGGGAATGCGGAACACCAGCTTCAAAAGCTGATTGAAGATCGTGCCGAGGAAGCCGACGAAGAGCAGGTAATAGCCCTCCTCCTTGCTGACGCACCAGAAGATCATCAGCGCCAGCACCAGAAACACGGCTTCTCCGCCCAGCTCGGTGAAAAACTGCATGATCGCGTCCAGCACCGGGTTGCGGATGGATTCGAGAAAATACAGGAACTGCAAGAAAATGCCTCCCTTTCATTGCTTGTATATAGCGTCGCCTGACAAGGGCACACATGGTTTTCCCGGGGCTAAACGACATCTGGTTTCATTATCCTCGTTGATGGGCCGGCGTGTGTCAAGGACGATAACGCCGCGAAAGGCGTGGCGGTGTGTCCTGCGGGCATATGTGCCCTTGTCAAACGACGCTTATAGTATACCACACAGGCAGGGAAATGACAAGCCGCACCGCGGCGGCTTTCCCGCACGGCATACAAAAAGCGGCTGCATTTTTTCAAATGCAGCCGCAGAAAAGGGTTCTCCGTCACACCGGGGATCCCTGCCGAAATATTCTCATCAGGAGTCCGTATCAGAACGCCCAGTTGCCCTTGCGGAAGATCGGCACGGTGCGGCCGTCGCGGGTATGCGCGTCGATGTCGAGATCGGCCGAGCCGATCATGAAGTCCACATGGATCATGGAATCGTTGATGCCCATGGCGCGGCACTCGTCGAGGCTGTAGTTTTCAAAATTCTTGATCGTGTCCGCAAAGCCCATGCCCAGTGCCAGATGGCAGGCGGCATTCTCGTCGAACAGCGTTTCCATGAACAGCAGACCCGTGTTCTGAATGGGAGAATCGTAGGGAACCAGCGCACACTCGCCCAGATAGGCCGCGCCCTCGTCCATGGAGATCATCTTTTTCAGAAGCTCCTCGTTCTTCTCCGCGTGGACCTCCACGGCCTTGCCGTTTTCAAACCGGACGGAGAAATTCTCAATGATCTGTCCCTGATAGGAAAGCGGCTTGGTCGAATACACGATGCCCTCGGCAACGCCGCGCTTCGGGGAGATAAAGACCTCCTCGGAGGGGATGTTCGGATTGAAATAGTGGCCGAGCAGGGAATTTTCGCCGCCGCCCTTGAACTCGGCTTCGGGGATCATGCCCACACGGAAATCCGTGCCGTTGGAGCTGTGATATTCCAGCGTTTCGATGTTCAGTGCGTTGAGGTAGGCGCAGCGGTTGGCCAGATCCTCGTTGTGCTCCTTCCACGCCTGCACGGGGTCGTCCGTGACGCGGGAGGCGGTGAGAATGGCCTGCCACAGCTTCTCGATGGCCTGCCCCTTCGGCAGCTCCGGGAAGAGCTTCTTCGCCCACGCCGCGCCCGGCACGGCGGCGATGCACCACTGATACTTGTTTTCGATCCGGTCGCGGTAGGGACGGATGACCTTGTATTTCGCCTGCTGCGCCTTGGCGGCCTTTTCCATGTTGGCGCCCTTCAGACCGTCGGGGTCCTCGGAGATCAGATAAATGCGGCAGGGGATCTCGTCCACATAGTGCTGCCAGCGCGCCTCCTCCCAGTTTTCCAGCGTGGAGAGGTTCTCCTGGCTGCGCCAGCGCAGGTGCAGCTTGGTCAGCGGCTGGTAGTCCCAGTCCACGACGACGCGCTTCGCGCCCGCGCGGTAGCACTCCTCGACGACCATTTTCACGAATTCGGGCTGATCCAGCTCTGCCGCGACAAAGACCTCCTGCCCCTTCTGGACGTTGATGCCGACGGTGGCGATCAGATGCGCATATTTGCGCAATACGGTTTTTTTCATAACACGCCTCCTGCGATTTTTTCTTCATTCTAGCAGATTTTTCAAGGGAATTCAACCGTTGCAAAGCGGCAAAAAAACGGGTACAATAAAGCAAAAAAGCGAAACGAGGGGAAAAACGTGACAAAAGAGGAATTCTCCGCCATGAAAAAGCCGATCCTGCTCGACGGCGCGACCGGCTCAAACCTGATGGCCCGCGGGATGCCGCGCGGCGGCTGCACGGAACAGTGGGTGCTGGAGCACCCGGAGGTGCTTCTTGACCTCCAGCGGGAGTACGTCGCGGCGGGCACGCAGATTTTGTACGCGCCGACCTTCTCGGCCAACCGCCACGCCCTGAAGCACTACGGGCTGGACAAAAACGTCACGGAGATGAACCGTGCGCTCGTGGCGCTCAGCCGCGAGGCCGCGGGCGGACGCGCGCTGGTCGCGGGCGACCTGACCACCACGGGCGTCCCCTTGAAGCCCGACGGTGCGATGTGTCCGACGGAGCTGTTTGACCTCTACGCCGAGCAGATCGCCGCGCAGGCGGAGGCGGGCGCGGATCTGATCATTGCGGAAACGCTGCTTGGCATCGACGAAGCGGCCGTCGCGCTGGACGCGGCGCAGAGTGTGTGCGATCTTCCCGTCATGTGCAGTCTGACCGTGCAGGCAGACGGTGCGGCTTACTTCGGCGGCAACTGCGTCGACGCGGTTCAGACCCTTCAGGAGCTGGGTGCGGCGGCGGTGGGCATCAACTGCTCCTTCGGCCCGGAGCACCTTTCCAGTCTGGTGAAGAACATGAAGGCCGTCGCGCGCGTGCCGCTTCTGATCAAGCCCAACGCGGGGATGCCCGTCATCGCCGACGACGGCACGGCGGTCTATCCCATGGGGCCGGAGGAATTCGCGCGGCATATGTGCGCGCTGCACGAGCTGGGCGCGGACCTGATCGGCGGCTGCTGCGGCACGACCCCGGCCTACATTGCCGCCCTGCGCGCAGCGCTGGAGGGTGCGCGGTAGAATATGGGCAGGAAATCGCCCGCACCTACGTGACGGCTCAAAATATCAAAGGCACCCCGCTGCGGCGGGGTGTTTTTCATTGCACTTTCGGACGGCTTGTGATACGATGAAAGAAAACGGAAAAGGCGGGATCGGAATGCAGAAAACCAGGCTCTCTCCAAGATTTTGGTTAGCGCTGACGCTGTTCAGCCTGATCGGACAGGTCGCGTGGGTCGTTGAAAACATGTACTTCAACGTCTTTATCTACAAGATGTTCCACGCGAGCGCCTCGGACATTTCCCTGATGGTCGCGGCCAGCGCGATCGCCGCAACGGTGACGACACTGCTCATCGGCGCGCTGTCGGACAAGCTCGGCAAGCGGCGGCTGTTCATCTGCGGCGGCTACATCCTGTGGGGCATCTCCATCTGGTGCTTTGCGGCGCTGCGGGTAGACGTGATCGCCTCGATCTTCCCCATGGCGGCCTCGGCCGCGAGCGTGGGCGTGAGCCTCGTCATCATCATGGACTGCGTGATGACCTTCTTCGGCTCGTCGGCCAACGACGCCTGCTTCAACGCATGGCTCACCGACGCGACCGACGCAACCAACCGCGGCTCCGCCGAGGGCGTGAACGCGATGATGCCCCTGATCGCGATCCTTGTCGTGTTCGGCGGCTTCATGGGCTTCGACCTCGACCGCGCCGAGAGCTGGACGGTGATCTATGCCATCATCGGCAGCGTCGTGCTGATCGCGGGGATTCTGGGCTTCTTCCTCATCCGCGACACCGGCGTGAAAACCGAGGAAAATCAGAGCTATTTCAAGAATATTTTCTACGGCTTCCGTCCCGGCGTCGTGCGGGAAAACAAGATTCTCTATGCGGTGCTGGCGGCCTTCGCCCTGTTCGGCATCTCCATTCAGATCTTCATGCCCTACCTGATCCTGTACTACAACGTGTCGCTCGGCATGGACAACTATGTGCTGATCATGGCTCCGGCCATTGTACTGGCGGCGCTCGTCACGGTGTTTTACGGCAAGCTCTATGACCGCCTGCACTTCCGCAGGACCGTTATCCCCGCCGTTTTAATGCTGATGGCGGGCTATGGGCTGCTGTATTTCTTCCGCAGTACCGTCCCGGTGTTTTTCGGCTCGCTTCTGATGATGAGCGGCTATCTTGCCGGCATGGCCGTGTTCGGCGCGATGCTGCGCGACCGCACCCCGGCGCACCGCGCGGGGATGTTCCAGGGACTGCGCATCGTCGGGCAGGTGCTCATCCCCGGCATCATCGGCCCGGCTATCGGCGCCTTCGTCCTGCGCAATGCGCAGAAAATCGTCAACGACGACGGTACGGAATCCTTCCTGCCGAACGGGAATATCTTCCTCGCCGCGCTGATCGCCGCGGCCGTCCTGCTGCTTGCACTCGCAGCGGTGTTCCGTCTGCTGAAGAAGGAGGAAGCTCATGCACAGTGATCTCATGACGCAGGCGGGGCGCGCGCTGCAGGGTCGGCCGTGGCAGGAATATCCCCGCCCCACCCTGCGCCGCGATTCCTATTTTAACCTCAACGGCGAATGGGAATTCTCTGCCGGCAGCGAGGCCTATGACCGCACCATCCGCGTCCCCTTCCCGCCGGAGTCGCTGCTCTCCGGGATTCACGAAACCTATCCCGACGGGACGGCTCTCTGCTACCGCCGCCGCTTCCGCCTGCCGGAGGGCTTTGTCCGCGGGCGCGTGCTGCTGCACTTCGGCGCGGCCGATCAGGTCGCGGAGGTCGCACTCAACGGCGTGCGCCTCGGCGCGCACACCGGCGGCTATGCGCCTTTCTCCTTTGACGTGACCGATGCGCTGCGGGAGGAAAACGTCCTCACCGTCCGCGTGACCGACGAGCTGGACCGCCATATTCTGCCCTACGGCAAGCAGAAGCACGAGCGCGGCGGCATGTGGTACACGCCGGTGTCCGGCCTGTGGCAGACGGTGTGGATGGAAAGCGTCCCGGAGGAGTATATCCGCGCGGTGCGCCCGGAGATCTCCGGAAACCGCGTCACGCTGCACATCGAGGGCGCGCAGAGGGGCACCGTGCGCGTAAAGACGCCGCAGGGCGTCCTGACGCAGGCATTTTCCGGCGGACAGGCGGTGCTGGAGCTGCCCGCGCCGCGGCTGTGGTCGCCGGAGGACCCCTATCTCTACGAAACGGAGATCGAAACCGCGCAGGACCGCGTACAGACCTATTTCGCCCTGCGGACGCTGGACGTGCGCGAGGTGGACGGCTTTCCCCGCCTGTGCCTGAACGGCAGGCCCTATTTCTTCCACGGCGTGCTCGATCAGGGCTACTGGAGCGACGGCCTGTTCGCGCCCGCCTCTCCCGCCTGCTTCGACGAGGACATTCTGGCCATGAAGCGTCTCGGCTTCAACACCCTGCGCAAGCACATCAAGGTCGAATCGGAGCTGTTCTACTACGCCTGCGACCGGCTGGGCATGGTGGTCTTTCAGGACATGGTCAATAACGGCGCGTATTCCTTTTTCACGGACACGGCGCTGCCCACGCTGGGCATCCGCCGCCGGAACGACCGCAGGATGCACCGCGACCCGGCCACGCGCCGCGCCTTTACCGAGGCGATGGAGGAAACCGTGCGGCTGCTGCAAAAGCACCCCTGCGTCTGCTACTGGACGATCTTCAACGAGGGCTGGGGGCAGTTTGACAGTCAGGCGCAGTTCGAGCGCCTGCGCGCGCTGGACGATTCCCGCTTTATCGACACGACCTCCGGCTGGTTCCGCTGCGGGCAGTCCGACGTGGAGAGCCTGCACGTCTATTTCAAGCCCGTGCGCCTGCCGAAAAGCGAAAAACCGCTCGTGCTGTCGGAATTCGGCGGCTATTCCTACAAGCCCAAGGGCCACGTGTTCAACACGGAGAAAACCTATGGCTACCGCTTTTTCAAGGAGCAGCCCGCCTTTATGGACGCACTGGAACGGCTCTATCTGGACGAGATCGTCCCTGCGCGGGAAAAGGGCCTGTGCGCCGCGATCTACACCCAGCTTTCCGACGTGGAGGACGAGACGAACGGCCTTGTGAGCTATGACCGCGCCGTGTGCAAGGCAGACGCGGCCAGAATGTGTGCGATTGCGGAGAAATTGAAATTCTCCTATTGACAAACTGCGGAAAAAAACCTATAGTAGAGGGTAGAATTCAATGAAAGGAGGCGCGCAGCATGAAATACATCTTTGCATCGGTCAGATTTTATCCCGCGGGGATCTCTGCGCGCCGTCCGAGGTAGGCATTTTGCGGACTTTTTGCGCGTTCTCTGCGGTCTGACCGCAGAGAACGCTTTTCTTTTTGTCAAAAGGGGGAAAATCCATGGAAACGAATGAAAAACTGTCCCGGAGAGAAAAGACGCGGCTGGTGATGCGCTATCTCCGGGGCTGCTGGGGCTTTTTTCTGGCGGGGCTGATCTTCTCCTGCCTGAGCATGGCCCTCAACGCGCTCACGCCGCAGATCATCCGCCTGACGGTGGACTCCATTCTCGACAGCAATGCCCCGGAGGTCCCGGCGTGGCTGCTGCGGCTGCTGCACTGGGACGCCCTGACCGGCGACACCCTGCGCGCGCTGTGGGTCGCGGCGGCGGCCGTGCTGGCGGTCGCCATTCTGCGCGGCCTGTGCAATTACGGCCAGCGCGTCAACCTGTCCAAAGGCTCGGAGACCTATGTCAAGAGCCTGCGCGACAGCCTCTACCGCCACATTCAGCACCTCACCTTTGCGTGGCACAAGGCCAATCCCACCGGCGACATCATTCAGCGCTGCACCTCCGACGTGGATGTCATCCGCAATTTCGTGTGCAATCAGCTCGTCGAGGTCGTGCGGACGGTCATTCTGATCGCGCTGTATCTGGGCGTCATGTACACGATGAACGTCCGGCTGTCGCTGGTTGCGACGGTCTTCCTGCCCATCGTGGGGCTGTCGTCCGGCGTGTTTTACCGCAAGATCTCCTCGCGCTTTCAGGTCGCGGACGAGGCCGAGGGCGAGCTGACCACCTGCGCGCAGGAGAATCTCACCGGCGTGCGCGTCGTGCGCGCCTTCGGGCGCGAGCGCTTCGAGGACGACAAGTTCGACGAAAAGAACAATCGCTTTTCCCGCCTGTGGGTCAAGCTGGGCAGGCTCCTGTCGGTCTACTGGGCATCCGGGACGCTTCTGACCTGCCTACAGGTCATGGTCATCATCCTGTTCGGCGTGGTCGAAACCGTGAACGGCCGCATGACTCTCGGCTCCTTCCTCGCCTTTGTGACCTACAACGAATCGCTGGCGTGGCCGGTGCGTTCGCTGGGCCGCGTGCTGTCGGAGATGAGCAAGGCCGGCGTGTCCATGGACCGCGTGGGCTACATCCTGAACGCCAAGGAGGAGGCCGACGCGCCGGACGCGAAGCCATTTGCCCCCGGCGATATCGAGTTTGACCATGTCAGCTTCGGCTACGAGGGGCAGGAGGTCCTGCACGACCTCTCCTTCACCATCCGGCAGGGCGAAACCTTCGCCATTTTGGGCGGCACCGGCTCCGGCAAGAGCACGCTTGTGCAGCTGCTCGACCGGCTCTACGACGTGCAGTCCGGCAGCATCCGGATCGGCGGCGTTGACCTGCGCGAGCTGTCGCGCAGCGACCTGCGCAGAAACATCGGCTTCGTTTTGCAGGAGCCCTTCCTCTTCTCGCAGACCATCCGCGAGAACATCTGCGCCGCAAGGCCGGATGCGACGGAGGAGGAGATGCGCGCGGCGGCGAGGATCGCCTGCGTGGACGAGGCGATCTCGGCCTTCCCGGAGGGCTACGACACCGTCGTCGGCGAACGCGGCGTGACCCTCTCCGGCGGGCAGAAGCAGCGCGTGGCCATCGCGCGGATGCTGCTGCAAAGAGCGCCCGTGATGATCTTCGACGATTCCCTCTCCGCCGTGGACGCGGAAACGGACGCCAAGATCCGCGCCGCCCTGCGCGAAACCCTGCAGGACGCCACGGTCATTCTGATCTCCCACCGTATTCCGACGCTGATGCAGGCCGACCGCATCCTTGTGCTGGAGGACGGCAGGCGCGCCGAGCTGGGTACGCATGAGGAGCTGATCGCCCGGCCGGGCATCTACCGGGACATCTACGACATTCAGATGCGCAGCGACGACCGCGCGCTGATTTTGGAAGGAGGCGGGGACAATGCACGATGAGAAAGAGTTTACCCAGAGCTTTGACTGGGGCATCTGGAAGCGTCTGAAGCCCTTCCTCAAAAACTACCGCGCGGATTTCGTCGGGATGCTGACCTTCAACGGCCTTTGCGCTCTTGTGGACGTGTTGCTGCCGCTCATGCAGCGCTACGCCATCCGCAATTTCATCGAAAAGGGCGTGACCACGGGCCTGCTTCCCTACGCACTGGTGTATCTGGCACTGATCGTTTTGCAGGGGCTGAGCGTCATGTGGTTCTGCAACAACTCCATGCGCATCGAGATGTACCTCGGCCGCGACATGAAGCAGCGGCTGTTCCACCACCTGCAAACGCTGTCCTTTTCCTTCTATAACGTCACGCCGGTCGGTTATCTTCTCTCCCGCGTGATGAGCGACACCAACCGTATCGCCGGCATGATCGCGTGGAACTTCACGGATATTCTCTGGGCGCTGTTCTACGTGGCCGGCACCATGGTGTCCATGCTGATTCTCAACTGGAAGCTCGCACTGGTCGTGATGCTGATCGTGCCGGTCATGGCTGTCCTGACGGCCTATTTCCAGAACCGCATCCTGCACTGGAACCGCAAGGTGCGCAAGCTGAATTCCCGCATCACGGGCGCGTTCAACGAGGGCATCACCGGCGCCAAGACGACCAAGACCCTCGTCATCGAGGAGAGAATGACCGGCTCTTTCCGTGAGCTTACGTCGAAGATGCACGATTCCGGCATCCGCGCCGCGCGGCTCAACGCCGTGTATATCCCGCTGGTGCTGCTGTTCAGCACGCTGGCCGTGTCGGTCGTGCTGCTGCGCGGCGGCTACCTCGTCACCGAGCAGGCGCTGGAGCTGGCGACGCTTTCCACCTTCCTGACCTACGCCGTGGGCATCTTCGAGCCCATTCAGATGACGGCCTCAAACATCGCGGAGTTTATCTCCCTGCAAGCCTCCATCGAGCGCGTCACCGACCTTCTGGACAAGGAGCCGGAGGTGCGCGACACGCCGGAGGTCGAGGCGGTCTACGGCGACGCCTTCCATCCGAAGAAGGAAAACTGGGAGCCGCTGCACGGCGACATCGAATTTCAGGACGTGACCTTCCGCTATCCGGACGGCGGCGAGGACGTTTTGCAGCACTTTTCGCTGAAAATTCCCGCCGGGACGACCGTCGCCCTCGTGGGCGAGACCGGCGCGGGCAAATCGACCCTTGTGAACCTCGCCTGCCGCTTCTTTGAGCCGACGGAGGGGAAAATCCTGATCGACGGCCGCGATTACCGCGAGCGCAGCCAGCTCTGGCTCCATTCCAACATCGGCTACGTGCTGCAAAGTCCGCACCTCTTCTCCGGCAGCGTCCGCGAGAACATTCGCTACGGCCGTCTGGACGCGACGGACGCCGAGGTCGAGGCCGCGGCGAAGGCCGTTTCCGCCGATACCGTCGCGGCAAAGCTGGAAAACGGCTGGGACAGCGAGGTGGGAGAGGGCGGCGACAAGCTCTCCACCGGAGAAAAGCAGCTTATCTCCTTTGCCCGCGCGGTGCTGGCCAACCCGCGTATTTTTGTGCTGGACGAGGCGACCAGCTCCATCGACACCCAGACCGAACAGCTCATCCAGCAGGCGATCGACCATCTGCTCCGCGACCGCACCTCCTTCCTGATCGCGCACCGTCTGTCGACCATCCGCAAGGCCGACCTGATTTTAGTTGTCCGCGACGGCAAGATCGTCGAGCAGGGCACGCACGAATCGCTATTGAAGGCGCGCGGCTATTACCACGATCTTTACAGCCGGCAGTTCGCGGAGGAATCCGCCGCCCGCCTGCTGAAAAACGACGCGGTGTGAGATTTTGCAGGGCGGGCAGCCGCCCGCCCCACAGGGCAGGTAATCCTTTGTACGCACCCGTAGGGAGCGGTTCGTAATTTCACCCGCACCCTACGTGATGGTTCAAGATTGCGGTGGTCCCTGTAGGGAACGCTCTTGAGCGTTCCGCGTGCAGGCAGTGGCGATTACAGGAATGTCGGCGGTGCTGATATGCATCTGCAATCTGCAAAAACACCCCGGCGGGCAGAGATATTTCTCTGCCCGCCGGGGATATTCTTTTCCTCTATTTAATCGACGGTTACGCCGCCGGCCGGCTACCTACAGAGGCAGCGGTGATTGGTTTACATAATCTACAAACTGATATTCCGTTCCGCCGGACGCCTGAACCTCCGACGCCCACGTCTGCGTCCAGCCGGGCAGACGGTCGAGGTCGGGGAAAAAGCGGTCGGCGGGCAGATCGCAGAACGTCCGCGTCAGGCGCACCCGGCCGCAATAGGGCAGGAGCAGCCGATAGACGCTCTCGCCGCCGATGACGCACAGCTCGTCCGAATTCAGCGTCCGCAGCAGCGCAAACAGCTCCGCCTCGCCGTGCAGCACCTCCGCCCCCTCCGGGCAGAAAGAAAAATCCGAAGAAAGCACGAGATTCCGGCGGTTTTTCAGCGGTTTTCCGCCGGGGAAGGTTTGCAGCGTTTTGCGCCCCAGAATCACGGTTTTCCCCTCGGTCAGCGCGCGGAAGCGCTTTAAGTCCTCCGGAATGGCCACAAGCAGGCGATTTTCAAAGCCGATGCCCCAATCCGGGGTCACGTTTACGACGGCTTCCATGCGGCGGCCTCAGATCGCAACCGGAATCTTTTCCCGGAATTCGTGGTAACGGTAGTTTTCCAGCCGGAAGTCGTCCACGGTGAAATCGTAGAAATTCTTCACTTCCTGGTTGACATAAAATTCCGGCGCCGGGTACGGCTCACGCTCCAGCAGCTGCTCGACCAGCGGCACATGGCGGTCATAGATGTGGCAGTCCGCGATCACGTGCACCAGCTCGCCCGCCTCCAGCCCGGACACCTGCGCGAGCATATGCACCAGCACGGCGTACTGCACCACGTTCCAGTTGTTCGCCGTGAGCATATCCTGCGAGCGCTGGTTCAGAATGGCGTTGAGCGTGTTGCCGCTGACGTTGAAGGTCATGGAATAGGCGCAGGGATAGAGCGCCATCTCGTGCAGATCGCTGAAATTGTAGAGATTCGTCAGGATGCGGCGGCTGGCGGGGTTGTGCTTCAGGTCAAAAAGCACGCGGTCGACCTGATCAAACTCGCCCTCCGGGTAGCGGTGCTTCACGCCCAGCTGATAGCCGTAGGCCTTGCCGATGGAGCCGTTTTCGTCCGCCCAACTGTCCCAGATGTGGCTGGAAAGCTCGTGCACGTCGTTGGATTTCTTCTGCCAGATCCACAGAAGCTCGTCGATGCAGGAGCGGTAGTACGTCCTGCGCAGCGTCATGATGGGGAATTCCTTTTTCAGATCATAGCGGTTGACGACGCCGAAGGTCTTGATCGTGTGCGCGGGCGTGCCGTCCGGCCAGCGCGGACGCACCTCGCGGTCGGTGTCCCAGACGCCCTCGGACAGAATTTTCCGGCAGGTTTCCTTGTAAACGATGTCTGCATAGCTCATGGCCGTCCCTCCTGTTCTATAGCAGAATACCAGAAGCGGCGGCGTTTGTCAATCTTCGGCGGCGCAGAGCTGCTCCCGGCAGGCGCGGCAGACGCACCGCCCGCGGAAGGCCAGCAGGTCGCTTTCCCTGCCGCAGAACACGCACCGGGCCGTCGTTTTCCGAATGCGGATCTCCTCGCCCTCCAGACGGACCTCCACGAGGTCGCGCTCTCCGATGTCCAGCTCCCGCCGCAACTCGGCCGGCAGGACGACGCGCCCCAGCTCGTCCACGCGGCGGATCATTCCGTTTCCCATGATTCTCCCTCCTTTGCATCTATTATATCAGGAGATATTTTACCAGTCAATACCCGCATTTTGCGCGGCAGTCCTGCATAGATTGTCCACGGAGGTGTTGTCCCGTGGTGATGGGTATGATCTGGATGGTGCTGGTCGTGACGGCGGTGATCGCCGCGGCGCTGGAGGGGAATCTGGGCGCGCTTTCGCCCGCGGTCATGGAGGGGGCAAGCAGCGCGATCCGGCTGGCGCTGTCACTCGCGGGGGCGCTGTGCCTGTGGAGCGCACTGGCAAAGCTGATGGAAAAGGCGGGGGCGCTGCGCGGTCTGGCGCGGGTGATGCGGCCGGTGTTCCGGCGGCTGTTTCCGCAGGCGAGCCGCGATGAAACCGCCATGGGCTATCTGTGCGCCAACGTTTCTGCCAACCTGCTCGGCCTCGGCAACGCCGCCACGCCCATGGGCATCGCCGCGGTGAAGCGGATGCAGGAGCTTGCCCACACCCGGACGGCTACGGACGAGATGTGCCGCCTGATCGTCATGAACACGGCGTCCATCCAGCTGCTGCCGACCACGGTCGCGGCGGTGCGGGCCTCGCTGGGCGCGGCCGCGCCCTTCGATATTCTGCCGGCGGTGTGGGTCACCTCGGCGCTCTCGGTCACGGCCGGGCTGCTGGCGGCGCGCCTCTTGCGGAGGTTCTCCCATGCTTGATCTGCTCATTCCGCTTTTGATGATCGCGGCCGCCTGCGCCGCCCTGATCAAAAAGCAGGACGTCTACGGCGCGCTGCTGGAAGGCGGGCAGGAGGGGCTGCGCCTGCTCGTGTCCATCACGCCCGCCCTCGTGGTCCTCCTGACGGCGGTGCATATGCTCCGCGCGTCCGGCGCGGTGGAGCTGCTGACGAATCTGCTTTCGCCCGTGGCCGACGCCGTGGGCATTCCCGCTGAAACGCTCCCGCTGGTGCTGATCCGGCCCATTTCCGGCAGCGCGGCGCTGGCCGTAGGGGCGGATCTGATGGCCGTCCACGGGCCGGATTCCCTCATCGGCCGGACGGCGGCGGTCATGCTGGGCAGCACGGAAACGACCTTTTATACCATTTCGGTCTATTTCGGCGCGGCTGGGATCCGGAAAACGCGCTACACCATCCCGGCGGCGCTGATTGCGGACGCAACAGGGTTTTTCGCGGCCGCCTTGTGCGCAAAATATCTGTGAAGGCGGGTGCCTGCACGGCGGCGAAAATCCCCTATGGACTTTCTGCCCGTTATTTGCTAGAATACAGAAAGAATCACAACAAAGGAGCTTTTTACGATGGAAAAGCTGATGGAAAAACTCTCCCGCGCGGTCGCGGCGGCCTTTGAAGCGGCGGGCTATGACCCTGCCTGCGGCAAGGTGACGGTTTCCAACCGTCCCGATCTGTGCGAATTTCAGTGCAACGGCGCGATGCCCGCGGCCAAGACGGAGCACAAGGCCCCGCTGCTGATCGCGCAGGACGTCGCAGAAAAATTGCAGGACAGCCCGGTGTTCAGCGTTGCCGAAGCGGTCAAGCCCGGCTTTCTGAATCTGCGCGTCCGGCCCGAATATCTGGCGGCGCACATCGAGGAAATGCGCGCGCAGCAGCACCTCGGCGTGACCGGCAGTATCCCGGCGCGCACGGTCGTTCTGGACTACGGCGGCCCGAACGTCGCCAAACCCCTGCACGTCGGCCACCTGCGCCCGGCGATCATCGGCGAGTCCATCAAGCGTATCTATCGCTATTTCGGCGATAAGGTGATCGGCGACATCCATCTGGGCGACTGGGGCCTGCAAATGGGCCTTGTCATCGCGGAATTGCAGGAGCGCCACCCGGAGCTGCCCTATTTCGACGAAAACGCGACCGAATACCCCGACGGCGCGCCCTGCACGGTTTCCGAGCTGGAGGAGATCTATCCCTTTGCCAGCGCCAAAAGCAAGCAGGACCCCGCCTTTGCAAAGAAAGCCCATGAGATCACGGCGCAGCTTCAGGCGCATCAGCGCGGCTACTATGCGCTGTGGCAGCGCCTGCTCGCCATCTCCGTGGCCGATCTGAAGCGCAATTATGAGAATCTGAACGTCAGCTTCGACGTCTGGAAGGGCGAGAGCGACGCCGAACCCTATATTCCGCCCATGCTGGAAAAGCTCGCCGCCCGCGGCGTGCTGACCGAGAGCGAGGGTGCGAAGGTCATCGAGGTCGCCGAGCCGGGCGACAAGAAGGAAATGCCGCCGTGCATCGTCGTCAAGTCCGACGGCGCGACGCTCTACGCCACGACCGATCTTGCGACCATCGTCCAGCGCATGGAGGATTACGCCCCCGATAAGATTCTTTACGTCACGGACAAACGGCAGAATCTGCACTTTGAGCAGGTGTTCCGTGCCGCGCGCAAGGGCGGCCTCGTGCCGGAAACCGTCGAATTGCAGCACATCGGCTTCGGCACGATGAACGGCAAGGACGGCAAGCCCTTCAAGACCCGCGACGGCGGCGTGATGCGTCTGCAAACGCTCATTGAGGACGTCACGGCCTATGTTGAGGCCAAAATCTCGGAGAACAAGCTCGTCGATTCCGCCGAGGCGCACGACACCGCACGCATCATCGCGGTCGCGGCGCTCAAGTACGGCGATCTGTCCAACCTCGCGACGAAGGATTATATCTTTGATCTGGAGCGCTTCTCGGCCTTTGAGGGCAACACCGGGCCGTATCTGCTGTATACCATCGTGCGCATCAAGTCCATTCTGGCACGCTACGGCAAGCCCGCCGACCTGCCCGTCGTCCCGGCGGACAACGAGAGCGCCAAGGCCCTGCAGCTCACCCTGTCGCAGATGCCCGACCAGCTCCAGATGGCCTATCGTGATTCCGCGCCGAATGCGGTCTGCGCCTATGTCTACGATCTGGCGCAGGCAGTCAACCAGTTCTACCATGAAACGCGCATCCTCTCCGAGCCGGACGAGGAAAAGCAGAAGGGCTATATCGCCCTGATCGCGCTGGCCAAGCGCGCCATGGAGGAGTGCATCGACCTTCTGGGCTTCACCGCCCCGGAGCGGATGTAAGAGAGAATGCAAGCCCCGGCGCGGGAAATTTTCCCCGCGCCGGGGCTTGCCCGTTCCACCGTCTAGGCGCCGGCGATGATGAAAGTTCCCTCTGCGAAACTTTTTTCGGAATTTCAAAAATTTTACTTGCAATTTGCAAAAAAATCGGTACAATAGTATCGACAATACGACGCTGCAGGGAGTAGGAACAGTGCGTTAAGTACCGGTCGGATGGGAGGTTGCCGCCGGGCGAAGGAGAACTCGGTCTCCGCGATACTGTTACCGCAACCGCCTGAGCAAGATGTCCCTATATTTATCGGGGCATAGCGCCGTACATATTCGAACCTCCTCCATTTTCTTTTAGGAGGATTTTTTTATGTCCAAAGCCAACCGTTTCCCCGTCAAACGCATCGCGATCGATGCGGTCCTGATCGCACTCTACTTCGCTCTGTCCTGGGCATCCGTCGAGATCGCAGGCATCAAGCTGACCTTTGTGGGGCTTGCATCCATCATTGCCGCCATGGTCTACGGCCCGATCGACGGCTTCCTTGTCGGCTTTCTCGGCGCCTTCTGCGAGCAGATGCTCAAGTATGGCTTCACCGCGACCACGCTTCTGTGGCTGCTGGGACCGGCTATGCGCGGTCTGGTCGTCGGCTGTGCCAAGCTGATCTTCAAGCAGGCCATGGCCACGGAAAACCTGCTGAAGAATCACCGCCCGTATGTGTTCTTCGCCGTCAGCATCTTTGCCGGTCTGCTGGTTTCCACGCTCAACACGCTGGCCTTCTATGTAGATGCAAAAATGTTCCACTATTACACCTATGAGCTGATCTTCGGCGTATTCTGGCTGCGCATTGCGCTGGGCGCCGCCAGCTCCCTGCTGATGGCGCTCGTCACCCTCCCTGTGCTTGCAGGCGTGCAGCACACCACTCTTGTTCCAAAGAAGGTAAGATCATGACCTATCAGGAAGCGCTTTCCTATATCCATTCCGTGAGCTGGAAGGGCTCCGTGCCGGGGCTGTCGCGCACGCGTGAGCTGCTTGTGCGCCTCGGAAATCCCCAGGAGAAGCTGAAATTCGTCCACATCGCCGGCACCAACGGCAAGGGCTCTACGGCGGCCATGCTGGCCTCCATCTTCCGCGCCGCAGGTTACCGCACCGGCCTTTACACCTCGCCCTTCATCCTCTGCTTCAATGAGCGGATGCAGGTGGACGGCGAGATGATCTCCGACGAGGAGCTGGCAGAAATCACCGAATTCGTCCGCCCGCACGCCGAGGCGATGCAGGATCATCCGACGGAGTTCGAGCTGGTCACGGCCATCGCCATGGAATATTTCATGCGCCATGACTGCCAGATCGTCTCTCTGGAGGTCGGACTCGGCGGCGAGCTGGACTCCACGAACGTCATCTCCACGCCGGAGGCCTCCGTCATCTGCAACATCGGCCTCGACCACACGGAGGTGCTGGGCGACACGCTGGAAAAAATCGCCTCCGCCAAGGCGGGTATCATCAAGGGCGGCGACGCCGTGATCTACCGCGGCAAGCCGAGCGTCGAGCAGGTCTTTGCCGATGCCTGCGCCAGAACCGGCGCGCGCCTGCACAAGGCGGATTTCGACGGCATCCACCTCAAGCACGCCGACTTCACCGGTCAGGTCTTTGACCTCGGCGCGCGGAAGGATCTGGAGATCCCGCTGCTGGGCGAGCATCAGCTCAAAAATGCCGCCGTCGTCGTCGCGACGGTGGACGCACTGACCGCCAAGGACTGGAAGATCTCCGAGGAGCAGCTCCGCAGTGGCCTGAAAACCGTTTCCTGGCCCGGCCGCTTTGAGCTGCTGCGCAAAAAGCCCGTGTTCTTCGTGGACGGCGGGCACAACCCGCAGTGCATGGCCGCACTGGCAAAGAATCTGGAGCAGTACCTCTCCGGCCGCCGCCTGATCGCCCTGACCGGCGTCATGGCCGACAAGGATTACTCCGATATGTACCGGACGATGGCGCCGTATTTCTCCGCCTTCGTCACCGTCACGCCGGAAAATCCCCGCGCACTGCCCGCGGAGAAGCTGGCCGAGATGCTCGCGCAGTTCGGCAAGCCCGTGACCGTCTGCGCAAGCGTAAAGGAGGGCGTGGAGACCGCCATTCGGCTGGCCTCCGGAGAAAACGACGCCGTCGTTGCCTTCGGCAGCCTCTACATGGTGGGCGATATTCGCACCGCCGCAATGGAAAAATAAAAAGATTTCCCGGAACGAATCGTTCCGGGAAATCTTTTAATCTGGGAAGCGCTTCTTCAGCGCCGACTCCGTCTTGGCGATGCACACAAAGATCGGGATCAGATTGATCAGACACAGTCCTGCGGTAACGCCGCCGATCGCCTCTCGGGAGGCGCGCAGCAGCGCCAGCAGCAGCGCGGCGGAGAGCAGCGCCATGCCCAGTCCCGTCCGGAAGAAAAATTTTCCGCAGGTCTCGTTGGCATAGCGCCACGTTTCCTCGTTTTTCATCGAGCGCGCGGTCCGGTAGCCGACAAGGCCGTTGATCTTCTTCGGGCAGCGCTTCCACGACAGCAGCCCGGCCAGCGCCAGAACCGCCGGAATGATCAGGGATATTCCGAAACAGATCCACCAATTTTCCATATTCACGCCTCCTTTGGATAGGGCACATGCCGTACGCCCACAGTGGGTATTGGAAAAAGAATCTGACGCTTCTGCATCAGGTTCTTTTCTGGAGCGGGTGACGAGGCTCGAACTCGCTACCTCCACCTTGGCAAGGTGGCGCTCTACCGGATGAGCTACACCCGCATTCAATTGCGGGTTTTATTATAGCGTCCGGCGGGCGGTTTGTCAAGAAATTTTTTCAATTTTCCGCATCGTCCGGCGGAAGATTGTCGCCGAAGAGCGTGCGCCAGTAGTCCGACTCCAGCACCCACGCCGAGGCCGTGAATTTGTTGCTCACCACGCTGTTGATGCGGGTGATCTCCTCGTCGGTCAGCTCCGTGCCGTCGAAGGGGGTATACTCCCCGGTGGGCATATAGTAGCTGCCGCGCTCGGTCAGCCAGCTATGGTCGCTGAAAATGATAAGCGGGTCGGCGTCGGAGAACACGTCCTGCCCCATATAGAGCCGGGAATCGAAGTCCAGCCCGAAGAGATTCGACAGCGTGGGCAGCAGATCGAGCGAGGAGCAGGGGCGATCGACCGTTTCCGGCGTCATGCCCTTTTTATAGATGATGCAGGCGTTGCGGTACATCTCGAAGCGCTCGTCGATCTCGTGGCCGGCCAGCTCGCTCTGCTCGTCGACGGTCAGGCCGTAGGGGTAGTGGTCGGCGGAGAGCGCGATGACGGTATTGTCCGCCACGCCCGCCTCCTCCAGGCGCTCCAGCAGCAGCGCCAGCGCCCGGTCAAGCTCGATGTTGCAGGCGAGATATGCCTTCGCCGCATCGCTGTAGGGCAGATCCTCGACCAGCTCGCGGTTCTTCGCGGCCATCATATTGCCGTAAAAATTGTACTCCAGATGGCCGGAAACGGTCATATAATACGCATGGAACGGCTCTTTTCCCATATAATCCGCCGTGGACAGGTCGATCATCTCGACGTCCGACTCCGGCCACGTCGCCTTGACGTCGAGGCCGTTGCCCAGTCCCTTGTAGATATAGCCGAGGTTCGGGTGTGACTCGTTGCGGTCATAGAAGGTGTAGGTGTGGTCGTGGTAGGCGTAGGCGGAGTAGCTCAGCTTCTTGAGCTGCTGCACCATCGTCAGCGGCATGGCGTTGTTGGAGGTGCGGCTGAAGCTCCACACGCCGTTTTTCGGGATCGTGCCCGTCAGGGCGACATATTCGCCGTCCGAAGTGGACACGCCCCAGATGGGCGTATAGAAATTCGTGAAATGGAAGCCCTGCGTCGTCAGCTTGTAGAGCGTCGGCGTCAGCACCGGATCGACCGCCAGATAGGAAAAGCCCTCAGCCGTGATGAGAATGAGGTTGCAGCCCTTGAACATCCCGGTTTTTTCGTTCTTTGCCGTAGGGGTCTGAACGGAGAAATAGTCATGGAGCTGGCGGATGGTCGGGTCGGTTTCGCTCTCCATCAGACCCGCAAAGTCGATGTCCAGCACATTGGGGCTGGTGTCAACGGGCGGCTCGGTGGAAAGCTCGGTTTCGGAGGACGGCTCCGTAGACGGCTCCGTGGGCACCGGCTGCTCCGGCACGAGCGCGCCGCCGCGGAAGCCGAAGATCAGGCGATGGACATCCAGCCGGAAGGCCGGCAGCAGCCCCAGCCGGGACACCGCAGAGGTCAGGTCGTTGGTATTATGATACAGATCATAGGCCGACAGCGGCTCTCTGCCGAAGGCAGGCAGGAGCAGCACCGTGCCGAAGTGCATCGCAGCTGCGAGCACAAGGACGATCACCAACCGGTACCAGCGCTTCGGGCGGCGGCTGCTGAAAAAGCGGCCGAAAACCGTCAGGCACAGGGGCGGGATGGCCAGCAGCACCAGCGGCAGCCAGTTTTCGCCCATCGTATGTATCGTCACATTCCAGAATTCCAGCACCTGTCCGCCGTTCCCCATGGAATAAGCTGAATAAAAACAGCCGAAAATCCGGAAATAAATGAGCTGAGATGCGTAAAACAGGAAGAAAAACCAGCTCACCACCAATTCCAGCACGCGGTTGACCTTTTCCGGAAACAGGCGACACAGGAAATACAGACCGAGCGCCGGAACCAGCGCAAACAGGCAGGCAACGGCCAGCCCGCTCTGCCAGAAACCGCGCGCGGTAACGGCGCGCAGGATGACTTCATTGGTGCAGAAGCTCAGGTAAAAAAACGGCAGCAGCCAGATGTGGGACCGTTTTGGATATTTCATGGGATGCTCCTCCCTCTCTTTTTTTCATTTCTTGCCGATAGTCTAAAAGGCGGCATTTCGCGCTGCGAAATGCCGCCTTACTCTTCTGTGAACTCAGGCTTCGATGTCCGCGAAGTCTTCCTGCTCCTTATTGCACTTGCAGCACGGCAGGTACTTCTTCAGATCATCCCAGAAATGGATCACTGCAACCGCCGCAGCACCTGCCACGACAACGCCGCCGATGATGGCCAGAATCAGCTTCAGGGTGCCATTATTCTTCATTGGATATACCTCCTTATTCTTTTCTTTGTGCTTATAGTATACCGCTTTTTTGGAATTTCGCAAGAGTTATTTTTTGAATTTTTTATGGAAAGTCTGCGGAACCGCCGCGGTTTTGACGGGCAGAATGTGAGATTTTAAGCCAGCGCGTAGTGTGCGGATAATCAGACAACGACGATATAATCCGATTTTCTCGGGGAGGCCGGTTTCTCCGGGCCGTCGGCATAGCCGAGCAGGCAGTGGCCCACACCGATGTAGCGCTCGTCTACGCCCCACGCGCGCAGCAGCGCCTTGCCCTCGGCGCTGTTGAATTCCTCGCGGGCGCGGTTCACCCAGCAGGAGCCGACGCCCAGACTGTGCGCGGCGTTCATCAGGTTGCCCATCACGAGCGCGCCGTCTTCGACGCAGGTGCGCACCTCCGGATCCGTCAGCACCACCAGCACGGTGGGAGCACCGAAAAACGGCTTTGCATTGGGATTGCCCAGCACCGCAGCGTTCATCCGCTCCAGTGCGGCGATGTCCTCCGGCTTCTGCAAAACGACGATCTTCGCCGCCTGCCGGTTCATGCCGCTGGGGGCATAGGTCCCGGCCCGCAGGATCTCCGCCAGTGCCGCCTCATCCACCTGCTTCGGCAGATATTTCCTGCAGCTTCGGCGCTCTACCAGACACTTCACGACTTCGTTCATTGTAATTCCTCCTTTATACTCCACGGACGGAAACCTCGCCGGAGTTGACCGTTCCGATGCTTCCATCCTCATAACGAACCACCAGACCGCCGTCCTCGTTGACATCCAACGCGAAGGCCGGTATCTGCTCCCCGCCGCGCAGCAGGACGACCCGCTTGCCCAGCGTCACACAGGCGCGGCGATATTCCAGCATCCACGGGCGGCGGTCGCCCTCGAGCACCTCCGCCAGCTCTTGCAGACGTCGGATGAGCGCCAGCGCCAGCTCATTCGGGTCGAGCTCGCGCCCCGTGATGTCGGCAAGAGAGGTCGCAATGGGGCGCACCTCCGGCGGAAGCTGCTCGATCTCGGTGTTGCAGTTGATGCCGATGCCGATCACGGCGTACTCCAGCCGGCCGCTCTCGGCCTCGCAGGAAAGCTCCGTCAGGATGCCGCAGAGCTTCTTGCCGTGCCATTGCAGATCGTTCGTCCACTTGATGTCCGCCTCGACGCCGCAGCTGTCGGCGATCGCACGGCGCGTGGCCACTGCCGCCAGCGCCGTCAGGTGCATCAGATGCCCAAGCTCCGCCGCCGGGCGCAGCAGCACCGACAGGTAGACCCCGCCCGGCGGGGACACGAAGCTCCGCCCCAGCCGGCCGCGTCCGCCGGTCTGGTGCTCCGTGACGACGACCATGCCGTGCGGCGCGCCCTGTGCGCCAAGCTGCTTTGCAACGTTATTGGTCGAGTCGACCTCCTCCGGGACGACGACCGTCCACGGCGGAGCCTGCAAAAGCGCCGCGTTCAGCCGCGCGGCGGGGCGCAGGCAATAGCCCCGGTTCGGCACGGAGTCGATGCGGCAGCCCTCGGCGCGCAGCGCCTGCACCGATTTCCACACGGCGGCGCGGGAAACGCCCAGCTTTTTGCTGATCTCCTCGCCGGAAATGTATTCGTCCTGCCGCAGCAGGGCCAGCACTTCTTTTCTTCCCATAGCTTCAGATTCCTCTTGCTTTTTTCATGAAAATATACTATAGTAATTGTAAACTGTTTTTCCGGAAATGTAAACTGTTTTCGGAAACTTTTTTGCCCAGATTGTAAACCGCAAAAATCAATTGTAAACCAAGGAGGAACCATCCCATGTCCAAATCCGCTCTCCGGACGCGGTCGCTGCTGCTGACCGCGCTGTTCGCCGCGCTGACCGCCGTCGGCGCCTTCCTGCGAGTCCCCGTCGGTCCGATCTCGTTCACCTTGCAGGTTTTCTTCACCTGCACGGCCGGCCTGCTGCTCGGACCGTGGTACGGCGCGGCCTCGCAGGCCGTGTATGTCCTGCTGGGGCTGATCGGCGTGCCGATCTTCACCGAGGGTGGCGGTTTGATGTACGTCGCCAAGCCCAGCTTCGGCTTCCTGCTGGGTCTGATCCCCATGGCGCTGATCATCGGCCTGCTCACCCGCCGCGAAAAGTGCGGCTTCTGGCGCATGGTGCTGGCCTGCGTGGCCGGTCTGGTCGTGCTCTACGCCATCGGCCTGCCGTATATGTATTTTGCACTGAACGGCGCGTGGTCGGTCGAGAAAACGCTGGTGTCCGGCTGCGCGATCTTCCTGCCCTTTGACGCGATGAAGATCGCGCTGGCCAGCCTGCTCGGCTGCCGCTTACAGCGCGTGCTGCGGAGGTAAAAGGCAAAACAAAATTCTGGATTTTTCCACCGCCTTATGGTATACTGGTCGTACCATTGGATCCGTGCGGGGGGTAGGAGAAATGACGGGACTTTACATTTTTCTCGGCGTGACCGCCGGGGTTCTGATGATCGGCGGCATTGTGTATCTTGTCGTCCGGCGCAAGGTCAAGCGCTTTGCGAGGCAGAGCTTCGGCACCTCCGATCTTTCCTATCTGATGCGCGCGGCACAGGACGCGGCGCAGGATGAGAGCTATGAAGGGCCGAAGTCCCTCTCAGGCGGCGACAGCATTTTCATGCCGCGTATTTTGCGGGATTTCCCGGATTTCAATCTGGAGCGCGCCAAGAGCCTCGCCCGCGAGGAGCTGACGAAGCGCCTGTCCGGCAAGCCGGAGCTGAAAATTCACAAGATCATCCTGCACGACTACCAGCGCGCCGCGAACGAAAAGACCATCGTTTTTCAGGCGGCTGTGCAGTACAAGGAGGACGGCCATGTGAAGCAGAAGCGCTATTGCCTGCACTATGCCTACCTTCTGCCGGAGGACGGCGGGGCGACCGTCGCGGGAAGTTGCCCGCACTGCGGCGCGCCTTTTACCAGCACCACGCAGACCAACTGCCCGTACTGCGGCTCGCTGGTGGCGAATGTGCTGCGCAACACGTGGAAGTTCACCGACTGCTACGAGAAATAAGCGAAGATTCGGTTTTTGACCGTCTGTCCGGAGGCTTTCCGAATGGAAAGCCCCCGGTTTTTTGGTGGCGTACCGCCGGGGGCGGTTTCATTATTGCAAGTGCCTGCACGCGGAATGGCCAGGGCCGTTCCCTACGGGGACGTGGGGAAATCGCGGGCCGCCGCGTAGGGCGCGGGGGAATTTCCTGCCGACACATAGGGTGCGGACGGAATTTCCACAAAAATCGCCGGGCGGGGAATCCCCGCCCGGCGTTGCTCTCTTTTCCCGGGAAATGCTTATACCTTCAGACTGCCGAGGCAGACGCACTTGCCGCTCTTGCGGTCAAAGAGCATGATGTCCTCGCCGGAAACGCTGACCGGCACCTGCGCGCCGATGGTGAACAGGGAGCTGCCGAACACTACGCCCGTCAGCAGGAAGTCGCCGATGCGCACCTTGATCGTGGACTCCATGCCGGTGGGCATGGCGCCGTAGATCTCGCCCTGCAAACCGTTCGGGTCGCTGATGTCCAAAAATTCCGGGCGCACGCCCAATACGAAGTCGCCGTTGGTGATCACCGGCTCCTCGGCCAGAGAATCGTCCTCCTCGGTGACGCGGGCGATATGATAGCGGAACACCTCGTCCTTGTTTCCCTTTTCGACCGCGCCCTTCTCGCCGGCCTTGCGCTTCTTCTCCGCCAGCAGCGCCGCTTCGTCCGCGTCGCGCTGCTTAAACCATGCGGAAAGATCGGTCGCTTCCTTCGGGCGGAACACGGCCTTATGTCCGCCGAGCAGTGTCAGCGCGACGGAGCCGTCGGCCGCCTGCGTGCCCTTTGCCTCAATAAAGTTGATGGAGGGATTGCCGACAAAGTCCGCGACGAACAGGTTCGCCGGCTTGTGGTAGACAGACAGCGGGGCGGCATACTGCTGCAAAACACCGTTGTTGATCAGGCAGATGCGCGTGGCCAGCGTCATGGCCTCCATCTGATCGTGGGTGACGTAGACGAAGGTGGAGCCGGTTTCGACGTGCAGACGCTGCAATTCATAGCGCATTTCCAGACGCAGCTTCGCGTCGAGGTTGGAAAGCGGCTCATCCATGAACAGCACCGTCGGCTCCGGGGCGAGCGTTCTGGCGATGGCTACGCGCTGCTGCTGGCCGCCGGACAGCTCTGCTGGGTAGCGGTCCATGAACATACCGATCTTGACGATGCGGCTGACGCGGCGGACGGTGAGGTCGATCTCCTCCTTCGTCAGCTTGCGCGTCTGCTGGACGGGCTTGCCGTCCTTGCACCAGCGGTACTCGGCATCGAGCGTGCAGCCCGCGGCCTCGGCCGCCTTTTTGCCGGCCTCCGCCTTTTCCTTCAGCGCGGCGACCTCGGAGGCAAAGCCCTTGCCGCTCTCCGGATGGCAGCCGAGCAGGCGCTTGGCGGTGAACTGTGAGAGGGTGAAGGCGTCGATCAGCTTCAGGACGGCCTTTTTCTCGTCGAGCTTTCCGGTGCGGTCGCGGCAGTCCTCAATGACCTTGGCGGCCTCCGCGGGCGCTGCGAGGATCTCCGCCAGCCGCGCGGCGTTCTTCGCCTCGAAGTCGATGCGGTCCATCGGCTCTTTGATATTGGAAAGGCCGAAGGAGATGTTGTCATAAACGGTCATATTCGGCCACAGAGCGTAATTCTGGAAGAGGAAGCCGACCTTGCGCTTGTTTGCCGGGACATTGATGCCCGCTTCGCTGTCGAACACGACCTTGTCGCCGATGGTGATGCGGCCGGAGGTGGGCGTTTCCAGACCCGCGATCATACGCAGGGTGGTGGTCTTGCCGCAGCCGGAGGGGCCGAGCAGGGTGACAAAAGCGTTGTCCTCGATGACGAGGTTCAGATCCTCCACGGCGTAGAATTTGCCCCAACGCTTGGTAATATGTTCTAGTCTGATTTCAGGCATGGTTTATCCTCCTATTCCTTTGTCGAGGCTGGCGCCCGTGACTTTATTGACGATGGTATTGCAGACAAGAATGGTGACGATCAGGATCAGGTTGATGCCGCTGGAGAAGGCATACAGGCCCATCTCGTCGAAGTAGTCCAGCGTGGTCGAGAGGATGAAGCCCTGCACGCACAGCAGCATGAACAGCGACAGCTCACGCAGACAGGTCATGAACGGCAGAAGGTAGCCGCTGATAATGGACGATTTCTGGATGGGGATGATGATGCGCGTCATGCGCTTGAACCACGGAATGTCCTGAATGATGGCCGCCTCCTCGATCTCGCCGGAGAGCTGGAGCATGGAGTTCAGGGAGCTGCGGCTGGCGAAGGGGATGTACTTGACCGTGCCGACGATGATCAATAGTGTGTAGGTATTGAACAGGTTCAGCTTTTCCGTGGAGAACAGGACGAAGAAGGCCGCGCCCACGGCGATGGAGGGCATCAGGTAGGGCAAAAACGCCATGGAGTTGACATAATTTGCCCATTTACTTCGCCGGTTTTTCGACACCGCGTAGCCGATCATCGTGCCGATGGTGCCCGCGATCAGGGCGCAGCAGACGCTGACGAGAATGGTGCCGCCGAATGCCTTCCAGATCGTCTTGTTATACAGGATGCCCTTCTGGCCGTACATACCGTTTTCGGTGACGTTCTCCGAGGTGATCCACCACTTGGTCGTCAGGTTGGAGGCATCGCCCGTGTAGAGGAAAGAATAATCGCCCGGGTTCGGCAGGAAGGTCTCAAAGGCGAAGGAGGCGATGGGGAAGATGCTCGTGAAGAAGGTGATGACCACAAGCAGCAGAGCGATGATGTACTTGCCCGCCTTGCCCAGATTGATCTTGGAGATCTGACCGGACTTGCCGGAAACGGTGGTGTAGTTCTTGCGGCTGTGCAGGGAGATCTGGTTCATGAGCATGATCGCCACGCCGAACACCATCATGATGATCGCCAGAATACCGGTTTCGCCGGTGTACTTGTCGTTCATGGACACGTACTTGGTCGAAAGGGTGTTCAGGCCAAGGTAATGCGGCACGGGATAGGAGCCCATGGCGCTGCCGAACACCAGCAGGATGGTCGAGAGAATGGCGGGCTTCACCATCGGCAGGGTGATGCGCAGCATGGTCTTCCAGCGCGGGGTGTCGAGGATGGTCGCGGCCTCCTCCAGATTGGCGTCCATGTTGCGGAAAATGCCGCCGATCAGGATATAGGCAAAGGGCGCATAGTGCAGGCCCAGCACGACGATGCTCGGGAACAGCCCCTTGCACCACCAGCCCGGCATATTCACGTTGAACAGCGCCGCGAGCAGGCCGTTGGACGTGCCGGTGACGGCGTTGGAGTTAAAAAGGTTCTGCCACACAACGGCCAGCGTCCACTGCGGCATGATGTAGGGGAAAATGAAGATGGAGCTCAGATACTTCCGCCACGCCAGATTCGTCCGCGTGATCAGGAAGGCGAAAATGCCGCCGAAGAGGATGGACACCAGGCAGGTGCCGACCGCCAGCAGAACGGTGTTCAAAAGCGGCATCCACAGGTTCTTCGTGGCCATCTTACTGGTGAAAAGGTCGATGTAGTTGACGAGGGTATAGCCGTCCTGCTTCTGCGTGAGGTAGGCGTCGATGGTGCCGGGATGGATCTTGAAGGTATCCTTGATGATGGCGACGATGGGTGCGACCGTTGTGAAGGTCAGCACGATGCCCAGAAGCAGAAGGATGATATTATAGGGCTTGGAAAAGTAGGTCTTGAGCTTGTTCAGCAGGATCGTACTTTTGCTCGCCCGCAGGGGGGTGGATTGGTTCATGGCACGCTCCTTTTCCGGGATGGTGCGCCGTGGAAAGCTGCGCACGGACGGACTGAGATGGTTCAGCCCGCTCCTGCGCAGGCTTCCGCGGCGGAATGGCAGGCGCCCCTGGACGCGGCGGGAAATCGCTGGTCCAAGGGCGCCGCGAATTTTACTTTACGGAAGCTCCGGTCAGATTTCTGATGATCGGAGCTTCCTGTTTTTCACTCTTTGTAGAAAAGAGAGGTCAGATCTTAGCCTGCGCTGTACTTGGTCAGCATCTCGATCCAGCTGCCGACCGTGAAGGCGACGGATGCGCAGTATTCCGGATCTTCCAGAACCAGCTCGCCGTCGGTGGTCCACCAGTCGTAGCCGCGGTCGTTCTTGGCTGCGAATTCAACCGTGGTGCCGTCCTCAGCCATGCCGCCGATGGAATGATGGAAGTTCTCTTCCGTCTCCGCAGCGACGTTCGGGTTGGAGGAGTAGCCGCCCATGTCCTTGCCCCATGCGGAGAAGCCGTCGGCGGTGCAGGTCATGTAGGCGATGAAGGCGCAGGCAGTCCAGGGCAGCGGGCTGTTGTCGGTGACGAAGAGGTAATGGCAGTAGCCATAGCCGCCGATGCCCTTGTAGCCGTCCTCATAAGCGGCGACCTTGATGTTGTTGACGGAAACGGAGCTGGACTCCTCGACGGAGCGGAGCTTGGAATAAACCAGCAGGCCGAACTGATCGGTCGCGGAGGCGTCAACGAGGGTGTTGCAGATGGGGCCGTCGTCGGTCTGGGCGTTGTAGCTTTCGACCCAGAGCTTGATCCACGCCAGAGCGTAGGCGCCGTCGGCACCGAGGCCGAGGTCTTCCGCTTCGGACTCCATCGCCTTGATGGTGGGCTGGAAGTAGGTCTGCTCGTCGGCGGGCAGTGCTTCATAGGCTTCCTTCAGCCATGCAGCATAGTCGTCGCGGGTCAGCATGTACAGGAAGTTCTTGCCGACGATCTCGGAGTCGATGTCCATGAACAGGCCATGCTCGCCCTCAGCAACGAAGTCCCAGCAGTTGTCATAGGTCTTGGAGCCGGTGGAGTTGTACATGAAGACCTTGTTCAGGGTCTGCAGGGGCAGGAAGCCCTTGTACTCATCGGCCGTGGTCTTGTTGGCGTCCGCCCAATCCTTCGGGATGAAGGTGTCGAGGATGGCGGTCTGGACCATCTTGCTTTCGATCTGGTTGCCGTCCTGGATCAGGGTCATGGCGAAGGTGCCGGTCTCCTTGAGGGAGTCAGCGGTGAGCTGATCGAAAATTTTGTTGTTTTTCGGCTGCTGCCACTCGAATTCCATGGTATAATTGGGATCGATGGTCTGCAGATATTCGATGAACAGAGGCAGGGCGCTCTTGCCACGGCTGGAGTTGCCCACGCCGTAGAACATCTTGCCGTTGGACTCCTCGATGGCCTTCTTGGCCAGCTCTTCGAGGGTCATGCCTTCGGCTTCCTTGATGATCTTCTGAACAGCGGTGAGGTTTTCCTCAGGCTCGTTGTCCTTGGATTCCACGGGGGCCTTGCTTTCATCGGAATTGTTCGGCGTTTCACCAGACGGCTTGGTCGGATCCTGCGTGCCGCAGGCTGCCAGTGCCAGAATCATGCAAACGGCCAGAAGCAGTGCGAGAATTCTTTTCATTGCGATTTCCTCCTATACACTATACAATTTCGGACACTGGGCGGCACTTCCGCCCCGATCCTTGGTTTTATTGTACCTTTTCCCCGGACGATTGAACAGTGGACAAAACTGCGTTATTTTGTAGGATTCTGAGATTCTTGTGCGTTTTTAATGAAAACCAGATGGATTCTATGTTATAATTAGGCAAAGTGCAGACAGATCATGGAGCAAAGGAGAACAGGATGAAAAAACGGGTTTTCTTCCGTCTGGCGGCGGTGCTGGCGGCAATGTGCCTGCTGGCGGGCTGTGCGGCGGACGCCGCGCCGGACGGCGCGGACTTCGCGCCTGCGCAGGAGCAGCGGCTGGTGGTCTACACCTCCCATAAAAAAGAGGTCTGGTGGCCGATCGTCAAGGAATTTGAAGAGCGTACCGGCATCTGGGTGGACGTGGTCACCGGCGGCACCAACGAGCTGCTGGAACGGATCTCGTGGGAGGCAGACGCCCCCTGTGCCGACGTGATGTTCGGCGGCGGCGTGGAAAGTCTGGAAGCCTACAGCGAATACTTTACCCCCTATCTCTGCGCCGACACGGCGGACATCGCCCCGCAGTATCGGACCTCCGACGGGCTATGGACGCCCTTTTCCGCTCTGCCCATCGTGCTGATCTACAACCCAAAGCTCGTCGAGCGCACCGAGCTGACGAGCTGGCAGGATCTGCTGAGGCCGGAATTCTGCGGGCGGATCGCCTTTGCCGACCCCGCCGTTTCCGGCTCGTGCTACACGGGGCTCGTGACCATGCTCAGCGCGGTGGACGCGCCGCAGGAGGACACGCTCCGCGCCTTTGCGGAGAATCTGAGCGGCAAGCTGCTCTCCTCCTCCGGCGACATCCTCGACTCCGTCGCCGACGGCACGGACTGGGTGGGCATCACGCTGGAGGAAACCGCGCTCAAGCGCATCGCTGCGGGCGAAAACCTGCGCATGGTCTATCCCTCCGACGGCACCAGCGCCGTGCCGGACGGCAGTGCGCTCATCCGCGGCGCGCAGCACGCGGAAAACGCCCGGCGCTTCCTCGATTTCACCGTCAGCCGCGACGTGCAGTCGCTTTTGCAGGATTCGGAATTCTCCCGCCGCAGTGTGCGCAGCGACATCGAGCCGCCTGCGGCGCTGGTGCGGCTTGAAAAAATTCCGATGACGGCGTATGATATTTCGCAGGCGAGCAGCGAGCGCGGCGCGATCCTCGAACGCTTTCAGGCGCTGCTTGACGGGGAGGGCGAGAAATGAAACGATCGTACTCCTTCCGCAAGCGGCTGTTCGCCGGGTTTCTGATCGTGTCGCTCGTGCCGCTTCTCATCTGCTCGGCGATGCTTTTGCAGATCTTCCGCTTGCGCATGACGAGCAGCGCCGACACGCAGTCCGAGCAGGCGCTGGACGAGAGTATTCTTGCCCTTGACCGGCTCGACGGCGGCATCCGCGGCGCGGTGCAGGCGCTGCGCGGCGACCGTGTCGTCAGTCAGGCACTCTTTGACGAACGCGCGGAGGATACGCTGGTCAACGGCAAGCTCTTCCGCGCCTCCGGCGAGGCGAAGAATTTCGCCCGGCTCGACCTCTATGACATCAGCGGCCTCTGGCGCTACTCCACGCAGACTGCGCCCGCGAGTCTCCGCCTGCCCACAAGCTGGGGCATCTTATACGAAGCGGCGCAGGCCGCCGAAAACGAACTGGTCTACATCGCCGGAGAACAGCCCTCCTCCGACGCAGTCTTGCAGGGCGCGGCCCTGCTCACCGATGCCTACGGCGCGCCCATGGGCTATCTGGTCATCAGCGTTTCGCCCGCGGGGCTGCAATCGCTGCTCGGCGGCAAGGCCGGCGCACAGAATGTTCTGGCCGTTCTGAGCCGCTACTGGCGGCCCGTCTACTGCACGAACGACACGCTGGGCGACCAGCTTGCGGCGAGGCTGCGCGCGCAGCTTCTCTCCGGCGGGACGCTTTCCGGCTTGTCCGAGGACTACGTCTACCGCATCCGCAGGCACGGAGCGACGGGGCTGTGCGTCGTCTTACAGCAGCCGCAGGTCTTTACCCGCAGCACGATGCGGCTGTTATACACCGTGAGCATCTCCTGCGCGGTGATCTGCATCGGCGTGTGCGTGGTCATGAGCTTTCAGATGAGCCGCCAGCTTTTCCGCCCCATCGGGCAGCTGCACAACGCCTTGCAGCAGGTCGGCAAAAACAATCTGGAGGTCCACGTCCCGGTGCTGCAATCGGACGAGCTGGGCGAGCTGGCCCAGCAGTTCAACCGCATGGTCATCGACCTCAAGCGCAACCAGCAGCTACTGGTCGACAACCAGCGCGCGCTCAACGAGGCGCAGATCCGGATGTTACAGGCACAGCTCAACCCGCATTTTCTCTGCAACACCCTCGACACCATGAAGTGGATCAGCAAGATCAATCAGGTGCCGCAGGTCGCGCTGATGTCCACGGACCTCGCCGATATTCTGCGCTTCTGCATCCGGCCGGAGGAATTCGTTTCCCTGCGGCAGGAGGTGGAGGTCCTGAAGCGCTATATGGAGATCCAGCGCATCCGGCTGGCCGACAGCTTCACCTTCTCCGTGGAGGTCCCGGCGGAGCTGGAAGACTGCCTTGTGCCGAAAATGATGCTCCAGCCGCTGGCGGAAAACGCCGTCCTGCATGGCCTGTCCGGCGTGGACGGCGGCCGGCTGGAGGTCACGGTCTCTGCCGCAGACGGCGTGCTGCACATCTGTGTGGCGGACAATGGCGCGGGTCTGCCGCAGGAGCTGCTGGGAAAATACCGTCCCCACGCCGCAGGCGAGGGACATCTGGGGCTGTTCAATGTGGACACCATTCTGCAAAAACACTACGGCGCGGAATTCGGCCTGTTTCTGGCCAACCGCGCGGAGGGCGCGGGCGCGGTCATCACCGCCACGCTGCCCGTGACACGAAGGGAGGCGTCCGACCATGCTGAAGGTACTGGTCGTTGAAGATGAAGAAATGATCCGCAAGGGCATCGTTCTGACGGTGGACTGGGCGGCGATCGACTCCGTGGTCGTGGGCGAGGCCGCCAACGGCGAGGAAGCGCTCGCCGTCGTGGAGCGCTGCGAGCCGACGCTCATCATCACGGATCTGAAAATGCCGAAGATGGACGGCATCGAGATGCTGCGCCAGCTCCGCGAACGCGGCTGCCGCGCCCCGGCGATCATCCTGACCGCCTACGACAGTTTTGAGTACGCCCGCAGTGCGATGCGGCTGGGCGCGGTGGACTTCCTGCTCAAGCCCTTCCACGACGGCGATCTGGAGCAGTCGGTGCTGACGCTGCAAAAGAAGCTGGAAACGCAGGCGGTGCGCGCCAGAGAGGTCGAGCTGCCGAAAAAGGGCGGGCAGAGCCGCTATGTGCTCTCCGCCATGGACTGCATCGCGGAGAACTACGGCAATCCGAACCTGACCGTGGGCATGATCGCCCAGCAGCTCGGCCTGAGCGAGGGGCATCTGAGCCATTTATTCAAGAAGGAAACGGATTCGACGCTGCTTTCCTATCTGACGCGCTACCGCATCCACAAATCCATGGAGCTGCTGCGCGACTGCCGCCGGAAGGTCTACGAAGTGGCCGAGCAGGTCGGCTACCGCGACATTGCCTATTTTTCCGCCACTTTCAAGAAGCTGACCGGCATCAGCCCGTCGGAGTATCAGGACAGCACAAAATAGAAAGGAGTTTCCCGTATGATCCGACTGATTGCCTGCGACATCGACGGCACGCTGCTGTTTCCGTGGCAGCGCGAGGTCGCGCCCGCAGTCCTGCACGAGATCCCGCGGCTGGCGGCCAAGGGCATCCGCTTCTGCCCGACCAGCGGGCGGCGGCTGGAGAGCCTGCGGCGGCTGTTTGCACCCGTCGCGGACGAGCTGTATTATATCTGCGAAAACGGCTCGACCCTTTATGCGCCGGGCGGCGCGCTGCTGGGCCACATCGCCATCCCGCGCACGGACGCGCTGACGATCTGCCATGACATTCTCGCCCGGCCGGACTGCGAGCTGATGGTCTCGGGCGTGAACGGCTGCTACCTCTTCCCCAAGGGGCCGGAGATCGTGGAGGTGATCCGGGAGGTCGGCAACCATCTGGTCTATGTGCCCACGCCGGAGGATATTCCGGAGGAAATTCTCAAGGTGTCGGCCTTCTGCCCCGATCCTGCTGCGCTCGTACCCAAGCTGTCTGGTCTTTCCCTGCCGCCGCGCATCGCAGGCGAGCGCTGGGTCGATTTCACCCGGTCGGACAAGGCCGACGGCCTGCGGCGGCTGGGAGAGCTTCTGGGCGTCGCACGGGAAGAAATTCTCGCCATCGGCGACAATTATAATGACGTCGGGATGCTCGACTATGCCGGAAGCGCCTATCTGATGGCCTCGGCTGCACCGGAGCTGCTGGCGCGTTTTCCGCAGCATTGTGAGCGGGTCGAGGAGCTTCTGCAAACGCTGTGACCGGCGGTTTGTTTGGTATAATACTGATTTTTGATTAAAACATTTAATCAAGAATCCCGTGTGCTACGCACACTCGCATCGTGCGAATGCACGCTGCGCCGTCTCATGCAGAATCTGACGCGCCTTCGGCGCTATAAAAAGCATTTCAAGCTTTTTAACAGATTCTAGTATGAGATATTCTGCGTTTGCATATTTTCATCACATATCAAGTGTAAAACGAAACAGACTTCTGTCGTATTCTGTCGTTTTTTCCGGAAATGTCCGATGGTGTCTTATAATGATGTAACATCAGAATTTCAAAGGAGAGCATTATGACAAAGACAGAAACCCTGCTTCGGGCGCTTTTGGGGCCGGTGCGCGAGGACGTCCGCCCGCTGGCGGCGGTGGTGGATTATGTGGCCGGCTTGCTTTTTGTGGAAGAAATGCAGCTGGACGATGTGCGTATCACCAAGCGCGTCTATCCGGCGGTGGCAAAGCAGCTCGGAAAGCCTGCGACGGCGATCTCCAGAAGCGTGGAGCGCCTGACGGCGCGCTGCTGGAGCGACGGCGATCCGGAGCTTTTGCAGACCATTTTGGGACGTAAGGTTCTCGCGCCCTATTCCCCGCGGGAAACGGTGATCTGTCTTGCCTATTATGTTCATTATGACTGCTCCATGCACGAGGTCCTGCGCCGCCGTCTGGGGATAAAATAAGCGATCGGCTTTTGCTGCGTCCTCATAAGAAACCACAGCCCCTTCGCCGAGTCTTTTCCGCCGGAACTGCGGCGTTTTCCCTTGCGTTACACAAAGCAGCGCCGCGGAAAAACGCCTTGTTCCAACAAAAAATCCTTCGGCGAATGGCTGTAAGCAGGGATTCCCCGCAGACAAAGTCTGCGGGGAATCCTCTATGTTTTCTTATTCGGACTCCGCTTTCGCCGATCGCTTATTTTTATAATTCCGCGATGATTTTGGTTCCCTTCCGGCGCAGCCAGCGATAGAGCAGCAGCGAGAGCGCCAGCATTACTGCGGCGCACACCGCCAGATAGGCGGCGCCTCCCAGATGCCAGCCGCCCAGCAGATAACCGGCCGCGATGGCCGCGGCGAGAATCCAGCCGCCGAACAGCGACAGCATGACGCTGAGACTCTGCTTGATGGGGGTGATCTCGCTTGTCCAGGTGACATTGGCCCATTTCGTACCGGCCGACAGGTCGAACAAGGCCATCATCAGCACGAACAGCAGGCAGTTTCCAACCAGAAGCAGCCGCTCGGCGGGCGAGCCGGACGAGATTGCAGCCGCGCAGAGGGCACACAAGGCGACGGGAATTTCGGTCAGCAGAAGCTGCATGGTGAGCTTCGCCCGCAGAATCTGCCACGGGCGGACGGGGAGCGACTGGAGAAGCCACAGCGCTTTTCCCTCCAGCGAGACAGAGGGCGCGGCCATGTTGTTCATGGTGGACAGCAGGCAGACCGCGGCGCAGAGCAGCACCGGCACGGCGGCTGGATGCTCTGCAAACAGTTCCGTCAGGACGGAAAGAAAGGCGCTCCCGCGCAGAAGCAGAAGGACTGCCGCGACCGGCAGGAACAGAAGGCCAAAGCCGCAGTTGAGCATATAGTTCGGGTTGGAGGTGAAGCGCCTGAGCTCCTTGTACAGCAGCGCGCGGGACAGCGGGCGCACGCGCGCGGCTTTTTCGCGGTAGACAGCCTTTGCGGCCTTGCCACTGGCGGTGGCAATGCGCAGGAAGCTGCGCGCCAGCACAATGCAGGTCAGCGCGAACAGCCCCAGAACGACGGCCGAAACGACCAGCATGGCAAAGCCGTCGCCCTCGCCGACGCGGCCGAGCAGGTAGAGAGGATAGACCCTGCCGCGGATCGCCGCGCCGTAGGCCGCGGCATTTTCAACCAGCTCGCGGATCCACGTCTGCGCCTTGAAGCCGACAAAGTAGTATGCGCCGAAGAGGACAAGCGACAGGAAAACGGCGGCAAAGCTGCGGTTTTTGAGCTTCAGGCTGATCTTCGCCACGACCCAGCCCAGCAGGCAGGAGAGAAACAGCACGAAGATCGTCACCAGAACCAGAAGCAGCACGCAGCCGAAAACGGAGGCGGCGGTCTGCTTCACGGTGCAGAAATACACGGCAATTGCCGGAATCAGCACGACGCCGGAGTACATCAGTCCCATCAGGTACACGCCCAGCATCCGCGCGGCGAGGACAAGCCGCACTGGGATGGGCAGCGACAGCAGAGGATCGTTGTCCTTGGCCAGATACAGTCCGGCATAGGTGTTGAACACACTGCCGAACACGCCCAGCGCCACGGCGACCAGACTGCACAGCGTGAAGTACAGCCAGCCCATCCCGGCCTGTACCAGCGGAGTGCAGAGTTGGCTGGCGAGGAAAGTGAACATTCCGCCGAGAATGCCGACCATCAGCAGAATATAGGCGATGATCATGGCAGTGGAGGAGGCGCGGGAGCGGCGTTTGCCCTTCTTCTGGTCATAGAAGAAGCCGCGGTTGATCTCCAGCAGCTGCTTTTTCAGAAGAATTTTCAGCATTGTTCTCCCTCCAGTTCAAGGAAGACCTCCTCCAGGGAGTCGTCGCCCTTGACCTCCTCCATCGTGCCGGAGCGGATGAGGCGGCCGCCCTTGATGATGGCGACCTTGTCGCAGAGCTTCTCCGCGACCTCCAGCACGTGGGTGGAGAAGAAGATCGCGCCGCCTGCATCGCACAGCTCGCGCATCATGCCCTTGAGCAGGTGCGAGGCCTTAGGGTCGAGGCCGACGAAAGGCTCATCCATTAAAATGAGCTTTGGCGCGTGCAGCCATGCGGAGATGATCGCGAGCTTCTGCTTCATGCCGTGTGAATAGGCGGAGATAGGCTGCGCCAGATCGTCCGTCAGCTCGAAGGTGGCGGCATATTTTGCAATGCGCTCCTTGCGCGCCGCGGCGGGGACGGCGAACACGTCCGCGATGAAGTTCAGATACTGGATGCCGGACATATAGTCATAAAGGTCGGGGTTGTCCGGGATGTAGGCGATCTGCTTTTTGCAGGCAAGAGGATCCTCCCGCACGGACACGCCGCCGATGGTGATTTCACCGGCATCGAATTGCAGAATTCCGGCGACCGAGCGCAGGGTGGTCGTCTTGCCCGCGCCGTTGTGGCCGATGAAGCCGTAGATCTCGCCCGGCGCAATATGCAGGGAGAGGTCGTCCACGGCTTTTTTCTCCCCATAAGTCTTGGTCAGATGTTCAATTCTCAGCATGAAAAGCTCTCCTTATCTTTTGTTTCTGCCGCGCAGAATGTTCATCAGCACATACAGGCCGAGAAGAAGAACGATCGCGCCGCAGAGGATGCCGTACATCGCGGGCACGCCGACCTTTTCCCCGAAGAAGTAGACGTTGCAGTCGATGCCGTCACGTATTTTTTCGATGACTTCCGTCGGGAAGCCCGTGCGCTCCATCTCGCGGTAGACACCGGCGAGGCAGTGATTGCGCAGCAGACTGGTGCCGTAGGTACCCGGCAGGAAGGACAGAACCTTCTGGAGTCCCTCGGAGAAGTTGGAAATGGGCATATACGCCCCGCAGATGAAGCCGTAGCCCGCGCTGACGATCGTGCCGACCGCCGAGGCCTGCCCGTTGGTGGACAGGGGGAAATTCACGCAGGAGGACAGCGCTACGCCGAAGAGTGTCAGCAGGAATACGTCCAGCGCGATGCGCGCTACGTCGCCGAAGGTTAGATACCAGCCCATGCGCCATAAGTACAGAAGGCTTGCGCCGAAGGCTACGAAGGTCACGATCAGCGTGACGAGAGCCGAGGCGATGAAGTAGGCCAGCGCGACGGTGGAGCGGCGCACCGGACTGACCGTGAGGTCGCGCAGTGCGCCCGAGACCTTATCCTGCACCATCATGAGGTTGGAGCAGAAGGCGACCGTCACGCAGCTCACCGCCAGCAGAGAGGAGATCAGCTCCCCGCCGACCGTCGCATCAATGAGCGCGTCAGCGACCGGAAACCCCTGCGGCAATGCGCTGACAAAGCTGTCGCGGTATACGCTCGCAAGGAAGGTGGCGTAGAGCACCAGCAGCACGACCGGCGTGATCAGCGAGGAGATCAGCATCCCCTTATCCTTGAAGAACAGCCGGCGGTCGCGCCGGATCAGATTTGCAAGTCCTGTCATTTTTCGGCACCTCCCGTCAGCTTTTTGCCCGTTACGGCGAGGAAGACATCATCCATTTTGCCCTTGGTGATCTCGTAGTCCGTGAACAGTTCCGGGTGCTCCACGATGAGCCTTGTCGCCGCGGCGGTGTCCGGCACGGCAAGGCGCACCGCGCCGCGGAGCACCTCACAGGGCAGGCCGAGCGGCCGCAGTGCCTCCGCGTCTAGACCGTAGAGGGTGATGAAGTCGCCGGTGTAGGCGTTTTTAAGATCCAGCGGCGTTCCCTCGGCGGCGATCGCGCCGCTGTCGAGAATGACGACATAGTCCGCGTCCGCGGCTTCCTCCATGTAATGCGTGGTCAGAAATACAGTCAGATTTTCCCGGCGGCGGAGTTCCTGCACGACGTCCCACAGCAGCTTGCGCGTCTGCGGATCGAGACCGGTCGTCGGCTCGTCGAGAATCAGAATTTCCGGCCGGTGCAGCAGCGCGCGGGCGATGTCGATGCGGCGGCGCTGTCCGCCGGAGAGCTTGCCGACCGTCCGGCTCAGAAGGCCGGAGAAGTCCAGCAGCTCCGCCAGCTCGGCAAGGCGCGCCTTGAAGGCGGCGCCGGTGATGCCATAGAGCGCGGCGCGGCTTCGCAGGTTATCGCGGACGGAAAGCGCGCCGTCGAGGACGGAATTCTGGAATACCACGCCCAGCTTGCGGGCGATGTGCTCCATGCTTCCGTCGATGCTCTCGCCGCAAACGCGCACGCTGCCGCTGTCCTTGGCAAGCTGACCGCACAGAATGGAAATGGTTGTGGATTTACCGGCGCCGTTTACGCCGAGGAAGGCGAACAGCTCGCCCGGCCGGACATGGAAGGACAGGTCGCGCACGGCCTGCACCTCCGCGAAGCGCTTGTTCAGGTGCTCAATTTCTATAATGTGTTCCATTTATTTTTCTCCTTTTTCGCGAAGATCGGGGGATTGGCGGCGCAGCGCATCTCCCGCTTCGGAGGCGTCCGGCACCGGCTGAATTCTTGTAATGTCGCTGCCTGTATGCAGGATATAAATCATTCCGCGGAAGATCTCGCCCAGCAGCGCCGCGATCTCGGCGTCGGTCAGGCTGCATATACCCGCCGCGCTTATGACGCACAGGCCGTAGGTGTATATCCACATCTGGCGGAAGAGATGCGCGGCCTGCTCATGTGTGGCGTGGTAGTCGCGCATGATGATCTCAAGGTCGTTTTCCCGGCCGAAGGGCAGCTCGCTCAGCGCACGGTCGAGGTCGGCGCCGTCGCGGCTGTGCTGCTCGAAAAGCAGGCGGAAGAGCATCGGCTCCTCACGCGCGAATTTGACCCACTGCATCCCGCGCTTCTTGTAGGCGGGGAAGAACGCCTTCGCGACCTCCATGTAGCGGTCAAAGACGGCCTTTGCCTCCAACTGTACGGCGGCCTTGAGTTCTTCCATGTCCTTGAAGGTGGTGAAAATGGGCGAGGACGAGGTCCCGAGGCGCTTGCCGATCTCGCGGGCGGTCAGGGCGCTTTCCCCCTGCTCGCGCAGCAGCGAGAGCGCGGCGGCGACGATCTCCTCTCTGGTAAATTTCGGTTTCGGGGGCATAGAATCTTCCTTTCTCCGATGAAGACGATTGCGCAAATGCATTTTATAACATTAGTTACAAAACGAGTGGTTTGATTATAGCGCGGCAAAGCGGCACTGTCAAGAGTAAGATTTCCTTCCGATCGCGCCGCCCGCTGTGATAGGGCAAAAAAAACGGGGCGTGCGCCCCGTTTTTTAAGATGTTAATCTCTGTCCCAGTTGTGCCAGACGTTCTGCACGTCGTCGTCATCCTCAAAGATGTCGAGCATTTTTTCCATATTGGCGATGTCGTCGGGATTCTCCAGCTTCTTGTATTCGCCGGGGACCATCTCGATCTGCGCGGAAACGAAGGAATAGCCCTTCTTGCTCAGCGCGTCGGCCACGGCATTGAAGTCGTCGGGATCGGTGTAGATGGTGAAGCAGTCGTCCTCGGCCTCGAAGTCGTCCGCACCGCAGTCCATGGCGTCCATCATGACGTCGTCCTCTTCGTAGTCGCCGTCTTCATTGTCGATGACGAGAACGCCCTTCTTGCTGAAGTTCCAGGAAACGCAGCCGTTTGCGCCCATCTTTCCGCCGTATTTGTCGAAATGGTGGCGCATATTGCCCGCGGTGCGGTTGCGGTTGTCGGTCATCGTTTCGACGATGACGGCGATGCCGGCGGGGCCGTAGCCTTCATAGGTGATGGAATCGTAGGAGTCGCCGCTGCCGGCGCTCGCGGCCTTCTCCAGCACGCGCTTGATGTTGTCGTTGGGCATATTGGCGGCCTTGGCCTTGGTGATGACCGTCGCCAGACGGGAGTTATAGTTCGGATCGGCAGAGCCGCCGCCTTCCTTCACGGCGACGTACATCTCCTTCGCGATCTTGGTAAAAGCGGCAGCGCGCTTTGCGTCCTGCGCACCCTTCGTCTTCTGAATGTTATGCCACTTGGAATGTCCGGACATAAGTATGCTTCCTCTCTGATAAAGTTTTCGTATATTTTATTCTAGCACATGAAAAGCGGCTTGACAAGAATTTTATACGAATTTTATGGGGTCTGTGTGCGTTTTTGACACAAAGACTTCGATTTCGGGGAACTGCGTGCGCAGGCTTTCCGCGAGATAGGTGCAGACGGGATTTTCGGTTTCAAAATGCCCGGCGTCGATCAGCGTCACGCCCAGCTCAACCGCGTCGGCAAAGGCGTTGTATTTGACGTCGGCGGTGACAAAGGCGTCGCAGCCCAGCTCCGCCGCGCGTGCAAGCTCCCCGGCGCACGCGCCGCCGCCGACAAAGACGGTCCGGATCTCCCGGCCGCCGTCCGCATAGCGCAGACCGGGGCAGGAAAGCACCGCTTTGACGAATTGCGCAAATGCGGCGGGGCTCTGCGCGCAGACCTTGCCGCGGCGCAGCAGGCCGTAGGGGCGGCCCTGCCCGTCGGTTCCCTCCGGGTCGACGACCTGCACATCCGCAAGGCCGAGCGCGGCCGCAAGGCAGTCGTTCACGCCGCCGGGGGCTTTGTCCAGATTCGTGTGCGCGTTCAGCGCGGCGATGCCGTTTTCAATCAGAAACAGCAGATTGCGCCCCTGCGCCGTGCCGTCATTCACTGCGGAAAGTTCCCAGATGGCCGGATGGTGCGTCACGAGAAGCTGCGCGCCCAGCGCCTTCGCCTCCTCGCAGGCGGCGCGGAAGGGGTCGAGCGCGACCAGGATCCGCGTGACGGGCGCGTTTGCCCTCCCGCACAGCAGGCCGACGTGATCCCAGCTTTCCTGCATGGATTCCGGGGCAAGCGTTTGCAGAAATTCATGGATTTCCCGAACGGTTTTCATAGCTCCTCCTCATCTCGCGCACCTCGCAGAGCGCGGCTTCGTAATAATGCAGCTTCGATTCATCTGCCGGGTCGCCGCCGCGGCGGATGCCCTCGGCCGTCAGCGCCAGCGATCGCTCAATGCGGGCCAGATAGTCCGGCAGCAGCGGGTCGCCGGAGGCGAGCAGCGCGGGGGAAACGTACTGCGCGCCCGGCGTCAGCGGTGCGGCACAGCCGTAGCGCACGCTGAGCACCTGATATAAAAATCCGCCGTCGCGGACGAGCGCTTCTTTTTCGATGCCGAAGCCCAGCGCCGCCAGTGCCCGGCGCAGGTCGGCACCGGAGGACTGGGGCTGAAGGATCAGCAGGTAGCGCGGGTCGCGCAGCCACGGGCAGGCGGAAATGATCTGTGTGATCAGGTCGCCGCCCATGCCGGCGCAGACGACGGTGTCGATCTCGTCCGGGTCGACGGCGGCCAGACCGTCCGCCTGAGAAAAGCGCATTTTCTCCGCCACGCCGTAGCGCACGGCGTTTTCCATCGCCCGATGGAGCGGCCCCTCGCGCAGCTCCGAGGCGTGGACGAATTTTGCCTGCCCCGTTTGCAGCAGAAAAATGCCGAGATAGCCGTGATCTGCGCCGATGTCGGCCACGCGGCTGCCCTGCGGCACCTGCGCCGCGCAGCAGCGCAGACGGTCAGAGATGGGTAGCTTCATAGAATCTCCTGTAAAACGAAGGAGAGGCGAGCGCCTCTCCTTTTCGGTTGTTTACTTGTTTTCCTCACTGGCTTCGATGAAGCGGTTGACCTGCGCAAGGAAGGCGTCGGCGTCCACGCCGTGGACCATGCAGGCTTCCTCGACGGTCTCGCCGCGGGATGACGGGCAGCCGAGGCAGTGCATACCGATGGCCATGAACAGGGGAGCGGTCTGCGGAGCGATATCCAGAACGTCACCGATAATGGTGGTTTTTTCGATTTTGGTTGCCATAAAAAGAACCTCCTAGCGTCATTTTTCTTTATTATATCCAATGCTTCCGCAAAAATCAAGCCGGAACGCCCTTGATTTTTGCGGCGGCGGTGTTATGATAGGCGCGGGAGGAATGTAATATGTTTGATCTGATCCTGAAAGGCGGCCTGCTTCTCGACGGCAGCGGCAACGAGGGCGTCCCGGCCGACCTCGCCGTTTCCGGCGGAAGAATTGCCGCGATCGGGCACGACCTTGGCCCGGCGGCGCAAACGCTGGACGTGGCCGACTTCTGCGTCACGCCGGGATTTCTGGATATTCATCGCCACGGCGACGCGGAGGTGTTCCGCGAAGGCTTCGGCCATGCCGAGCTGCGGCAGGGCCTGACGACCATTCTCAACGGCAACTGCGGCCTGTCGCTTGCGCCCTTCGGCGCGGCGCACCGGGAGGAGATCCTGCGCTATTTGCAGCCCATCACGGGCGGTGAGACGGGCGGCATCCCGACCGGCACGATGGACGAATACCTTTCCGCGCTGGAAAAGCGCCCGCTTCCCCTGAACGTCGGGATGCTCGTTGGCAACGGCACCGTCCGCACGGACGTATGCGGCTATCGCGCCGAGGCGCCAGAGGACTTCACGCCCATTCACCGGCGGCTGGAGCGCGCGCTGGCAGAGGGGGCGTTCGCCATTTCGCTGGGATTGGGTTATGCGCCGGAGTGCTTTTATTCCACCGAAGAGCTGATCCGCGCGCTCGCGCCTCTCGACCACAGCGGTGTTCCCATCGCTGTGCATATGCGCGAGGAGGGGGACATGGTCTGTGAGGCGGTCGAGGAGATGATCACCGTCGCGCGGGCGCTGCACACGCCGCTGCACATCAGCCACCTCAAGGCAATGGGAATGCGCAACTGGGGCAAGCGCATCCCGCATGCGCTGGAGCTGATGGAGCGCGCGCGGCAGGAGAGCATGGACGTTTCCTGCGATGTCTACCCCTACACCGCCGGCTCGACGCAGCTGCTGCACATCCTGCCGCCGGACTTTCTGGAGGGCGGCACGGAGGCGATCGCCGCGCGGCTGCGGAAGCAGGAAAACCGCGAGCTTCTGCGCGAGCGCATCCGCTCCGGCCATGATTTTGACAATATTGCCCAGATGGTCGGCTGGGACAACATCGTCCTGTCCACCCTGAATCTGCCGGAGCATCAGGCGCTCACGGGCATGACCGTCGCACAGGCGGCCAAGCGGATGCGGCTCGACCCGGTGGACTGCGTCTGCGAGCTTCTGGCGGACGAGCACTGCGGCGTGACGATGATCGACCGCATCACCTGCGAGGAGGACATCTGCACCATCCTGCGCGACCCGTATTCCAGCGTGATCTCCGACAGCACCTACCCGACGGTGGGCCTGCCGCATCCCCGCGTCTATGCGACATGCACGAGAATTCTGGAGAAATACGTCCGGCAGGAGAAGATTCTCACCCTGCCGGAGGCGGTGCGCAAGCTGACTTCGCTCCCGGCGCAGGCCATGCGCCTGCACGGCAAGGGTCTGCTGCGCGAGGGGATGGACGCGGACATTAACGTGTTCCGTCTGGAGGACATTCACGAAAAGGCGACCTACGCCGCGCCGCGGCAGGAGAGCGTGGGCATGGACTGCGTGCTGGTCGCCGGACGGCCGGCCATCCTGCACGGCCGGTGGACGGGAGAGACCGCCGGCCGCGTCCTGCGCGCCGGAAGGTAAAGGAACATAAGAACCCATGCTTTCAAGAAGCGAGAGCATGGGTTTTCCTCAAAAATCGGGGAAACAGAGAGAAAAAGCAAGCGAAAAAGGAGTGCTCCCAACTCCAATTTGCCAGCTTTTTCA
>OKSD01000390.1_pt1 | contig 48154 bp, 60 predicted proteins | sample 1601221 | NCBI WGS metagenome assembly OKSD01 (sample SAMEA3541550, study PRJEB24748) | human gut metagenome | biome: human gut; feature: human-associated habitat; material: faeces | place: China | collected 2012
ACCCCCGGCCTTCTGGTCCGTAGCCAGACGCTCTATCCAGCTGAGCTAACGGCGCGTGTCCTTTCAGACAGCTTGTGTATCATAGCACAGCGGCTCCGAAAATGCAAGGGGTATTTTCACATTTCCGTCTCTTTTTTGCACGGACTGGAAAAATGCTTGCAATGCACCCGTCCGGCGCATATAATATCCTATTATTTTCCTTGCATTTTCAAGAAAGGAGCGCCCCTATGAACATCTTCCATTCCGTCGCCGAATTAGCGGGAAACACCCCGCTGCTGGAGCTGTGTCGCTACGAGCGCAGGCACGGCCTGAACGCCCGCATCCTTGCCAAGCTCGAGTGCTGCAACGTGGCGGGCAGCGCCAAGGACCGCGTGGCGAAGCACATGATCGAACGCGCCGAGGCGGAGGGAAAGCTCGTTCCGGGGAGCGTCATCATTGAGCCGACGAGCGGCAACACCGGCATCGGCCTCGCCGCGATGGCCAAGGTCCACGGCTACCGCGTGATCCTCACCATGCCGGAGAGCATGAGCGTGGAGCGTCGGAATCTGCTCAAAGCCTATGGCGCGGAGCTGGTGCTGACGCCGGCGGCGGAGGGCATGGCGGGCGCCGTGAAGCGCGCGGAGGAGCTGGCGGCGGCAACACCGAAGAGCTTTATCCCCGCACAGTTCGACAATCCCGCGAACCCCGAGGCGCACTATCTCACCACCGGCCCCGAGCTCTGGCGCGATACCGACGGCTGCGTCGATCTTTTCGTCGCTGGCATCGGCACGGGCGGCACATTCTCCGGCACAGGACGCTATCTCAAAGAGAAAAATCCGAATGTGAAGCTCGTGGCCGTCGAGCCGGCAGGCTCGCCGCTGCTCTCGGGCGGCAAGGCCGGGCCGCACGGACTGATGGGCATCGGAGCGAACTTTATCCCCAAAAATATGGACGTTTCGCTCATCGACGAGGTCATCTGTGTCCGCGAGGAGGACGCCTACGCCGCAGGCCGCGATATGGTCGCGTGTGAGGGTGTGCTCGTCGGCATCACCGCGGGCGCTGCGCTTTGGGCGGCGACGCAGCTCGCGCTCCGGCCGGAGAACGCGGGCAAGACCATTGTCGCGCTGCTGCCGGACGGCGGCGAGCGCTATCTATCCACGCCAATGTATCAGGGGGAATGACCGATGTCCGATAAAAATGAGATCATCCGTTCCGCCGCCGCGCAGGTGGCGGAGAACTACCGCAAAAGCGATATTTTGATGTACGGCGACGCGCTGCGCCTGCCGAGCCGCACGGCGGTCATTGAGATTATCCGCGACTTTCAGAAGATCCTGTTTCCGGCCTACTACGGCGACCGCGACCTGCTGAAGCTCCCGCCGGAGCAGTACAGCGCCCTGCTCATGGGGCACGTCTACGACAAGCTGCTGCGCCAGCTTGAGCTGGTCATGCCGGAGGGGGAGGAGGGGGTGCGCCGCGCCGAGAAGGTCTGCGAGGCGATGATGGAGCGTCTGCCCCATATCCAGGAGCTGCTGCTCAAGGACCTGACCGCCAACTACAACGGCGACCCCGCGGCCTCGAGCCGGCAGGAGATCATTCTGTCCTACCCCGGGATGTTTGCCATCTTCATCTATCGCATCGCGCACGAGCTGTATCTTGAGAAAGTGCCGATGATCCCGCGCATCATGACGGAGTATGCCCACTCTCAGACGGGCATCGACATCAATCCCGGCGCGACCATCGGCGAGTATTTCTCCATCGACCACGGCACCGGCGTGGTCGTCGGCGAGACGACCGTCATCGGCGACCGCGTGCAGCTCTATCAGGGTGTGACGCTCGGCGCGATGTCGCCCGCAGGGATGCACCACAGCGCGGAGACTCCCGCGCGCCGTCACCCGAAGGTCGGCAGCGACGTGACCATCTATGCCGGCGCGACGCTGCTCGGCGGCGCGACGGAGGTCGGCGACAACGTGGTCATCGGCGGCAACGCCTTCCTGACCGAGTCGGTCGAGAGCGACACCAAGGTGAGCATCAAGAAGCCAGAGATGACCTTCCGCGTGAAGGGCGGCCGGTTCTGAAAACAGAAATGGAAAAGCCCGCATCGAAAGATGCGGGCTTTTCTAATGGGCAAAACAGAGGCGAATTCAGAAGCCTGGAGGTATTGGCGCACACATGCGAACGGGCCGGCTATTCCTCCTCGAGCGGCAGGGCGACCTGCGTGACGAACCTCGCGGGGTCCTTGTGCTGCGGCGGGCCCTCGAGATAAATGCGGCGGAGCTTCCCCGTGGGCGTGAGCCCATGCCGCCGCGCATAGGCGCGGAGCTTCTTCTCCGCGGCGGGCAGGCCCTCATAGGCCCCGTGGTGGTAGAGACTGAGCGCCGGCGTCGCGGGCAGCGTTACCACATGGTCGCCCTCGCTCTCCGGCGGGACAGCCGCGCAGAATGCGACCTCCTGAGGGTGTGCAATGGCAGACTCCACAAGGTACATCCGCTGCGTGATGTCCGTGCCGTAGAGCCGCATTCCCTCCAGCGCGACGGCGTGGAGCAGCGCCGTGCGCTCCGCCACCGTGGACGCCGGATACACGCGGCGGTAGATCGTCTGCTGCGGCAGAAGAACGCGCCTGACCTGCGGCGGCGCTGCTGCTGGCAATGCCGCTGCTGCGTGTGATGGCGGGCAGCCGGTCGTTCGGCGCGCTGCTGGCGGCAGATGCTCGCCTACTGCGTGCCGCTGATCCCCACGGCTGTCTTCTGGTGGATCATGGGCGTGTCGGACCGTTATCTGGTGAAATGGTTCGTGGGGAGCGATGCCAACGGCATCTACGCCGTTGCCTACAAGATACCGACCATCCTGACCATCCTCGCCACGGTGTTTATGGACGCCTGGCAGCTCTCCGCCATCGCCGAGTCGGGCGACCGCCGGGCGCAGGCGCGCTTTTACGCGCGCGTGTGGGACGCGTTCTTCTCCGCGGCCTGCCTCTGCGCGGGCGGCATCATCGCGTTTTCGCCGCTGCTCATCCGGCTGCTCGCGGCGGAGAGCTACTATGACGCCTGACGCTATATCCCGATCCTCACGCTCTCGATGATCGCGGCGGCGTTTTCCAATTTCGTGAGCAGCGTCTACGTCGTGACAAAGAAGAGCACGGCATCGCTCTGGATCTCGCTCGCCGCCGCGCAGACGGTGTTTCAAAGAAAGTAGGTGGTTTCCATGATCTTAACGGCATTCCACGGCTTCTGCATGGCGCTGGCGGACAGCGTCCCCGGCGTCTCCGGCGGGACGATCGCCTTTATCCCGTTCATCGCCGCGGCGGAGCGCACGGCGCTGAAAAGGCTCCGCGGCGCGCTGTTCGCCCTGCTCGACATGGCGGTGGTCGTGCTCACGCTGCTGCGCGGCTCGTCCGCGCTGGGAAGCGTCAGCTTCGCGTCGCTCTCGCTGCTTTATATCTTCCTCTCCAGCGCGGTCGCCATCACGGCGATGGTGCTGCCGGGCATCTCGGGCTCGTCCATTCTGCTCATCTCGGGCGTGTATCTGCCCGCCATTCAGGCTGTCCGCAGCTTCCTGCACATGGAGCTTTCCGTGCTGCCGGGGCTCTTCGCGCTGGGTTTCTTCTGCTCGGCGGTCTGGCGGTCGGCGTGCTGGTGGGCAACGTATGCCTGAAGAACCTCATCGCCCGCCCGCGCCCCTGCTGGCTGGACAGCAGCGTGCGGCTGCTCATCGCTGACCCCACAGACTATTCGTTCCCATCGGGTCATACCCTGTCCTCGGTCATCGGCGCGACGATTTTGACGAAAACGGACCGCCGCTTCGGCTATGCGGCCATCCCGCTCGCGGCGCTCATCGCCTTTTCGCGGCTGTATCTCTATGCCCATTTTCCCAGCGATGTGCTTGCCGCGGCGGTGCTGGGTGTTATGATCGGCGAGCTGGCCTTTTATGCTGACCGAAGGTGGACGGAGCGCAGAGGGACATAAGGCGTTTCCTGCCATCTCATTCTTTGAAATAAATCCTCAAAAAGACACACAAGCCGGAGGCTCCCATAACGAGGGAGCTTCCGGCTTGCGCGTTCAATTCAGATGCTCCAGCGCCGCCGCGACGGATACTTGCAGACTTGCCTCGACCTCCAGCATCGAAACGGGCTGCTCCAAAAGCTCTGCCGTGGAAACGGGAAAGCGGCCGCCTTCACGGCTGCGCAGCAGATAGATCAGCCCAAGGGTCATCGCGTTGCGCTTCGCCTCGATGATCGCGGCCTCCTCCTCATAGCCGCCCGTCTCGCGCAGGGCGCGCACCAGTCCGCGGCGCATCTCAGCGAGATAGGTGGGCTGATAAAAGCCGCCGAACACCGTGAAGTCGCGGAGGAAATGCGCCTCCAGAAAGCAGAGGAACAGGCCCGGCAGCAGCGACCCGTCCCGCAGCCCTTCCGTCAGCGCCTGCGGCGTGAGAGGGACGGTCACAGCCTCTCCCAGCGAGTTTTGACCCGCCAGCGCCGCCGCGCCCACGCTCTCGCGCAGCCGCAGAGAAAACAGCGCCGCGCGGCGGTCGAGTCCCCAGAAAAAGTGCGTGCCGCCGGTGTTTCCCGTCCAGCAGCCGGAAACGCCGTCCAGCTCCCGCAGAAGCGATGCGCGCAGCTCCTGCCGGAACAGCACTTGGCAGGTGAGCGCGGCTTCCGTCCGAAAATCTCTTTCCAGCAGACGGGCGGTGAGCGTCTCCATCGGCATCCAGAGGTACTGCGGCGCGCGATCGGTGAAGTACCGCTGTGAGAGCATGGCGTTGATGACCGTGGTCTGCTCCCGCAGCGTGCCGCAGCGCTGCACACGGTCGGAGAGCAGGACCTCGCGGCAGAAGCGCTCCAGCGCGTCGGCTGTGCGAAGCGAGCAGGAGCCGCGCCGCGTCTCCTGCCGCAGGCGGTTCAGCGCATTGTCTACCATGTACGGAGAGATGCCCTCCACGGCGGCCACACAGGCGTGGCGCAGCTTGAACGGATAAAACGGCAGCCGCAGGCAGCCTCCCGGCGCGGTGCAGTCGTAGACCAACATACCCCTCGGGTAGACATTGTTGTCCAGTCTCGGGTTGGCACAGGACAGAAACGGAACGACCGCCCCGGTCTCGCCCTGTGTCCGCAGCCACCGGTCGCAGAGGATCGTGTCCTGCACGGTCATGTACTCGAATGCGGGATGGTGGTGGTTGGCGGTGGACAGGCAGCGGCGGCGCCGGAGAACATCCGCACATTCCCCGGCGGTCTCCGCGCCGAAAAAGGGCGTGAAGTAGTCCCGCACCTCTGTCAGCAGGTCCTCCGAGGGCAGAATGTCCGGCAGCGGCCGGTGGTGGAGCTGCCCGAGATAGGTAAGCAGCGTTTCGCCGCCATGCCGCCGCAGCAGCTCCGCGGCTGCCGGATAATTTTCAGCAAGTGCCGTCATTTGCTCCGTCATTCTCTGCCGCCTCCAGTCGGATCGAAAGCACCGTGTTGTTCATGTTCATGATGCGCGTATAGGTCTTTTGGTCGGTGAGCCGCTCGAGCAGACGGATGTTGTTCATCTGAAGGATGTCCTCGTCGTCCACGAACGCCAGCGGGTCGAAGGGCGCGCCGTCGTCGCGGATACGGACGATCAGGCTGCCCTCCTCCAAAAGAAGGCAAATGTCGATCATGCTCACATGCTCGTTATGGTTGATGATGTTGAGGGCGGCCTCCTCAAAGGCGATGGCCAGCAGGACGCCCTTGTTGCGGGGAATGCCGTTCTGTTGGCAGAACCGATCGATCTCCCGGTGGATGTCCGCGACGTTTTCCGGTTTTCCCGTGATGGAAAAGGTGTGGCAGCTCCGGTCCGCCCGGTCCTCCAGCCCGAGGAGGGCGACGTTCCCACAGGTCCGCTTTTCCCGGAGCAGTGTGACCGCGGGGGACAGCAGCTCCACCAGCAGGCACCAGACGGCCACGGCGGGGACGCTGCGCCAATGGAGCCGCGAAATGGCCGCCACGCAGAGCAGCAGAAGCAGTATTTTGAGCACCACGTTCTGCAGCGTCAGCAAAAGCACGGACAGGCGCTGCCGCTGAACGCTGGGATAGAGCCTGGCGAGCACGTCGTTGAGCCAAAGGAAAGGCAGACTGAGCAGCATGATGCGGAGCGAGAGCACGGTGTCCGGCTCTGCGGCGATGCCGTAGGAGTTGAGAAACGGCGCGGAGAAGCAGAACAGTCCCGCCATGAGCGCCGCGACGAGCGCATAGGTGTATTTGGACAAAAGGGAGAGCATCTTCCGCAGCCCGTAGAAGTCGCGTTCGCCGTAGAGCATACTGCCCAGCGTGGAGATCGTCTGCAGCGCGCCGCCCGCCAGAATGCGCAGGATGAAGCGAAGCTGGCTGTACACCGCGTAGAGCGCCACGCCGATGTTGCCCACGAAGTACATCAGAAGCAGGTTCACCGTCAGGCCGGAGAAGATGCGTGAGGCCTTGTCTGTGGCAAAGGAGGAGCAGGACGAGGTCAGCTCCCGCCCGGTCTCGCGCAGGTCGTCGGCGCGCAGGACAAAGCGGAAGGTGCGCTTTTTGGACAGCAGGTAGGGAAGCACCACCAAAATGCCCGCCGCGTTGCCGAGCAGGGAAGCTGCGGCCGCGCCGGCGACGCCCGTGCGCAGATACTTCATAAAGACAACGTCCAGCACGATGTTCACTCCGTTGGCGGCGACGACCGAGCCCATGGCCAGCTTGGAGCGATCGTCCAGAATGGCGAAGCTGGAGAGAACGAGATTGACGCCGACAAAGGGCGACGAGAGCAGGGTGAAGAAGGCGTAGCGCGCCACATCGTTCGCGATCGCGCCGTTGTTGGACAGGACGCCGCTGAAAAAGCCGCAGAACGGCAGCAGGCACCAGCAGAGAAGCCCGCCCGCGAGCGTCAGAAGAAGGGACAGGGTGAAGACCCCGTTGGCCTGCCGGAGCCTTCGCTTGCCCAGCAGAATGCCGGCGGCGACCGGCCCGCCGGAGGAGAGGACGAAGCCGAAAAGCTCCGCTACATCCACAAAGCTGTCGCAAAGGCCCGCGGCAGCGACGGCATCGGCGCCCAAAAGGGCACCGATGAGCATAAAGTCCACAACGGAGACCAGATAGGCGGAGGCCGTCACCACCGTGCCGACGCCGAAAAACTCCCGCGTCTTGCTGCGTATGATGGCCTCGTTCCGCAAGTATTCATATCCCATTTTGCTTTCCGCCTTTCGCGCTTCGGGACGGCCGCGCACCGGTGCGCGGGCCTATCCCGGGTTTTTGAGACATTCCGTATCCAGCATTCCCAGCTGGCCGGCGACGGTCGTGACCTCGACCTGCAGGCAGGTCAGGTTGGATGCCGTCGCGATAAAGTCGATCATGGAATTGATCGCGACAGCCAGAGCGAGGGCCTCGCCGGGGATGCCGAGCTGGGTGAACATGACCGTGTAGCAGGTCAGCGCGCCGCCGGGGATGGGCGGCATCGCCAGCGACAAAAGCCCGGTCACAACGATCATCGTAAGGAGCCACGCGGGCGTGATGGCCGTGCCGAAATTTTCCGCCATGCACAGGCAGGTCGCCACAAAAGCGACCGCAACGCTGGGCATATAGAGGACCTGTTCCAGGGGCACGGCGAAATGCGCGAGCATCGGCGGGATACCCAGCTTCTTCTCGCAGGTCTCTAAATTGGTGGCGAACGCCGCGGAGGACGACGCCGTGGTGAGACCGATGAGGAAGGTCGGCAGCAGCTTTTGCACAAGCAGCCGGAAACTCACCCGGCGCCGCGCGGCAAGGATGCCGATGAATACGAGACACATCAGCGGGCAAAGTGCATAGGTGATGACGATGGCCTTGAGGATGCCCGAGAGCTCGGAGCCGAAGTCGGAGCCCAGCAGAGCGAACAGACTGAAAAATATGAAAAGCGGGATCAGGTCGCCGATGGCCTCCATGAGGAACTGGACCACCTCGTTCGTCTGCTCAATGAACGTGCGGACGGCGGCGGCACGGTCGCCCAGGATCAGCAGGGCGATGCCGACGGCGGCGCCCAAAAAGATGATCTGCAGCGTGTTACCGTTCAGGAACGGAGAGATAATATCCGAGGGAACGATATCCAGAATGATCTGGTAGATGGTCGAGAATCCGCTCAGCGCCGCGCCGCCCGAGGACAGCTCCAGCGGGAAAAGCCATAAAAGGCAGACGGTCGCTCCCGCGCTGACGAGGAAGCTCAGCGCCGCAATGCGGCCGATCACTTTCTTCCCGATTTTTCCCATGATGGTCATGTCGCCGATGTTGAAAATGCCCCAGCAGATCGCCAGGAAGATCATCGGCGAGGAAATGGTGCGCAGCAGGTTTAGGATCAGCGTAAAGAGCGGGTCGGTCACGGCCCGGACGCCCGCCTGCGCGCTCGCGGGAAGCAGGCGCTGCAGCAGCCCGAGGACGACCGCCGACACGATGGCGAGCAGGAGCTTCTGCATCTGCCCCAGCTTCCGCTTTCTGGGCGGCTCGACGGTCAGACAGTTTTCACCGTTTTGATAGCTCTGCGTCAGCGTAAGGCCCGCCTGCGCCAGCAGGCGGCTGGAGAGCAAGCAGTTTTTCAGCACGTCGTCGGCCTGAAGCTCCTTCCCCTCGACGCGGATCTCGATCCGCTGCCTGCCCAGACGTTTTTTCGCGCAGAAGGTGACCGGCGCGCCGGGGAGGGCGGAGGACCAGCTCTCCAGGATCTCCTCCAGTGAGAGGCGAAGCCGCAGGATATCCTTTCGGTCCGCCTCCGCCTCCGTCAGAGAATCCGCGAACTCCTGCGAAAGAAGATCCACGGTCTCCGGCGACAACCGATAGCCTTTCTTTTTCGATGTCAGCATACTTGTTTCCTCCCACTCATCCGTTCCTTTTTTGCCGCGCTTCCGAGCAAACGCTCACTCGATGCTCAGAATGTCGGAAAAGCCCGTGACCTCAAAAACCTCCATCACGGCCTCGTTCACGTTTTGAAGCACCATTTTCCCTTGCTGATTCATGTGCTTCTGCATCGCAAGCAGCACGCGAAGCCCCGCGGAGGAGATATATTCCAGCTTCTCCACGTCAAATACCAGACGTGTAATGCCGCCGCGGAGCTCCTCCGGCCTCGGTGTGGTCATCGTGCCCCTCCGCATAAAGATCTTCCGTTGCCGCCGACCGCGGCAGACCCGGCCGGTCGGAGACTATGGCTTGTCCTCCTGCCGCTCCGCCTTCCGCTCGAGCAGCATCTGATCCGTTTTCTGCCGCAGAAGCAGCAGCATATCCAGCTGCTCGGCGTTGAGGTCCAGTCCCCGCTCCCGGAACAGCGACAGGAGCTTTTCACGGTACTCGCCCTCCCGCAGCGTCGGATACTGCTTTGCCAGCTCGTTGAGCTTTCGCCGCAGCTCCTCGTTGGTGTCCGCTTCCCAGTTGAATTTGGCGGTCTCCGCAAAGGAGAGCTTTTTCTTCTTCCAAGGCCAGTTCATAGCAATTGTCCTTTCCGCGTCCCTGCGCTGTCGCCGGCGGACGGCATTCTTCCTTTTGCAAAAAAGAATACCATATGCTTTGCCCCGCCGGAGCAGAAATGCCGGAATTGGTCGTTCTGCCTCCCGAATTGGTCGCGGGCAAAAAAGAAAAACCGCCCTCGGGCGGTTTTCCGGATTCCGTATCTATGGATTGAGAATGACGCAGGCGGTGCAGACGCCGGCTTCGACCTTGTAGTGTACCTCACCCTGATAGCGCTCGGCGGCGGAAACGATGCTGTCGATCCCGACGCTCCGCTCTGCGGGCAAGCCGTTTTCCAGCTTCAAGTTGACGCAGGGGTTGCTCACCGCGAGGACCGTCTTTTTCCCGACGTTTCGGATGTGGACGCGGATGGGGCCGGCGCTGTGCGCCGCGGTATAGGCGTTGAGGGCGTTTTCCAGAAGGTTCGCGAGAATGGCGACAAAGTCCACGTCGGCCACGTCGGACTGCGCGGGCGTATCCGCCTGCGCGGTGAACGCCACGCCCGCCGCCTTCGCCTTTTCGGCGTAGGAGCGCAGCAGCTCGTTGACCATGGGGTGCGGGCACCACGCGGGGAAGTTCTCGGCGACCGCCTGCTCCTGCTCAAGATAGCGCAGGATGCCGTCGGTGTCACCCGCGCGCGCCATGGCGGCGATGCAGGCGTCGTGATGCCGCTTGTCATGGCGGATGCGGCGGCTCTCCCGCTCTGCCCGGCTGACAGTCTCCATGTAGCTCGTCAGATACTCCAGCTTCTGCTTGACAAGCGCTTCTCTGGCGTCTCTGCGCATATAAAAAATGTTGCCGATGCTCAAAACGCTGACCGCCGCGTAGGTGCATACCGTGGAGCAGAAAGCGAACAGGGTATCCGGCTCCACTCCGTCGTCCAACCGTATCCTTGACATGAGGGCTATGAACAGAAAAAAATAGATCGCGGAAACGGCGCTCAGGAGTTTCCAGCTCTGCTTCCGAAAGCCGCTGACCTCGCGGAGCAGCGGCCTGCCGTATTTCCGGTAGGCCAGCAGGATCGGCAGCGCTGTGACAATATGGAGCGCGGTGCGCACAAGGTATTTGACCGCCATCGGGCGGTCGGACAAAAGAAAATAGCACAGGTAAAGGCCGCCGGACCAGGAGATGCAGCACACGCAGAAAAACGTGATGAGCAGATAGACCTTTTTCCAGAAGCCGTCCGCGGACACCGCAATGAAAACGGCGGAATAGCTGAGGAAGCCGACCGTCAGCGACACCGGCAGCCGCAGCGGCGCCGGCAGCAGGCCGAAGCACAGATAGAGATCCAGCAGCAGGATAAGTCCCTCCGCGCCCCATAGCAGCGCTGTCCTTTGCACGGACCGGCGTCGCTCCTGCATCAGCAGCCCGGCCGCCAGCAGCGCCGCGAAGATCGCCAGTCCCACATAGAGGATCGTTCCGATGTAGCGGGGGTCTGTCATCCGTTTCTGACCTCCTCTAAGTAGAAATCAAAGTATGCCTGCTTAATTTGGGCGCGCAGCCGCCGCGGAACGGGAATGCGCTCGCCGCCGTCCATGACAAGGTCCGTGCCGGAAAAGCAGCGGACGTGTGCAAGGTTCACAACGTAGGAGGCCCCGCACGGGATCATGCCGCGCCGTCCCGCCAGACAGCCCTGCAGCTGGGCGGCGGTCAGCCGCGCCGTCAGCTTCCGGCCGGAGGCCAGAGAGAAGCTGCGCCGCTTGCCGTCGGTCTCAATGTACAGCACGTCCTCCAGCGCGACGCGGTGCAGCTCGCCCTCGCAGGGGAGGAGGAGCCACGTCCGCTCCTGCCGCAGGGCGATCACGCGATCCAGCGAGGCACTGAGCTTTTCCTGCGTGTACGGCTTTTGAATGTAGTCCGCGGCGTGGAGCGCGAAGGCGTCCACCGCGTAATCCGAGCTGGTCGTCAGGAAAAGAATGTCCGTATTTTCGCTGCACCGGAGAATGTCCCGCGCCAGCTCTGTCCCCAGCATTCCGGGCATACAAATGTCCAGCAGGGCGATATCCGGACAGCCGGCCTTCTCGAAGGCGTCCAGCATCGCAAAGGCGGAGGAATAGACGGTTGTCTCGATGCTGTGCTCCTGATGCGCGGCCGCATAAACGCGGAGGTCCTCCGCGATCCGCTCGCGGTCTCCAGCGTCGTCGTCGCAAATGGCTATTTTCAGCATCGTCCCGCCTCCTTCGCCGTGTTTTCTGTATTATATACCGCAGCCTGCTGCTTCGCAAGCGGTCGGCTCCGCCGGATCCAGCTGTTTTGCGGCTTTCCGCGCGGCGCCCCGCGTGAGGTCCATTGTATCAGCTGGAAGAACAATGCGCAAGCGAAACGCTTGCGCATTGTTGGCATTGTCGGTCATCCGTGGGTCGAGCTGCAGAAGGTCCTTGCGGAAATTAAAATCGAATAGGGCTCAACGATAAAGCCGGAGGGATCGGGAGCGACGGAAAGGCCGCGGCATAAGCTGTCGCGGTGTACTGCCGTCCGCGCACCGGCGTCCGGCACGAGAAAATTACCGCGCCGTCCAATGGTATGCGATCCGGGGCGAGCCGTCCCTGACATGGATGATCCCGCACTTCTTAAAGCCGCTCTTCTCGATCAACCGCTGCATCGTCGTATTGTTGGCGTGGGTATCGACGCGGACATTGGGGGAAATGCTTTTGCAATGATCGGCGGCGCATTGGAACAGCCCGTGGACCCGCCCGTCGCCGGCCAGCCGATGAATCGTGACGTAGGGCTCGTCGTTCAACCATTCGCCCTCCTCGATGTGTGCGTAGGTTGGCTCCGCGCCATCAAACAGGGCAAATACCCCGTGTATGCCGGTCTCATCGTATATCACCTTGCAGACCTTTTTTTGAAGGTCGGACCGGATCAGGTCCGCGCTCGGATAAGAGCGACCCCATTGGGTGGGATTTCCCGACCGGATCATGTAGTCCTGCGCGTATTCGTATATCCTTTGGATCTCTCCGAAATCAGCATCCGCTGCATTTCGCAGGCTGAGCATATAGTTTCCTCCACTTTCATTCGTTTTTCGGGCTTCTCCGCGTCAACCCAGCTTATCGCCGTTTTGGACCTTCTTGTCCGGTGTGACCAGCACGACGCCGCCCTCGCTGTATGTGCCGAGGACAAGGACCTCCGACACGAATATCCAGTTTCATGAAATCATCAAATGCTGCCATGCTGAGCACATCCGTTCCTTGCCCGATTCCTTGCGCTCAGCATATCACAGCTCCGGACGGTTGGCAATGGGGCGCGGCGGCCTTTTTGAAAAGAATACGCGCCTGCGCGAAAGACCTAACCTTTGGTTAATGGTTTTCCGTTTTCATCCACCGTACAATAAAGGTACGGTGGAGTTTTTTATCCCCCGATACGCTGAAAAAAGGAGGACGCACGCTTGAACCGGAGATACCTGTCAGCCGTTGAACCGCTGCCGGACCACATTCTGCAGGTCGATTTCGTATCCGGCAGCCGCCTGCTTCTGGACATGAAGCCGTATCTCGACAAGACCCGCTTCCGCTCCCTTTCCGACCCGCGGGTATGGAGCAGCGCCGTGACCAACGGCATCTTCGTCCGCTTCGGAAGCGTGGAGCTAAGCCACGACGAGCTCCTTTCCATGGCGGAGCAGGAGCATTGAAGCAAACGATCTGGATCAAAAAAGGAGAGAAAAACGATGAAGAATCGAAAAAGCTATTATTCCCTGCTGCTGGCGCTGGCGCTGTGCCTGTGCCTGACCGCCTGCGGCGGCAGCGGCGATACCATCGACGACGGCGGCGAGGACTACAGCGGCAATGAGGTCAACACCCCGGATTCCTTTGAGGGGATGGTCAAGGACTCCGAGCTGGCGACGAACTATGCCATGTACTGGGGCACCTGGGTCGACGCGGACAACAACAGCGAGCTGATCGTGGCGATGGCCGACAGCGGAGATGAGGTCCGCTTTGATCTGTATCAGGACGGGAGCATAGAGGCAAGCGGCTTTGTCCAGTTCTCGCAGGAGTACAGCGGCGATTATTTCTACAACGAGTTCGACGGCTGGGCCCACCACTGCTGGCTGGCCGACGACGGCACGCTGCGGATCGAAGGCTTCGGCGGCTTTGAGAAGGACGCCTCCGCCGGCGACATGGACGCGTCGGACACGGGCGCTGCCGACGATGTTTCCGCGCTGGCGGGCATGTGGTATCTGGACGGCGACGTGAATGCCGCGAGCTGGATCGAGTTCGACGGCTCCGGCATCTGGACGCTGTATGAGCGCTCGGCGGAAGGCGACTGGAGCGAGGTCGACTACGGGACGCTCCGCGCGAACGGAGACAGCCAATACGAGGCGGTATCCGACGCGTATGAGGGTGTAAGCTACGACGCCTATCTGGCGGACGATAACGCGATGTACTGGGGCGGCGAGAACGACTATTACCAGAGGATCTGAGCGGCGGGGAGGGAAGCGAAGATGAAGATGCGGAAAAGATACCGGCCCCTTCTGCTGACGCTGCTCCTCTGCCTGAGCCTGACCGCCTGCGGCAGCCCGGACGGAGACATCGCGGGCGGCGACTGGCGCACCACCGGCGCGGTCGATGCCTACGGCACGGTCGCGCGGGACGGGGAGGAGATCGATGTGTGCGCCTGCCTCGGCCCCAAAGCGCTGTATTTCTATTACAACAATGAAAAGCACGAGCTGTTTGACACCGCCGTGCTTCCGACTGACGAGCTTGGCGATGAGGACTGGCAGTTCGGCGAGATGTCCCTCAGCGACTTCAGCGGAGACTACAACAGCGACCTGCGGCTCACGCTCTTTCATGGGGACATGAGCGAATCCTACATCGTGTGGGAGTGGGAAAAGGGTGCCGGCTATCTCTATCAGCCGTCCGACTCCTATTTCCGCGAGAGCCGCGTGGTCGATGAGCCGCCGGCGGATGACATTCTGACGGAGCAGACGTGAAAGGAAGGCAGCCATGAAAACAAAAAAAGATAAATTCGAGCCGGTCGGCGCGGAGCGCATGACGGACGCGGAGCTGTCGAAGCAGCTGGGAAGCTATCAGAGGACGGAGAGCATCGGCATGTTGCTGGGCGTCTTACTGGTGATCGCCGGGTGCATCATGATGTTTGTATATCGCAACATCGCTGTGATCTGCATTCTGGTCTTTGCCGGCGTAGCGCTTTTTCTGCTGGTGGCAAAGCCCGCCCAAACGAAGAAAAAAGCCCTGATGCAGCAGCAGCTGGGCAGCTTCTTCCGCACGGAGCTGACAAAAGCCTTCGGTCCGGAGCCGGAGCCGGCCACGCTGCCCATCGACCGGGCGTATCTGGCGGCGGCAAAGCTGTCGGCGGTCCCCTTTACGGAGTGTACCTTGACGGACTTCCACGAGGGCGAGCACAAGGGGCTGCGGTTCTCCGCGGCCAACGTGGAGCTGCGCCGCACGGTAGAGGAAAAGTCCGGCCCCGACAACGACAACTGGATGACCCGAACCGAGACGCTGTTCCGCGGCATCGTGGTCCGCTGCAAGGACATCTGCGACCCGGCGCTGGACATCGCCCTGAACGACCTGTTTCAAGAACGGAAGAAGGACGACATCACCGACCCTGCCGCCTTCCGGAAGTACTTTGCCGCTCACACGGCGGATGGCCGGGAGGCGGACGATCAGGTCACGCCGCAGCTTCGTGACCTGGTACAGAAGCTGGAGGCATCCTCCGGCAGCGCCAAGCTGTGCGGTCTTATCCTCCGTGACGGCGATCTGACGCTGGCCCTGAACACCCGGTATGTGTTTGCGGGCGTTCCGGAGGAGTTGGATCTGCGGGACATCGACGGCATCCGCAAGTGGTTCACCGCCTCGCTGACCGGTATGGGCAATCTGCTGGATCTGATAACGGAAAGCCCTGCCCTGACGGGCGCGGCGGAATAAGGAGGACGATATGCCTCTTTGGTTGGCCGTTGTGCTGCTTTTGCTGGCTCTGGGCGGCATCGTGCTGTGCCGCAGGTATCTGCGGCATGACCGCTCGGCACAGGCTTTGTGCATCGTGGTGTGCGCGCTGGCCGCGCTGGCCTGCGCGGTTTATATCGGTCTGACCGTCCTGCTCGTGGCGGCGGTGCAGGACCGCCCGCCCACGCTCTGAGGGCGGCATAAGGCATAAGAGGATGCACCATTCTCGACGGAAAAGCCGCCGGTTCGTTTATCGAGCCGGCGGCTTTATCGTATTGCTTTGGGCAGCGCACGGTAGTATTTTTCCATTTCGCTGTACCGGAAGGCGATCAGACAGCCCGGAGGCGCGCCACGGGGAGAGCAGCACGAAGCGGCGGTCCGCTCCGGAGTGGATCAGCTCGCACAGGGCGTTCCAGTCGTTCTCGTCCTGCATATTCTGCAGGTCATCAAGCAGCAGAACGCGCCACCTGCCGTCGACAGGCGGGAGCGCGAAGCCCTCGTCACCGGCGGACAGGTGCAAAACATCCTGCCCGCGCAGCAGAGCCTCGGCGAGCGCGGTCTTGCTGAAGCCGCAGGGGGCGCTGAAAAAGAGAACGCGCCCTCCGGCCATGAAGCGTTCAAAGCGTTCCGCGATGGCGGATTTAATGGTGATCTCCGGCTCGTTTCATCCTCCGTAAAGCATAATGGCATGGTTTTATCTCAGGTAGCTCCATTATACACGCTCGAACGGAAATGTAAATCATACCAAAGTATGAGAAAACGGACAAAACGGCGGAGATCCGTTCACTTTTTCCTTACGGGATAGCAGACCTCGGTGACGAACTCGCTCGGTGTCGGGATACCGGCCCTTGACGGCCTTCTGCGCTTCGACAATTTTTGCGCAAAAGAAATGAGACAGCCGAGGCTGTCTCATTTCGGGCGTTCGTTATTTTTTGCGGGAGAGCGGTGCGATGTGGCGCTCAACCTTCTCCGCGTGCTCAAGCGGCTTGATGAAGCGCTGACCGAGCGGATGGCGCGTGTTGCGCAGCTTGATGAACTTCTCCGCCACCTGCGGGAAGAGGGCGAGGGAGAGCACGTCCTCCTCGCTGCGGGCGAGGCCCTTGTACTGCTCGCGGTACTTCGGCAGCTCCGGCTCAATGAGGTCGGCGGGACGGCAGGTGATGACGTCCTCGGGCTTGATGCCGGCCTTGGCGCGCACCTCCTCGTTGACCATGCCGGGCAGCTTGCCGTACTCGCCGCGCAGCATGGCACGGGATTCCTTCGGGAAGTTCTTGTAGCGCTCGCCGAAGATAATGTTCATCACGGCCTGCGTGCCGACGATCTGGCTCGACGGCGTGACCAGCGGGGGATAGCCGAAGTCCTCGCGCACGCGGGGGATCTCGGCGAGCACGTCGTAATACTTGTCCTCCTTGCCCGCCTGCTTGAGCTGGGAAATGAGGTTGGAGAGCATACCGCCGGGCACCTGATAGAGCAGGGTGTTGGTGTCGACGTTGAGCACCTTGGGATCGAGCGCGCCGGAGGCCTTGAGGCGCTCGGCGACCTTACGGAAGTGGACGGCGGCCTCGCTCATCTTGCCGAGGTCCAGACCCGTGTCGCGCACGGTACCCTTGAGCGTAGCGACGAGGGATTCCGTCGCGGGCTGGGAGGTGCCGTTGGCGAGCGGGGAGAGCGCGGTATCCACGATGTCCACGCCGGCCATCGCCGCCATGAGATAGACCATGTCGCCCGTGCCGCTGGTGTTGTGGGTGTGCAGGTGGATGGGAATGCTGACGGTCTCCTTCAGGCGCTTGACGAGGGAGTAGGCGTCCATCGGCAGCAGGAGGTTCGCCATGTCCTTGATGCACAGGGCGTCCGCGCCCATCTCCTCCAGCTCGCGGCCGAGCTTGACAAAATAGTCCTCGTTGTGGATGGGAGAAATGGTATAGGAAAGAGTCGCCTCGACCTGTCCACCGTATTTCTTGGTGGACTTGATGGCCTGCTCCAGATTGCGCACGTCGTTGAGCGCGTCGAAAATGCGGATGATGTCGATTCCGTTTTCAATGCTCTTGGCGCAGAACTCGTCCACCACGTCGTCGGCATAGTGCTTGTAGCCGAGAATGTTCTGACCGCGGAAGAGCATCTGCAGCTTCGTGTGGGGCAGGTGCGCGCGCAGCTGGCGCAGGCGCTCCCATGGGTCCTCGTTCAGGAAGCGCAGGCAGCTGTCGAAGGTCGCGCCGCCCCAGCACTCGAGGGAATAGTAGCCGATGGAGTCGAGCACCTCGCAGGCGGGGAGCATATCCTCCAGCGTCATGCGCGTGGCCGCCTGCGACTGATGCGCGTCACGCAGGATGGTATCGGTGATCAGAAGCGGCTTATTCGATAAAAATTCCATAAGAACAGGAGGTCCTTTCCTAAAATTACCTTTAGTTTAGCATACTGCTGCAGATTTAGCAAGAGGGTATTTGACGGATTTCCGTCATTTAACGGCAAGAAGATGACGGAGAAGTTGCGAAAACGGCAAAGCGGTAAAAGTGCTGTAAAAGAGGCGTGGCCGGCCTTGACTTTTTCCCTTGCCTTGTGTTATACTGTGCAGACTTTGAGGGAGTAGATGGCGCGAGAGCGTGGCAAGTCAACAGACTGGCCGAAAGGCCTGGCTTGTCTTAAACACCGAGACTCAAGTATGGTTTTGCCGTACCTGCGTCTTGTTTTCGGGTGCGGCGACGTACCTGATTTTTTATGTGCGGAGGACAATCCATGGGATTTTTTGAACTGTTCCTGATCGGCATCGGGCTTTCGATGGACGCTTTTGCCGTAGCCATCTGCAAGGGCCTCGGCATGGAGAGGATCAACAAGCGCGACACGCTGTTGCTGGCGTTGTTCTTCGGCGGCTTTCAGGCGCTCATGCCGCTCACGGGCTATCTGCTCGGCAGCCGGTTCGCGAGCTACATCGAACGCTGGGATCATTGGATCGCCTTTGTGCTGCTCGCCTTCATCGGCGGCAATATGATCCGCGAGAGCCGTGAGCAGGAGGAAGAGGAGATCGAGCACGGCGGGAGCATCCGCTATCGCGAGCTCTTCACGCTGGCGGTCGCCACGAGCATCGACGCGCTGGCCGTCGGCGTCTCGTTCGCCTTCCTCGGCGTGCACATCGCCCCCGCCGTCACGTTCATCGGCTGCACGACCTTTGTGCTCACGCTCGTGGGCGTTTGGGTCGGCAATCTCTTCGGCTCGCGCTACAAGAGCCGCGCAGAGCTGACCGGCGGTATCATTCTCATCCTCATCGGCGTGAAGATTTTGCTCGAGCATTTGGGCGTTTTAGGATAGGATCACCGTATATTGATAAAAAGGGGACTGCGCGTGAGCGCAGTCCTCTTTGTGTAGCTTGTGTCGATGCTCAGCAGCCGCAGCCGTTGTTGCAGCCGCAGCCATTGTTGCAGCCACAGCCGTTGCCGCACCCGCCGCCGCAGCCGCAGCAGCAGATCAGGAGCAGAATGATAATGATGATCCAGCAGCACCCGCCGCCGCCAAAACCGTTATTGCACATAAAAGCAACCTCCCATGAAGATAGAGCCGCCGCCGTGGCGGTCTCAATCCATAGTATGCGCCTCGTGCAAAAGAGTGTCAGGCGATCCGCGCGGTTTTGACGAGTGCCTGCGCGGCACGGTAGTCTGCATCGGTGAACACGCCTGCGTCGATGAGCTTCTGACTCAGCGCGGCGCCGCCGCTTGTGCGGACGGAGAGCGCGTAGTAGGAGAGGTAAGCGACGTCCGCGCGCAGGAAGCTGGAGGACTGGAGCGCCGTGCGCTCGCCGGCAGTCAGGACGCCCGCGGTCACGGCGCGGTCGAGCGCATCGGAAATATTGGTGGTGGCGGTGGAGCTGTAGCCGAGCGCGCGGAGCATGAACTCCACATACATGGCGGCGGAGGCCGTCTGCTGCGTGCCGAAGTAGGAATAGCCGAGGCTGTCCGTTCCCACGCCGTTGCTGTAGCCCTTTTCGTAGGCGTAGGCGACGTAGGGAGCGCACCAATCCGGCACGTCGATGAAGGGCTGGGAGACCGTACAGGCCAGCGCGGCCTTTTCCTCACCGAGCATACGGATGAGCATGATGAGAGCCTCGGCGCGGGTGGGAGTCTTTTCCAGCTCATAGCCGCTGCCGATGCCGCTGCCCGTGCCGCGGAAGAGGGAGAGCGACTGGAGCGCCTCAGCCATCGCGTTGCGGTCCGGCTTGCCGGAAGGGGCGAAGTGATAGCTGCCGCAGTAGCTGAGCACGGCGGTCTTGGACGTGCAGGTGAACAGCGCCGTGGTGTCCTCGGCGACGAGGCAGCGGTGGTTGATGGGAATGGTGCTGCCGCTCGTAAGCTCTCTGCCGTCGGTCACGTCCACGACCGTGCCGGCGGAAAAGGAAACGGTCAGCTCACCGGCGAGAGGGATGACCTGCAAGCCCGTGACGCCGGAGAGAATGTCGTCCTGCTTGATGCGCGTCTTGGTAAAGACGGCGGCGTAGTCGGAGCCGACAGCGGCCTCTGCCGCCGCGACCGCGGCATTCCAGCGGGCCTTGGCGTCGTCGAGCGCGCCGGCATCCGCCTTGGTAACGGCCTCGTCGATCCTTTCCTCCGCCTGTCGGCGGAACGTGCCGTTCAGAAAGTCCAGTGAGACGAGAGGATCGCTTGCGTCGCCGCCCGCGGCGACGGCGTAGCCGACAAACACGAGCGCGGTCAGGACGAGAGCGAGAAGGAAGGTGCGTTTTTTCATTTCGGCTCCTTTACTCCGGGGGAAAAATGCTTGGTGATGCGGTAGCTGAGCGTGAGCAGGCTGTCGGCAAAGTGGACGTTTTCAAAGAAAACGTCGCCGCTGAGCTCGACGTTGGTGAAGTTCCAAATGCCCTGTACACCGAGGGCGATGAGGCGGTCAGCGACCTCCTGCGCGACGCACTTGGGCACTGTCAGCACCGCGACGGAGGGGTGATTGGCGGTGCAGTAAGCGTCCAGCTCGTCCATCCCGCGAATGGTGACGCCGTTCACCGTGGTGCCGATGACGGCGGGGGAAACGTCGAAGGCGGTGTCGAAGAGGAAGCCGCCCTGGTCGAAGTCAAAGTTCTGCAGCAGCGCGTGACCGAGGTGGCCCGCGCCGACGACGATGAGGCGGCGCTTGTCATCCACGCCGAGGATGTGGCCGATCTCGGCGCGCAGCTCCATGATGTTGTAGCCGTAGCCCTGCTGGCCGAACTCGCCGAAGCAGCTCAGATCCTGCCGGATCTGCGAGGCGGTGATGCCCATACGCTTGCCGAGCGAGCCGGAGGAGATGCGCACGATGCCCTTGGCGTGCAGCTCGTCGAGGTAACGGTAGTAGCGGGGAAGACGCCGGATCACGGCGTCGGAGATCTTCTCTTTTTTCATGCTCTGTCTCTTTTTTCAAATTTATAGATTGTCTCTATTGTAGAGGATGAAGGAAAAGTTGTCAATTTTTTTAACGATCTTTTTTCTGCCAAATTTTGCTTTACAGTTTCGTAGAAGTTTGCTATACTATGGAGCGTTGAAGGAAATATGTGCCCGTAGCTCAGTTGGATAGAGCGTTGGACTCCGACATTTCAGGCGTCTCCAGTTGAGATATGGCGCAAAGCCTTGCCGCCCATGCGTTTGCGGGAACGGCAGAGAAAAAATGCGTGGTCGTTGACTACTATTTGACGACTATCGCAGAAACCCACAACCAAATATGCGCCCGTAGCTCAGATGGATAGAGCGTTAGACTCCGACTCTAAAGGCCGCTGGTTCGAATCCAGTCGGGCGTACCAAAAAGGGAGGCTAAAAAAGATATTGGGTGTAAAAGCCCAGTGTTTTCAAGGCTTCCGAGGCCCGTAGATGAGTAAATCTACGGGCCTCATTTTATCGATATTTGACCTTGCGCTATTCACTCTGATAAGAGTCAAACCCGCGGGTATCAGATGATATAGAGAACGGAAAAGAGCGGCGGTGTTTCCTGCGGGGAATATTTGCCGCTTTTTCTTTTCTGCCGGAATCTCAAAAGAGGTTCCGGCTTTTTCATTTTCAGGGGAGGAATGAGTTTGGAAAATAAATATTTTGCAGAGTTAGCCCGCCGCCTGCGGGCAGCTGGAATCACCGCAGACCATCCGGAGAAGAACCGGCTGACAGTGCTGCTGAACAACCAGCCGGTTCTCTCTGTTTCGGCGGGGAGTGATGTGTTCCTCCTCCCTGCCGGAAGCAATCAGCCGGAAGCCGGTGAACTATACCATAAAGTTGCCCAGACTGCAGATGAAGTGTATGCCTATGTTGAAGCGGTCCAGACCGCCCCCCTCCTTCATGCCAGCGGTCTGAGTGAGAAATTCCATCTGCTGGCGGATTTTGGCGGCGCAGTGCTGGCTGGGCGTGAATTGGAAAACGGCTGGGGTTATCAATTTGTCACATGGATCTGGGATCATGACAGGGCCGGGGTGAGTCATGGACATTATTATGAGGAGGATTTCCAAGGAGCCAAACAGGACTTCGCCGTCCGCTCCGGGCTGATCTCCAAAGCCCAGCTTTTTTCACCGGAGGAGTTAACCCAGCTCTATCGGGCCACAGATTATCTGCTGGATGAGGGACCTGAGCCGGAGGATGGCCAGCTCAAGGCCCTGCAGACTTCAAGAACAAAGATCGAATACACCGTCCCGGATCTGGCAGAGCGTTTGGAGCAAAGCCAGGGACAGGAACCACAAATGAATCTGTAAGAGTACCGGAAGAACGGGGCCTGCATCTGCTGATAGGCAGATAAGCAGGCCCCATTTTTTATGCGGAAAGGAACAGCAATGACAAAATATTTTTCACAAGACACTCCGTTGGCCGGTTTGGAACGGATGATGATGAGTGTTCCCGGCTTTCAGAAACGGGGCGGCGGGATGATGGTCCTGTGCAGATTCCATTACAAAAAAGAGGATGTGGACTGCACCTACTGCCGGAGCTATATGCGGCACACCTGTCAGGAATCTGTTTGCCCATACATTCCGGAGCGGTTGGAAGCAGGGACTATTGGCTATCAGGAGCTTGCGGAGAGATGCCTCCGCATGGCAGGCCACCAGAAGTTATGGAAGCGGGCCAGCTCTCTTTCCAAAGGGAATACGCTTCCTCTTGCGCTGGAACCGGCCCATCGGCACAGGCTGTCTGAGTGGCCGGAGGCCGGCACAGCCTCTATCTGCCCCCAGAAGCTGGCGGCGGTTTATCTGCTCTCCTCCCGCATCGGGCTCTGGCGGAGAGTGCTTCCCCATATATCTCACGGCAGGATCGACTTCTCCTCCGTTTCCCTGCGGGGGATCGACCCGAGGGACTATCCGGTGTACAGAGCAGCCAAGGGCCTCTACTGCGGGAAGCTGCTCATTACCTCCGCAGAATTGGCGGACGAGGAACAGGTTAGCAGCGAAGCCTTCGGTGATATTCTCAACGCTATGCTGATCGCCCGGTATGGAAAAACGATCATAGCTGCGGAGGTGAAAAAATGAGATATGTGCTCCAAGTGGTACTGAGCAACGCCCAGCATCCGGAATATGGACAGGCCACGATCCCCTTCCCCATTCCCAATCAGAACTATGACAGCACGATAGAGCTGTTGGGACCCCTGGAGATCGGCGATACACTCCGGCAGGATTGTCAGGTGGATGAGTTGGACAGCTTCTATACCGTCCTGAACACTCTGATCGGCACACAGGTCACCCTTGATGAGCTGGACTATCTGGCCAAGCGGCTGGACAGCTTCGATGACGGAGAGGCCGCCCAGTTCCAGGGGATGGCCCACAAGCTGGGGCTCTCGGAAATAAAGGATCTCATCAATCTGACCTTCTGCTGTCAGAAGATCACTGTGATCACCGATTTTTCCGACCTTGAAAAAATCGGGCGTGAACATTACATGAATTTGAATGGGGGCTGTGCCAGAACAGAAGATCTGGAGGCGCTGGATGGAACCGAAACCGCCTATTTGCTCATCGACAGCGAAGCCGGGACAGTCACCCCCTACGGCGTGGTCTACGACAACGGCATGAAATTGGAGCCGCTCTACAATGGGCGGCAGTTTCCGGAATATCTTTATGACAACAGCGGCATGGGATTGAAAATTGTACCGGCAGAAAACCAAGCCCCGGAGCTGCTTTGGCTCCCCGCGTCAGAGCAGCAGATTCGCCGCACCCTGCTGCGGACAGGCTGGCAGGATCCTGACCATGCGGACTACACGATAGATGTATTCCTGCTTCAGAAAGAGGTCGGCGAGATACTGGATGAAAAGCGGGACAGCCTGGATTCACTCAATGCCATGTGCGGAGCCATTGCAAAACTGGATCAAAAAGACAGGGCCAAGCTGGAAGCTGTAATCATATTCGCAGAACCTGAGAATGCCGGTGAGATCTGTCGTTTGGCTGAAAATCTGGATCAGTTCGACTTTATTCCCGGCGTCCACACTCCAAAAGAATATGGGAAATACATGATCCAAGAGTCCGGCCGGTTTGGATATGATGACCATCTGGATGCCTTCTACGATTATGAGGGCTATGGGCAGCACCGCATCCAACAGGAAAATGGCCGTTTCAGCGCCTATGGTTATGTGTCCTATTTCGGAGTAATGGCTCTGGAGGAATTGATGTCGGAAGACCCGGCCGAAGCATATCAAGCGCAACAGGGCCTTCAGTGGGGGAGAATAGAATGAGGCATCTGAAATTGAGGACCATCTGTCGTGGTGGTGTTCATAAAGAAATCGGATTGAATGGTGCAGCGGTAATCAGCTGTATTTTCAAGGCCAAAAAATTCAGATAGCTATTGCTGTCAGAGTGTGGTAGTGTTCGTGTCGAATACCGAATGACTGGGGATAAGGAGGTGCAGATATTGAGAATGACTTTAGATGAACTGATCAACGCTATGGAACCGCAAGCCCGGAAGGATAAAGCCCTAATCTCCAAATGCGTTGACGGCCTGACAGAATATGCCGCAGAGCTGCGGCAGAAAGCAGGAGATGCAGGCAAGGAACAGATTTCCGCCCTCCGCCGCTTGGTAGACGAACTGGCAGGCTACTGGGGCTTAGATGCCAAAACAGTAGACCATGTGACGGCCTTTGACCGGAAGATACAGGAAGTGGATCAGGCAGTTCACCAATGGACTCCTACACAGGAGCATAGGGACGCTGTGATACAGGGGTTATACCTCTACGCGATTGATATGATTTCCAGTCTGGGGTCCGATGGCGCCAGAGAATCGGTGACAGAATGTGAAAGGCTGATGCGGGAAATTGCTGGATTCTGGGGCTATGAGTCTCCTGCGCTGGATGATTTATACGCCCAGATAAGAGCCTCCCTCAAAGATCAGGAAGCATGGGAAAATACGGTGGAAATAGGAGGGATACAATGACCATCAATGTCTGGAGCGATTCCATGCAGCACATCGAACTGCTTGGGAAGCCCGCTTTGTTTTCAGATTCAAGGGTGGATCGATCTACCGTGCCAGATGGCTGGTATGTCTACGATCTGCGTGGCAGTGACTATGACCCCGATTTGATCAGTACGCTGGAGGCGCGGGTTATCGTCAACTATGCTGGTTCCATCCTTACGCCGGAACCAGTCATCTTCCCCGATGGTCAGGATTACCTTGATGTTAAGGGACAAACCGATTTTCTTGATGAGGAAATCACCCTTATAGATTTTTGCCGCCAGCATGAAATGCCAATCCCCTCCCGTTATCAGATCAGGCCCGCTTCTTTCGATGAAGCGGGCCTTTTCTATGCCATGAAGCCGGAGGAGGACCAGCGGCTTGGCTGCATCGGTCATGTCCGAATGGACTTTGGTCACCGGGGGAAGGAGTTCTGGCATACATGGTGGCCCCGAGGCCCCGAGGAGCTGAATTCTCCGGAATTCAAGGCGGAATTGCAGCAGGTCGTGGATGAACTGCATACCGGCGTCCTGAAGGACCTGTCCAGCATGAGCAAATACTGCTGGAGCCACGGCGGTGAGGTTGGCAACTGGCCATCGAACTACGGCTACATCGTAGAGACGGAGAATTACCGCTACTGTCTGCGCTGCAACCCTGTCCCCGGCGACTATCAGGCATACCTGACGGCCTTTGATCTCCGAGTCCAGCGGCAGAATCTGGCGGAGCAGGCGGCGGTGATAGGCCGGGTGACATTTGCCAGCGGCGAACAGCAGGAATATACGGATGCGGAGACTTTCCTCCAATGCATCCGAGATGAGCTTCCGAATCACCCTGTTACCGGCTTCCGCTACGAAACCCTGACCGATGATCCCGCAATCCGCAAGCAGGTGGACGATATCCTGTACGACCTCTACGGCGAGGAGAATCCCCGCCCGCTGGAGGATTATGAAAATACGCCCCAAGAGGGCATGACGATGGGAGGAATGACCTGATGAACAATGTGCCGAGAGAATGGCTGGCTTTTCTGCGGAACCAGTACCCCGCTGGGAGCCGAATCAAGCTCAGAGAGATGAAAGATCCGTATCACCCAGTGCCGTCCGGCACCATGGGCACGCTGGAAAGTATCGACGACATCGGACAATTCCATGTGAAGTGGGACAATGGCAGTTGTCTGGCCCTAATCATCGGAGAGGACAGTTTTTCCGTCCTGCCGCCTGAGCCCACCACTATGAAGTTGTATATGCCCCTTACAGCCGATCTCTATGAGCGGAACGAATGGGGCGACATCGAGGACACCGGCACAGAATTGGAGGGTAACGGCCTCCGTAATTACGAGGGCCAGATACTCAAGGCCCTCGTTGGAAACCGTATGCCGGAGGAAAACGAAAACGGCATCATGCACTGGTATGATGTGGATGATGAGGTCAACAGGAAGGTGCGTTCTGCTGTGTTCACCGTAGAGGAGCGCAATGGACAGCTCTGGGGTGTGGCAGAATGCCGCGTGGTCGGAGAACTTTCCGCCCACGAACTGGATACCCTCAAGGAGTACATCTCAGGTCAGGCATCGGACGGCTGGGGCGAAGGCTTTGAACAGCGTGAGATTTCTGTGGATGGCGGAGAGCTCTATGTTCATCTGTGGAACAGCGATGACTGGAGCATCCAGACAGAGAAAGAACTGTTTGCGCCCAGAATTGCAAAGGGACTGCCGGAACTGTGCTTCTCTACCTTGCTCACCACCGGCCAGCTGATCTGCATCAAGCGCGGCGAAACCGGGTACTACCCCTCTGATTGGGATACCGGAGATAAAGAGAAAAATGTAGAACTGGCTGACCAGCTGAATGAGGAGATGGGTGTCACCATGTGGCAGCGTAAGGCCATGGAGGTGGGCAGTATGTGCGGTTGGGATGTCCCCGGCGCAGATCCCAAAGCCTATGAGCAAGAGCCGATGGGCATGACGCTCAGTTAGGAGGTGCCGAATTGGATTATCAGAAAAAAGCGTTTGAGGTTGAAATCAGCAACGGCGGACCCAGAGGATATGAAACTGCTATCACACTGAAGCTTCCTGCAACCTGGGCAGAGTTTCATGATGCGCTCCAAAAGGCGCGGATCCCCGATGGCCGGAATTGCGGCATTGAGCTGACACGAAGTTGGTGGGCCGGCCTCTCCTCCGAACTCATCGGTGGCGCCCAAAATCTCTATGAACTGAACCTCTTTGCAATGCGGCTGACCATGCTGACCAGTGTGGAACTGCTTTCCATGGATGGCCTGCTGAAAATGGAACAGGCCCGTGGCACAAAATCCATCCCGATTCCCAGGCTTATCAACCTTACATTCAATGCAGACTGCCATATTCTCCCCGATGTTTTCAATGATGAAAGCCTGGGGGCGTTTTTGTATGAAAACGAGATGCTTACGAAAGAGGCCATGTGCCTGCTGGACACCACCGAACCGGGCAGCGGCTATCATGGGCGTCTTCTGGAGGTCTTTGGCGAAGAACATCGCCAGACCATCGGCGGCGTATTTACCAGCTGCGGCTATATGGAATCAAATGGAGAGTCGTTTGAGGAAGTGTATCGGCCTGGTCAGATGGCCTATTTTGACCGGTCAGGCTCTCCGGTGGTGCTTGAAGTGACCATGGGCCGTTTTGACGACCCGGCGTATGACAGCGATAAAAGCATATTTCTGAATCTTCCTGCTGTCGGAAACGCCATAGGGCAGGCCATTGATAAGGTGGGGGCCAACTCCGAGAAGGAGTGCGGGTTCCAGTGCGTGGAATGCCTGATCCCCTCCCTTCGGGAGATGATTAACGACGCAATAGCAGATGCAGGTGGGCTTGCCCCTGCGGAAAAAATGGCCACCCTGCTCAAACAGAAGCAGCGTATTTGGAATGAGGACGCCATTATAAAATATAAGGCGATTCTGGAAGCAAGCGGCTGTTCCGGCCTGCAGGATGCCATCCGATTGATGGAGGATCTGGACCAATATGAGCTCCGTCCAGATGTGGCCCAACCATGGGGTTATGCGGAACTGGTGCTGCGGGAGAAATACCCGGATCTGCCGGAGGCTCTTTTCCAGACGGGTCAGTCAGCGGAGATCGGCAGAGAGCTTCTGGAGGATAGGAATGGTGTCATCACAGAATATGGGCTGATTCGCAGACTGGACGGTCAGCCCGTTCAGTCTCTCCATGAAGCCCCGGAGCAGAACGGAATGGAGATGATCTGATATGGCAGAAGAACAGGCACTTGTTCAATTGATGGATACACTGGACGGACTGGAACTGACCAAATCTGAATACGAGTGGCTGGAACAGCGGTTTGCCGCCATGACGGAAAAGGAGCAGCTCCTGTTTCGCGGTGCGATGAAGCTGGAGAAGCCTGAAACAGCCAGCGAAGCCATCGATATAGCCGGTCAGCTTCACTGCTATGAGCTGTTTTACAGCGCCGGGGACGAGGACGCTTTGGGCCAGTTTGTTATGAAGCATCTGGAGCAGGTTCCGGATGCTGCCCGCCCCTATTTCTCTCCCGCCTATGTTGGGCAGATGTTCCGGCAGGAAGGAGCCTCCGGCGTGTTTTGCGAAGGCCATTATATCCGGCGCAGTGCTGCCCCAAAACATCAACCGGATAAAAACCTCTCAGAACTCCCCACAACCGGCGATTACGCCATCCGTATCAAGCTGGCCAGCCGCTCCAATATGGAAGGTGTCTGGATAGGCTTTCCCGACGCCGGGGAATACACGGATCCCCATTATCCGGATGAACTGCTTTTGGGCATGGACGCAATGCAGGCAGAGAGCCTCAACGAGTGCATCGCTTTGGAGGTGGACTGCTGTCTGCCCCAACTGATGGATATCCTTTCCCAGTATGACTCAGCCAGCGAACTTGTGCGCCATGCCATTGACTTTGGATATGTATGGGCAGAACAGGGCCAGGGTGAGGCGTACTGGATGGATAAATGGCAGGCTGTTCTGGAACTGGAGGACTGCCACCGGCTGGATCAGGCATTGGACTTTTCCCAGAACCTCCAGCACTTTGCCTTCATACCCCGAGGGGTCGAGCTTGGCAGATTCGGCTTCGAGCTGGCGGTCAAAAGTGGGATTATTGACCGAGACAGCTTTCTGGCCAAATGCTTTGACGGAAAGAGCTATGCCGAATGGTATATCCAAAAGCATGGTCTGAGCGCCACCGACCACGGCTATGTTGCATGGAATGGAGGGGAACTCCGTTACGAGTACAGTGATTTGGGTGGATTGCCGATGACAGCCCAGACAATGTGAAGGCGGTATTTTTATTGGATTTTGGTATCGCTATTCCATAGAGTGTGTGATAGTGTTGTGGAGCAAATAGGAGGTGCTTCCAATGGATGAGCGAAAAGAGATCCTGCAGGATACCATAGACCGCCTCATCGAAACCGCTTTGCAGGAGCTGGATCAGAAGCTGCCTGAAGCTGGCGGGGAGGCTGCTCTCTCCCACATCAGCGACCAGATCCGACAGGACGCACAGCTGGATGAACAGCACCGCAAACTGATGCTGGATTATATCCGGCAATTGAATCAGGTTACTTGCCGCCAGTGCAGACACCTCTACCGCCAGGGAGCATTGGACTGTGTCCTGCTTCTGCGAGGGTTGGGGGTGATCCGGTAACAACAGAATAAGAACACACAGGGGCCGTTTTTCCGCAAGGGATAACGGTCCCTGTTTTTTTGCGCCCTTTTTCGGAAAAACGCCCCGGAAAGGAGGCATCCATGCAGAAGGAACTGCTTGCGGAGCATCTGAGGCGATACCATCCGGGTGCTTTGTGCGCCGCAACCAGCCGGGAATTGGAACGGACCTTTTCCATCAAGGGCACAGAGCTTCGGCAGCTTGTCAATCAGCTGCGCCGGGCCGGGATCCCGATTGCCAGCAACTCCAGCGGCTATTTTTACGCCGCCACCGAGCAGGAGGTGCGGGCAACCATTGGGCATCTGACCCGCAGGATCAGCGGTATCGCCGCCGCCATCCACGGTCTGAACCGCTCCCTGGAACAGTTTGACACCGACCAGACCCGCCTGCCCCTGAAGGGGGGTGATGGCAACTGAACAGCTTCATGTCCTGGATCGGCGGCAAAAAGGCCCTGCGGGAGCTGATCGTGAGTCTGTTTCCAATATACTACGAGCGATACATTGAAGTCTTCGGCGGGGGTGGCTGGGTTCTCTTTCACAAACCACCCGGAAATGATTTCGAGGTCTATAACGATTTCAACGGGCTACTGGTCAATCTCTACCGCTGTGTCAGGGAAAAACCGGAAGAACTCATGGAGGCCCTGCGGTTTGTGCTGAATGCAAGAGAGGATTTCGATGCTGTCCGGGCGGCGCTGGCACGGGACAGCCCCGCAAGTGATGTCCAGCGGGCTGCATGGTTCTATCAGCTGATCCGTTATTCCTATGCTTCGGGATTGACCAGCTTCGGCAGCCAGCCCCACGATATCCGGTCTAATTTTCCTCTAATTGAACAGGCCCACCGCAGGCTGGCGAAGGTCGTTATTGAGAACAAGGACTTCGAAAAGCTGATCCGCCAGTACGACCGTCCGGTGAGCTTTTTCTATCTCGACCCGCCCTACCATGCCACAGAGGGGTATTACCAGAACATCGGTGAGAATGGATTCACCGAAGCAGATCACATCCGTTTGAGGGACACCCTCCTCTCCATCCAGGGAAAGTTCCTGCTGTCCTACAACGACGATGCTTTTGTGCGGAGGCTGTACGACCAGCCGGGAATTTTTCTGATGGAAACCACCCGCATCAACAACATCAAGCAGCGGTACGACAATGGGTGCCAGTTCCCGGAGTTGATCATCGCCAACTATGATCCGCAGGAGAGAAACCGGACAATGCCCTCCCAAATGACACTCTTTGACGGAAATGGGGATGATTTGCTTGCACGAACATCAAAATGAGCTGGAGAAGCTCCAAAAGGCGGCCCTGCTGATTGAGGAAATGAGTATGGGCCGTTTGAAGGTCTGCCCCAGCACGGTGGGCCATGTATATATCCGTCCGGAGAGCGACGCCTATATCGGGCTGCAGATGCAGATAGCGCCCGAATCCACTCCGGGACGATATGCGGTTACCTTCACCGCCTTTCCTCGCAGGATGGGTCTTGAACTGGGCTCTTCCGGCCTGCGCCGGCTGATGACTGAGGTCAACCAGTCCTACGCCCTTCTGACCGCATTGGAAATGCAGAAATATCGCCCCACCCAGTTGGAACTGGAGCAATTCCGAGAATCCATAATCGAACAGCAGGAATCGGAGCAGCTGCTCCCACTCCTGAGCCCAAAGCTATAAGGAGGAATATAATTTGAAGTTTGTAAAAGAAGTGACCGGAGAAAAGATGGCCATTCCTGCCGCCGCACTCAAGCTCTGCGGGTTTGAAAACGGGGACAAAGCGGAACTTCATGCACTGCCCAGTGCCGCCATTATCCTCAAGCAGAAGATGACCGCTATGGAGGTGATCCAGGCTATGGACGCCCTGCACCAGCTGACTGTGGACCTTAGCGTGCATCTGGCCAGAGCCAGCGGACCTTGCGACGGCTGTGATGGCGACTGTCCCTTTGACGGTCTGGATGGACAGGAGATCGCTCTGCCCGACTATCTGCGGGATGAAGCTGGAATCCCGGAGAATGCCAAGCTCTGCGCCTATGTAGACGAGGAGGAGAATACCGTCACCATCGCAGAAGCTGGATATGACCATGATCTGCGGGATGTGCCGCCTTATCTGCTGGAGATGCTTGCCGCCAGCGGGATCTGCATTGGAGAACTGGAGGAGCGCCTTATGCTGGAGGATACCGTTTATGGAGTTTAATACCGGGGGTGAACGGAATGCGATTGGATGGCGTTGAGCATTGGGATCACTTTCAAGATGAAACCATTTACTGGTTGGACCTGTCCGATATGCCGGAACCGATTCAGCAGGCGGCAAGGCGAATTGATGGAAAGGCATACAATGATCGATGCTTTGGTATATGTGTTGTCCATGATCTGGCCACAAATGAGTATGCCGTTGTTACCGAAAGCGGAACTTCTCCGGAGGTGGATCGCAACATTTTCTATGTTGACAATGACGGAGATAAGCACTGGTTTCAGGCAGATCTGCCCGATACGCTCGTTAAAGAGATGTTTAGCTGTTGTGAAGATGTCCACGCCGGCAAGCTTCTCCCCCAAGGATATCAAGCCCTGTCCAGCGTCCTCTTTGATAATGAAACCGGCTTTGTCAGCGGTGAAAACCAGGCAGCTAAATCTCCCTTTTCCACCTGGCAGCTTCGTATAGATCATGGGCATCCAGAGTATTACACACCTCACTATCACACGGACAGAGAGAGTGCGGAACAGGATCTGAATGGCCGGGTTGCGGAATATAAGCGGTATCACACCATCCGGGAGAAAAACGGTGAATTTGCGTATCTTTACCCCTACTCCAAGGCAGAGGCTGGAAGGCGTGGGGAGTTGGACAGGTGGGAGGAGAGTTTCCGGGCCAATGTTTCCTGCGCCAGAGAGATTGAGGCGGCTATTCGCGGTTATTCCAGTGGCGATGGAATACTTCAGCCGGGGACTGCCCGAAACATTTTGGAGCAATGGGGCTTCAAACGGACCAATTTTGTCCTTGCCAATACGCTCCAACAGTTGGGCCCTATCAAGGATCGGCTCAGCGAGGCAAACCGGAACTGGCAGCGTGGGGCATATATCCCACAGGATGGCACAAACCGGTACTTTGCGGTAGACACGGCTTTGATTTGCATGGACCAGTTCATCAGTCAGGTCCGGGATGCGTATAAGCAGTTGGAGCTGCTGGGGCCTGAGCACTGCGAATCTGGTTCCTATGAAAAACTGGACTATGAGGGCCGGGTTCTGGTCCTTGCCCCGGACACCCTCAAGGAAAGTTATTGGAACCAGCGAAGTCAGCTCTGGCTGGCCCATGACGGCTTTGGCTGTACTCCTGGGGCCATCGGGCGCAGCATCCGCTGCACCTGTCTGGGTGATGGCGAGGAAACCCGCTGGAACCGGACAGATTTCATTGGTGTGCTGAAGGAGGAATGCCTCCCCCAATGGGCGGCAGAGGCCCTGAGTAAGCTGACCGAGGGCAAAGAGCAATCCCATACCCAAGGAGGGATGACGATGCAGTAAAGGAGGAATGCCGCCATGCGGAGTGTAGAAATCAGGAATGGCCGTCTGTTCTATTATGGCAGCGCAGTTGGCTATCTGGAGGGGGATGGCCTCACGGCAGACCCCATGTTCCGCCGTGAGGACTTGGAAAGGTGGCTGGAGCGTAAAAATCTTCCGGTCCGCTGGGTGGATGGAGTGTACGACCGGCTGGCCAACGGGGAGTCCATTCAAAACGCCCAGCCCCTCAAGTCCCTGCGGATTTGGCAGCTCAAGCCAGATACCCCCATCGAAATGCGCTTCATTGGGCTGGATCGGATGGCCAGGGAGTTCGATGGCCCCAACCCGAGCCAATACCGCATTGCTTATGATGGACAGGCCGAAAGCCAAGAACTGGAAGACATCTGGAACAAGTTCTGCCGCAGAACACTGCCCGGAGGAGATCATCCTCTCGCTATCTCAGATGTGATCGAGCTTTATGATGTCGATGGAAGCGCATTCTACTATGTGGACAAGCGGGAAATCGTCTCTGTGGACTTCACTCCAGTCATCCATGAAAACATGAACACACCGGAGCCGTCCAGAAAGGATGGATCAGATCAAAGACTGTTTCAAAAGCTGGAACAGGAGTACCTTGCTTATTTGGAACCGCTGCGCTCCGCCGCCCTATCGGAGCTTCTGGAAAAGGCTGGCGAGATTGCCGATACACAGGCAGTGTATCGCTGCCTGTGTGAAAACACTGGCCTGTCAACAGAACAGAAGGAAAAGCTGGCCACACTGGAACAGCCACTCCAGGCCATCCGGGATCGCTGGCGCCAGACGCATCCTACCCCAGAGCCGGAGCTGCTGGAGGCTTGTGAGGCGCTTACAACCTCACAGCAGCAGTCTGAGGAAACACCCGCGCTTTCCATGACCCTATGATTCCAGGGCAGCCGTGGGCTGTCCATTTTTTATAAGGAGGAACGCTACATGAAGTATCTGAAAAACGCTGTCCATTCCATGAAAGAGCTGCCTGTTTCTCTCCGCGCCGCCCTGTCCAATCGCAGCGGAGAGGGTTATGTGGACACCGCCGTGAAGATCCTGATGGCGGTAGTCATCGGTGCTCTGGTGCTGGCTGGGCTGTACGCCCTGTTTGACGACACCGTTATGCCCACCCTGACCCGGCGCATCCAGGAGATGTTTAACTACGCCGGCTGATCCCGGCCAGAAAAAGAAAGGAGCAGCGTATGTCGAAAACCGTACAGAAGTCTGGCGCCCAGCCTGCTGTCCGGCAGGACAGCCACGCCGTCTATCCCACTCATTACTCAGTGAAAATCCACTCCCTGCGCCCGGAGGGAAGCTGCCGTGCCACCGCCTCGGTCAACATCAACGGCTGCTTTGCCGTCCGAGGCATCAAGGTCATGGACAGCTCCAAGGGGCTGTTTGTCTCCATGCCCAGCTACAGGGCCGGAAACGGTGAGTACAAGGATATCTGTTTTCCCTGCACCAAAGAGGCCAGAGCAGAGTTTGATTCGGCTGTTCTGGATGCCTACCAGCAGGCTCTTGTGCAGGCCCAAGCTCCGAATCAGAGAGGTCTGGAAGCGCCGGACCCTACCAAGGGGCCGGCGTATGATGCCGGCCCTGCCATGAATATGTGACTGCAGAATAAGGAGGAAAATACCATGAAGAATCGGATGAATAAGCTGGCAGGCAAGATGAACAGCATGATGATCTGTGCCCATGCAGCCCTGACGGACCGGAGAGGTGAGGGCTATGTGGATACCGCTGTGAAGATCCTGATGGCGGTGGTCATCGGCGCTCTGGTGCTGGCTGGCCTGTATGCGCTGTTTGGCGATGTGGTCATGCCCACCCTGACAGAGCGGATCCAGGAGATGTTTGATTATGCCGGATAATCCTCTATGGATGTTCCGGCCATTCCTCTCACCCGCGCCGCTGCCACTGGAAGTCATCTCACAACTGCAGGAACCAATGAAAGCCCTCCAAATGTGGCTGTTTTTCTCCCTGCTTTTGGTTGGCGCCATCTTCGACTGCCAGAAACGCCTGATCCCAAACACACTCTGTGCCCTGATTACCATGGTGGGGCTGCTGGTCTTTCATCCGGCCCAGTTGATGGGCCCGCTGGCGGCCTTGCCTCTGTTGGCTGCGGCTATGCATAAGCCCGGTTCCATAGGCGGCGGTGACATCAAGTTCACCGCCGCCTCCGGCTTTGTACTGGGAATTACAGACGGCTTGTGGGGCATGGCGCTTGGCCTTGCCCTTGCCGCACTGTTTTATGCAATCAACTGGAGCACACAGAAGTTTCGAAGAAGAAAGTGCGCGGCGCCCAGCCAGACAGCCTTGCCTCTGGTGCCGTTCCTTTCCTTTGGATTTGCTATCATTTACATTTTGAATTATGGAGGAACGCTATGAAGAAGCTGAATAAAAAGGCCATTCTCACCATCACCGGCATTGCCTTGCCCCTGGGGGCTGCCGCTATCCTGATTCCCAGGCTGCGTAAGCGCCGCCGCTGCAAGCGGACCAGCGCCTGACCGGGCGGCATTCATTCCGCCATTCCCATAACAAATCTTGACTGAGGAGGACCTGCCAATTATGAGTCTGTTCAAAAATCGAACCGTTGTCGGTGTTATCTGCATCCTGCTCTCTCTGGTGATCTGCTTTGGTGTGACGCCTCTTTTCAATAAGAGTGTCAGCCAGAAAGAACAGATCATCCGGGTAACTCAGCCAATTCTGGCTGGTGAGGAGATCACTGCCGATATGGTGCAGGCTGTAGAAGTGGGCGGCTATAACCTGCCCGAAAATGTGATCCGCCTGAAGGAAAATGTCGTGGGAAAGTTTGCCACCGCTGACCTGGCCGCAGGCGACTATATCATCAACACTAAAGTATCTGACGAGCCTGCCGCTGACAACGCCTACCTGTACAATCTGGATGGAAGCCAGCAGGCCATGTCCATCACCATCAAAAGTTTTGCTACTGGTCTGTCCGGCAAGCTGCAGAGCGGAGATATTGTTTCCGTAGTGGCTCCGGATTTCAAAAAGCAGGGCCAGACCGTCATCCCACCCGAGCTGAAATATGTAGAGGTCATCAGTGTCACCGCCTCCTCCGGCTATGACGCCAATACCGGCGAGGCACCCTCCGAAGACGATGAGCGGGAGCTGCCCTCCACAGTAACGCTGCTGGTTTCCCCGGAGCAGAGCCGCGTGCTGGCGGAGCTGGAGGCTGACGGTAAGCTGCACCTGACCCTGGTCTATCGTGGGTCCCGCGAAAATGCCGACCGGTTCCTGGCGGTGCAGAATGAGGTGATTGCCAAGATGTATCCCCCTGAGCCTGCCGGAGAGGACTCTTCCAGCGACAGTGCGCAGCCTGACTCTACAGAAACGGAGGATGCAGAGGTTCCGGATGCTGGATCGACGGATGAAAGCGAGGCTTCCTGATGCTGAAATTTAAGAAAAACGGTATTTTCTCCCGCTCTGCCAGCGAGGAAGCCACAGCCTCGGAGCTTCAGGAGGGCGGCGTAGTGGCCGTCTGGGGCAGCCCCGGCAGCGGCAAGACTACCATGGCGGTGAAGATCGCCAAATATCTGGCGGACAAAAAGAGAAATGTTGTCCTGCTCCTGTGTGATATGACTGCCCCCATGCTGCCCTGTATTTGCCCGGCGTCTGAGCTGGAGTGTGAGCGGTCGCTGGGAAGCGTACTGGCCGCTGCCCATGTGACCGAAAACCTGGTCAAGAACAATCTCATTACCCACAAAAGGCTGGGATACCTGACCATTCTGGGGATGCTCAAGGGCGAAAACGAGTACACCTATCCTCCCTATGGTGAAGCGCAGGCCAGAGAACTCATCGATTGCTTGCGTGAAATCGCCCCCTATGTGGTGATCGATTGCGGCAGCTACATTGCCAATGACATCCTCTCCGCCGTGGCGCTGATGGAGGCAGACTCCGTCCTGCGGCTGGCCAATGCAGACCTTAAGAGCATCAGCTATCTCTCCAGCCAGCTTCCTCTGCTGAAAGACGCCAAGTGGGATACGGATAAACAGTACAAAATCGCGGCCAATGTGAAGCCCCAGCAGGCCGGGGAGCAGATTGGACAGGCGCTGGGCAATGTGGCCTTCATACTGCCCCACTCTGAGGAACTGGAGGCCCAGTTCCTCGCAGGCATTCTTCTCTCCGACCTGACTATGAAGGAAAGCAGGAGCTTCCGCAAGGAGATCGAGCAGGTATGCCGGGAGGTGTTTTCATGTTAGGACAGAAGCGAAACGATTCTCTGTTTGGTCCCGGCAGCCGCACCATTGAGGCCCCGCAATCTGTTTTGGAGAAGCAGGAGGCTGCGTTGGAGGGATCTCCTCTGGATGAGGCGGTTCAGCCACCCTTTGAGACCCAGGCCCCGGCGACAGCATTCACCGATGCAGATGACCTGCCCCGGCGTACTATTGCCACGGAAGCAGCTGCTGGCCAGAGGGTCCACTCCCTGTTCTTCACACCGGAGAGTGAGAGTAAGGATTTCAGTTCTGTACTGCAGGATGTTCAGGAATATATCTCCGGCAAATATTCCACCCTCATCACAGATGGTGTGGGAGCGGATACCAAGGAGCAAATCAAGCGATACATCAGCAAATATGTCCAGGACCGGCGAATTGCTGTCAGGGATTTGTCCGGGGAACAGCTGGTGGACGCTCTCTACACCGAGATGGCCGAGTTTGGCTTCCTCACCAAGTACATCTTCGGCTCCGGTATTGAGGAGATCAATATCAATTCCTGGCGTGATATTGAAGTTTTGTATTCCAGCGGCCAGATGGTCAAGCTGGAGGAGCACTTCGACAGCCCCGACCATGCCATCAATGTGATCCGCAGGATGCTCCATGTTTCCGGTATGGTGCTGGACAATGCCAGCCCCGCCGTACTGGGCCATCTCTCCAAAAATATCCGTATCGCAGTACTCAAGACTCCGCTGGTGGATGAGGATGTGGGAGTCTGCGCCTCTATCCGAATCGTCAACCCGCAGAATATGCAAAAGGAGGATTTTGTCCGGGGCGGCACAGCCACAGGTCCTATGCTGGACTTTCTTTCCGCCTGTCTGCGGTATGGCGTCTCGGTCTGTGTGGCGGGAGCAACCGGCTCTGGAAAAACCACAGTGGCCGGCTGGCTGCTCACCACGATCCCCGACAATAAGCGCATCTTCACCATTGAAAATGGCTCCCGTGAGCTGGATCTGGTGCGAGAGAAAAATGGCCGGGTCACCAATAGTGTCATTCACACCATCACCCGTGAGTCGGAGAATGCCAAGCAGAGCGTGGATCAGGATATGCTGCTGGACATGGCCCTGCGGTATCATCCCGACATTATCTGTGTGGGAGAAATGCGTTCAGCGGAGGCATACGCAGCGCAGGAAGCGGCCCGCACCGGTCACGGTGTACTGACCACCATCCACTCCAACAGCTCACAGGCCACCTGGCGGCGTATGGTCACACTGTGCAAGAGAAAGCATGAGATGGCCGATGATTCCCTGATGGATCTGGTCACCGAGGCGTTCCCTGTGACGGTGTTCGCCAAGCAGTTGGAGGACAAATCCAGAAAAATCATGGAAATCATGGAGTGTGAAACTCTCCCGGATGGCTCCCGCCAATACAATACCCTCTATCGGTTCCGGATCACGGAAAACCGGCTGGAGGATGGAAAGTTCCACATTGACGGCGTCCATGAAGCGGTGTCGCCAATCTCTGAGAGCCTACAAAAACGGTTCGTGGAGAACGGGATGCCTCAGCAGGAGCTGGACCGGTTGATGGAGAGCTTTGAGCAGACGGTACCTGCTGAGTCCAGCCCCCACGCTGAAGGCAGCGCGGTAGCGAAGACCACGGCCGCCACCGACAAAAATACGCTTCAGGAAGGAGGCAAGACTGTATGACCAGTATCCAACTGATCGCCTGCATCGGCATGGTCACAGGCTTTTTTATCCTGCTGCGCCTGTCGCCGATGGAATTCACCGACGGAGTGTTCCGCCGTCTGACCAGCCGGCCCAAAAGCCTCAAGGATGAGATCAACGAACTCACCCACCGCAAGAAGAAATCTTTTCTGCGCCGTGAGATCGCCGACACTCAGAACATCCTCAAAATGACCGGGCGCGAGGCCAAGTTCCCGGCCATCTGCGCTATGTCCCTCCTGCTTTTTGTGGTGGGAGCTTCTGCCGCCATTATGTTGGGCAATTTCTTTCTCGTCCCAGTGCTGGCTGTGGGCATGATGTTTGTACCGTTCTGGTTCATCAAGCTGACAGCTTCCTACTACAAGAAGAACATTGCCGCCGAGCTGGAAACCGCCCTATCCATCATTACTACAGCCTATCTGCGCAATGAGGACATCCAGACGGCGGTGGAGGAAAACCTGGAGTATCTGAACCCACCTGTAAAAAGCGTGTTTGCCGAGTTTCTGGCTCGGATCCAGCTGGTGGACCCGGATGTGGATGCCGCCCTGCAGGACATGGGTACCAAAATCGACAATGCGGTGTTTCGGGAATGGGTTGCGGCGCTTCTGGCCTGCCAGCACGACCGCGGTCTTAAAACGATCCTCACACCCATCGTGGCAAAGCTATCCGATATGCGCATCGTCAACGGCGAGCTGGAAAATATGGTGTTTGAACCCCGCAAGGAATTCATCATCATGCAGGTGCTGGTAGTCGGAAATATCCCCTTGCTCTATTTTTTGAACAGGGACTGGTTCAACACCCTGATGCATACTGCCATGGGTCAAATCATCCTGGCTGTCTGTGCCGGGGTGATTTTCGTTTCCACGGCATTTGTCATCAAGCTGACACAGCCCATTGAATACCGGAGGTGACAGACATGGCTGTTTTGATTTTCCTATTCGGCGCTCTGTTGGCTCTGGGCCTGTTTTTCATTGCGGCGGATTTCCTGAAGCTTCCGCGCCTCGCCACCCAGCGGGCCATGCTTTCCGTTGGCCGTCAGGAGAAAAAGCAGGCCAGGAGCATGGAAGCCCTCCTGATGGGCTGGGCTGTCAAGCTGGCGCCCCACATCCACATGGATGAATATAAGCGAAGCCGCCTCAAAAACACCTTGAACGCTGCGGGCATGGGGATGACGCCTGAAGTCTACTCGTCCTTTGCCATCCTGAAGGCATCTGTTATCCTGCTGGGCATTATCCCATGCCTACTGGTACTGCCCATGTTGGCGCCTGTGATTCTGTTTCTGGGTATTGCCGTTTATTTCAAGGAGATCAGGCGGGCGGATGAAAGGCTGGGTGAAAAGCGAGGCGAAGTGGAAGCCGAGCTGCCCCGGTTTGTGGCCACCATCACTCAGGAACTGGCCGCCAGCCGGGATGTGCTGAGCATGGTGGAGTCCTATAAGCGCAATGCAGGCCAGACCTTTGCCGCAGAGCTGGACATTCTCACCGCAGATATGCGCTCCGGCTCTTATGAGGCCGCGCTGACCCGGTTTGAGGCGAGGTTCAATTCACCCCTCCTGTCGGATATAATCCGGGGACTGATCGGCGTACTGCGGGGCGACAACGGCGTCGCCTACTTCCAGATGCTCAGTCATGACATGAAACAGCTGGAGCTTCAAAGGCTGAAAGCCCAGGCCATGAAGATCCCGCCCAAGATCCGGGTGTTCTCGTTCCTGATGCTGATGTGTTTTCTGATGACCTATCTGGCCATCATTGTCTATGAGATCATCACTTCCCTGGGTGGGATGTTTTAGAGAGGAGGATGCCTGTGGACTACCACAAGGAACTGAAAAAGAAAATGTCGGCCAGCTATGAACGGCAGGTCAAGCAGTGGATGGCGTCCGATCCCGCCCAACTCATTGCGGCGGCGGAAGATATCGCCGCCATCCGCTTCATCCATGAAAACCTGGTTGATACGATTAGTGATGAAGACGCTTCCTTCCTTCTGACTCTGGATGACCCCCTTGGGGATGTGAGCAGCAAATGGGTTGAGGAGAACGGATCTGACATGGTACATGACGATGATATCCATCACTGTATCTGGTCATTGTGGGAAGAATGCACGGACGGCCAGACACAAAAAGAAGATGGTATTTACCAGCTGATCAGCAACGCGGAAAATGAGATGAAAGAATATGCTCACAAGGTAAAACAGCTGTCTGCTGATAAAATTTATCAGCACTCTGCAGAAACCGCAGCCAAAGAAAATTTGCTCTGCTCTATTATTCATGACAGCTATGACCTGGACGATGCGGACTTGGCCAAAATCCTTCAACAGGAGGAACCGCTGGATACACTGTATCAGTTTCTTCTGGGCGGAAAAACCGACCTGTCATCGGAAAGCTCCATTTCAAGCATTTTGAATGAATATAATGCTCAATGTCAGGAGGAAACCGCAACCATGGACACGGGGGTGACGCTGTGCTGAAAAAGATCCTTAGATCAAAGCGCGGCGAGGGATATCTGGATGTGTGTATCCTTGTCCTCTGCGCTATGCTGGTCATTGCGCTGGCGGTGCGGATCTTCCCGGTATTTGTTGCCAAACAGCAGCTGGACACCTTTGCCACCGAGCTGATCCGTGAGGCGGAGATCGCCGGGCGGGTAGGCTCTGAAACCGACCGGCGGGAACAAGCACTGCGGGAGCAGACTGGGCTTAACCCCGATATTTCATGGAGCCGTACCGGGCGTATTCAGCTCAACCAAGAGGTGGCCGTTACAGTCACCTATGAAACCAACATTGGCCTGTTCAGCGGCTTTGGGAGCTTTCCCATTACACTTCGGGCGGATGCTACAGGGAAATCGGAGGTGTATTGGAAATGACCAGGCTGCGAGAAATCCTGCGGGACCGAAAAGGAAACGGCTTTCCATTGGCCATCGCCATCACACTGGCGCTGGTCATCATCTTCTGCGGCATCAGCGAGTACATCCGCCTTCTAATCATTGCCCAGGGGGTGCGAGACGCAGTGCAGACTGCGGTGATCTCCACCGTCAATGACAACTATGACGATGTGTATCATGGTGTCCGGGAAGGTTACTCCGGGGGGTATCAGCCGATGGCCGGAGATTTCGAGGAATCTCTGGACTATGGTGATATTTATGGTAGACTGGAGGAGGTACTGGGCCTGAGCTATCAGGGTGGGACCCGTGTTAAATTCACCGAGGACGGCAAAACCGAGTTTCGGGTGTGGGGACTGGATGTGGATATTGAAAACGCACCTCTGGCTGGCGGGGACAGGGCCGGAAACCGGTTCGTTGCCAATTGCGAAATCGAACTGGAGGTACCTGTTTCCTTTGGAGGCAGACTGCTTCCAGCCATGCGGATCACCGTGGCTACCAGTGCCGGTTATACGCCGAGGTTTTAGCAGTTTTCAAAAAGTTTTCTATTGTCCCCATAGACTTCTGAAACCTCTTGTGGTAGGGTGTGCCTTGAACAAGGAAGTTCTCCACAAGAGGCTTTGGTAAAACAAGGAGGTATCAACCATGAAAAATGCGACCAAGAAATGGCTGATTGTGGCGGGAGGTCTGGCCGCCTGCGCTGCTCTGGTGTTCATCATAGCTGGTCAGTTTGAAAAGAAGCCAGTCAATGACACCCTGCCTCCCCCCAGCTGCTCCTCCCAGGGCGGTGTGATGGTAGATGAGCCGGACAGCAGCATTAGTCCAGAAAAGGATGATCCGGAGATTACGGTGAAGCCTGAGACCCCGGATACTTCATCCACCCCTGAAACCGGGAACAGCGGCAGCGGGGCCGTGGCCTCGGGCACCGAGCAGACGATCCAGGGGGATCCAGAAAAACCGGAATATGATGATGAGGCACTGAAGGATCCGACTCAAAAGCCGGATGGGACCCCGGTAGAGGGAAAGCCAGATGCGGAAGATCATGATACGGTGGAACCGCCTCCTCCGCCCCCGTCCACCAACACCAGCGGTGGCCTTCCTGGTTTTGATAATGTCCCAAATGGCGGTGCCAATCATGTAACCGAAGCAGATGATATGTACGAGAATGGAAATAAAATCGGCATCATGGGCTGATCTCCAGCCTATCAAAAAGCACGGCGGTCGCCGTGCTTTTTGCTTTGCCGGAAAGGAGGATGCATGAAACGAATCTGGAGCATTCTGCTTACGATGACCGTGGCACTCACGCTGTTATGTCCCATGACCGCCTATGCCGCCACTGGCGAGGGCAATATTGACGGTGGTGGCGGTAACTTGGGGGACGCCACCAGCCACGGCAGCTGGAATCCGGGCAACGAAGGCGTTCGGGTGACCATTGTCCGGTCCGATGACCATGCAGTGGTATCTACTCCTATTGATTTGACAAACAGGGCGCCAGCTGCCTCGATCTATCATTTTGGGAAGGTCAGCAAGCTTCAATATACCAACGGGGTTGCATTATCCCCTGTGCAGGGAAGCTATACCTGCATTAAACCAACTCAAGCCGTCCCACGAATTATTAGCACTAATGGCCGAAATAACATCGAAGCCATTAAAAGTTACTTTACAGATGAGCAGGTGATTCGGGCTATTGCCAATTATAGTGGCATGGACTTCGATACTCTCATAGGCGGGGAGTACAAGATCCTTCTGGAACCCATTGCTTATTATAAGTTTGAGGGAGTCATGATAGCCACTACTGCGACCGAAGCGGTCCTCTATGATGAAATCGTGGGAGGCCAGCTCCGCTATTGGATGGGGTCGCTGACCGCCAAAAACCTTCCGCTGTCCATGTTCCTGGAAACGCCGGATCTTGGCTATCCGGCATGGTCCGGAGCGACCAACAAAAACGCCTCCAATGCGGATATCAAGTCTTCGCTTGGGCTTGGTATCGTGCGGTTCGAGGAGCAGCCGGAGGATCCCGTCATCACCACCTATGACTACGAATACCGGGTCAACACCGAGGTTATCACTGCGGTGGATGTAAGCGGCGGCCAAAGCGACCCGGATAACCCTGCCCGTGTGACCTTTACCATCGATGGCCGGGACTATCATGTGGACAATGTCTATTATCCGGAGGGGGATTCCCAGCTGGCATGGGTGCGCTGGACGACACCGGACACTCCCCAGGATATGGTCATCACGGTCCGAGTGTCCGGCCCCGGAAACGCACATGGGACGATCAACTGCAAAATCGTAGACCTGGACCAGAACCCCCCTCCCAATCCAGTGGCAGATGACCGGAACGACTCCTTCACTCCTTCATCCATCCCCAGCCGGGAGCAAAAGACCTCCAACTACTGGACGATTTGGCGTCCCTGGTGGTATGAGTATTGGGTATGGCATGGGGATGATGAGGATGGCTATTGGTGTGATCACGGCTGGTGGGAGTTTGATCTGGACCGTTATAGTGCCAGCCTTTCCGCCACCATGCGCATCACACCAGACAATAAGAATCCCACTGCTGGCAGCCGAAGCATGAAATCAGGATACGGGGTCAATCAGCTGGTCACTACCGATGTGAGCAGCACCCAGAGTTCAGCCACCACTCCGGCCCAGAATGCAGTCAGCTACTTCTCTGAGTTCAACTATGAGATGTTCTGGAGATTGCTGGAGCAGATGGGCGGCGGCTACAATACCCGATTTGAGTTTCAGAAAAACGAGTACAGTACCTACCGGGGCCGCACACATTTTACCCCTATCTGGTATCCGAATGGCTCGTATACTGTGAACACCTGGCTCATCGACTGCTGGACGCCAGCCGGAATGCTGTCCATGAACCTAAGCGACTCACTCACGATCCGGGGCAGTCTCTGGGATGACTGGCACATTGCCCCGCTGGAACCGTAACAGACCGAGATAAATCACTGAAAAGACAGGCCGTGGGATCTCCTTCTTGCCGCCTGCATAGAAATCAAGCCGCGGGGACGATCTCTGCGGTTCTTTCTTTTCGCAAAAAGAAAGGCGGTTTATATGAAAAAGTGCAAGAAACTCCTTGGCTTTCTCCTGACTATTCTCCTGCTGACCTGCCTGTTCAGCACCACGGCCCTTGCTGCGGGAACCGGTGATGTAGCGGGAGCCATCGAGGGAACCTGGTCGGATGCCTCTGAGCAGATCAAGCAGGTGGTAGACAATGTGGTTTTCCCGGTCATCGACCTGATCCTGGCTGTATTCTTCTTTGGAAAGCTGGGAATGGCTTATTTTGATTACCGCAAGCATGGCCAGTTTGAATGGACAGCTCCCGCCATTCTCTTTGCCTGTCTTGTGTTTACACTGACTGCTCCGCTGTATATCTGGACGATTCTGGGGATGTAAGCTGAACCTTGGCCGGAAAACTCAATATAGACCTTGACAGTGCGAAAGGAGTGTGCGTCAATGAACTTTTTTGAGCAGGAGCTGCGGAAAATCATAGGCCAGTCCACTGCGGCCGCTGATGCTTCCTATGTGGGACGGTCCTGTTTTGTCAGGCTCAACCCTGACCTGCGGGCAAAGCTGACCTTTATCACTATGGGGATCGCCTCTCACTATGAGGCACTGAAGATGACGATCCTCAACCGGAAAGAGGGAGAGGTGGACAATACAGTCCTCCGGTTCTCTGACTTGCTGGGAAAAAAGCAGGTGATGAACCCCAACTTCAAAAGCGGGATCTTCCCTTATATCTGGGATGACCACGGCAGCCCCATGTGGTATGTCTACCAGCTGAAACAGGAGGACTACCAGCTGCTTGCGGAAAGTGTGGATGAATACCTGCAGGTGTTCCAGCCCCCAAACTTTGCAGAGCACCCCGGACAGCAGATGTACTAATCAGCCAGAAAGGAAAATCATCACAGGGCCGAGCTGGACACATGGCCCTGCTTTTCTTTTGGCCATTGATAGAAATGCAGCTTGCCTTCAACTGAAAGGGGTGAGAAAACCAGATGTTTATATGGGATTTTGTGCTGGGCGACATTATGGATCAGTTCATCGACTGGGTCTATGCCCAGCTTGTAGGCTTCTTTGGGAATTTTTTCTCCCAAATGGGCAATATGGGCGTTGAACTGTTTGAAATGAGCTGGGTACAGTCCATCGTCCTCTTTTTTTCTTATCTGGCCTGGGCGCTTTATGCCGTGGGGCTGGTGGTGGCTGTATTCGAGTGCGGTATTGAGTATCAGACCGGCCGGGCCAGCGTAAAGGACACTGCTCTGGGCGCTATCAAAGGCTTTATAGCTGTTGGCAGCTTTACACTTGTTCCGGTGGAACTGTATAAGCTGGCGGTCGACCTACAGGCCGGTCTCACCAACGGCATTACAGGATATGGGAGCATCGATGCCCTTGCAACGGGGATCACGGATGCCCTGAGTGCCGGAACTGTTGGCAGTATCGATGCCTCCGGTGTCTTCGGTGGGCTGACCTCTGTGATTACCAGCCCCATCATGGCTCTGTTTTTGATCATCATGATGGGGTATGCCATCGTCAAATGCTTTTTCAGTAACTTAAAGCGCGGCGGTATCCTGCTGATCCAAATTGCTGTGGGATCGCTCTATATGTTTTCCATCCCCCGCGGATACACGGATGGGTTTATACAGTGGTGCAAACAAATCATCGGTTTGTGCCTGACCACCTTCCTGCAGGCAACGATTCTGACCGCCGGCCTGTTGGTGCTGAAAGACCACGCCCTGCTGGGACTTGGCCTCATGCTCTCAGCCGGCGAGGTTCCAAGGATCTGCGGAGCCTTTGGCCTGGATACCTCTACCCGCGCCAATATTATGTCGGCCGTTTACGCAGCGCAGACAGCAATCAATACCACCCGCACAGTGATCCAAACTGTAGCGGCCAAGTAGTCAAGTGCAGCCTCACAATTCAGAAAAGGAGAACCACATGAAAAGCAAGACATTGGAAACAAGTTTGGAACCCGGCGCCGTTCAGACATCCACCTTTAAAAAAAGCTAACTCTTGGGAGCCTCTTCGATGGGATCGGCGGGTTTCCCCTGGCTGGCCTTCACAACGGCATTGAGCCGGTATGGGCCAGTGAAATCGAAGCATTTCCCATTGAGGTGACCAGGGAACGGTTTCCCGGTATGCTCCATGTCGGGGACATCACAAAACTGAACGGCAATGAACTGCCCCCGGTGGATATCATCACCGGGGGTTCGCCATGTCAGGATTATGCCGAGGAAATAGTTATTCCGAAGTAATCGCTGCAAATCCTGTAGTACAAGGCGTTACCAGCAAAAACTTCGGAATAACAAAGCGGGCCTCATTTTATATAATGTGGACATGCAGACAACCGTCTGACACCACAAAATATAAGGAGGGCCTATGGAACTGATTGAATTAGACGCAACCGCACAGCGTGCCCTGGAGTTGTTAACCAATGCGGGGAAGAGTGATGGAAGCATATACGACTATACTCATACAGGTTTTGGCAACATACTTCGACATTTTCACACAAAAGGCATACTATATGCTACAGCAGAAATGCTCGATAATTTTTTGCTGGAGCAACGCGCGCTTTTGGACCAAGGAGATATCTCACAATGGAAATGGAGACTTGTTCGCAGGAGTTGTGAGCTTCTGAAACAATGTTCAGCGACGGATTCTATTGATTTACCTGATCTTCGCCCATGGGACCCTGTATGGGATCGTCCCAAGCAGGTCATTCACCGTGACACCCCAACGGAAAAACAGTTTGCAGACTCTGAAAATATCTATGTGCTTGTCTGGATGGTCAATAAACGAATGGAACAGATGGGCCTTTCGGAAAGTACGATCCGACATTACACGGAAGAGGGCTTGGCCGTCATCTTAAAAAAGCATTATGATTCTGGCACAGAAAGTTACTCAGACAAACTTATGTCCCAGCTTATAGAGGAACGAAGATTGCAATACGAGCAAGGAATGGTTGGTAGAACTACTTACCAGAATTTGCGTAAAGCGGCGGCGATGCTCCAGGAGTTCCGCCTGACAGGGAAAATCACGCTGGAAAGGATTCCTAATTGGGGACGGCGCGAAGTTATTCCTCAGCACAAAGCGATTCTGGATAAATTCAGTGCGCATGTCACAACGCAGAGCAACTGGGCTGAAAGTTCCGTCAGCACAGTTACAAGTGTAGCTCATGTATTTTTGCTTGAATTAGAGGATCATGGAGTAGCCTCTGTTGAAACTGTTGCAAGGATAGATATTGTCGCATGCGTTACAAGAATGCTTGGACGGTACGCTGGCGGGATGAAAGCTGCTCTTTTTGGTATTCGGACCTTTCTACAATTTTTATATGAGGCCGAGATTACTGCGGATAATTTTTGCAAAACACTCCCGGAATTTGTTTGCCCTCGGAAGAATTTTCACGAAGGATTTTCCTGTGATGAATTGGAACATTTACTTTCCCAGCCAGATACAACCTCGGCAGTTGGGAAAAGAGACTACGCTATGATGGTTTTGGCAGTGCAAAGCGGCTTGCGGTCTT
>OKSD01000394.1_pt1 | contig 48048 bp, 48 predicted proteins | sample 1601221 | NCBI WGS metagenome assembly OKSD01 (sample SAMEA3541550, study PRJEB24748) | human gut metagenome | biome: human gut; feature: human-associated habitat; material: faeces | place: China | collected 2012
ATGAAAGATTAAACTCCACTTGTGCAGAAGAGAATTCCACTGTATAAATGGATGGCGGAATTAAACTTTGCAATTTTCAAGATAGATAATTCATGAAAATTATGTGGACGCAATGCGTTGTCTAGTATATAATAGTCAACATGGAGGGATGCTGATGGGAAAGCGGGAAGAATTGATAGAATTGAAAAATAAGAGTGGAATGAACTGGAAACAGTTTTCTGAATACTATGAGATACCATATAGAACTATTCAAGATTGGGAACATGGAAAAAGAGAAATGCCAGACTATGTTTTAAGACTTATGCAGTATAAGATGAAAATGGAAGAACTTTTAAAAATGGGAGGAAATGATGATAGAAAATAGTATGTTTTATATAAACTTTGAAGTTTCATCAGATAGTCAAAAAAGATGTGTTGAAGAAATTAAAAGAATAGGATTAGATGATATTATGAATCCTATATATTTACTTAAGAAACCGATAATTGACAAAAAAGCAGATTATGACTATCAGGATGCATTTGTGGTTCTTATGCCAAGACATAAGATGATATTTATTAATTTTGGTGAGGAAGGAGAATTATTTGAAGAATTCCAAGATGATTTTATTGATGATATAGGGTATATTGCAAAAAAATATGATTTTATTAATATAGTGGGTAGACCTAGACAATGGAGAGAGGAATTTGTATCAAAGATACAATATTCACCAGAAGAGTTTTCTTTCCAAAATATATTAAAAGAAAATGAAATAACGGGCGATGAATTAATAAGGAGAGGTGATATTCTTATTTCTCTGGCTACAGGTAGTATTAATGAAGCCGAACGTTTGGGATTAGGTGTCCCAGATAATATTTTGGATCAGATAAAAAGGAAAATTATTTTGTTTGATGGAGAACAAACAAAATTTATTTTTGATGAACCTAAGAAAAAGCGTATAACAATTCAGGGACTTGCTGGAACCGGTAAGACAGAGTTGTTACTGCATAAAATAAAGGAATTATATACTGATGATAATGAATGTAGAATAGTATTCACATGTCATAATGTTATATTGGCTGATAGTTTAAGAAAAAGAGTGCCAGAATTTTTTAATTTTATGAAAGTTGAAGAACAGATTCAATGGGAAAAAAGGCTTTGGGTTATGAGAAGCTGGGGATCATACGGAAATCCTGATTCTGGAGTGTATAGCTATATCTGCAATCACTATCATATTCCGTTTAGCAGATTTTCATATAATAGGTTGTTTGATACTATATGTAGGGAAGCATTATCAAGGCTAAATCAAATAGAAGATTTTCAAAGTTGCTTTGATTATATATTGATTGATGAGAGTCAAGATTTTTCTGAGGGTTTTTTTGCATTATGCGAGAAAGTAGCTAAGAAATGTGTATATGTTGCAGGTGATATCTTTCAAGATATATTTGAAAATAAGTCATTAACGGTTGTAAATCCAGATTTTCTGCTTAATAAATGTTATAGAACAGATCCTAGAACATTAATGGGCGCCCATGCAATTGGTATGGGATTATTTGAGAAAAAATTAAGATGGCTTAAAGATGATGAGTGGGAAGCTTGTGGATATGATGTAAAAAGAGAAGGAAAGAATATCGAATTACATAGAAAACCTTTAAAACGTTTTGAAGATATAGATATGTCTGAATCCGATGGGATTACAATTATTCCATCAGGAGAGGATGAGTATCTTTCTACAGTGTTAGGTACTATTGATAATATAAGAGCATGTAATCCAACAGTTCTTCCGGATGATATAGGTATTATATTTATGGAAAATATTGATGCTAACTTTAAACTTGCATCAAATTTACAATCCATGATAAAAGAAAAATATAATTGGACGGTGAATATAGGATATGAAACTAAGGAGAAGAAAAAAGGAACTCTTTTTGTAAGCAATAGGAATAATGTTAAGGGATTGGAATTTCCGTTTGTAATTTGTATTATGCAAAATGCTCTTACAAATGATTTTTCAATAAGAAATTCTATTTATATGATGTTAACAAGGTCCTTTTTAACCTCTTATTTAATATTGCCAAGTGCGGCAAAGAATATCGAAATATTAAAGCCAGGAATAGAATTTGTTAATAGAAAAGGATTTCTTAAAGTTGAAGAACCATCGGATGAAGAAAAAACAAGACTTGCTAATGCAATAATTAAGAGAACTAATTTGCATAAATCATTATTTGACATGGCTGAAGAAATTATGGATGAAATAGGTGTGACTAATAAGGAGAATCGTAAAATAATTCATGAAATGACAAAGGCAATGTTTAATAAAGAAGTGGATAGAGATAAATTAGAAGAATTTATTCAAACTAATTGCTCTATGATGGAGCAGTAAGATGGGAAAAGAACTTACGTTTAGAATGAGTAAACAGATTGCCGAGATGTCAATAAAGCCATTAAGAACAAGGGAGGAAGCAATTCTCTTATTATTATATACTATTAGAATGTTTGATGTTAGTATTTTTTTGACAGATGAGCGTAGCGAAAAGGTAAAAATTTCAATTGATAAAATGAATCGTATATTTTATTTACTTGAAGGAAAAATGTTTTCAATGCAGTTTCCATTTTGTATTGATGATAGCAGCAATCAAGATAATGTTATAATTTATCATAATATTACGGGAACTGTAATTAATCCAATGGTGTTGTCGTTTCTTATAGAAGCATTCGAGAAGATGAATCGAAAAGAGATGGATTTTGAAACAATTTTTGAGATAATTATGGAGCCGGAGGTAAATGATGATGACTTTACCACAAAAGAAATGTGGTTACTTATTTCACATTTATTAAAATATGATTTAGGATATATACGATATGATATTGACCCGGAACATGAAAATGGGAGAATGCATCCGCTAAATCATTTAGACATATGTTTAGATACTGCAGCAGCATATAAAATTGGATTGGATAAAAAAATAGAGTTCTATGATTTTAAAAACATATTGGATACAACAAATGAATGTTGGTATATTTACTGATATTATCAATAATGTAGCACAGCGTTAGGGCAGTTATAAGTCGAGAGATTTGTAGCTGCCCTTTTTTATTGCTTTTGGACACGATGTCCAAAAGCGGAAAGGAGAATTATGAGGTATTTATTACATGCCCTGCTTAACATGGATGAAAAGGGTAATGACGGAATTGATATGGATGATGAGCCGGAAGCTCCAAAGAACGAAAAAGAGGTCGCAGACCGTCCGGCGAAGAATATTTCGCTTGCAGAGTGAATATTCTTGTGCGATGAAATCGTACTTCCGGAAATTTGGAAATCAGAGTTCCGGTACTTGGAAATCGTCTATTTTGTGCTTGATAACTTATCCATTTCTGTTGGGATATTGGTCAAGACCTTGCCGCATCTGCGGTGCGTAGCAGTCTTTACCAATGTCTCAACAGAAATTATGATTCGGTATGCACAAAAACGGATCTAAAAAGTGATTTCCATATCACCGGACAGCTGATGTAAAACCATCCGGAATATTCACAGAGAAAACAGTGGGTACAGGGCAGGATAAGGGCATCAGACAGTATGCAGATGCACCTGCAGAAAGAGTGTCCCTGAAGGCGAAGCTGGAGGTGATGAAAGCAAAGGTTGCTGGAGGAGATACAGAAAAGCCTATGCCACTAAAGGCAAAGGGAAAAGAAGAAACCTGTTACTGTTCAGAGGTAAACTTGTAACAAAAGAACCGATGGTATGGACTAATCGTAGTCAAAACCATCGGTTTTCTTATGCAAATATTTCTGCAATCTCGCGGAACAGATTGGTCTGCTCTTTTCTGCGCATCAAAATCAGCATGCTCATGCATTTACAGAGATGGTCGATGCTTGACGGACTCCGGAATGACACAGCCTGCGCCTGTTTCTTTTATATTTTCTCAGCAGTCGTTCGGCTTCGTTATTGTGGAAACTGCGGTGGTAAGATGCACGCAACATATTATCAGAGCAGAGTGAATGAAAAAAAGAGTTATTCGGATTATTGCTGGAGAGCTTATTATATTGATGGGAGGAGATGTTCTAAAAAATACATAAAAGAAGAACAGATTGAACGTTGTTGTTTAGAGCAGATGAAACAGATTTTGAAAGAACAGAATCTTTCTTCCAAGGCTCTGACTGCTATGAACAATTTAGAATGTGAAAAAATGAAAGCGGCTTATCTTGAAGAACAAAATAAAATCATGCAGGAAAAACAGAAACTCAGTGCGCAGGCCGCAGCTTTGTATATGCAGTATAAAGAGGGCTGTGTAAGCAATCAGGAGTATTCTTCTTTTCGGGAAAACAGATCTGAGTATGAAATTTTCTGCGAGAAAAGAATGGAGGAATTAAAGCGGAAAATAAGAAAAAGTGAAATAAAGGCAGAGGAACAGAATAAGTTTTTACGTTCTCTGCAAAAAGCACAAGGATGTAAAAAACTAAATATTCAGCTAATAGAGTCTTTGATAGAGAAGATTACTGTTTCATCGGATGGAGTGATAGATATCCAGTTCCGGTTTAAAAATGAAGCCAGAGGTGAATGTGATGCCTAAGAATATAATTGCAGGATACTACCGTCTTTCAATGGAGGATGATGACATTAAGGTGGAAAGTAACAGTATTACAAATCAGAGACTGTTGATAAAGAGATATATTTTAGAGCATTCGGAGCTTTCCTGTTATGAATATTGCGAATTTTATGATGATGGAGTCTCAGGAATAACAATGAACAGGCTGGGGATGCAGACTATGCTTGAAAAAATAAAGCAGAATGAAATCAAATGTGTCATTGTGAAAGACCTGTCACGGTTCTCAAGGGATTACATTGAATTAGGTACTTACATGGAGCAGATTTTCCCATTTATGGGTATTCGTTTTATCTCTATTGCGGAACATTATGACAGTAAGGATTATATCGGGAAAACGGCTGATATTGATATCGGTTTTCAAAGTCTGCTGGCAGACTTTTAAGAGGTCTGTATACCAATATCGATAGATTTTGAAAAAGCACCCTAAGGGAGCTCTATTAAAGTTACCCTTTTTTACCACCGATATGAAAAAGAAATTTTTTGCTAATTTATGGTTGACTTTTCATAGCTGGTCTCCTTCTACTGCTGTCAGAAGGAACTTTTACAATAACACTGATATATGAAAGAGTAAATATCTACTGTGCAGGACTAAATTCTACCGCCCTGTGGGCATGCGGACATTTTTTTAGACCGCTATGCCTATACTCCTTCTATAATCTAGAGGACTAAGTCCTCCGAGTGTTGATTTAATTCTATCTTTGCAATACCAACCCATATAGCTATTTATCTCCTGGATAAATTCTTCAATGCTATATTCATCCCAGTCATGTCCATAGAACATTTCTGTTTTGAGGTGACCAAAGAAGCCCTCACATGCAGAGTTATCAGGAGAACAACCTTTCTTGGACATGGATCGTGTAAGGTTTGCTTCTTCCATTATCTGTATCCATTCTGGCCAACGATAATGGCATCCCCTGTCAGAATGTACGATAGGTTTTTCGTTTGGTTTAAGTGTAGCAATAGCATTCCTTAACATGGTGTTGGCAAGTTCTGCGTTCGGAGAAGTGCCTATAGTCCAACTCACCGGCATACCATCAAGGCAGTCAATTATCGGCGAAAGATATATTTTTCCTGCTTTGATAGAAAACTCTGTGATATCAGTAAGCCATTTTTGATTTGGTTTTGTAGCATGGAAATCTCTATCTATAACATTCTCCACCGCAGGTGTTATTTCACCTTTATAGGAGTTATATTTCTGTCTGCGTTTTCGTCTGATAATTAGTTTTTCCTGCTTCATAATACGACGAACCACTTTTTCAGAAACTTTTATACCCTCACGATGAAGCAGCATATGAATTCTCCGATAACCAAATATATCACGATTTTCATGAAACAGTTGTATGATTCTTTTGCGAAGATTGGAGTATTTATCCTCTGCATAAATGGTTTTTTCTTGATAATAATAGCTACTTTTTGCAAGGTTTAGTTTTTTTAGAAGATCCGGCAGTGAATACTTATTTTTCAGGGCATCGATTATCACTGCCTTCTCCCGATTTGAGAGAGCTGTCTGATCGATGCCGGGGTCTTTTTTTAATACATTGATTGTTTCTTTAAGAATATCTATTTCCATCTGCATATCAAGCATCTGAGCTTTAAGCTCATTGATATCTTCCGCAGATGTGATATCGTTTGGATTTACATTAATGTTGGCAGTAGTTTTTTTCATGGGTTGAAAACATCCCTTCTCCCGATACTCCCTAATCCATTTATATATCAAGGAAGGTGTGTATCCGATTTCTTCTGCCACTAATTTTACAGGCTCGCCCTTAATAAGGCAACGTTTAATTACGTCATGTTTCAATTCTGTTGGAGCTTGTCTCCAATGCTTTTGATTTGGAACATCGTAATATTCAGGATACTTTTTACGCCAATGATAAAGCATTGGTGCAGATGGATACCCTAAGGTTTGGACAACTTTGTCTGGGGATCCTGTCGCTTTTAGCAATACAAGTGCTGTCGATATTTGTTCTTGTGTGTACCTCATAACATGTCAGACATTACACAGTCCAACTTTTTGTCCGCATGCCCGTTTATTTTACGGTTATTTACTTTTATAAAGAATACAATTATGGTATAATAATACCATTATAAAGTAGGAGGTGGGTATTATGCCACAGATTATACCAATTAAGGAATTAAAGAATACAGCAGAGATATCAGATATGTGTCACAAGTCTGAAGAACCAATTTATGTTACAAAAAATGGATATGGTGATATGGTTATTATGAGTATGGAGAATTACGAAAATACCATGAATCGAATAGCGATGTATCATGATATAGAAATTTCAGAACAGCAAATAAGAAAAGGTCAAGTAAGGGATGCAAGAATCTCGCTTCAAGAAACAAGGGGAAAGTATGGCTTATAATTTGAGAATAACAAAACATGCAGAGAAACTGTTAGATAGACTTGTTTATTATTTGCTTTATCGACTTAAGAATGAACAGGCTGCCAGACACTTGTTGGATAGTATCAATGATATATATGAAAGATTGGAAGAAAACCCATTGCAGTTTCCACGATGCAGAGATAACTTTCTTGATCAAAAAGGATACCATGAGGTGGTTGTGCCACAGATGAATTATGTGGTTGTATTTAGTATTGATGGAAATGTTGTGAATGTTCTAGGTTTTTTTCATCGACTTGAGAACTATTCACACAAAATATAAATAGCAGAACTTGTGAACAAAAAGGTTTCTAAAGCATGGTTGACCAGATAGTTAGTTTCTGATAAGAAAGATTAGATTGTTGAACAATAATTAGCATTGACTTGCACAGGAAGTGCGGAAGTATAATTTATATAATCGGGGATATACTAAGCATATATCAGCAGATGATTGACACATATTTGTTAGAAGAAAGGGTGGTTATTATGATGTCATTATCAAATGCAGCGGATGGATTTTGTTCAACGATCGCGTGGAACTGTGCAGATAAAGCATTATTTGGAGATTGTCCGTTAGATACGGGGGATGAGGTTCAGGTGGTATCATCGTTTTTCGGAAATGTCATCGTCCGGGTACACGGAAGATGCCTTGCAATTACCAAGGATACGGCAGAGCGGATCAAGATGTGCCAGCCGGACGCACAGTAAGAGATAAAATTTATAACTGTTCTTGAAGTCGTGGGCAAATGTTTTATTGTGTAAATGTTAAATGAAAATGAGTTGGTTGAAATAATAAATAATATATATTATTATTTATATATCAATAATTTGGAGGGAGACATTTACGAAAGAAAAAGAAGTATTTTATTATTATGTGCATTATTGATCATTGCACTCATACTGCCATGTAGTGGAAGCGAGACAGCATCTAAGTTTACTAAAAAGCAAAGGCAACATACAAGAAGTGTTTGGATAAATATTTTTATAAGACAAATGGGAAACCTTTAAAGTTTAAATATTATTATAAAGGAAAGCTTAGAAGCGAAAGTACAAAGAGTGACCAACATGGTATATATACACGTATAACAAAAATGTCTGATAAAGCATTTGTAGATGAATTTATCGGACGTATGGGTGTGTATATAAAGACATATTTCAAAAAGACAAAGTCGGGTGGAACAGAGGTCGCGAAATATAGCACACGGATGGATCCGGTAACGTATAAAACAATAAACGAGTATTATGTAAATGGTAAGAGAACAACAAAAAAAGCTTATCAGAAAAAAGTAAAATCATTAGGAAAGTTAAAAAAAATTACATATCAGAATTATAATGATGTCTGGTAAAATGGGAATATATTTAATATGAATACAAACGCCTGCCATTGGATTGAATAAGAACCAATGACAGGCGTTTGTATTACCTGTGCGAGGACAATAAGCTAAAGTCTGTATTTATACAATGTGCTCTGATAATTGCCCACGATATAAATATTATTTTGTAATAAACGTGCTGTAGATTGCTTTGATTGCTGTCTCGAAGTCACGGTTTTCAACACCGATGATGATGTTAAGCTCAGAAGAACCCTGATCGATCATCTTGATATTGATGCCCTTGTTTGCGAGAGCAGTGAAAAGCTTACCTGCTGTACCGCTCGCTGACTTCATACCACGACCTACAACCGCGATCAGTGCAAGACCGGATTCGATCTCAACAGAATCTGGTTCTGCCAGACGATGGATAGCAGATACAACGCTCTGTTCCTTATCGATGAATTCGTCTGCATGAACAACGATGGTCATAGTATCAATGCCGGATGGCATATGCTCGAAGGAGATATTGTTCTCTTCAAATGCCTGAAGAACCTTACGGCCGAAGCCGATCTCTGAATTCATCATTGCTTTTGTAATGAAGATCGTACAGAAATCTTTCTTTCCGGCAATACCTGTTACAACATAATCCTGCTTCTGGCAGGTACTTTCAACGATCCATGTTCCTGCATCTTCCGGTGCATTTGTATTCTTGATATTGATAGGAATACCACAGCTTCTTACAGGGAAGATAGCGTCCTCGTGGAGAACGGAAGCGCCCATGTAGGATAACTCACGAAGCTCGCGGTATGTGATATATTTGATCGGCTTTGGATCCGGAACGATTCTTGGGTCGGCTACAAGGAAACCGGATACATCTGTCCAGTTCTCATATACATCTGCACGGCTGGCTCTTGCAACGATAGAACCGGTTACATCGGAACCACCACGGGAGAAGGTCTTAATATTTCCATTTTTACCCATACCATAAAAGCCGGGGATAACAGCACGTTCATTCTGAGCGAGACGCTCGGTCAGACGCTTGTATGTCTTATAATCGTTCAGATTTCCCTCTTCATTGAAGAAAATGACTTCTGCTGAATCGATAAATGGAATACCAAGGTAAGCTGCCATGACCTTACCATTTAAGTATTCACCTCTGGATGCAGCATAATCGCTCTGAGGATTCTCTGAAAGGTTCTTTTTGATCTCGGCAAACTCATCATCCAGACTGAAATCCTTCAGTTCAAGACCAGTGATGATCTCATCGTATCTGGCTTTGATCGCTTTTAATTCTTCGTCAATATCATTGCCTTCGCTGGCGGTCTGATATGCATGAAGTAACATATCAGTTACCTTTGTATCTCCATCAAATCTTTTTCCCGGAGCAGAAGGAACAACATATACACGGCTTTCATCTGCATGGATGATATTACCGACCTTCTTGAACTGTTCTGCACTTGCCAGGGAACTTCCACCAAATTTAACAACTTTCTTCATAATAAACTCCTGCATTTCTATTTTTATATACAAATTATCTCTATCTTAATATTATTGTGCCGATTAGACAAGGAAAAAATGTGATTTTTTTGAATTTTGAATGATCGAATAAAAACCTCTTGTATAATGGTTTTGTTTTAGGCAAAATGTTGAACCTTTTCAGAAATAATCTGAGATTTTTGATAGATGAAATATAAGAATATGGATTTTACACGTAAATTGTGCAAAATGACTGAAACAGCTGAAAAAATTCGTTATCTCCAAATGTGAAAAAATGTTGTACTTCCTTGAATTTGCTTGTTTTCTATACTAGAATAGCAGTCGAAAAGGTAGCATAATGCCCAAATGGCTAGAGGATTGAGGTGATAATGTGATTGATTTTTATAAGTGTCAGTATCATTTTAACGCCAGCCATAGCTTTGATGGCAATAAAGAACAGGCACACAGTCATACATTTACGATGATACTGTATATTCGTAATCATTCTGGCCAAGATATGGATTTTAAACGGCTTGACAGAATGATAGAGATTTTTCTCGGCAGATATGAGGGCTTATATCTGAATGAACTTTCCTGTTTTGCCGGGAATGCAAGTATAGAGGCAATCGGAGATTATTTTTACGAACAATTAAAGATAAAATTATCGGAATTGAATGCGGAGCTGATGCAGCTTGATATAGGGGATACACCACTTGGTGTGTATCAGGTGTGTGATCGCATTTTGTTACCGACGGTTAATGAGAAACGGAGCAGAGAAAATCTGGAGGCAATCTTGTTCTATAAGAAACAGATGCCTGACCAGAAAAAATAGATAGGGACTCATTCGGATAAGATGGGTCTTTTTTGTGTGGAATGTCATAAAACAGACAGAAAGAAGGCATGTATGATGAGACATAAGAAAATCTGTAAAAAAATAATAGCTGTAGGGATAGCGGTATTGTTGATCGCTGTTTCTTGTATGCCAATGACAGAAATGAGGAGTCAGGCAGCAACGTTTGAAGATAATGGAAATACAGTAGATATATATACGGATAATGATTATTTGTGCATCCGTTATAATGGAAGCTGGTCAGGATATCTGAATGGGCGTTTTGACCTGTCGGCAGACGGAGTGTCACTGGATCGATTGAATGCGATCATATTGAATAATGGAAATAATGGAGACGGAAGTTCATTTTCAGTAAAGGATGCATGGAGTTCGGAAATCAGCGGGGCTTCCGGAACGGTTACAAATACCGGAAAAAAACAATATTACGGATATGAATTTATGACATGGAAGATTCAGGTTCCACTTGATACTTATGAGGCTTTTAATCTTGATACGCTGAAGGTAACATATAAAGGGCAGAGCACGGAAGTTGCGATTGGTACAAAGAATACTACGGAAGAAGCTTCTACAGAAAATACGGAAGAAATTACATCTGCTACAGAGAAGGGCTCAACGGAAGAAATTCTGACGACCGAAGATACAACTGAAACTGAAAAAAATGATACAACAGTTTCCGGGACAACGGAACAGAGTGTTACTGAAGCAGTAAGTGAAGATACTACTGCAGACAGTACTGATGAGAGCACAACAGAGATATCCGGTACGGAATCAGAAGACAGCAGTGCAACAATTCCTGAGACTACATCGGAGGATAACAATAATGCAAGCACTACCAGAGAAATGACGGACGAGGCAACAACAGAAACAACAGGCGGAATCCATGTAGGCGGCAATATCCAGATCGATGGATATTATGATGATTGGGAAGGAAGACCGAAGACGGAGATTACATATTCCAGTAATAACAAACAGTGTAATCATTATGGTCAGCTTGCATTAGACGGGGATACTTTATATGGCCATTTTAAGATGAATGAATTATATACCTCCGGTATGCAGCTTCAGATCTGGTATCTGACTATCAACGGCAAGACATTTGCCATGCAGATCCAGCCGGAAAAGAATGGAAATATCGACTGGAGTACGCAGACTCCGAGATCAGAAGGAATCCATACTAACTTGAAAGCTTTTATCGGATATGGAAATAATAATGAATGTGACAGTAAAGTAGCATATACAGTGTATGATGCAGAACATAAGGATAATACGCCGGGAGATGAGGTGGAATTCTCGCTCAGTCTGAAACGTCTGGCAGAAATAACAGGTATTCCCGCGGATGAGATGGGAACTATCACGATCCAGAATCCGAATATCGGAGGTCAGGGTGTGTCGATTGCCGGATCTTCTACAGGACCGGTCGTAGGTGTGTTGATCGCTCTGTTACTGGCAGCAGGCTATGTTGCAAAGAAAAGAAAGGATAAAAGGTAGAGGATGAACTGGCTGGTATTTGTCTGTCTTCTTGGTTGGATCTATATATTAACAGTATTATATCGGGCAAAATTGAATTTCTGGTATTATATCTGCGGAAGTGTAGGATTGTTTATTTTCAGTCTGATACTGATAGAACCGTATGTCGTAGTTCCGCTTCAAAAGGCCGTCTCTGCTGTTGCCGGTGTGATCGGTGGGCTGACGCATCTCTATGATTCTTATTTTCAGCAGGGGATTCTGTTTATCCAGAATGGCGGAACCAGTCTGTCCTTATATATTGATTTTGAGTGTTCCGGTGTGATTGAGATGCTGGCGTTTCTTGCGCTGCTCTGGTTCTTCCCGGTCTATGACAAATATGAGAGAGTGGTTGTAAGTATGATCGGAGTGATGGCGATCTTCCTCGCAAATGTGCTTCGGATCTTCTTTATCTGCCTGTTAGTTCATATATGGGGCATCGATATGTATTTCTTTGCACATACGATATTTGCCAGAATCCTGTTCTATGGATGTACAGTATTCCTGTATTTCTATGTATTCACGAAACCACAGATTGTCAGACAGAAGGTAGGTGCATTCCGTTATGACAGCAATTAAAAATATGCTTATGTCTTCCGTGATCTTCTGGGTGGCATGGATCGTCATTCCGTTGATCATGGAAGTGATCCCAACAGTCGGGAATTTTATCATCCTGTTAAAACGCAGGATCATGAAGAAGAAATATAAGCCGTTATCCCATTATCCGGAGGTATCTCTGATCGTTCCGGTCTACAATTCGGCAGAAACCTTGTATGCCTGTGTGCAGTCGATCTATCAATCGAATTACCCGAAGGATAAGATATTTGTTCTGCTTGTCAATAATATGAGCAAGGATAACAGCTTTGAGATATACAGCAAATGTCAGAAGGATTTCCCGAATCTTTCGATTAATTGGATGAATTCGAAGCAGGGAAAATCCAAAGCCCTTAATCTGGCATTGTTTAACTGCCAGGGTAAATATATTATCCATATTGACAGTGATGGAATGTTAGAACCGGATGCTATCAGAAATATTGTAACAATGTTTGAGAATGAACCGGAAGTCCACAGCCTGACCGGAACAGTACTGACGAATCCGGAGTTGATTGATCAGACGAATCGATGCGCTTTACGGTTACTGCAGAAGATGGAGTTTGGTGAATATTGTCAGGCATTTCTATCCGGCCGTAATTTCCAGTCGGAGTTGAACAGTATCTTTACTCTGTCGGGTGCTTTTTCGGCGTTCCGTAAATCTGCGATCATGAAGACGCAGTTATATAATACGGATACCCTGTGCGAGGATACGCATGTAACTTTTCAGGTACGGTTTCAGATGAAGAAGCGTGTGGCACTTTGTCCGAATGCGATTTTTTTTGTAGATCCGATCGAGAGCTTGAATAAACTGTATGTTCAAAGGCAGCGGTGGCAGAGCGGTGAGCTGGAAGTGCTTCATATGTTCCGAAAGGATAAGATGAACATTGGCAGGAGTTTCTTTAAAGATTTCGTCATGCGGATCCTTGTGTATGATCACACGTTTGCGTTCCCTCGGATGATCTGGTATTTTGCGATTATCTGTCTGGCATTTATCAATTATCCGATGAAGCTTATTGTGACATCGCTCGTATTCTTATTCTTTTTATACAGTATGGCCAACTTCCTGTTGTATATCTGTATTATTCTGTTTTTAAAGGATTTTCCGTATTTGAGAAAATATTATGCAAGGAAATGGTATCTGATTTTTTTACTTCCGTTGTTTAATTTTATTGTATTCTGGTTCCGGTTTGCAGGAATTATTAATTCAACCAGAAAAACGAGAACATGGCGGACAAGAGACCTGCATGAAGAATGGAATGACTTTAAACAGGTCGTGACGCATGATTTTGCAGGAACACACCGGGTGCTGGAGAAGATCAGAGATGAGGTAAATACCAGTGAATAAAGAGAAAAAACAATCATGGATAAAAAAACTATATACATCACCGAATCATAGGATTTTCTCGATATCCGCAACCGTGATCCTGTTTATTATGATATTTATGGGATGTATCTGTTATGAGCTGTTACAGAACCGGGAAGCAGTGATACAGGCGTATGAGGATGATCAGGAGGACTATCTACAGTTATTAGCCTGCAACATTCAGTCAGTTCAGAAGTCAGGAAAAGATGCAGAGGTTCTTGCTTTTTTACAGGAGCAGACTGTTTCCTCCGGAGAGAGGTTCTTGGTATATACAAGAGATTCGGAAGTGCTGTGGGCAAAGAATGAGAATACAACGAATACATTAGGTAAATATGCAGAGATCATAGAATTCTGGAAGATGATACGTGAGCAGGATGTTGTGGTGGATACAGTCAGATGGACGGTCGGACAGGAAGAATGTACGATCAGTGTGGTGTCTGATACGGATAGTATTCTGGAACGGACATCGACAATAAAGCATGGATATTATATTGTAATTGCAACAGGACTTGTAAGTGTCGTTCTGCTCGGGCTGTTGATTGCATTGTTAGAATCCTGGAACAAGGCAGAGAAGAATTTGAAGGGTACGAAGAAAGAACTGGACAAACGTAACCGGAAGCTTGAAAAGGTGACGAGCAATGCCGGGAATATGGGGTTTGAAAAGGCTTTAGATGACGAGATGGCAAAGAATATCTATGTACAGAATCAATATAACAGCTCGCATGAATTCTATGATAATAATTTTCTTCGTATCATGCTTCAGAAATCGGATGATGAAGCGTTAAAACCGATCCATTATATGTTCATTCATCTGGACATGATGGATCGTTATTATAGCAGACAGGAGATCTTTCATTTTATGAGGAAGATCCGTTCCAGACTTCATCAGAATGAGATCATGGGTGAGGTGAAGAAAGGATTTTTTGTTATTCTGCTTTACAGGCTGGATGAACAGCAGGCAAAAGACAGGGCGGATGAGATTTATCGGTACTGTATCCGAAAGTCTGAGAATGCATATCGCTCGATACGATATGACTTAATCGATGTTGGGGTAAAAAAACCGGTGGATGTGTACGATGCTTATACCAGAAAGCAGGAGGAGGCGTAGCGGAATGAGATATCAACAGTATAAATTCAAATTCTATATGGATGCCAGGCATGCTATCTATATCGGTGGAAAATTAGGCGAAGTACATCCGCATACCTGGGAGATCGTTCTGCATGTGGTGAAGGGAAAGGAGAATTTTGAACCATTTCATATACTTGAAAAGGCAGTTGAGGAATTTCTGGAACCTTTTCAGAATAATTATCTGAATGATATAAAGCCGTTTGATATATTAAATCCAACGATCGAAAACGTATGCCTGTATTTTAAAGAAAAATTGCAGGAGATATTAAATGCAATGGGATGGATCTTTCTGATGATCGAGATGAGTGAGACACCGGGAAGAACATATGTGATCAGTATGCTGGATGAGCAGGAGATGGAGCAGAATCAGACGGTGCAGACGCTTACAGACCTGATCTTAGATGAGATAAAACATATTGGAGAGTAAGAAATATGACAGACAGTCACAAGAGAATTCGGAAAAACTGCATATGTATAAGTATCTTGTTACTTGCAGGTGCAGGGCTTGCACTGTATCTTGTGCTATCAGGATATGAGCCGTCCGGCGGTGATATCTGGGGACATCTCTATAAGTCGCAGGAAATGTATGAGAGCCTGAAAAAAGGAAACGTCTTTCCGTTGTTCTCCCCATACTGGTATAACGGAATCCAGCTTTTCAGATATTGGGGACCGCTCTCTTATTATATTATGGCGGGACTGATGTTTCTTACAGGGGGCGATCTTCTTCTGGCTTACAGGCTACTTGCCTTTGTTATATTCGTAGTCGGTGGACTTCCGTGGATTCTCTGGGGGATCCATGAGAACCGCAGAGTGCTTGGAACCTTTTTCGGACTGCTCTGGTTCTTTATGCCGGAGCATATCAGAATTTATTTTACAGCGGGAAATCTGCCGCAGATGGTGACGACGATGCTTGTACCATATGCGATCTGGTTCTTATGGCTCTATGTAAGAAAGAAGAATAATTGTGCAGCTGTCGGATTGTTTGTTTGTATGACATTGATGAGTTTTACGCATCTGATGGTTACTGCGATCATGGGCGTATCTGCATTTTTATATCTGCTGATCGATCAGATATGGAATAAGGATACTAGAAGAAAAATATTTGCTCTTATCTATATGATCTGTGGAATCCTGACAGCGGGTATATGGGTGATTCCTTCTTTAAAAGGCGGGCTTGTGACGTCAGAGAGTGGAGACGGAAGTGTTATGTCAACTTTGATCTATCCACTTACGACGTCATTAAATCCATTTAAACGTCTGAGTGCAGGAAATGACAGCTTTTATTTCGGACTGGCAGCAGTACTTATCGCGATAGCCGGAATCCTGCTTGCAAGAGGCGGAAAGAAAGCCGGTTTTGTATTTTTACTGATCATGCTTGCCTGTACAACGCCTGCTGCATACCGGATACTGGTAAAGCTTCCGTTCAGCCAGTTGTTCTGGATGACCCGGTTTGCGCCGATGATCTATGGTTTTTTCTTCAGTGCATGTCTGGAATGGGTTCGCTTGAAGAAAAAATATTGTGTGCTTCTGGCTGCGCTTTTGTGTGTAGACAGTATATCATGTATGAATCTGGATTTTTACAGCGTTGCTACATCAGATGAAACAAAAATGGAGATGCAGCAGCTTACGAAACTGACAGACCAGCGGACGGCTGTTATCGATAAGAGTTCTTATGGTTCTTATCCATCTTATGGAATCAGTGGCAGCAGTCATACGATGTACACGTATGGCTGGGCTTGGCAGGGTGCTGCGACCGGGGATAATATTGTTCTGTTAAATGAAGCGCTTGACCGAAAATACTATCGTTTTCTGTTTGATCGGGCAGGAGAGCTTGGGGCTGATACGGTTCTGATACGGAAGAGTGATCTTGAGAAGCAGGATATCACAATCTCTGATATTGAGCAGGATGCGGCAGCCAGCGGTTATTCTATGGTGCAGGAAATGACGACTGCATATACTTATAAACGTGAGACACCGGAGAACTTTGGAACGGTCACCGGATACTATGGGCTTGCAATCGGAAAATATGCAAATGAAATGACTCTGCTTTATCCGGCATTTGTGGCAGGAAGCTCGGATGTGATCGAGGATTATTCAGTGGAAGAACTGAGCCGGTATGATACTTTGTTCTTAACCGGATTTGAATACAGGAATCAGAGTAAGGCAGAAGCGATACTTACGGACGTGGCGGCAGCAGGTACCAGAGTTGTGATCGACAGTACCCATGTTCCGGCTAATAAGAGTAATAAACAGGAAATGTTTCTCGGTGTATTTGCACAGCAGATCCATTTTGATGAACGGTATCCGGTTCTTTCTTATCAGAACAGCGAGATCCGAAGTGATGACTTTGCGGAGGAAGACAGGGATTTTAGTACAGCTTATATAACCGGAACCGATACCGAGATCGGAACGTTTCAGATGGGCAATCAGAAGCTGACGTTTTTAGGTATGAAAGATGATCTGCCAAATGTATATTTCCTCGGACTGAATCTGATGTATGAAGCTGTTAGCAGGAAGGATGCGGCACTGGTTGACATCTTAAATGATGTGCTCGGGATATCAAATGAACAGCTTCCGGACAGAGAACTTGTTCCAATCACAATAGCTTATAAAGAAGATGGACTATCGATCGATGTTGATGCGGATTTTGATCAGGAAACAGGTGTCAATACGTCGATTGCGGCACAGGACATATTTACATCTGATCAGGAGATTTCCGAGCAGATGAATCTTCTTGTTGTGCATGAGAGGCATACAGAGATTTCCTTTGTATATCCTATGTTTGTACCGGGAATTATTATCACGATATCAGGATTTATATGTTTTATACTGTGCATATGTATGGATGTACGCGACAGAAGAAAGCATATTGTTTAACAGACCGGACAAGAGAGCATTGCAGGATAGACGGAATAAAAGGGTATTGTTGGACAGACCGGCTGCCGATTGTGTATTTGCGTCTGTTATGATAAAATGAGCAGAACAGGAATAATACCGGATGAATACTCCAATTATAAACAGGATGAAAATAAAGAAAGGGAACGGTGTATATGGAGCGAAATACGAAAAAAGTCAGTGATTCAATGGTAGAGCAGGTCTTTCAGGTACGGCCGGAGCATTTAAATGGTGCCGGACGATTATTTGGCGGACAGTTAATGGCATGGATCGATGAAGTTGCAGGTCTTGTTGGGATCCGCCATTCAAATGGAGATGTGATCACAGCCTCGGTTGATAATCTGAAATTCATGCGAGGTGCTTATCTGAAGGATCTGATCGTATTAGTAGGCCGTATTACCTATGTCGGACATACCTCGATGGATGTCCGTGTGGATACTTATATCGAGGATCACAGAGGAATCCGGCGCTCAATCAATCGGGCGTATCTGACATTGGTGGCTGTCGATGAAAATGACAAACCAAGACCGGTTCCGGGGCTGACACTTGAGAACGAAAGTGAACAAGCAGAATGGCTGGCAGGAGAGAAACGGAGAGAACTCAGAGGGCAGAGACGTAAAGAAGGTTTTTAGATAAGCCGGGGGTGTGAATATGGCAAATATATTAGACTATCTGGAATGGCGGGGTGATCTGCCGTTTGAGGCATCGGCTTTTAATGAGGTGGATGCAGTTGTATTTTCAAGATTTTCATATATACCGTTTGAGGGGATCGTGCCGGATGATTTTAGTCATGCAGTCACGGTAGCAGAGGCGGCAGAGCGTTTCTTAGGAGATGCGAAGCGCATGACACAGGTGATTTATGAAGATGATCTGAAACTGCTTGCTGCAATGGGAGCAAGCCGACGATTTGGTGATCTGCGCTTATGCGGTTATGTGAATCAGTTGGATGAGGAGATACAGAAGCAGTTTTCAGCAGTCACAGTAAAATTATTTGACGATGTAAGCTGTGTGGTATACCGAGGAACCGATAAAACAGTTGTCGGTTGGCGGGAAGATTGTAATATGGCATTCCTTTCACCGGTTCCGTCTCAGCGGACAGCAGTCGAGTATCTGCGGCAGGCAGCAGAACAGATACCCGGAACATTCCTGCTATGCGGACATTCCAAAGGCGGAAATCTTGCGATTTATGCAGCAGCAACCTGTGAACGTACCCTACAGGATAGGATCCTGAAGGTATGCAGTATGGATGGACCGGGATTTGAACCAAATGTGTTAGAGCTTGCCGGTTACAACCGGATGCTGTCACGGATGATCACATACATACCACAGAATTCCGTAGTGGGAATGCTGCTTGAGCACAGAGAGAAATATGTCGTGATCCGAAGTATGCAGGAGGGCTTCATGCAGCATGATGTATATAGTTGGGAGGTTCTTGGACCATCCCTGATCCATGAGGAGGGGATCACAGATGAATGTCGTTTATTAAATGCTTCCTTAAAAGAATGGATCGACAATATGGACTACGACCAGCGCAGGCAGTTCGTAAATTCCCTGTTCGACCTGCTGGATGAATGCGATGCGAAGACCACGGATGATCTGCAAAATAACTGGCATAAGGATATCGGAAGGATTCTGACCTCGATCAAGAAGATGGACGAAGCCAACCGAAAAGTCGTCAGCCAGACAATCCTGTCGCTGTTAAAGATCACAAGAAAGAATGTATCAAACAGATCAGAAGATTAGAAAATGCCATATACAGGCGAGAAAGTTTTAACTTTATTTTGCAGAACACTTTTATTTGATTGAATTAGAAGAAAGCTATTCATGCGGAGATAATTAGTAAATAAAAAATAGAAGATATCATATTATTATGCAACAAGCCTGCCTGAGCGTCGGTCCTTAGCGACCCGCGAAAGCGGGAGCTTAGTACCGCTACGCCGAAGGTAGAGCGAAAGCGTCTTGTGGAAGGAATGCGATCGCAGCAGCCGTACTTGGTGGAACATCCATGGCGGGTGGTGTTGGTACGATCGGCGGAACAATCGTTGGTGCTTTCGTAATCGGTGTTATCAATGATGGTATGGTTATGTGTGGTGTATCTGAATTCTGGCAGATGGTTATCAAAGGTTTGGTTATCATCGTAGCGGTTATCATTGACCAGTTCCAGAGAAAGATGCAGGCAAAGATGGCATTACAGGCAAGAAATGAGAACAAATAATATCGAAGATATCAGGTAAAGACGGAGATAATATTAAGGAACGTGGACATGGAGAATCGCTTCATGTCCACGTTCTTAAAAAGATAAACATATGTCAGATAGGTATGGAGGACAGATAATATGAAAAAAAAGAGGTATCATTAATGCACAGCTTGCAGGTCTGATCGCAGGACTTGGACATAAGGATACATTTATGATCGGTGATGGCGGAATGCCAATTCCAAAGGGAGTAGAGATTGTAGATCTGGCACTCTGTGGAGGTGTACCGACATTTAAGCAGGTAATGGATGCAGTCCTTGATGAGACACAGATTCGTGAAATTTGCAATTCGGACAGGTGAATTTACACCATATCCAAATATTATCCTTACAGCAGGAGTCGCATTTCCTGCATAAGTAATAACGACAGAAAAATACAGATTTTGGAGGTGAATGATGAAAGTTTTAAATATTGGTTCCATGAACCTTGATTATGTCTACAGTGTCGATCATATTATCGCACCGGGTGAGACGCAGGCAACCTACGGAATGAATGTATTCCTCGGAGGAAAAGGAATTAATCAGTCCATTGCACTTGCAAAGGCAGGCGTAGATATCTATCATGGCGGAATGATCGGAGAAGACGGACAGGTATTCTTGGATGCATGCAGAGAACATGGTGTGCATGATGAATTCATCCGTACGATCGATGAGAAGACCGGACACACGATCATTCAGGTAGACAAGGATGCACAGAACTGCATTTTGCTCTTTGGAGGAGCAAATCAGAGTCTGACAGAAGAATATATAGATGAAGTATTAGAACATTTTGAAGCCGGAGATATTCTGTTACTTCAGAACGAAGTTAATAAGCTGGATTATATCATTGACCGGGCATATGACAGAAAGCTTGTGATCGCACTTAATCCATCTCCATATAATGAAAAGATTGAAGTTTGTGATCTTTCAAAGATCAGCATCTTCCTGTTAAATGAGATCGAGGGTGCACAGATCACAGGACTGACAGAGCCAGATGATATACTTGCTTCCATGAGAAAGCGTTTCCCGGAAGCAAAGATCGTACTGACACTTGGCAAAGATGGCGCAAGGTATTCAGACAAGGACTGTGAGTATGAACAGCCGATCTTTCCAGTAAAAGCAGTCGATACGACAGCAGCCGGAGATACCTTTACCGGATATTTCCTCGCAGGACTGATCCGCGGCATGGAGATACCGGATATCTTAAGAATGAGTGCGAAGGCATCTTCTATAGCAGTAACCAGAAATGGAGCCGTTCAGTCAATTCCAAAGAGAGAAGAAGTAGAGGCAGCATTGTCGGCAGACTGATACAGCAGATAAAGGAGAAAACAAAGCATGAAATTGCATGTATGCATATAAAAGCAAAGCATGAATGACATGCCTGTAAATAAAAAGAAAATAAAGCGAGGTAAAGGAATATGAAATTTTTTATTGATACAGCAAATGTAGATGACATCAGAAAAGCAAATGACATGGGAGTAATCTGTGGTGTAACAACCAACCCATCTCTGATCGCAAAAGAAGGCAGAGATTTTAATGAAGTTATCAAAGAGATCACAACAATTGTAGATGGTCCTATCAGTGGAGAAGTAAAGGCAACAATTGTAGATGCAGAAGGCATGATCAAAGAAGGAAGAGAGATCGCAGCGATCCACCCAAATATGGTTGTTAAGATCCCTATGACAGTTGAAGGCTTAAAGGCAGTCAAGGTGTTATCGGCAGAAGGAATCAAGACAAACGTAACTCTGATCTTTACGGCAAATCAAGCGCTTCTTGCAGCAAGAGCAGGTGCATCTTATGTATCTCCGTTTCTTGGAAGGTTAGATGATATCAGCACAACAGGTATCAACCTGATTGAAGATATCGTAACAATATTTGACAATTATGGTTTAGATACAGAGATCATCGCAGCCTCTGTAAGAAATCCAATCCACGTTACAGACTGTGCTCTTGCAGGCGCACATATTGCAACTGTACCATACAAGGTAATCGAGCAGATGACAAAGCACCCGTTAACAGATCAGGGTATTGCAAAGTTCCAGGCAGATTACAAGGCTGTATTTGGCGAATAAGAGTTTTTTAGATTTATTGTAGATGTTGGAATAAAATGTTACAATAAGCTCGATTTATACTTTACGGTACATTTGTCCTATAAAGTAAAAACGATAGGAAAGGTGGTGAGAGAGGAACTTGGCAGAGTATAGGAATAATTACCGCCAGAGAGAGAATAAATCTGTATATGGGGAACGAAATACTTATGAAAAAAAGAAAAATTACCGAAATGGAAATAACAGACAACAGAACCTGAGTCAGAAAATGTATTATGATAAGAGACAGCAGGGAAAATCCGGCAGACAGATGAATGATTCAAAACTCAGACGTAAGATTATGGCGGATGATAATGTGAAGTTTATCTGTTCCAGAAATGAAGATGTGATCCATGATAAAAGCTGTATTCTTACAAGGAATATTAAAGACTATGATCTGAAGTATCTGGTAAATTATCCGAAGTGGATGAAACAGTGCCCGAAGTGTGCGATAGAAGCGTATCTCAGATATGGGGCAGAAGATTATGACAAATTGGCAGAATATGATGCGTTATTCCGACTTATGATGATGTCTGTAGAGATGATCCGGCATATGTATATTGATTGTGATATGAAGACAAGGATAAATGGGGATACGCTTACAATCCATCATAAAGAAGATACATGGAAGATCGTATATTTAGACAGTCCGGGAAATGTCAGACTTCTGCATAATAATTATCATATAGTGGATGAACACAGGGAATTTGAAAAAGGTTTTCATATCCAGAGCGAATTTACTTCTAATACAAAGATTAAATATGCTATCGAAAATATTGAAACATATTCGTGGAGCATGCATCGGGTGCATGAACGGGAAGCGATGTTGGAACAGAAAAAGAATGAAACAGGGAAAATGGGATTCTGGTCACGGGTGGCACGAGCATTTCGTTATGTGTTTCATAAGCAGGAAGAAGATGAATCTAAAAATCAGACAGATGATAACAGAAAAGATGATCCAATCGATTTTCAGTTGGATTTTTCGGATTTTAATTTTGTAAATAAGTTCGGTTATCCGGATAATGGTACCAGATGTATCTATGTCTGGAAGACAAAAAACGGGATATATCAATGGCAAATCGGAGAATATGTATCAAAGAAACGACAGTTTGTGATCAAATTTTCAGATCAGACTTTTATAACGGACTGGCGAAAAGTAATCGCATGGAAATATGTATGGAAAGGTGACCTGAACTGGTCATATGGTGAAAAGAATGAGACGAACCCTGATCGTAATTGATATGCAGAATGATTTTATTGATGGTTCACTTGGTACAAAAGAAGCAGAGGCAATCGTGGATCCGGTAAGAAATCTGATACAGGAATATAAAAACAGGGGAGATGAGGTGCTTTATACCAGAGATACCCATGGGGCAGATTATCTGCAGACGAACGAGGGGAAACATCTGCCGGTGGAACACTGTATAAAGGGAACTAACGGATGGAAGATCGCAGATGGAATATATGCAGATGGCTGTAAGATCATAGATAAGCCATCCTTTGGGTATACAGGTTGGGATCGGTATGAATTTGAAGATGTCTGTCTGATCGGGCTTTGTACCGATATCTGTGTAGTTTCAAATGCTCTTATCATAAAGGCGTTATATCCGGAGATTCGCGTGGCAGTCGATGTCAGATGTACGGCAGGCGTGACACCGGAATCAAAGGTGGCTGCACTTGAAACGATGAAGATGTGCCAGATTGAGCTGGTTGGTGAAGAATAAGCAGGATAAAAAGAACAAATGCAGTAAGAAAGGAAAGAAGACATGCTTGGAATTATAGGAGCAATGGACGAAGAAGTTGCAAAGTTAAAAGAAAAAATGGAACAGGTGCATATTATTGAAAAAGCAGGTATGCAGTTTTACAGAGGTACTTTGTGTGACCATGAAGTGGTTGTGGTAAAATGTGGTGTAGGTAAGGTTCATGCAGCAATGTGTACACAGGCAATGATCGACCTATTCCCGGTAGATGGAATTGTAAATACCGGAATTGCAGGCTCGTTAAATGCAGACATCAACATCGGAGATATCGTGCTGGCAAAGGATGCATTAGAGCATGACATGGATGTCTCTGCTCTTGGATATGCTCCGGGAATCAATCCGGATTTAAAAGATGATGAAAATATTTTCAAGACAGATGTCAAAATGCTGGAGCTTGCTCTTGCCGCAGCAAAGCAGGCAGAGCTTTCCGTCAACATCTTTACCGGACGTGTAGTCAGCGGAGATCAGTTCATATCAAGGCAAGATAAGAAAAAATGGCTGGTTGAGACATTTGACGGAACCTGTGCAGAGATGGAGGGAGCATCGATCGGACATGTCGCAAGTCTGAACAAGATTCCATATCTGATTGTCCGTGCGATTTCAGATAAAGCAGATGACAGTGCAGAAATGGATTATCCGTCTTTTGCGGCTATGGCGATCGATAACAGTGTTGCACTTATGACAGAATTTGTAAAGTTATGTTAAAAATAGATTGTGACAGGAATACTTGCATTAAAAATAAAAACTGAGAAATTATATTTATTGATACAGACAGGAGGTAGTTGAAAAACTATGGAAAAGATTAAAAGTTTTCAGATCAATCATTTATTATTAAATCCTGGAATCTATGTATCCAGAAAGGATAAGGCTGGAGATGCGGTCCTTACGACTTTTGATATCCGCATGACAAAGCCAAATTTTGAACCGGTCATGAATACGGCGGAGATTCATACGATTGAGCATCTGGCAGCTACTTATCTCAGAAATCATGAGGATTATAAGGACAAAGTAATCTATTTTGGACCGATGGGATGCAGAACCGGATTTTATCTGATCCTTGCAGGTGATTATAAGTCAGAGGATATCGTAGATTTGATGATTTCAATGTTTGAATTTATACGTCATTATCATGATCCGATTCCGGGTGCAAATCCGAGAGAATGTGGAAATTATCAGGACATGAATCTGAACATGGCAAATTACCTTGCAGAGAAGTTCTTAAAAGAGGTTCTTTATAATATAGGCGAAGATCGCCTGAACTATCCAGAGGGTTGACCTTTTTTTTTCAAAGTGATACGATAACAGATAAAGATTGCCGGAAGAGAGCGGCAACCCATAATAAGTTCATGCGTTATGGGAAAAAGAATAAAAATCGCGAGAGGTGTAAACGAATGAGTAAGAGTTTTGAAGATTTATTAGCCAAGGTTGCAAAATGCAGCAAGAAGACAGTATCTGTAGCATGTGCTCAGGACAAGCCGGTTCTGGAAGCCGTTAAGGCGGCAAAGGAAAAAGGTATTGCAGATGCGATTCTCGTCGGTGATGAAGCTGAGATCAGAAAGATCGCTGCTGAACTTGATATGAATCTGGATGAGTATGAGATCATAAATGAACCGGACAGCATTCAGGCTGCACATAAGGCTGTTGAGCTGGTACATAATAATAAAGCAGATATGTATATGAAGGGTATCATTGATACAAAGAACTTCTTAAAGAGCGTTCTGGATAAGGAAGTAGGTTTAAGAACCGGTAAGCCATTATCACATGTAGCAGTTTTTGAGGTCCCGGGTGTTGACAGATTATTATATCTTTCAGACGTAGCATTCATGACATATCCATCTCTTGAGGATAAAAAAGCGATTATTGAAAATACAGTAAAAGTTGTTCATGCTTGTGGTATTCCATGTCCAAAGGTTGCTCCGCTTGCGGCAGTTGAAGTTGTAAATCCTAAGATGCCTGTAACTGTAGATGCAGCAGAGCTTACAAAGATGAACGAGAATGGCGAGATCACAGGATGTATCGTTGACGGACCATTATCACTTGACCTTGCGATCGATCCGGAAGCAGCTAAACATAAGGGAGCAGAAGACCGTAAGATCGTTGGTGATGCAGATATCCTCTTATTCCCGGATATCCACGCCGGAAACCTTGTATACAAGTGCCTGACACATACAACAGCAAGCAAGAACGGTTGTATCCTGACAGGAACAAAGGCACCGGTTATCCTGACATCCAGATCAGACAGCTTTGAAGTAAAGATGAACTCTATCGCTCTTGCAGCAGTTGTTGCAGAAGCAATCAAGAATGAGCAGTAATCAGACCGTTATGGTTACGGAATAAATATATAAGAATTTTGGAGGAAGAACATGTCATACAAAATTTTGATTATCAATCCGGGTTCAACATCTACAAAGATAGGTGTATTTGAAGACGAGAATTTATTATTTGAAGAAACATTAAGACACACAACAGAGGAACTTGCGGGCTTCAACCTTATCGTTGAGCAGAAGGACTTCAGAAAGAAAGTTATCCTTGATATTCTTGCAGAGAAAAATTTTGACATCAAGACATTAGATGTATGTGTAGGTCGTGGTGGTATGTTAAAGCCGATTCCGGGCGGTACATATCCTGTTAGTGATGAATTATTAGAGGATTTAAAGATCGGTAAACAGGGTCAGCATGCATCCAACCTTGGTGGTATCCTTGCAAGAGAGATTGGCGATGAGTTGGGAATTCCATCTTACATTGTAGATCCGGTTGTTGTAGATGAGCTGATGCCATCCTCCCGTTTATCCGGTGTGCCTGAGCTTCCAAGAAGAAGTGTATTCCATGCATTAAACCAGAAGGCAGTTGCAAAGAGATATGCAAAAGAGCATGGAAAGAAATATGAAGATCTGAACCTGATCGTTGTACACATGGGCGGCGGTGTATCTGTTGGTGCTCACTTAAACGGACGTATCGTTGATGTTAACAATGCATTAGATGGTGAAGGCGCATTCTCACCGGAGAGAGCAGGTGGAGTTCCATCAGGTGATCTTGTTAAGATGTGCTTTTCAGGAAAATATACACAGCAGGAAGTTACAAAGAAACTTGTCGGTAACGGCGGATTCAATGCATATATCGGCAGCAATGATGCAAGAGATCTCGAGAAACTCGTTCAGGAAGGTGATGAGCATGCAAAGCTTGTTCAGGACGCATTTCATCAGCAGGTAGCAAAGGATATCGGGGCTATGTCAACCGTACTTTGCGGAAAAGTAGATCAGATTATCTTAACAGGTGGTATCGCATATTCCAAGCATACATGTGCAGAACTGGAAAAGAGAGCCGGATTTATCGCTCCGTTTACAGTATATCCTGGTGAGGATGAACTTCTTGCACTTGCACAGGGAGCATTAAGAGTTATGAATGGCGAAGAAGAGCCGATGACATATTAATTTGATGATTGATATTTTGCCTGTGAATTATAAAAATACAAAAATTGGCATAATAGTTTTTCTTATAATACACATAATAGAATCAAGACAACAAAGTCTTAAATAAATGTATTGGAGGAAATGTATTATGGCAAGTTCAAATTCAACAGGAACAAGCAAGATGAGTGTTCCGGAAGCTAAGGACGCTATGAACAAGTTCAAAATGGAGGTTGCTAAGGAAATTGGTGTAAACCTCAAGGATGGTTACAATGGTGACTTAACATCTGCTCAGAGCGGATCAATCGGTGGCGAGATGGTTCGTCAGATGATCAAGAGACAGGAAGAACAGATGTCAGGCAGATAAGCGGTAAAATAAGAGATATCTTATAGCTTTTGCTTAGCAGGAAGGGGTTATTGTCGAAAAGACAATAACCTTTTTCTGCGTTATTATGGAAAATGGACTGGACATATATCCGGTATATATGGTATAATCGGATGATTGATGCGGGTATTTTTATGCCCACAATAAAAACGAAATGATAAATGGATGCTAAATAATGCCTTATATATTATTAAAAGATGATGGCATAAGGCATCATTTGCATAATTTTAAGGAGGAAATAAAAAATGAGTTTAGCAGTAGAAAATCTGGAACACAGTATGGCAAAACTTACAATCACAGTACCGGCAGAGGAGTTTGGTAAGGCAATGACAACTGCCTACAATAAGCAGAAAGGTAAATTCAATGTACCTGGTTTCAGAAAGGGTCATGTACCACAGGCATTTATTGAGAAAATGTATGGACCTGCAGTATTTTATGAAGAGGCAGCTAATTCATTAATTAATGAGTATTATCCAAAGGAAGTAAGCGCATCAGATGTTGATGTTGTATCAAGACCGGTTATCGATGTAACTCAGATCGAAAAGGGCAAGGATTTTATCTTTACAGCAGAAGTAGCTGTTAAGCCTGAAGTTGAACTTGGTGATTATAAGGGACTCGAAGTAGAAAAGGCTGACGTAGAAGTAACAGATGATGAAGTTATGGCAGAGCTTTTAAAGGTTCAGAAAGAGAACTCAAGATACAACCCTGTAACAGACAGAGCTGCACAGATGGATGATGAAGTTACACTTGACTTCGAAGGATCTGTTGACGGTGTTCCTTTCGAAGGCGGTAAGGCTGAGAACTACAAGCTCGTTCTTGGTTCTCATTCATTCATTGATACATTTGAAGATCAGCTTGTTGGCAAGAACATCGATGAGGATGTAGAAGTAAATGTTACATTCCCGGAAGATTATCAGGCAGAAGATTTAGCAGGTAAGCCAGCAGTATTCAAATGCAAGATCAAAGAGATCAAGGCTGTAGAATTACCAGAGTTAGATGATGAATTTGCAAGTGAAGTTTCAGATTTTGAGACATTAGATGAATACAAAGAAGACATCAAGAGCAAGGCTGCTGAGAAGAAGCAGAAGGATGCTGAGAACGAGAAAGAAAGCAAGCTGATCGAGAAAGTAATCGAGAATGCAAAGATGGATGTTGCAGATGCACAGGTTGCAGATGTACAGGAAAGAATCAAAGATGAGTTCGCTCAGAATCTTCAGTATCAGGGAATCAACCTTGAGCAGTATATGCAGATTTGCAATATTACAGAGGAAGCATTAATGGAGAGAATCAAACCAGATGCAGAGAAGAGAATCAAATCCCGTCTTGTTCTGGAAGCAATTGCTGCTGCTGAAAATATTGAGGTATCAGACGATGAAGTACATGAAGAACTGGAAGCTATGGCAAAACAGTATCAGATGAATGTAGAAGATATCGAAGGCTTCATGGGTGATGCAGAAAAGGATAGCATTAAAAAGGATCTTGCTGTTAAAAAGGCAGTTAAGGTTGTTGTAGATAACGCAAAGGAAGTTTAATCCATAATTTCTGATTGCGATATTTTGGAGGTGTAAATATGAGTTTAGTACCTTATGTCATTGAACAGACCAGCCGTGGTGAACGTTCATATGATATTTATTCAAGACTTCTGAAAGACAGAATTATCTTTCTGGGAGAAGAAGTAAATGATACATCAGCAAGTATAGTGATCGCACAGCTCCTGTTCCTGGAGTCCGAAGATCCATCCAAGGATATCTCATTGTATATCAACAGTCCGGGCGGTTCTGTAACAGCAGGACTTGGAATCTATGATACAATGCAGTACATCAAATGTGATGTATCTACAATCTGCTGTGGAATGGCAGCAAGTATGGGTGCATTCCTGCTTGCGGGTGGTGCGAAAGGTAAGAGATTTGCACTTCCAAATGCCGAGATCATGATCCATCAGCCATCCGGCGGATCGCAGGGTCAGGCTACAGAGATTGAAATTGCTGCAAAGCATATTTTAAAGACAAAAGAGAAATTAAATAGAATGTTAAGCGAGAATACCGGAAAGCCATATGAAACGATTGCTGCTGATACAGAGAGAGATAACTGGATGTCAGCAGAAGAAGCATGTGCATATGGTCTGATCGATAGTGTAATCGCAAAAAGATAGTATAAAGAGGTATTGGAATGGCAAATCGTAGTGAAGATAGAAAACTACTTAGATGTTCCTTCTGCAATAAGACGCAGGATCAGGTCAGAAAACTTATAGCAGGACCAAACGCTTATATTTGTGATGAATGTGTACAGATATGCGCAGAGATCGTTGATGAAGAACTGGAAGAAACAGGTGCTGAAGATTCCATTAATTTACTGAAACCCAAGGAGATCCGTGAATTCCTGGATCAGTATGTAATCGGTCAGGAAGAAGCAAAAAAGGTATTATCTGTTGCGGTATACAATCATTATAAGCGTATCATGGCAGATAAAGATTTTGACGTAGAGCTTCAAAAGAGTAATATTCTCATGGTCGGACCAACCGGTTCCGGTAAGACATATCTGGCACAGACACTTGCAAAGATTCTGAATGTTCCGTTTGCCATTGCCGATGCAACTGCATTGACGGAGGCCGGATATGTTGGTGAAGATGTAGAAAATATTCTGCTGAAGCTGATTCAGGCGGCCGATTATGATGTAGAACGTGCAGAGCATGGAATTATCTATATTGATGAGATCGATAAGATCACGAAGAAGAGTGAGAATGTATCCATCACCAGAGATGTATCCGGTGAAGGTGTACAGCAGGCTTTGTTAAAGATCGTGGAGGGAACGGTTGCATCAGTGCCACCACAGGGTGGCAGAAAGCATCCACATCAGGAATTTATACAGATCGATACATCAAATATTTTATTTATATGCGGTGGTGCATTTGATGGTCTGGAGAAGATCATTGACAACAGAATCGGCAAGAAAGCTATCGGCTTCAATGCAGAGGTTGTTGATAAGACAGAACAGGATATCGGAGAGCTGTTAAAGCAGGTAACTCCTCAGGACTTTGTAAAATATGGACTGATTCCTGAATTTGTCGGACGTCTGCCGATAACGGTTACACTGGATCTGTTGAACAAGGATGCGCTTGTAAGAATCCTGACAGATACAAAGAGTGCAATCTGCAAGCAGTATAAGAAATTATTTGAATTAGATGGCGTGGAATTGGAATTTGATAAGGATGCGCTTTACGCTATAGCAGAAGAAGCGATGGAGAGAAAGACCGGAGCCAGAGGACTTCGTTCTATCATAGAGAAAGCAACGCTAGATCTTATGTATGAGATTCCATCGGATGACAGAGTTGCAAAATGCGTGATCACAAAAGAAGTTATAACGGATGGAGCACAACCAGAAATCACTTGTTCTGATAATCCGGCTGAGAAAAAGCAGATAAAGAAGAAGCGTTCAGTAAAAAACAGTGATGAAATAGCTTAAGCAGAAAGCCGGGATGTTATGCATCCCGGTTTTTTGATATAAAGGAGATAAAAGTATGGATAATATCGTCTGGAACAGGCCGATGATCGTTTTGAATAATATTGTTATAATGCCGGATACTTCCTCCCATCTGGATGTGATCAGCAAGGAATCCTGTGAAGCAGTTGCCAATGCGATGAAGGGTGATTGCAGCATCCTGCTGGTTACGGCAAAGGAAGTAAAGGAGAATGGAAAGATTCCTGATCTTTATCCGATCGGTGTTACAGCAAAGATCAAACAATATCTGAAAATGCCGAACAAAACAGTCCGTATTCTGATTGAAGCAGAAAAACGTGCAAGGATCGTTTCATTTTATAAGGAAGACGGAGCATATAATGCAGACTTTGAATATATAGATACAGAAGAAACAAACCATCTGGATGAAGTAGAGGAAAAAACATTGATCCGTATGCTTACGGATAAGCTCAGACAAGCATTTGCAAATGGAATGGGAACAAATAAGCTGTTATATAAAAAACTGCTTACGATCGATGACCTTGCAAAATTTGCCGATGGAGTGACAGAATTCATTCCTGCGCCATATACGAAGAAGCAGGAGATTCTGGAAACGCTCGATGTGAAAGAACGTGTAATGAAGATCCTTCAGACGATGGATGAAGAGATGGAGATTTTAGCCATCCGTCAGGAGATTCAGGAGAAATTACAGGATTGTGTAAATAAGCACCAGAGAGAATATGTTCTCCGGGAACAGATGAAGGTCATAAAGAAAGAACTTGGCGAGGATGATAATACAGAAAAAGCGGCAGATGAATATATGGAGCGCCTGCAGGAACTGACAGTTCCGGAAGAAGTCAAAGAGAAGCTTACGAAAGAGATATCCAGACTTCGTGCTTTGCCGCCTATGGCTGCTGAATCCGGCATCCTTACAAACTATATTGAGACGTTGCTCGACTATCCTTGGGGTAAATCCTCAAAGGAGAACGATAATCTCGAAAAGGCCATTAAGATTCTGGAACGGGATCATTATGGATTAGAAGAAGTAAAGGAACGTATCATAGATTATCTGGCTGTCCATATTTTAAACGAAAAAGGTAATATGCCGATTCTTTGTCTGGTTGGACCTCCGGGAACCGGTAAGACCTCGATCGCGAGATCAATTGCTACTGCGACAGGAAAAGAATATATCCGTATGTCGCTTGGTGGCGTTCGGGATGAAGCAGAGATCCGTGGACACAGAAGAACTTATATCGGTGCTATGCCGGGCAGGATCGCACAGTCAATCGCAAAGACAAAGACTGAGAATCCACTGGTACTGCTTGATGAGATAGACAAGGTAAGCAGCGACTACAAGGGAGATGTATCCTCTGCTCTGTTAGAGGTTTTAGACAGCGAACAGAATAATAAATTTTACGACCATTATTTTGAAGTGCCAATCGATCTGAGCAAAGTATTATTTATCGCAACAGCAAATGATGCATCCCTGATTCCGGGACCGTTAGCTGATCGTATGGAAATGATCGAGATCAGTGGATACACGGAAAATGAGAAGTTTAACATTGCGAAGCTGTATCTGGTCAATAAAGCGATTGAAAGAAACGGACTGACTAAGAAGCAGTTCAAGATCAATGGATCAGCGATCAAATATATCATCCGTCATTACACCAGAGAAGCAGGTGTGCGTGATCTGGAGCGGAATATCGATAAAATATGCAGAAAAGCGTGCAGAATGATACTTACAGAACATGTAGAGACTGTAAAAGTAACAAAGGAAATGATACCGCAGCTTCTCGGAACAGAGAAGTACATGGATGACAGCTATGATCTGACCAATAAAGTAGGCTCTGTACGAGGCCTTGCATGGACAGCGGTAGGTGGTGTAACACTTAATATAGAAGTAAATATTATGCCCGGAAATGGCAGCATACAGCTTACCGGTAAATTAGGAGATGTCATGAAGGAGTCTGCTGTTACCGGTTTATCGTATATTCGTACGATGAAGGAATCAGAGCCACTGGGTGAAGATTATTTTGAAAAGCATGATATCCACATCCATATTCCGGAAGGAGCAGTTCCAAAGGATGGACCTTCTGCGGGAATCACGATGGCAACCGCTATTTATTCCGCAATATTTAATAAGTCTGTAAGGGGAGATCTTGCGATGACAGGAGAGATTACTCTGAGAGGAAGTGTGCTTCCAATCGGTGGTTTAAAAGAAAAGCTTCTGGCAGCAAAAACGATCGGTATTAAGAAGGTGCTGATCCCTGAGATGAACCGCAGAGATCTTAATGATATCAGTGCAGAGATTACAGACGGACTGGATATTACCTGTGTGAAAACAATGGAACAGGTGCTTAGTCTTGCACTTGCAAAAGGAGAAAAGAAATGATAATTAAGAGTGCTGAACTTGAAACAGTATGTGGAATTACAAGTACACTTCCAGAGACAGAGATGCCGGAGATCGCGTTTGCCGGTAAGTCAAATGTAGGAAAATCCTCACTGATCAATGGATTGTTAAACCGGAAGTCACTTGCCAGAACATCGTCACAGCCGGGTAAGACACAGACGATCAATTATTATAATATTAATCATGATCTGTATTTTGTCGATCTTCCGGGATATGGCTATGCACAGGTATCCGTAGAGATCCGTGCAAAATGGGGTAAGATGGTAGAACGGTATCTGCATACCTCAAAGCAGTTACGGCTTGTATTTTTGTTGATCGATATCCGTCATGAGCCGTCAGAGAATGATTGCATCATGTACGACTGGATCGTAAAAAATGGATATGAACCGGTGATTATTGCAACAAAGCTTGATAAGATCAAGAGAAGTCAGATTCAGAAGAATCTGAAGATCATCAGACAGAAGATCCAGCCAGTAGAGGGAACGATCATAATTCCTTTTTCTGCACAGACCAAGCAGGGAAAAGAAGAGATTCTGCAGCTGATCGAAGACCGGATTGCAGAATCAGAACCTGAATCTGAATAACTTATGAGCAGAAAAATGAAAAGATCATTTATATGTATTATAGAAATACATATAAATAATCAGGAATGTTTTTCACCTTTATCATCAGAATACAGCCAGAGAGTATTGACGAGATAGTCATATACTTCGGCACTTTTCGCACGCCAGTTATCACAGATAGCGATGGCGTGCGTTTTTGTTGGTACGTTAAATTTCAGATCGACCAGAGTTTCTTTCCGATCCTTGATCACGCAGGTAACGACGTATTCACCATAGTCATTTAAGGCATAATCGGCATAGATCTCGGATTCATTTTTCAGATTGATCTTCTGATTATCAAAATAATCGAGAATGTCCTGTTTAATCGCATAAGGAATACGATTTTCAAACATGCTTAAGGCTTCTTCACCTTTGTCAGTGATCTTATAATGAGAAGAAGACCGGATCGTGGATACATAGACAAAATCACACTCGATCAGTCCATTAATGGCTTCCTGAAGCGTGAAATAATTCGTATATCCCTTTGTCAGAACAAAATCGGAAATCTGGGAATTGGTTAGTGTGAAATCCACACGATCCAGCATGTATAATATAATTAATTTGTATAAGACGATCGATTCAGTATTCATAATAATATCCTTTGTATGTTTTGTAAGAATAAATGTATCACAAGAAAAGCATAAAATCAATGAAGCAATGCTGCGGTGAAAGAAAATGATTTACAAAACTTTTTTTTATGCTATACTAAGGCTATTAAATACAACGCTCATATGGCATCCGGAGATCTGATAAGCAGGATGCACAGGTAAGTCATACAGTTGATATACCTGTTTCGAAAAGAATTCATTAGGATAATCCCCAAGAATAAGAATGTGTGTGAATTAAATAAAACGGATAAAATTGGAAGGAGTAAAAGATGGATTTCAAAAATGCATCATTAGAGGAATTGAAGCAATTCGTAAAGGAGCATAAGATAAAGGGTGTATCAGCACTTCGTAAACCGGCTCTGATCGAATTCCTTGAAAAAAATTATAGTGATGAAGCAGGACATGCGGAAGAAAAGCAGAACGTGAAATCACAGAAAAAAGATGCTGAAAAAATAAAAAAGACAGGAAGAACACGGAAACCGAAAAAGGCAGAGCCGCCAGAAAAAGCAGAACAGACTGAAAAAACGGAGCACACAGAGCAGCCGGAGAAATCCGAAGAAGATGCTGTAAAAAAAGTGGATAGAAACCAGACAGAAAATGGTCAGAGATCAGGAGAATCCGGAAGAAGACAGCATAGGAATACTGCCGGAAGACAGACCAACCGAAATGGAAAAAGACAGGACTATCGGTCACAGGGGTATAATAACAGAAATAACAATTCCAATCATGGAAACAATACACCAATTGTAAATAACGGAAGAAAAGACCATGTTCAGGAGAACAAACCGCTTGCAGCCGAGATGACAAAGCTGGAAATGAATATGGAAAAAGCAGTTCTTGAAAAGTCTGCAATGGAAGAGAAAAAAGTAGCTGTTGAAAGTTCTGTAGTATCAGAAAAGAAAGCAGCATATGAAAAATCAGTTATAGAAGAAAAAAATACGGCTGCAGATACAGAGATAAAAGCAGAGGTAAGAATGGAGACGAAGCTTGAGAACAGGCAGGAAGGATCATCTGCTCAGCAGGAACCAAATGGACCGGAGCTTGACAGCGGTAAGATGGCACATGGAATCCTGGAAGTAATGCAGGAAGGATATGGATTTATAAGAAGTGCCAATTATCTGCCGGGAGATCAGGATATCTATGTATCACCGGCGCAGATCCGTAGATTTGGACTTAAGACCGGAGATATCATAATGGGAAATATCCGCGTAAAGACGCAGGGAGAAAAGTTTGGCGCATTATTATATGTAGCTTCTGTCAATGGAGAAAGTCCTGCAAGCATTGCAGGAAGAAAAGCATTTGAAGATCTGACGCCGATTTTCCCGAATGAACGGATCAATATGGATGGGGAGGACAGCCCGATTCCGATCCGTATGATCGATCTGCTGTCACCGATCGGTAAAGGACAGCGTGGTATGATCGTTTCCCCTCCAAAGACAGGTAAGACAACCTTGCTGAAACAGATCGCAAAATGTATCAGTACCAGATACAGTGAGATTCATTTGCTGGTGCTTCTGATTGATGAAAGACCGGAGGAAGTAACGGATATCAGGGAATCCATAGAGGGACCAAATGTAGAAGTTATTTATTCGACATTTGATGAGCTGCCGGAGCATCATAAGCGTGTATCGGAAATGGTGATCGAACGTGCAAAACGATTGGTAGAGCAGAAGAAAGATGTCGTGATCTTACTTGACAGTATTACAAGACTTGCAAGAGCGTACAACCTTACAGTTCCACCAAGTGGAAGAACCTTATCCGGTGGTCTTGATCCTGCGGCGTTACATATGCCGAAGAAATTCTTTGGTGCTGCCCGTAATATGCGTGAGGGTGGAAGTCTTACGATCCTTGCGACAGCGCTGGTTGAGACAGGAAGCAAGATGGATGATGTCGTATTCGAGGAATTCAAAGGAACCGGTAATATGGAACTGGTGCTTGACCGGAAGCTCGCAGAAAAGAGAATCTTCCCTGCAATCGACATTGCAAAATCCAGTACCAGACGGGATGATCTGTTATTATCACCGGAAGAACAGGAAGTTGTATACGCACTTCACAAGATATTATCCGGTAATAAGGCAGAGGATATGCTGGAGGATGTACTGAAATTATTCGTCCGAACCAAGAATAATAAAGAGTTTATCTATTATGTTAAAAAATCATTATTAAGAAAATAAAAAAACACTTGCATTTCTATGTCGGTTTGTGTTAGAATACAAAAGCTGTGTTTTATGAAGAAGTGAGGCTGATGGCCTATTCTCATATATCAATAATATAATAAAGAGGTGAGATTAAATGAGAGAAGGAATACATCCAAATTATTATCAGGCAAAGGTTGTATGTAACTGCGGAAACGAATTTGTTACAGGTTCTACAAAAGAAGAAATTCATGTAGAAATTTGCTCAAAGTGTCATTCATTCTATACAGGCCAGCAGAAGGCAGCTAAGGCTCGTGGTAGAATTGATATGTTCAACCGTAAGTACGGTGTTTCACAGTCAAACTAATAAAAAGGATGATAGGTTGAGGTTAAAGCTTTTAATCTCAGCCTATTTTTGTTTTAGGAAACAATTTTACGAGGTATAGAATTTGAAAAGAGCCAGAATAGGTGGTCAGGCGGTGATCGAAGGCGTAATGATGAAATACGAGGATCAGTACGCAGTAGCAGTCAGAAAGCCGGATCAGGAAATTGAAGTTAAAGTAGAAAGCTATACACCGATAGGTGAAAAATATAAAATCCTGAAATTGCCGATTCTTCGTGGAGTGGTTAATTTCTTTGAGTCGCTGGTAATTGGAGTTAAAACGCTGACATATTCAGCCGATTTTTATGAAGAGGAAGAACCGACTGGAAAGAGTGAAAATAAAGATGATTCCAGGTTGTCAGATACAGAAAGTAATAATGGAAGCGGTTCAGGTGAGAACGGCAGTAAAAACAATAAAAAAGAAAGCAGTACAGGAGATGATCTGATGATGATCGGAACCGTTATTGTATCACTTGCCATTGCGATCGCATTATTCATGCTGCTTCCGGCATTTATTGCAGGACTGCTTGAGCATGTGACAAAAAGCAATGTATTGATAGCGGTAGCGGAAGGTGTGCTTCGGTTGGTGATCTTTCTTGCATATGTAGTATTAATATCATTGATGAAGGATATCAAACGTGTATTTATGTATCATGGTGCAGAGCATAAGACGATCAACTGTTTTGAAGCAGGCGATCCGCTGACTCCGGAAAATGTAAAGAAACATTCCAGATACCATAAACGCTGTGGAACCAGTTTTTTGGTAGTCGTTATGATCATAAGCATTATTGTATTTATGTTTATAAATGTGAAGTCTATGTGGCTGCGATTGCTGTCGCGTGTACTTCTGGTTCCGATTATTGCGGGAATCTCGTATGAATTTATCATGTTTGCAGGCAGAAGTGACTCAAAGCTTGCGAATATATTAAGTGTACCCGGTATGTGGGTACAGCGTCTTACGACGAAGGAACCGGATCTTGAGATGTGTGAGGTGGCAATTCGTTCGGTAGAAGCGGTGATCGACTGGCGTGCTTATCAGGACGCTATGAAGCGTGGAGAGATCGAAGATTAAGAAGTTGAAATGATGCCAGTGAATGTAAAAGGAAATAGACGTATGACTCAGTATCAGCTTGTAACAGCAGGAAAAGAAAAACTGAACGAACATAATGTGCCGGATGCAGATATCGATGCAGAGTTATTATGGCTCTTTGTATCAAAGCAGGATAAGATGGCATATATTATGAACCGGCAGGAAGATGTTACCGAAACAATTCGTTCTTCCTATGAAGCGTTGATCGATAAAAGGTCAAAATGTATTCCGTTACAATATATAACAGGCATACAGTGCTTTATGGGGTATGATTTTGAGACTGCACCGGATGTACTGATTCCAAGATTTGACACAGAAGTTCTGGTGGAACAGGCAAACCGCTTGATTCAGGACATACATTCTGATAAGATGTCTGTGCTGGATATGTGCTGTGGTTCCGGGTGCATTGGATTGTCGGTAGCACTTATGAATCAGAATATTCATATAGATCTGTGTGATATCTCAGATTCCGCGATCGCACTTACGACAAAAAATGCGAAACGATTAGAAGTATCTGATTATACTGTTATAAAATCAGATTTATTTGATAAGATAGATAAAAGATATGATATGATCCTGTCCAACCCACCATATATAGAGAGCAAAGTGATTGACGGATTGATGCCGGAGGTTCGGGATTATGAGCCGAGGCTGGCATTGGACGGCGATGCGGACGGATTGAAGTTTTACAGAGCAATTATAGAAAATGCGGAGAGTTATTTAAATGAAAAAGGATATATTTTATTTGAAATTGGTAATCATCAGGCACATGATGTGCAGCAGCTCCTTGTAGATAAGCATTTTGAAGATGTACGCGTAGTGAAAGACCTCGCAGAAAATGACAGGGTTGTAATTGGAAGAAAAGCCTGAAAAAAGGCTGGATATATTAACAGACACATGAACAGGAAATGAGCATGTGCTGCAGGAGGATTATTATGTTTGATAAATTAGAAGATTTAGTAGACAGACTTGATACATTAAATAACCAGTTGACAGATCCGGATATCGTATCTGATCAGAACAAATTCCGCAAATTAATGAAGGAGCAGAGTGAACTGACTCCTATCGTAGAAAAGTACAAAGAATATAAAGATGCAAAACAGACGATCGAAGACAGTCTGCTTATGTTAGAAGAAGAAAATGATGAAGAACTTCGGGAGATGGCAAAGGAAGAACTGAATGAAGCAAAGGCAACTGTAGAAAAGACGGAAAATGAATTAAAGATTCTGCTTCTTCCAAAAGATCCGAACGATTCCAAGAATGTTATCGTCGAGATCCGTGCAGGTGCAGGCGGAGATGAAGCCGCATTATTTGCATATGAGATCTACAGAATGTATCAGAAATACGTTGATCAGTTCAAATGGAAAGTAGAACTGATGAGCGTGAATGAGAATGGAATCGGTGGTTTCAAGGAAGCGGTATTCATGATCACAGGTGATGGTGCATATTCCAAGATGAAATATGAGAGTGGAGTTCACCGTGTACAGAGAATCCCGAAGACAGAGTCTGGCGGAAGAATCCATACCTCAACTGTAACAGTTGCAGTTATGCCAGAAGCAGAGGAAGTTGATGTAGAGATCAATGAAAATGATATCCGTATTGATGTCATGCGAGCATCCGGTAATGGTGGTCAGTGTGTCAATACAACAGATTCAGCCGTTCGTCTGACACATATACCAACCGGTATCGTAATTTACAGCCAGACCGAGAAGTCCCAGCTTCAGAATAAGGCGAAGGCATTTGCGCTGCTCCGTTCCAAGCTGTATGATATGGAGCTTCAGAAACAGCATGATGCAGAAGCTGCAGACCGTAAGAGCCAGATCGGAACCGGAGATCGTTCAGAGAAGATTCGTACTTATAACTTCCCGGAAGGCCGTGTAACCGATCACAGAATCAAACTCACCTTGTATAAGCTGGAACAGATCTTAAACGGTGATCTGAATGAGATTATCGACAGTCTGATCGCAGCAGACCAGGCAGCCAAGCTTTCACAGGTGAATGAGGAAGAATAAAAGAAACCCTCGATATTGAAAAAAACAAGTTGGCATCTGCCTGATCCGGCAGATGCCATTTTTAAGTAAAAGAGGGTGTTGGCGAAATAAACCGAATAAATAGTTCAAATTGATTGACATATTTTTGAATAAGTGGTTATATTATATGTGGCTTAAATGGACATACTAATGATAATTTACAGATATGAAATGAGGTAGCTAGATGTATAAAAAGAATGTAAGGTTCTTTTTTGCTTTGTTCATGGGCAAACTGGCAAGAACCATGCAGAGAATGTTGAAGATGAACGCAAGTTATTTTCCGGGAAAGCTGGCAGTCAAGCTTTGTCCGGATTTCATGGGATGTATAGATAAACCGAAAACGATCATAACAGTAACAGGAACCAACGGCAAGACAACAGTATGTAATATGATCATAGATATTCTGGAGGCAAATGGCTATGACGTTTTGAACAACCGTGCTGGTTCTAATGTGAATGCCGGAGTAGCGAGTTCATTGATCGCAGGAAGTACTCTGACAGGAAAGGCAAAGAAAGAATATGCAGTATTTGAAGTCGATGAAAGAAGTTCAAAGCTGATCTATCCATACGTAAAACCAACATATGCGGTATGTACGAACCTGTTCCGTGATTCCATTCAGAGAAATGCAAACCCGGAGTTTATTTTTAACTTTATCAATAATAATATGCCAAAGGAATCACATCTGATCTTAAATGCGGATGATCTGATCAGTTCAAATCTTGGATCGGAAAATGAAAAAACATACTTTTCAATCAACAGACTTCCATCTGACCGGGAGGAATGTATTAATCTGATCAATGATATGCGGATCTGTCCAAAGTGTCATCATAAATTAAAATATAACTATGTCCGGTATCATCATATTGGAAAAGCTGTCTGTGAGTTCTGTGGATATACGTCACCGGAAGGCGATTATAAGGCAGATGTTGATTATGAGAACAAAGTAATAACAGTTACACATAATGAGAGCAGGGAACAGTATCCGATGATCAGCAACAGTACATTTAATCTGTACAATGAGCTGACTGCAGTTACCGCTCTTCGTGAATTTGGTTTGACAGGTGAGCAGATCCGGAACGCGATCCAGAATCTTAATATTGTGGAATCGAGATATTCCAGAAGTACAGTGGATGGGATCACGATAGTGACCAATATGGCAAAAGGACAGAATCCAATTGCATGTTCCTGTGTATTTGATTATGTGTCTAAGGAACCGGGAAATAAAGAGATCATTCTTTTGCTGGAAGATATATTTGACCGGAAAAATTCATCTGAAAATATGACATGGATCTTTGATACGGATTTTGAGTTCTTAAATCAGCCGAATATTACGAACATCGTAATAGGTGGTCTGCGGACGAAAGATTATAAGCTCCGTTTAATGATGGCCGGGGTTCCGGAAGAAAAGATCAAAGAGACAACGGATGAAGCAGGTGCATATAAATCCCTGAATCTGGATGGAACAGACAGTGTATACATTCTTCATGATATTCATGAAAATGATACAGCGCTTGTACTTCGGGATAATCTGAAACAATATTTGAAGGAAAGAGAGGCATAACAAATGGGAACAGATATTACAATAGAAGTTCTATATGGAGAATTTGCCAATCTTTTCGGTGAATTACAGAACGTAAATTATTTAAAAGACTGTATGCCGGAGGCAACAGTTATTTATACCGGCTTATATGATAAACCGGCATTTACAGAGGGCAGGGCAAACCTTGTATATATGGGAGCAATGACAGAGAATCAGCAGGAATTGGCGATTCAGGCATTGAAACCATATAAGAAAGAACTGGAAGAGCAAATCGAGGCTGGAACAGTATTTCTCTTTACCGGGAATGCAGTCGAGATCGTTGAACAGTACATTGAGAATGAAGATGGAAGTCGAATAGAAGGACTTGGTATTTTTAATACCTATGCAAAGAGAGATATGATGCATAGATATCATTCTCTTGTATTTGGACAGTATGAAGATATAAAGCTGGTTGGTTTTAAAGCGCAGTTCAGTCATTCTTATGGAGATAATTCAAAGGATTATTTCTATGATGTGATTCGTGGGGATGGTTTTCATCCGGGAATAAAACAAGAAGGTTTGAAGAGAAAGAATTTCTTTGCAACATATACAGTTGGACCATTTCTTATTATGAATCCGTTGTTTGTAAAGTATCTGATGCAATTACTTGGTATAAAAGAACCGGTTCTTGCGTATGAATCCGTTATTATGGAAGCATACAGACAGCGTTTGGAAGAGTTTGAAGATGAAAAATTAAAATATCAGTAAGAGAATATAAAGGAAAAACTTCCGGATATGACCTTGTATTGTAAAACAAAGGTTCCTATCCGGAAGTTTTTAATTTGCAAAGATACCAGGAGAGTTGGCGTTTTCGCTATATAAGTATATTAACAAATATTCACTTGACAAAAAACAGGTAACATGAAACTATGGATGTAGGATTTTTTGTTACAGGAAGGAATGGGAGGTTACTTAATATGGATATAAATAATACACCGCCGAATTTTGGCGGACAGCCAAATTATAATAACGTGCCGCCAAACTTTGGAGGACAGCCAAACTATAATAATGTGCCACCAAACTTTGGAGGACAGTCAAACTATAATAACGTGCCGCCAAACTTCGGAGAACAGCAGAATTATAATAACGTGCCGCCAAACTTCGGAGAACAGCAGAATTATAACACACCGCCAAATTTTGGATGGCAGTCAAATTACAATTATAAGCCAAGAAAATCAAGGCCGGGAGTGTCTCCGGAGCGTTTTGAGATCTTTGGAGGTTTTGCATTTGGGTATGCCATGATCTACAGTGTGCTGATGTATCGGAATTACGCAAGTATCTGTGCTGTATTCATGGCGGTTATGACCGTTTTGTTTATGAGCTTCAGTATCATGCGCCATGAGAAGAATCTGCCGGTAAATGACGGAGAGTCGTTATCTTTTGGAAAACTTCTTGGAAAGCAGACGAAGCTGATTCCGCATTATGCAGGTATCCTTTTGCTTGGGGTATCAGTTTGCAGGACCGATGATTCATTTTTGATCGTTTTGGATCATCTTTGCATTTTATTCCTTGTGTGTGCAGGACTTCTCCGGTATTTTGATGATCTTAAAAGCATGGGATTTATTGAATATGGTCTTACGGTTATCGAGAAGATGGCAGAGCCGTTTACCTGTTTTGACCGGTTTTTCTCAGACTACAGACAATATAACAGAGAACATGAAAATGCAAGAAAACGTGCGAAATTTGTCTATATTTTGATCGGTGTTGTTGTTGCGATTCCATTGCTGTTCGTAATGATCAGCCTGCTTTCCAGTGCAGATCAGATCTTTGGAGATGCAGTTGAAACATTACTTGGAAATATTTTCCTGTCATGGGATGCAATCTGGTTTCTTGTATTTGCATTTGTGGCGTTATTATTTACATATGGTATCATTGTGTCAGCACCGTTTGGAAGCAGGCATCACAGACAGACAAAAGAAGGAACACATGAACCGATCATTGCGATCACGGCGATGGGGCTTCTTACCCTGGTGTATCTGTTATTCTCAGTGATCCAGATCCTTTATCTGTTTACAAATAATATGTCGCTGCCGGATGATATGACTTATGCGGAATATGCCAGACAGGGCTTCTTCCAGCTTATGTTCGTATCGGTGCTGAACGTGATATTGGTATTGATCTGTCATGCAATTTTCCGTAAAAGTACAGTGCTTAATATTGTGCTGACCATTATGTCGGCTTGTACCTATGTGATGATCGCATCTTCGGCACTTCGTATGACAATGTATATCAAAGCATATGATCTTACTTATATGAGGATTCTGGTATTTGCCGCTCTGGCAGTGCTTGCTGTGGTACTTGCAGGAGTGATCGCCAGAATCTATACGGACCGTTTTCCGCTGGTGCGTTATTCGATGTTTGTGATCGTTACTGTATATATCATCGTATCATTCCTTCGTCCGGCTTATCTGGTTGCCAGATATAATCTGGAGAATCAGAATCCGAAGGATGTGGATTTCCGGTATGTGACATCACTTGGTGCAGACGGAGCGGAAGAAGTATATGAGTTCATTGTAGATAACTATATGACGGGACAGGATGATGATTACTACGAGTACGATAACTACCAATACGACGATTATTATAACAAATATAATAATTATAAGGATATCGAGGGCTTCTCGTACGACAGAATGGAATGGTATTTTAATGGCATCCGGGATACCTATAAAGAAAAAGGTGCGATCCGTGGATTTAACTTCTCAAGAAACAAGGCAGAGAAATATGCAAAACGTTTCTTTAAATGGTATGGAGAAGATGAATAAGGTACATTAATTTAGAATTAAAATGCGTTGCACCTATTGTAAAAAAATGGAAAATAGTATAAGATAAAACTAAATTTGGGGCATACAGATGAGAGGTCAGAATGCCACCGGATAAAAGATGATTTTATGGAGGTAGTAGAAAAAATGAAAAAAGCAACAAAGAGATTATTAGCTGTATTTTTAGCTCTTGCAATGGTATTCACATTATTAGCAGTACCGGCAACCAGCATGAAGGATGTAAGCGCTGCAACAAGCAAAAAGGTTTATTTTTATCCAAGTAACGGAGTTGTTACTTACAAGCCTGGGGATCAGTATTCTTCATATTACACTATAATTTCAATTATAGGATGTTCTAAAAAGTCAGAGATCAAAAAATTAAAAAGCACGAACAAGGATATCCGTGTAGAAGCAAAAGATGGATATGTTAAAGCATATTTTGGCAAGAAGGCAGCAACAACAACAATCTCCTGTACAGCAAAGGGAGTAAAGATCAAGACAAAGCTTACGGTAAAGAAGTATACGAATCCGGTAAAGACGTTCAAGATTGGCAGCAAGAATTACGCATCCAAATATGCAAAGAATGATGATTACAGATTGAATAAGAAAGTATCTAAAAAGCAGTTATCGATCAAAGCTAACGCAGGATGGAAGATTCGAAGCGTATATGTTGTAAATGGGTCAACAAGAAAATCTTATACATGGCTCGACAAAACAAGTTTTTCAAAAAAGATTACGTTATCCAAGGTAAATAATGCATATGTATATGTTGTGATGTATAATACAAAGACTGGTGCTGGTGAGACATTATATTATTACTATTCCAATAGAACATATTAATTTTTAAGAAAAGAAATAAGGAGAATCCTGAAAAAACAGGGTTCTCTTTTTAATTGGATGAAACAGAATATATTGAGAACATTTATAAGGTGTGGTATACTTTACATAACGATTTGGTAAAATATATCATGTGGTTTTAAAAACCATATTTACCATAAAATGGTAATGGAGGATGTTAAAATGAATGATTATGTTATATTGACAGATTCATCCTGTGATCTGCCGGATGATATCGTAAAGAAATATCAACTGGAGATCTTACAACTTGATTTTATTGTTGAAGGAGAGGGAAGCTTTCATAATGATCAGGCAGACATTGAGAAAGTATATAGCAAATTAAGAAATGGGGCAAATATCAAGACTTCTGCAGCGAATATCTCGCAGGCATCGGAGGCTATAGAAGCATTATTTAATCAGAAGAAAGATATCTTATATCTGGGCTTTTCATCCGGACTTAGTTCTACTTATCAGACCGTGTATATGGCTGGTCAGGAATTGATGGAGGAGTATCCGGAACGAAAGATGGTCAGTGTTGATACTCTTGCGGCATCTATGGGACAGGGACTTTTGGTATACAAAGCATGTCAGGCAAGAGATGAAGGAAAAGGTCTGGAAGAAAATGCACAGTATATCGAAGATATAAAATTAAAACTGTGTCACTGGTTTACAGTAGACGATCTGTTTTTCTTAAAAAGAGGCGGACGAGTATCCGGTGTGACAGCGACAGTTGGCACAATGCTGTCGATCAAGCCGATCCTGCATGTGGATGACGAGGGACATCTGATCAATGTAAGTAAGGTCAGAGGAAGAAAAGCAGCGATCACAGAGCTTGCAAACCGGATGGAGAAGCTGGCGGTACATCCGGAAGACCAGGATATTTTTATCAGTCATGGTGATTGTATAGAAGATGCAGAGAAACTTGCTTCTATTATTAAAGAGAGATTCGGAAATGACAGGATCATGATATCCTATGTCGGTCCGGTGATCGGAGCACATTCGGGTCCGGGAACACTGGCATTGTTCTTCCTTGGAGAACACAGATAAACAGCTTCTTACAGAATAAGGATAGCCGGAACAAAGTTTGATTAAATAAAAAAATAATTGAGAATCATTCCTAATAACTATTGACATTTATCAAAAATTGTGTAAAATAGAATCATAGAAATTGATAACGTTTCTCAATAAGAATAATAATAGCAAAAAGCAAAGGAGATTTTAATTATGGCAAAGTTTGTATGTAGTGTATGTGGATATGTATATGAAGGAGAAGAAGCTCCTGCACAGTGCCCTGTATGTAAGGCACCTGCTGAGAAGTTCATCAAACAGAGTGATGATAAGACATGGGCATCTGAGCATGTTGTAGGTGTAGCACAGGGTGCACCGGAAGATATCATGGAGGATTTGAGAGCAAACTTCCAGGGCGAATGTTCAGAAGTTGGTATGTACCTTGCAATGGCTCGTGTAGCATTCAGAGAAGGCTATCCTGAGATTGGTAATTACTGGGAGAAGGCAGCTTATGAAGAAGCAGAGCATGCAGCTAAGTTTGCAGAGCTTCTTGGTGAAGTAGTTACAGATTCAACAAAGAAGAACCTTGAGATGAGAGTAGAAGCAGAGCATGGTGCAACTGCCGGTAAGACAGATCTTGCAAAACGTGCAAAAGCACTGAATCTGGATGCAATCCATGATACTGTTCATGAGATGGCAAGGGATGAGGCAAGACATGGAAAGGCATTTGAAGGTCTCTTAAAGAGATATTTCGGTTGATCATTCTATGAATGATGGTGCAAGAGCCGCACAACTCAATAATTAAGAAGTAAATATATAATACACTCTAATAAAAATCCGGCTGACAGGAATTTCCCATCAGTCGGATTTTGTGTTAGTCTTTTAATTTAAAAGATGAAGTTCCATTGTCATCAAAGGTGTCAGGATCTAAGCCGCTTGTGGTTGCTTCAGATGTATTGTTATCTGAAAATGGAGTCGTTGGCTCCTGTGCATTGGGATCGGTATAGCCTGAATTCATGCCGGTGGTCATATCAGGAGTTGTCGGATTGCCATAAGCACCGGTATATGGTTCTGGCTGGATATCCGGACCGTATACAGTGTTCTTGTGACGGATAATACCTAATATAATGAGCAGGATACCAAGACCGAGAACTACAAGACCAATAATGATAGATGTACGGCAT